>Ga0209011_1000893_pt1 | contig 10814 bp, 7 predicted proteins | sample BlaSpr_A8_OM1_M3_FD_187986 | JGI IMG/M metagenome (GOLD analysis project Ga0209011, IMG submission 187986) | Forest soil microbial communities from Thunder Bay, Ontario, Canada - Black Spruce, Ontario site 2_A8_OM1_M3 (SPAdes) (version 2) | ecosystem: Environmental > Terrestrial > Soil > Boreal... | reverse complement strand
CAGCATCGCCAAAAGCGAAAAGAAGGCCAGCGTCATCATCGCGATACCAATCCACATCCAACCCACGCGCATAGCTCGGAAAACAAAACGAACCAGCGCGGCCGGCCGGAAGTCGTGAACTTCGCCGACCACCTTCATCGCGCGGGAAACACAGAGCTCGCCGCCGGTGCCCGCCGCAACAATGGTAAAAAGGAATAAAAACTCGAGCACGTTTACGCCTTCTCCGTGGTTCGCGGATGCGTATGCCCGACAATAAAGACGCCGACGCAGATCACAAATATGCCGATCCATCGCAGCGGAGGCACGGCTTCTCCCAATAGGAAATAACCCAGCATGGCCACCACGGCGTAGGAAAACGAGGAAGCCGGCTGAACGTAGCTGTAGTCCGCCCAAGTGAGAACGAGCATGTACGCAACAAAAAAGGTGAGCAAGCAGGCGATCCCGAGCCAGATGTAGCCTGAAGTGATGATGCTGGCAAGAATATGAAAAATATCGCCCGGCACCCAGTTTTTGGCGGAGCCAACTCCCTTCATACCCTTACTGAGCAGGACGTTGCCAAGGGGAGCAAATAAAACGATGAACAGGATAAGGACGTAAGTTTTCAGGTGCAGGCCCGGAGAATCTTTCATACGGTCTTTGCTTCGCCCCTTGCATTGCCTTTCAATCGTGCGATCACGGCGGTTGCAGCCATGCGCGTTAGTGTCTCGATTGAATGCCGTCGTGTATCCAGGAGTGAGGCAGCCCACAACGGAATCAACGTTTCATAAATCATTCGAAAATGATCTTACCCGATGTTTCACCGGGACCAAAGACCGGCAGCGAAATAGTTCGTTTTTTGCTATTCTTTTTCTATAGACGCAGTCGTCGAAGGCACGCCTTAGTATCGACTGAGCTGCGTGGCACAATCTTAGTGCACGGGGTGCAATGATTTCGAAAGCCGCCGATTACCTATTTCTTACCGTAGCTGCCGCACCCTTCATCTACTACCTGCTCGTCTTGTATAGTTCCCGGCTTTTTTTCCGGAGCTCGAAAGATGGTCCGTCGAAGAATTTTGATTTTGCGCCTCCGATCAGCATTTTGAAACCCGTCCGGGGATTGGACCCCGAAGCATACGAGAATTACGCGAGTTTTTGCCGGCAGGATTATCCGAACTACGAGCTGATTTTTTGCGTCGGGGACTTCAATGATCCCGCGGTGCCGGCTTTACAAAAATTGATGCGTGATTTCCCTGAACGCCAAATTCGCCTGCTCTTTGGCTCCGGACGCAGCGCCATCAACGACAAGGTGGCCAAGCTGGTGCGGATGGTGAACGAGGCGGAAAACGAGTTTCTGGTCATCAGCGACAGTGACGTCCGGGTCGAGCCAAATTACCTGCGCGCGGTAGTCGCTCCGCTGCGCGACCCGAAAGTGGGTTGCGTGACCTGCTTCTACGTATCCATCCACGATGAAACGCTCGCGCAACATCTGCAATCCATCGGCATGTATTCCGACTTCTATCCTGGAATTCTGGTCGCTCAGCAGTTGGATGGAATTAAGTTCACCCTCGGACCGACTATCGTTACAACCCGCGCGCACCTTGCTGGGTTTGGCGGATACGAAGCGATTGAAAACAAGCCCGCCGATGATCTTCTGGTTGGCCGTTTGATCGCTCAACAAGGTTTGAAAGTCGAATTGCTTCCGTACGCGGTCCAGACCGTACCAGACTATGATTCGCCCCGCGCGCTCTTCAGCAAGCGGCTCCGTTGGATGACGGTGATGCGGCACATGCGTCCTTGGGGACACGTGGGGCTTGCTTTTACACAGGGATTGCCGTGGTGTCTGGCTGTTGCGATGACACATCCGGCAGGAATTGGCCTCGTGTATTTCGGCGCCTATCTGGGGTTCCGCGTGGCGATGACATGGCTGGTCGGCGTCTGGGGATTGCACCAGAGCGGACTTTGGAAGAAGATGCCCCTTATCGTCGTGTGGGACGCCACCGCGTTCGTGATCTGGCTGCTGACGTTTGGACGCAACAGCATACGGTGGCGCGACGTGGACTACAGGATTCGAGAGGGAATGCTCGTGCCCGTCGCCTCCACCCCTGCCCAGAATTCCCCGCAATGAAAACCGGGCCCAAGGCGTCCTAGCCCTTCTTGGCCTTTGCCCCGGCTAAAGCCGCAAGTACCGCACGCGGCTCCGGCGCGGAGGATTTCGAAGGCATGCTCATCTGCATGCGGCGATCGTTCTTCGGCTCACGCCAGTTCACCTGAGGCAGCATGAGAGAAACATCCACTCGATCTCGATACTTTATGGCGATGTTCATGAGCGAATCCAGCAGCGCATCCGACAATTTATGCGGTTCCAGCCCCAGATCGACCAGCTTCGAGTGTTTCGCGTTGTAGTAGTGCTGCTCCGCCTCCACGCGCGGGTCGGGGAGGTGGTCGATTTCGACGGCGACGCCGAGCTTTCGTGCGGCGGACTCCACCAAATGCGCCAGTTCGAGGACGGAAAACTGTTCCGTGAATTGATTATAGACTCGGCACTCGCCTCTGGCCGCAGGGTTGTGGCAGGCGATCTCGATGCAGCGCACGGTATCGCGGATATCGAGGAAACCGCGCGTCTGTCCGCCCTTGCCGTACACCGTGAGCGGCTGCCCGATGGCCGCCTGCACGCAGAAACGATTGAGGACCGTGCCGAAGACGTCGTCGTAGTCGAAGCGATTGATTAGCGCTTCATCGAGCGCGGCTTCGTCCGTCATCGTTCCGTAAACGACGCCTTGATTGAGGTCCGTGGCGCGAATGCCCCAGATCTTGCACGCGAACATCATGTTGTGGCTGTCGTGCACCTTCGAGAGGTGATAAAAGGATCCGGGCTGCTTCGGGAAGGGAACCACGTCCTTGCGGCCGTTGTGTTCGATGGTGATGTAGCCCTCTTCGATGTCGATGTTGGGCGTGCCGTACTCGCCCATGGTCCCCAGCTTGATGAGGTGACAATCCGGCAGAAATTCGCGGATTGCGAAAAGGACGTTTAGTGTACCGACGACGTTGTTCACCTGCGTGAAGACGGCGTGCTTGCGGTCGATCATCGAGTAAGGAGCAGACCGCTGTTCCGCGAAATGGACCACCGCTTCCGGCTCGATGGACTTGAATGTGGAAGCGAGAAAGTCGTAGTCGGAAACGTCACCGACGAACAGCTCGATGGTCTTGCCGGTCAGATTCTGCCAGACCCTGACGCGATCCGTCAGCGGGCGAATCGGAGTCAGCGTCTGCGCGCCAAGCTCGTGGTCCCAAAGGCGCCGCAAAAAGTTGTCAACGATCGCAACCGAATGGCCCCTCTGCGACAAATAGAGAGCTGTCGCCCAACCGCAGTAGCCGTCCCCGCCGAGCACGGCAATCTTCATGTACCCTCCTCAGGGTAACCTCTTGTCTAATTTCTACTGCAATCCGAAATGCGAACGGCTGTCCCTTAGATGCGCGGCCCGGCAAATAGGGGTACTGTGCAAAAATACCGCCCTGGACTGGACTTTCTTTTTTTACCTGTATATTTAGGGCTTTGCAAGCGGGTTTTTGGAAGTTGCTGACAGACGGTGTATCCCCTCTCCCAGGCTGACGTGTTCCAGCGGATGGTTAGTAAGTATGAGTTTGCCGCCTCCCGCGGCGACGACATTGAGATGCGCCGGGCCAACCAGGTCTTCGAAATACCTGAGGTCTGTCTGGTAGGCCTCAAGATAATAGCGCTGCGGCTCGAACCAGAGACTCTTGAATCGCACGTCGTCGATGAATACGTCCGGGGCGCCGGGAGCATAGGATCCATACTCAAGATTGAAGTAGCGCCCATTCAACGTCAAGGCGTCGCGATTGGTATAGAACGTGAGCGAAGAAAAAGTCCAGTAGTTATGGTCCACGATCAGTTTTCCATCAGGAGATTTGAGAAGTACCTCCGCCAGCGGCCGCGACGACAGAAATGGATCGAACACCACCAAGGCCAGCCGAGCGGCGTGGTAGAACAAAACCATCATCAGCGCGGCTGCCAGGAAAGAGCGCAGATCGACCCATCGAAAGGTTGCAAGAGCGCCTCCCAACAAAGCGATCGCTGCGACCGCCAGCGGGAGGCGCAGATAGGCAAAGGAATCGAAGGTAAGGTCCATCATGTGGCCCAGGGAGAGGGTATAGACGCTGGGATGGTGTCCGAGCGCGGAAGAGATATCGCCCGGCGCGGGAACATTTCGCACCAGAAAAAAAATAGTGATGCAGGCGAGTCCCGCGCAGCCAGTAACCACGGAGAGAATGCGGGTTCCACGGCGGATCCAATCACCTCCCGCAGCCATCGCTGAGCCCAGCAGCAGGGCCAGTGCGGGATAGCAGGGCATCGAGTAATATTCCTGCGTCGTGGAAAACGTGAAGAACACCAGGATAAATCCGATCCAGCATATTGCCAGCAGACGCGCGCGGCTTGCGCGGTCGATGGGTTTGAAGGAGAGCCTGGCGATGGCAGGGAAGTACGCGCTCCACGGAAACAGCCAGAGAAAATGGAGCAGCCAGAACCAGAGCCGGGGGACCGTATTGTAATCGCGAGGATAGCGCAAATTGAGGAAGCGAAGGACCTGCTCGTTTATGAAATAGAACCAGAGAAAGCCGTGGTATTCGCCCGGACCGCCGTGAAGCGAGAGAGAGAAATAGGGCGGATTACGAAGCGTGGCCAGAATGTGCCAGGGCGCCGCAACGAGGAGTGCAATGAATAAGCCGCTGATCGGACGTAGCCGCTTCCAGGTTCGAGCGAAAAAAAATTGCCTGGTCAGGAAAAGATAGAGCACCCCGGCGGCCACCGGGAAAACCACGCCGATCAAGCTTTTCAGCAGAACCCCAGTCCCCAGGCTGGCAGCGAGAACGAATGCCCAGAACCGCGGGTGCGGCTCCTCTTCGTCGAGGGCGCGCAGGAATGCCCACATCGCCAACGCGATGGTCAGCGTTAGAGTCACGTCAGGAATAACGATGCGCGTGAATAGGAAGAGGCCCACGCAGGTGGCCATGCATAAGCCCGCGCACAAACCTGCTTTCCGCCCGAACGCCCATGCACCGAAGGCACAAGTCAGGCAGGCCAGGCCGATTGCCGAAAACGCGGACGGGATGCGCGCCGCCCAGTCATGAACGCCAAAAATCTTGAACGAAACGGCTATCGGCCAGTAAAACATGGCCGGTTTCTCGAGGAACACGATGCCATCGGCTCGCGGAGTCACCCAATCCCCGGAGGTAACCATGTTTCTTGAGATTTGTGCCACGGCCGCATCGACGTCGTCCATCAGCGACGGCGGCGACACGCTACAACCCAGGTAGACCGCTCCAGCAACCAGGGCAACGATCAGGTATATGAGCCAGCTTTTACTTGTAAGAACGCTTGCGTCGTCGCGTTCGACGACGCTTGTATTCGCCATCTTTTCATCCATTGAAAGAGGATCATCAAGCCCCATAGGTGATACCCGACATTGGCTTTTCTTTCCAGATGCCTGGTCAAAAAGTTTTCAACCGCATCTCCACGAAAGAGTTGCCCGTATTCCGAGATCCCCTCACGCAAGGAATCGATAAGCATCGAACGCAGGGGCCCGCGAAGCCATTCATGCGCCGGAATGTCAAACCCCGTCTTCTTGCCGGCCTGGATGGAGGCTGGGAGCTTGTCTTTACGCAATTCACTCAAGACGAGTTTCTGCTGCGATCCACGAATTTTCAAGTGCGCGGGCAGCCTTGCCGCGAATTCCACGATGCGATGATCGAGGAACGGCGGACGGACTTCAACGGAATGAGCCATGCTCATGCGGTCGCTTTTCACCAGAATGTCATCGGCCAGATAATATTTCTGATCGAACCACAGAAAGTGCGCCAGAGCGTCCCTGGTTTTCGGCAACTCGTCTACTTCATCCAAGAGATGGTGAAAAGCTGTGGGAAGCGGCCGGCGCAGCAGCGATCGCTTTTCCTCGTCCGAAAAAGTTCCGTTCCAGTACACATGAGCGTGGCTGGGCTTCAGCAGACTGCCCTCCAGGAATCGCTTCAACTTGTATTCGAAGCTGATTTTCTCGTCCGAAACGGGCCAATGCCGGACTCCCGCCAGCGCCGCCTGCAGAAGCGGGCGCGGGATCCGCCTGGCCCATTCGGCAAGCATGTCTGCGCGGCAGGTTATGTATCCGCCGAATAACTCATCAGCGCCTTCACCGCTCAGCGCCACCGTGGTTTTTGACTTGCACAATTTCGAGAGAAACCAGACGGGCAACGAGCCCGCATCCGCGCTCGGTTCGTCTGAATAGTAGGCAAACTCCTCGATCGCGCCGCACAGGTCCTCCGCAGGCGTTAAATCCAGAACCTGGTGGTCTGTTCCGTACTGTTGCACGGCGCGATCGATGAATTTCGACTCATCAAAACTTCGTCCTCGGAATGAAATCGAAAATGTTTTCAATTGCGAAGCGGAGGCTCTCGAGGCGTAGTGCAGGATGGTCGTCGAATCCATTCCGCCGCTCAGCCAGATCCCCAGCGGAACATCCGAGATCATGTGCTCGCGCACCGATTGCTGCAGCAGGCTGTCGAGTTCTTCCTTTGCTGTCTCCAGTGTGTAATTGGACGGCTGCGTGAAAGGCAGTTTCCAATATGCATCCGAAGATATCTTTCCGTCGCTCCACTCCAGCCAGTGTCCCGGCGGAAGTTTTTCGATTCCTTCCACGAGAGTCCAGGGGCACGGCACATAGTTCAGCGAGAGATAACAATCGAGACCGGGAAGGCTCAGCCGGCGTTCGATTTCCGGATGGATAAAAATGGCTTTCAGCTCGGACCCAAAAAAAAGATCTTCGCCCTGACGGGTGATGTAAAGCGGTTTGATTCCCATGCGGTCGCGCGCCAGAACAAGGCGTCTCGCCGATTTCTTCCACAATGCCACCGCGAACATTCCGCGCAACTTCGCCAGGCATTCCTTGTCCCATTGCATGAACGCGCGAAGAACGGTTTCCGTGTCGGAATGCGATTCGAATCGATGCCCGAGCTTTTCCAGTTCGTTGCGTATTTCGAGGTGATTGTAAATCTCGCCGTTGAAGGCGATTCCGAAATCCCCGTCTTCGGAAAGAATCGGCTGGTTCCCGGAGTCCAGGTCGATGATTTTCAGGCGCGCCGCGCCCATCGAGAAAAGGCTTGATTGAAATACGCCTTGCTGGTCTGGTCCCCGGTGAATCAACGTTGCCGTGGCCTCCTGAATTCGCCGGGGAGGAGGCGTCCAGTTCTTATGGGTATATCCTACAATTCCGCACAACTCTTTGTACCTCGCGGAGCGCCGTTCGAAAGTTCAGACGCTCTTCCTGTCATCGTTAATGAGCTTCGGGAGACTTACGTTCCGCCGCTCACTGCCGCGTCCACCAATGCACGGTTCGAATCGTTGCGCCACGCGAACTGGCGAAACATGGCCGGATCGCCCGCGATCCCGCCGAGACAAACGGAAGGATGCAATTACTTCGCGCTTCGATTGTAGCTGTAGCACTCGCGGTGGCGCAACGCGGAGAGCCCGCGAATCTGATAATTTGCATGCTATTCGGCAACGGCCGCTTTGGTGCGGCAGACGGTAGCAAGTCCCGTCCAACTGTACCCGCGATGGGAGCGGAGCGCGGCATCCCGAAAGCCCGACGCGAGCCAGGGCCTGACTTCATCTTCACGCAAATAGTAAGCCACCGGCGTCACCAGTTGATCGAAAACGTTGGCGTGAATTTCGTCGAACGGGTAGTGATACAGCGCGGCAAAATAATCGCCGTAAGGAAGTTTCGCGGGACCTTTTCCATCAGATCGCGGACGGTAGAAAAGTTTTATGACGGCCCAAAGTACGGCGGCGGGCGGAATAGAGGCGATCCGCAAAAATGCCGCGGGCAAGCGCGAAGTGATGGCTTTGCGCACGGGATCCACGTACCGGGTGATCCATTCGTTTCCTTCGTGGCCGTAAACCCAAAAGGCCACCCGGCCGCCTTCCCGCACTCGTGACGCCAGACTCGCAAAACCAGCCGCGGGGTCCGGCAAATGGTGCAGAACACCGACGGAAAATGCTAAGTCAAAAACGGCGCGGACAGGCGGGTTCAGCAAGTCGCCGATAACGACGTGGGCGTTTGGGAATTGACGGGTGTGCGCGAAGGCAACGAATGCGCTCTCGCCCAAATCCAGCGCAACAATCGCTTTGGCACCGTGCGAAGCCACGATTGCGGTGTGGCGCCCCTTGCCGCAGCCCCCCTCGAATACAATCTGGTCCGCGAAATCCCCGGCTGTCAGCGGGGCCACCCAGTCGAAAAACTCCTGCTCGTAATAGTCGCGAAGATCGCTCCAGCGCGTCCATTCCTCCGCAAATCGTGAAGCCGTCTCGAGTTTGACGGTGGCGAGTTTTGCGGGGAAGAGAATCGGCACGCCGTTGCGAATTGCGAATTGTGAAGCGCAACCACGGCAGGCGAGGCCGCCGGTCATGATGTGACCGTCCTCGGGGGCGCGCGACGCGTCGCTGCTCAGAGACAATTCGCCCGCGCAATTGGGGCACACGATGAAATTCAGAGCTTCGGGTCTCATCTCGATGGTGAAAATCCATGATACACCAAGCTCGACAGAGCAGTCTCAGGCCCCGACTCGGGGCAGAGAAAGAAGCAAGGCTTTCACGCCATTCCAAAGAATTTGGACGCCGATGCAAACGAGGAGAAAAGAGGAGAGCCGCAGCACGATGCTCATCCCGGTTTCGCCGATGATCGCGGCGAGGCGATCGGCGAAGCCGTAGCAGAGATAAATGATTACGGCTACGAGCGCCGAGGCAATCACCGCGCCGAGAAGAGCAAGAAGATTTGGGCCGAGGCGGCGCGGTTCGTTGGCTCCTAGCGTGATGGCCATGGAAATCGAGCCGGGGCCGACGGTAAGCGGCAGGGTAAGCGGATAAAAAGCGCTGCGAGAAATGTCCGTCATGTTCACTTTTTTCTGAACGGCCGGGCCGCGATCCGCTTCCTCTTTGCTCTTCAGCATTGCCCAGCCATTGGAAATGACTATAAGGCCGCCGCCGACTTGCACGACGGGAAGGGAGATTCCAAAGAAATCCAAGATGTGCGAACCGATCACAAAGGAAGCAATCAGGAGGATGAAGCTGTTCATGGCTACGTGGCGCGCGAGGATTCTGCGCGCGGAGGCGGGGTACTCCCGGGTCAAAGCGAGAAAAACAGGACTGCCGCCGAAGGGATTCACGATAGGAAACAGGGCGCTGAGGATCAGCAGGGTACTTTTGGCGACTTCCAGCAAGGGAACTCCTCCGGAGAGGAGAGTATAGCTCGAAGCGAAGGGACGGCGGTTTTCTGGTTGAAATAGAGGGCCCCCCACCCTCGTGTTTTTTGTAAGTGTTGTATCTAAAGGGTTTAGCGTTCATGTAAGTCCTTTGTTTGCTACACTTGCGGGTAGATCCATAAGTGTTGCAGCTAAAGGACTTAAGGCAATGGTGCGCAGAAACACCGACAGGGTCGAAAACCTTCGGTCCGGACAGGGTCGGGATCTCCGCCCTACAGGGGGAGACGGAGCCTCGATGAGGCAGAGGGGCAGTGGGCAAGTCCAAGAGAGGAAAGAACCCTTCGAGGCTCAGGGTATTCGGGCGAGGATCTGATGCCATAAACACAGGGGAAGGGTAGCATGGCCAGTAACGTTTGGTTAAGTATTAAGCAGCGAAAAGTGGGAATCGAGGATTGAACGACTATTAGGCGCGATGAACAGTTGGAGCGGAGGCAAGAAAGGGCGAAGAACGCGCCCCAAGGCTACGTCAACACTCGATAGTTAGAAGTGGAATGCGGAAAGTTTGTCTTGGCGACCCTCCGACGGCGATCGCAGCCGGCTATTATGGCTTCTGGATGCTGCTTGGTAGCTGCCGTGACCGCAAAAAGGAAACGCGGCGGCCGAAGCCGCCGCGTTTAGTCGATTCTCCAACTAATCTGCTAGAACAAGAACCGTAACCCGAACTGGATCTGCCGCTCCCGGTAGAGGCTGCTTCCGGCCGAGTTCGGCACACCGAAATTGTTGAACGGGTTGAATTTGAGGTTCGCCGCATAGGTATTAGGCGCGTTAAGCACGGTCCCCAAGATCGAATAGGCAGTCTGGTTGATTCCGTTAACCTGCTGGTGGTTGAACAAGTTAAACGCTTCGGCCAACACTTCCACTTTGTAGCGTTCCGTGAAGCCGAACTGGCGGGACACCCGCAAATCAATATTCCTGAGACCTGGCATCTGGTCCGAGTTCCGGGGCACGAGCAGAAAACGATTCAGGCTGAAAGCGGCGCCCGACCCGGTGATGCCGCTGGAGGTTGGCTGCGCAACGTTAGCCGCGGTGGCCAGAGGCGAGCCGCTAACACTCTCCACAAAGGCGTAGCCGGAACTAATCGTGATGATCGGGGAAATCGAGAAGCCGTTCACAATCCCTCTGATCACCGCGCTTGAATCCTTGGAGACTTCGGGCGTCCAAACAGCGCTGAGTACGAATCGCTGGGGGAAATTAAGGAAGGAAGTTCCCTTGTCCAATTGTAAATTGAGCGGGTTGAGGGCGGTCTCATTCGCAGTAAACGTTTGTGAAGTCTGTCCGTTGTCGATGGCATGCGACCAAGTGTAGTTGGCCTGGAATAGAAGTCCTGCTCCGGCGCGATGATTTAAGGCTACCACCAGCGCGTTATAGTTCGATCGGATCACGCTGGCTATATCGGTAATGGCGTTGAAAGCCGGATTTGGCCGCGCCCCGACAAAAATTGGCACCGTAAACGATTTTCCGGAAAAAGGTCCGCCGTTGGCAGTGTAAGTGATCGTGGAGGGTGGCGCAGGC
>Ga0209011_1000891_pt1 | contig 10816 bp, 9 predicted proteins | sample BlaSpr_A8_OM1_M3_FD_187986 | JGI IMG/M metagenome (GOLD analysis project Ga0209011, IMG submission 187986) | Forest soil microbial communities from Thunder Bay, Ontario, Canada - Black Spruce, Ontario site 2_A8_OM1_M3 (SPAdes) (version 2) | ecosystem: Environmental > Terrestrial > Soil > Boreal... | reverse complement strand
GAACTCCGACGTCCCTGGCGGTGTCTCCAAGACCCACGGTGATTGGCGCGTCCCCGACCCCTTGACCTTCGCTTTCGCCATCACGTCCTCCCTCTTCGTATTTTTTGGTAACCATAACGTTACGGTTTCAGGTTACGCTTTCGAGCGCTCGCCCGCTACCGCGCCCAAACACCAACCGGGGTGAAGCGCAGCGGAACGTCGACGAAAATCAGTTCCGACCTATCGTGCGCCTCGATGCGCAGCTGAGCTTCGTCCTGAATCTTGGCCGCGTCACCCGTGGCGAGCTCCTCGGTACCGACCCTGGCGCGGCCCTCGATCAGGTAGAGGTAGCCGCCTCGCCCCGTCTGAAAGTCGTGGGAGACCGCCGTGCCGGGTGAGAGACGGCTCACGTAAACGGAGGCGTCCTGGTGAACCCTGACCGGATCGCTTCCCGCCGGCCCGATCACCTTCAGCAGGCGATCGGTGCGCTCCTCGCTGGTGAACTGGCGCTGCTGGAGACTCGGCGGTAGGCTCGGCGTTTCGGGAAGGATCCAGAGCTGCAGGAACTCCATAGGCTCGGTTTCGGAACCGTTCTGTTCAGAATGCTCGGCGCCTGAGCCGAGCGTCATCAGTTGCACACCACCGGGATGGAGGATGCCGTCGTTGCCCAGGCTGTCGGCATGGCGGAAGGTGCCCTTCCAGACATAGGTGATGCCCTCGACGTCGGCGTGCGGGTGCATCGGCCAGATCCCGCCCGGAGCCAGGCGATCGTGATTGAAGACGCGCAGCGGCCCAACCCCCATCTGTCGCGGATCGCGATAGCGATCGAAGGAGAAGTGCCAGCGGGCCACAAACCAGCCGCCGTCTTCCTTGTGGATCTCGCGATCGCGCCGGACCTGCAGCATGGCGCTCGACTAGGCGATCTGGATCGAGCGCTTGGAGAGCCCCATCCAGTAGCCATCGATGATGCTCGGCAGCGGCTCGCCGCTGCTATCGCCGGCGCCGAGCGTCACGAACAAGGGCGCCAGGTGCTCGGTCCGAGGGTGCGCGTACCGTACCGCCGGGGCGCGGTGCATGAAGTCGGACAGTTCGTCGACGTCGCCGTGGTCGAGGGCCTCGTGCGCCCAGGCGTCGAACTCAGTCGACCACGCCGGCGGAGGTGCATCGAGCCGGAAATCGCGGAGAAAGGGCAGGCCATGCGTCAGGAACCCGCTGCCGATGACGAGCACCCCCTGGTCCCGCAGCGGGCGAAGGCGCCGGCCGATCTGGAAGAGCTGTTCGGGGTCGAGGCTGGGCATCGAGACCTGCAGCACCGGCACGTCGGCGTTGGGATACATGACCGTGAGCGGAACATAGGCGCCGTGATCGAGCCCGTGGTCGGGCTGCTCGGCGACGGGCTGATCGGAGAGCAGGCGGCGGACGTCGGCGGCAAGCTCAGGCGCGCCCGGCGACCGGTACTGCGTGCGGTAATAGCGCTCGGGAAATCCGCCGAAGTCGTAGATCAGCGGCGTTCCGGTTCGGGTCGCGCCGATGGTGAGCGGGGCATTTTCCCAATGGGCGGAAACGATCAGCACCGCGGTCGGACGGGGCAACGCCTTGGCCCAGGCCGCGAGTTGGGCGACCCAGAGCGGATCATCGACGAGAGGGGGCGCGCCGTGTCCGATATAGAGCGTCGGCATGCGGCCAGGGGCGCTGGCGCCGCGAGCGCGCTCCCCCACCGTGCTCGCCGCACCGTCGGCCGCCTCTTCGGGCGAGCTCGCGGGCTGCGGCTTCAACTCTTCATCCATCGCTCGCTCTTGACCATTCTCGCGCATGAACACAAACCCTCGTTCGGATCGAACTTCGATGGTGCTGGGCAGGTAACCTTTTCCGGGCATGCGCACTGATCACGCCGTTCACGCCGAGGGTTTGGTGAAAAACTACGGCCGAGTTCGAGCACTGGCTGGCCTCGACCTCGACGTCGCGGAGGGTAGCCTGCTGGCCTTGCTTGGACCGAACGGGGCGGGCAAGACGACCGCGGTCCGGATCTTCACCACCCTGCTCGAGCCCGACGCCGGTCACGCCACGGTCGCGGGTTTCGACGTCGTGCGGGATGCGGATCGTATCAAGTCACAGATCGGACTCGCCGGCCAAAACGTGGCGATCGACGAATACCTGACGGGCCTGGAAAACCTGGAGATGATCGGGCAGCTCTATCACCTCGCGCGGCGGGATGCAAAGCGCCGCGCGCAGGAGCTCCTCATGCAGTTCGACTTGATCGACGCCGCCGGCCGGATCGCGAAGACCTATTCGGGCGGCATGCGACGGCGTCTCGATTTGGCGGCGTCGCTCGTCCTGCTCCCTCCGGTCCTGTTCCTGGACGAGCCGACCACCGGGCTCGATCCACGAAGCCGGCGGCAGGTGTGGGGAATGATCAGCTCGCTCGTCCGCGAGGGCTCGACCATCCTGCTGACAACGCAATACCTCGAGGAGGCCGACGAGCTGGCAAACCGGGTTGCGGTCGTCGATGCCGGGCGCGTGATCGCGGAAGGTACCTCCGACGAGCTGAAAGACCGGGTTGGGGGGAATCGCATCGAATTCGCGGTCGCGAAGGAGGCGGACCTCTCCCGCGCCGCCGAGGTCGCCCGGCGTCATTTCTCGAGCGAGGTGACCCTGGATCCGGCGCAACGTCGGATCTCCGCCCCGTCTCGAAACGGGACGAGCCAGCTGGCGACGCTGGTGCGCGACTTCGACGCCGCCGGGATCGACATCGTCGACCTGCAACTTCACCGGCCGAGTCTCGACGATGTCTTCCTCACCCTCACCGGTCACCAGGCGGAAGAGGAAAAAGCGGCCCCGCCCGCCGGCCGCTGGCAACGGAGGCGGCGCTGATGGCCACCGCGAGCGCGATGTCAACGGCGGGAACGCGCTACCAGCCGATCACCGGACGGCCACGCATTGTGTGGGCGTTCCTCGACGCCCTGGTGCTCGCCAAGCGCAGCGTCCTGGAAACCGTGCGCGTGCCAGAGCTGATCATGTTCGTCGCCATCCAGCCGATCATGTTCGTGCTGCTCTTCCGCTATGTGTTCGGCGGTGCGATCCAGGTCCCTGGCGGGCAATACGTCAACTTCCTCATGCCGGGGATCTTCGTGCAGACGGTGGCGTTCGGCGGCGTCACCACCGCCATCGGGCTCGCCCAGGACATGCAGCGTGGCATCATCGACCGTTTCCGTTCGCTCCCCATGGCTTCTTCCGCGGTCCTGACCGGCCGCACTATCGCCGACCTCGCTCGCAACCTCTTCACGGTGGTCATCATGCTGACCGTCGGATTCCTGGTTGGCTTCCGCCCGGGCGGGACGCCGTTCGAGTTCCTGCTCGGCATCCTGCTCCTCCTCGGGGTCAGCTTCGCCTTCTCCTGGATCTCGGCGTTTATCGGGCTGCTGGTCCGCAGCGTCGAGGCGGCGCAATCGGGCGGCTTCATCTGGCTCTTTCCCCTGACCTTCGCCTCCAGCGCCTTCGTGCCGGTGGCGACGATGCCCGGTTGGTTGCAGACCTTCGCGCGCCACAATCCGATTTCTGTCCTCGCCGACGCGCTGCGCGGCCTCTTCCACGTGAATCCCGCGCTGACGACCGCCGATACCCGCTGGGCGCTGATTCAGTCGGTGGCCTGGATCGCCGCCATCCTCCTGGTCTTCGTCCCGCTTTCGGTCATCCGCTACCGGCGCACGATGGCCCGCTAGCAACGCCGAGCCCAGAGGAGGGTCCTCCGACCCGTCCTACGTCGTCTACCGAATAAGGAATTAGGCAGTCCTGCCGATGACGAGGTCGCTGGGCGCGTGCCAATCTGCAGATTGAGCAGAGCGCTGTCGAGAGTCATAGCAAAGAGTCATAGCCAGGTCCAGGTTGAAGAAGTCGGAATCGACGCTGCAAGCGCTCGCCACCGTGCTTCGTGCATCGCCTGAGTCGGACGCCCTCGTCATCCTCGGCCGGATGCTGGACTCGCTGCCGATCGGCTTCCACGTCAGCGATTGTGGCGGCGCGTTCCACGTTCTCTACGCCAACCATGTGTGGGAACACTGGCTCGCACCCGACAAGCTGCCGGTCGCGGGCAAGCGCCTCGCCGATCTCTTTCCGAGCGCCGAGGAGGCCGGCGTCCTCCAGCTCATGCGGGAGGTCTGCGCGACGTGCCAGCCAAAACACCTCAAGGGTTTTGAGTTCACGGAATTAGGTGCGACCGAACATGGCAAGCGCGTCGGGCGTTGGGACTGGGAGATCTATCCGCTGAGCGGCCCGAGCGGCGTCACGCATCTGCTCAACGTCATCATGGATGTCAGTGCGCCCAGGCCCGGACGGAACGGCCCCTCCAAAGAACATCGCCAGGCCGAGAACCGCCGCCGCGAAGAGGCATCGGGGGTCCTGCGCATTTTCGGTCTTGCTCCCGAGAGCCCGGCCTCGAGGGGTCTCACCGCTCTGAGCGAACGCGAATACCAGGTGGCGGATTTGTTGGCGATGGGATTCACCAATGCGGCAATCGCCGATCATTTGAAGCTCAGCCCGGCAACGGTTTCCTCACATGTCGCCCATATCCTCTCCAAGCTCGGCTTCCGATCACGTGCGCAGGTCGCCGCCTGGGTCGTGAGGCGCCGGTTGGTTCCGAGCACGTCGGTGGGCACTCCGGCCCTGAGCTGAGGGGGCTCCGACCGCAAAAATCCCCGCAAAATTCATCTAAACGGAGGATGACAGTCGCCGCGCCCGGGGCCCATCCTTATTCGACTACCCTGGCGCAACGCATTAGCCGACTCACCGGTCGTCGTCACGTGCAGATGAGACTGCACGAACCGCAGCAACGCTTCCGAAACGCGTTCCAGAACGCTCCGATCGGCATGGCGTTGGTGGGTCTGGATGGCCGCTTTCTGGACGTGAACCAAGCCTTGTGTCAGCTCCTCGGATACTCGCCGGAGGAGCTGTCAGGCATCACCCTCCGGGAGATAACCCATCCTCTCGAAGTCGAGGGGCTGCTGGCTGGGACCGGACAACTGCTGGCCGGGGGGATCGCGAGATTTCAGACCGAGCTGCGCTACCTCCATGCCGACGGCCACGACGCGTGGGCCCTCATCAGTGTTTCGCTCATGAGGGAAGCCAACGGCCGGCCCCTCTACTACGTTCTCGGCATTGACGACATCACGGGTCAGAAGACCGAACGGCTGCGGGCCATCCCTGTCGCCGTGACGCGCATGCTGGTCGAAGCCCCCACCCTGGAAGCCGCCTCCCGTGGAATCCTGCAGCGGCTATGTGAGGAGCTGGGCTGGGAGATCGGTCAGCTATGGATCCGGGATTTCGACGAAGATGTCCTCCGTTTGCGGGACTTCTGGCAGGCGCGGTCGCCGCAAGTGGGGGCGAAAGTCATCAACTCGGTGACGACCCACTTCCCGGGAATCGATTTGCCGGGCCAGGTCTCCGCTCGAGGCGAGCCAGTCTGGATCGTCGACATCGCCAGCGATCCGAACTTCGGCCTGCCGGCGACGGGAACAGATGCGGACCTGCACGGAGCGTTTGGGTTCCCCATCCTGAATGGAGACCAGGTCACCGGGGTGATGAACTTCTACGGTGGCAGGATGGCCGAGCCTGCCGAGGATCTCCTCGCCATGGTCAAGGAACTGGGAGGCCAGCTCGGCCGATTCATCGAGCGGAAACGCGCAGAGCGAGCCATCCAGGCGACGGCCGAGCATGTGCGCGGCGTCCTGGACAACGTCGCCGACGGAATCATCAGCACCGACGAGAGCGGCGTCATCGAATTTTTCAATCGAGCCGCTCAACGGCTCTTTGGTTACACGCTGGTCGAGGTGCGGGGGCGAGACGCGAAGATGCTCATCGCTGACCCCTACCGACGCGATTTCGTCAGCCACCTGAATAACTATCTGCGGCCCGGCAAGAGCCAGGCCTCGGTCTCAGGATCGCGCGAACTGTGGGGGCAGCGCAAGGATGGGTCGATCTTCCCCATGGAGTTCCGTGCCAGCGAAATGCTCCTCGGGGGCGAACGACGTTTCGTAGGGATCCTGCACGACATCTCCGCGCAGCGGGCGCAGACAGACGCGCTGGAATACCAGTCTCTTCACGATCCGCTGACCGGACTCCCAAACCGAATGCTGTTCAATGACCGGCTTCGCCAGGCCATCGTGATCGGACATCGGGAACGAGAACCCCTGGTGCTGCTCATCATGGACATGGACCGATTCAAGGAGGTCAACGATACCCTCGGCCACCAGGTTGGCGATCTCCTCTTGCAGCAAGTTGCGTTGCGCCTGGCCACGACGCTTCGGCAGTCTGACACGGTGGCGCGCCTTGGCGGAGACGAGTTCGCGGTGCTCCCTGCCGGTGGGACGGACCTGCAAGGTGGGGCGCAGACGGCAAAGAAGATCCTGCGGGTACTGGAGCACCCGTTCGTGGTCGACGGCCGCAACATCGATGTCGGGGCGAGCATCGGCATTGCCCTTTGCCCTGACCACGGCGAGGAGGCCGATACCTTGATGCGCCACGCCGATGTGGCGATGTACGTCGCCAAACGGACCAAGCGCGGGTACGCGGTCTACGCCCCGCAACTCGACGAGCACACGGCCGCCCACCTGGCGCTCATCGGCGAGCTGCGCCACGCGATTGGGCACGACGAGCTGCTCTTGCATTATCAACCGACCGTCGCCCTCAAGACTGGCCGCACCATCGGGGTCGAAGCGCTGGTGCGCTGGCAGCATCCAACGCAAGGGCTCATTCCGCCGGACCAGTTCATTCCCGCCGCGGAAGAGACCGAATTGGTTCAACCGCTCGCCCGCTGGGTCCTCAATCAGGGCCTCTCCCAGTTACGGAGCTGGAACGACGGCGGACTGGACGTCGAGCTGGCGGTGAACCTGTCCGCGTGGAACCTCCGCGATCCTGACTTTCCAGAGCTCACGTCTGGCCTGCTGGGGAACTGGAAAGTTGACCCCGGCCGGCTGAAGCTGGAGATTACCGAAAGCGGCATCATGGCCCCTTCCTCCATCTTCGAGGCCATCACTCACCTGAGCACGCTCGGCGTCGGCCTCTCGATCGATGACTTCGGCACCGGTTACTCGTCGCTGGCGCGGCTGAAACGCTTGCCGGTCAACGAGATCAAGATCGACAAGTCCTTCATCATCGGCATGATGGCGGACAGCATGAGTGTGTCGATCGTGCGCGCCGTCATCGAGCTCGGTCACAACATGGGCCTTCGCGTCGTTGCCGAAGGGGTCGAGAACCGTGAGACCTGGGAGAAACTGGTGACGCTCGGCTGCGACCTCGCCCAGGGATACTACCTGTGCCCTCCAATGCCCGCGAGCGACCTGACCGGCTGGTTCCGCGAGTCCAGCCGGGGCCCTCTCCCCTAGGCGGCCGCCCCCGGCGCGCCTTCCTCGCGAGCGGACTGCCGTCCGTGCAAGGGCACGTCGTTGAGAAACACCGAAGCGACCAGTGCCAGGATCAAAACCGCCGCGCCGTAGAGGAAGATCTCGTGTAGGGTCGTGGCCAGGCCGACGCGAATCGCATGCAGCACCTGGTCGAAGATCGCCGCACCCTGCTGCCCGAAGGCGCTCGCCTGCGCCCGACCGGCCGCGATCTGCTTCGGATCGAAGAGCGTCTGGGGGTTGCTCCCGCCGCTGGTGATGAACCCCGAAATCTGCGATGGGATGTGCAGATTGGCCACCTGTTCCTTGATGTGAACCGGAAGACGCTGGGCCAGGACGGAGCCGAGCACCGCCGTCCCGATGGTTCCGCCGATCTGGCGCCAGAACTGGATCTGGCTCGACGCCACCCCGAGGAAGTTCCGCGGTACTGCGGTCTGCACGGCCGTGAGGTAGAGCGGAAAGGTTGTTCCCAGCCCGGCGCCAACGAGCACGATGTCGCGGACGACTTCGAGGCGCGACGTCGTGACGGTGACCTGCGATAGGAGCCACATCCCGACCAGCATGACGGCGATACCGGCCGTCCCCAGGAAACGGTAGTAGCGGATGCGCACCATGGCCTGGCCCACCAGCGTGCTCGCCACGATCAGGCCGAGCATCATCGGGGTCAGCAACTGCCCGGAGTTGGTCGCGGTGACGCCGAGGACGCCCTGGTAGATGAGCGGGACGAAGACAATCGTGCCGAACATGCCAAAGCCCGTGAGGAAACCGACGATCATGGAGACGCTGAAGGTGGAATTCTTGAAGAGGGAGAAAGGCACGATCGGATGGTCCGTCCGCGTCTCGATGACGAAGAAGACGGCCAGGAGGACGGCAGCAACCGCGAGCAGGCCCAGGACCTCGGGGGAGGTCCAGCCGTGGTCCCGGGTGATCGAGAGCGCCACCATCAGGGGAACCAGGCCGGCGATCAGCATTCCCGCACCCAGGAAATCGATGTCACGGATGGACGCGGATGAGCGCACGTAAGGCATGGTGGCGATCACCAGCAGGACCGCAATGATCCCCACCGGCAGGTTGACGTAGAAGACCCAGCGCCAGCCCCAGCTGTCGGTGATGTATCCGCCGGCCGTCGGGCCAACGATCGATGACAGGCCGAACACGGCGCCGAACAGGCCCGCGAGTCGCGCGCGCTGGCTCGGCGGGAACAGGTCGCCGATCACCGCGAAGACGGTGGCGAAGAGCATGCCCCCGAAGATGCCCTGGATGGTCCGAAAGGTGACCAGCTCGAGCATGCCGTGCGATTGGCCGCAGAGGGCCGAGGCGGCGACGAAGCCGATCATGCCCGCCAACAGGAATGGCTTGCGACCGAAGAGATCGCCGAGCTTGCCGGCGATCGGCACCATGATGGTCGACGCCACCAGGTAGGCGGTGATGACCCAGGAGTAATAGTTGAGGCCGTTCAACTCGGCCACGATCCGTGGCATGGCGGTCCCGACAATCGTCTGGTCGAGCGCGGCCAGCAAGAGCGCCAGCATGGTGCCGGCGACGACCCCGATCGTTCCCCAGCGCGTCAACCCTGCGGTGAGGTGAACGCCGCTATCTGCCGCGTTGCTTTCGGGCCGCCGGATGTCGTTGCTCATGCGCTCCTCCTCTCTCCCACCGTCGCGCCGGTCATGTTCTCGATCAGCCGCAGACACGCGTGGCGCAGCATTTCCAGCTCTTCGGTGGAAAGGCCCGCCGCGATCTTGACCTGCCACTCCAATCCCTGCTCCCGCATGCCTTCTAGCCGCTTCGCGCCCGCCATCGTCAGTCGGGCGTAGGTCAACCTGCGGTCGGCAGGATCGTCGATGCGCTCCACGAGCCCGTCGCGCTCGAGATGATCGATCAGGCCGGTGACGTTGCGCGGGGTGACCTCCAACTGATCGGCCAGTTCCCCGAGGGGCAGCTGGCGTTCGGGTGCGGACTTGAGCGCCCACAGGACGTGGAGCCGGCCCTCACTCAAGCCATGCTTCTCGGCCCAGCGATCCATGAGCCCGTGAGTCAGCCGGGCGGTGATACGCAGCGCCGTCATCGCCTCAACGGTGCGCATCTCTTTTTCGGAGAGCGGGCGGCGCGCCGCGCGAAGGCCCTGGCGGAAGCGGCTGTCGTACAGGTGTCCCGCTCGATCGGTCGCCAGCGTGCCATTGAATCGACAGTCGCCTTTGATTTCAGAGAACTGCATAGTGAGGCACTTCACTATGTAGCATTTCACGACCGATGTGTCAAATCCTCCATTCACACGGCGACCTTCAGGCGGCCGCCTGGTCGACTCTCCGCGGTTCGCGCCTACTCGGAAGTGTGAGGCTGACGAGCCAGCCGCAGAGGCAGGCGAGCGTGACGAGTGGCCAGATCGGCGCGCCATAGAGCGGCACGTACATTCCCAGGGTCACGGCTTGCTGCCAGCGGGCCGGCCGCGTGCGCAGGATCAGCCAGGCCGCGAGAACCAAGGCGGAGAGGTCGTAGAAGTTGACATAGGGGCTTACCAGCACGCTGGCGATGAGGCCGACGGCGATGGGACCGGAAGGGCCGCTACTACGGCCGCGCCACACGATGAAGACGGAGGCCCCGAGCACGAGGGCGATCCCGACGGCGGCCACCGGCAACGGCAGCTGGCGCAGCAGCGAGGACTGGATCGGCCCGGGAACGGCACTCACCGCATGGAGCGAGAGCGCTATGTGGTGGAAGACCCCGGTACCCGTGGCCAGCAGCGCGATGGCGGCGAGTGGCACGCTGGCCCCCAGCCAGGCGAGAAAGACGCGACCATATCCGGCGAGCAGCAGCGCGGGCGGCACGAGGAAGGCAATCTGCGGCTTCAGGATGAGCGCACTCAGTGCCAGGCCGGCGAGCCAGGGCCGTCCGCTGGACAGTAGCCACCACGACAGGGCAACGGCGGCCACCACCAGGAGGCTGACCTGGCCGAAGAGGACACCGACGAATACCGGGAGAAGGACGGCGGCACCCAGGCCGTGAATCAATCGGGTCAGCCCGCGGCCGGGCGCGACCAGGGACCAGACGACGGCGAAGGCGGCCGCTAGCAGACCCGTCCAGATCCAGGCTGCCAGCGGATAGGGCAGGAAGCTGAGCGGTGTCACGAGCCAGGCAAGTTCCGGTGGGTTGAGATATGGAAGTGGTTTGCCAACAGCGGCCGTGACCGGCGGAAGGAAGACTGCCGGATCGTAGATCGCCGCCCAACCATGGGCTCGGCCGAGCTGGGCGGCGAGGTAGTAGACATAGAAGTCCGGCTGGGCGAGCTTGTAGTGAAGCGTGTAGGACCACTGGAGGTCGATCAGCGCGAGCACCACGCCGACGCCGAGTCCCGCGGTGATCGCGTGCTCGCGCCGCAGTCTCACGTCAGGCCGCCTCCCGCCTGACCACGCTGCCCGCGCCCCGCGTGCGAAGCAAGAAGATGC
>Ga0209011_1000890_pt1 | contig 10824 bp, 9 predicted proteins | sample BlaSpr_A8_OM1_M3_FD_187986 | JGI IMG/M metagenome (GOLD analysis project Ga0209011, IMG submission 187986) | Forest soil microbial communities from Thunder Bay, Ontario, Canada - Black Spruce, Ontario site 2_A8_OM1_M3 (SPAdes) (version 2) | ecosystem: Environmental > Terrestrial > Soil > Boreal... | reverse complement strand
GAGGGCGAGGTCAGTGCGGGTAAGTTGGCGGAGGAGACCTCGCACAGCCGATTGATGCCGGCGGACCAGCTCACCAAAAGCGTGCTGGTCATCATCGACAAGAACTCGAGCGATGAGGTCCGCATCGGTTAGCTCCACGTCTCGATGCTACTGCGCCGGCGGTGGTGGTGGAATGTCCTTCTTTCCCTCCAGTTTCCACACCAGCAGATAACCCGAGCCGATTAGGAACGGAATGATGCCGAGGCTCCAGGCTCCGCCTTCCCACTCATTGACCGCTCCGAGAAAGAGCATGAGTCCCAAACCGACCATGACGAGGACAACTCCCCGACGCATGTCTGAGCGCTGGCGTTGCGCCGGCGCGGGCGGCGCGAGCAAAGCTGCCGGCACTGGCTGGCCTTTTTCTACCATCATCCGGATCGTTCGATGCATCATTCGGTTTTTCGAGAAACCGAAATACATGATCACGGCAACGATCAGGACCGGCGCGCCAAATACAGCCAACACGGAGATCGCGACAATTGGAATCACTTGCGGCGGAATGTCACCCGAATCCAGATTTTCGTCCCCGTGATCTCCAATGGTGACGCCGAGATGATGCCTTTTGAACTTCTTCTCGATGCGCTGATGAATTTTATCGGCCAGATCGCCTGCCGGAGAAACGCTCGCCGTCGGCGCGATCGATGCCGCAGGCGCAGGCAAACTCCCTTGCGTTGATGGACTTTGGCCAAAAGCGACAATCGCAAGCGCAATTGAGCAGATGCAGACAATAAATGATGCTTTCATAGTGATCCTTTGGGGTGAGATGCAGTCGCCGCCCGATTTGGATTCAAAAATTTCGAGAATCCTCGGACCACCGGAACAATTAAATGTTGCGCTGCGGAGGCCCGTGGACATTATTGCTTCCCGCTCAAAAACGCGGGTGTAGCTCAGTGGTAGAGCACCTCCTTGCCAAGGAGGACGTCGCGAGTTCGAGCCTCGTCACCCGCTGTTTTTTGCGAATTTAACGCCGGCCTGTGCGATCACTTTGTGAATCGCGCGCACTTCGTTCACCATTTGCTCGTATTCGTCGAACGTGAGCGTCTGCGCGCCGTCCGAAAGCGCTTGCTCAGGTCGCGCATGCACTTCGACCATCAGACCATCGGCCCCAACAGCCGCACCGGCGCGCGCCAGTGGCGCCACCATGTAACTTCGGCCCGTTCCGTGCGCGGCATCGACAATTATCGGCAGATGTGAGATTCGCCGCACCGCCGGAATTGCCGCCAGGTCGAGCGTGTTGCGCGCGTGCTGGGCGAAGGTGCGCACGCCACGTTCGCAAAGCACGATCTGATAATTGCCTTCCGCCATCACGTACTCGGCCGCGAGCAACCATTCCTCGAGGGTCGCAGCCATCCCGCGCTTCAATAGAACCGGTAATCGCGAGCGTCCCGCACGGCGCAGCAAAGTAAAATTCTGCATGTTGCGCGAACCGATTTGAATCATGTCGGCGTATCTTTCGACCAGATCGACAGTCGATTCATCCAGCGCCTCGGTCACGACCTTGAGTCCGAATTTTTCGCGAACGTCAGCGAGAATCTTCAGTCCTTCTTCGCCGAGTCCAGCAAACGTATAAGGTGAAGTGCGGGGCTTGAATGCGCCGCCACGGAAAAACTTCGCGCCGCTGCGCTGGACGATTTCGGCAACAGAAAAAGCCTGCTCGCGACTTTCGATCGCGCACGGTCCGGCGATGATCGCAAGTGATCCGTCGCCAATTTTGGCGCCGCCAACATCGACAATTGTTCGTTCCGGCCGCAGATCGAGCGCGGTCAATTTGTACGGCTTGGTCACGTGGACCGCCTCGGCCACGCCCGGCAGATTCTCGAAATGACCAATGTCCACCGTGCCTGGATTGCCGGTCACGCCGATCGCCGTGCGCGTGACGCCCGGCATCGGATGCGCGCGAAATCCGAGAGACTCGATCACGCGCACAACCCCGTCGATTTCGCGTTGCGTAGCGCGGGCAGTCATTACGATGAGCATATTATATCTCTAAATTAACTTCGACGAGGACGGTTTCAGTTGTCGCCGACTTTTTTGCAGATGTCGATCTTGCGCTTTGGCCGCTATTTGTCGAACCAGCCGCGAAGGCCTTTTCGCGACCGAATTTGTGAGCGAGGAATGCCCGGCAAAAACGGCTTGGCCGGGATAGGCCCCCGACGGTAGATTCTCAAGCTATGAAAATGAAATTGCTCACTCTCTCGTCTTCCGGCGCGCTCACTGCGCTTTTCTGTTTTGTTGGCTTGGTTCGGGCTGCCGATCCACCCAAGGATAAGACGCCGTGGAAAATTACGGGGCAACTCGAGGAAGCCTGTTCTTGCGACGCCGCTTGCCCGTGTTGGTTCGATTCCAAACCGACCAAGATGACCTGCGGCGGCGGCCAGGTGCTCTTCATTGAAAAAGGGAATTACGGAAAAGTGAAACTCGACGGCCTGGCGATGGCGAACATGGGACAGAGCCCGGAAGGCCAAACGATGATGAGCTCATTTGGTAATTGGAATTTTTCCTACACTTACATCGATGAAAAAGCGACCCCCGAACAGCGGAAAGCCTTGGAAGCGATCGCGGCCAAGATCCTTCCGGGAAGCGCTTCAAAAAAAACCGAGACTCGTTATGTGGCGATCTCGCGAAAGATTGAAGGCAAAGACCACGAAATCACTCTCGGGCAATACGGCAACTTCCGCGGTCATTTGCTGGAAGGCGGCCTCGGCAATTCACCGAAAATCGTCAATCCTCCCGGCGCCGATCCAGTTCATCACGAGTACCAACAAGGCCGGACCGTGAAGCTGGCCTATAACGACGCCGACCAGAAGTGGGCATTCGAAAACTCGAATTACATGCAGGGAACTTTCACCGTCGATAACGTCCAGTACGAGAAATACTCCGCCGGTCTCGCGCAAAAGATGGCGAAGACGAAGGAACAGAGCGCCGAGAAAAAATAAGATCGACCGCGCAAGAGTTCGTTTCGGCGAGACGCCGAAACCAGGTCGCCGCGGCGACCGCTCCCCCAAAACGCATTTGACGCGAGAGAAGAGCGGCGGCTAGGTTCCCGCACCGTTCAGCGGCTTCGGTTTTTCTGCATCGACGCGGTTTAATCTTGAGCCGCTCGACAAAATCATGCAGGCCGAAGAACTTTCCTACGCCATTGTCACGCCCTATTCGATGCGCAAATCGCGCACCGGCGGGATCATCGCACGGCTGATCTCGCGCACGGGTCTCGATCTGGTGGGGGGGCGCATGTTCGCGCCGAGCGCGAAATTAGCGAACCGCTACGCAGAAACGATCGTGACTGAAACCGATGCGCGTCATCGCGCAACGCAGGAATTGATTCGCGAGTACGTGCTGAAAAATTTTACCGGCAACATCAATGGCCAGCGGCCGCGCGTGTTGTTTTTGGTTTTTCGTGGTCCCGAGGCCGTGGAAAAGATTCACCGCACCGTCGGACATATCGTGCACGAGCGAACAAGCGGCGAAACGATTCGCGACACGTTCGGCGATTACATCACCGATGGCTCCGGCAAAGTGACTTACTTTGAGCCAGGGGCGCTGGCGGCGTTCGAGGCAAAAGCGGTTGAACGCGATTTGAAACTCTGGGCGGAATTTTCCGATGTCGATGGTGGACTTCTCGATCGGGTGATCACTTTCCCGAAAACCGCAAAGATCGAGAAGACGCTCGTGCTGATTAAGCCGGATAATTTCAAATTTCCAAATTTGCGGCCGGGTGGAGTCATTGAAGTTTTTTCGCGCTCCGGCCTCTACATCATCGGCTTCAAGGTTTATCGCATGAGTGTGGCGCAGGCAGAGGAGTTCTATGGACCCGTGCTGCCGGTTCTCGAGGAGAAACTGGGCCCAATTAGCGGCCGCGATAACTGGGAGAGCATCGTCGAATTCATGGCCGGAATGAGACCGAGCGAATGCTCGCCCGATAAGCGGAACGCACCCGGTACCGAAAAATGCATCGCCATCGTTTATCAAGGCGAAGACGCAGTCCGCAAAATCCGCGACGTGCTCGGCCCGACTGATCCGGCCAAGGCCCCGCCGGGCTCAATTCGAAAGGAATTTGGACAGACCATCATGATCAACGCCGCGCATGCCTCCGATTCAGTGGAAAATGCCGAGCGCGAGATGGCGATCGTTCAGGTGAGCGAGAACAATTTCAAACCTTTGATTGAAAACTCCTACCGTCGCCAATAGTGTGCGCTCCTTAAATTGCAAACTCATAACATCAACATGGAAATTTCCGCGCGCGCCGCTCAACTGACTCCTTCGCTCACGCTTTCGATCGACAGCAAGGCCAAGGCGATGAAAGCCGAGGGAATCGATGTCTGCGGTTTCGGCGCGGGCGAACCTGATTTCGATACGCCTGAGCACATCAAAGCGGCAGCGATCGCGGCGCTGGAAGCCGGCTTTACGAAATATACGCCGAGCTCGGGCATTCCGGAGCTGCGTCAGGCGATTGCCGAAAAACTAGCGGCCGACAACCAGCTCAATTATCGCGCCACCCAGGTCGTAGTGAGCAACGGCGCGAAGCATGCCTGTTACAACGCGGTGCTCGCCACCTGTCAGCCGGGCGACGAAGTCGTGATCCCGGCGCCGTATTGGGTCAGTTATCCCGACATGGTGAAGCTGGCCGGCGCGGAGCCGGTGATTGTGCCGACGATGGAGCGCAACGCCTGGAAAATGCGCGCGGCAGATTTTGAAAACGCGATGACGCCGCGCACGAAGATGTTGATCCTGAACAGTCCGTGCAATCCGACCGGCTCGGTTTACACGCGCGAGGAATTGGAGGCGATTGTCGATGTCGCCGCCGAGGAAGACATTTACATTTTATCGGACGAAATTTACGAGAAACTCATTTACGACGATGCGATGCACGTGAGCGTCGCCTCGCTTTCCAAGGAGGCGTACGATCTCACCATCACAGTCAACGGTTTCAGCAAATCGTACGCGATGACGGGCTGGCGTCTTGGTTATCTGGCTGCGCCGGAAGCGGTGGCGAAAGCGGTGGATTCGATTCAAAGCCACAGCACGTCGAATCCTTCCTCGTTTTCGCAATATGGCGCGCTCGCCGCCTTGAAAGGCGACCAACAACCGCTCGCCGATATGCGCGAGGAGTTCGATATGCGCCGCAATTATATGTTCGATCGCGTCTTGAAGATTCCAAACGTGACCGCGGTCAGGCCGCAGGGCGCGTTCTATGTGCTCGTGAACGTTAGCCAGCTCGGACTGACTTCGCAGAATTTCGCCGATCGCTTGCTGAGCAAAGCAAGTGTCGCTGTCATTCCCGGCGCTGCTTTCGGCGACGACCGCACCGTCCGGCTCAGTTACGCCACAAGCATCGACGTCATCAAAAAAGGGTTGGATCGCTTCCAGGATTTTTGCCGGACGCTCTGACGATTGCGGATCGCCGACTGCGGATTGCGGATAGACTAAGCGCGCAATCGTAATCTCTTCGCAATCCGAAATCCGAAATGGCTTCTGGTTCTCTCGCGCTCGTGCTGCACGCGCATCTGCCGTTCGTTAGGCATCCCGAGCACGAACATTTTCTCGAAGAAGATTGGTTGTTCGAGGCGATCACCGAAACTTATATTCCGTTGCTGGCCATGATGCAGCGGTTGGTGAGCGACGCCGTCCCGTTCAGGCTCACCATGTCCGTCACGCCGACGCTTTGCGCGATGCTGCAAGACGACCTTTTGCGCGAGCGTTACGTGCAACATGTCGATCTTTTGCTCGATCTCGCAGCTCGCGAAATCCAGCGCAGCCGGGATCAACCGCAACTTCACAAGCTCGCCGAATTCTATTTCGAAATGTTTTCGGAAAGTCGGCGCCTCTTTGTCGAGCAATGGAAATGCGATTTGCTGGCCGCGTTTCGGCAATTGCGCGAAACCGGCGTGCTCGAAATCATCGCCTGCGCCGCGACCCATGCTCTGCTTCCACTGCATTCGCGCGAAGCGACGCGCGCGCAAGTCTTGATCGGACGCGACGCCTATGTCGATGTTTTCGAGGTCGATCCAATCGGTTTTTGGCTGCCCGAATGCGCCTACGTGCCCGGCCTGGACTCAATTTTGCAAGAAGCCAACCTGCGTTGGTTCATTCTCGACGCTCACGGTTTGATTTACGCAAAGCCGCGGCCGCAGCGCGCGATTTATGCGCCGTGTTACACGCCAGCGGGACCGGCCGTTTTCGCGCGCGACCGCGATTCGAGCCGGCAGGTTTGGAGCGCGCAGGAAGGTTATCCGGGCGATCCAGCTTATCGGGAATTCTATCGGGATATCGGTTTCGATCTTCCGATGGACCATCTCGGGCCGGTTGCGCGCGGAACCAGGAAATTCTCCGGCGTAAAATATCATCGCATCACCGGACAGAGCGTTGAAAAAGACCTCTACGATCGCGATGCAGCGAAAAAAGCCGCGGACGGGCATGCCACGCATTTTCTCGAACAACGACGACGGCAACTTCAGGCTCTTGGCGCGCTCAACTTCGATCCGATCGTTGTCGTACCATTTGACGCGGAATTGTTTGGGCATTGGTGGTTCGAAGGCCCGCGTTTTCTCGAACTTTTCATTCGCAAAACGGCGAACGAAGATTTCCGGCTCACAACGCCGAGCGAATTTCTCGGCGACCATCCAACGCAGCAAACGCTCGAACCTGCAACATCGACATGGGGCGACAAAGGGCATCTCGAAGTCTGGCTGAGCCCGAGCAACTCATGGATTTATCCGCATCTGCACACCGCCGCCCGTCGCATGACTGAAGTCGCGCGCGGACACGTGAACGATGCGACGCTGTTCGCCGATCGCGTTCTCAAACAACTCGCGCGCGAACTTTTGCTCGCCCAATCAAGCGACTGGGCGTTTCTGATGAAAACAGGAACGGCAAAGGAGTACGCCACGAAGCGAACCGTGGATCACCTTGTTCGTTTCAATCGATTGCACGATCAGTTTGCGGCGAACGATGTCGACGAAAAATTTCTGCGCGACTGCGAATGGCACCACAATCTTTTCCCGAACGTGAATTGGCGCTACTACTGTAGCGGTGGTCTATGACCGTCGCTGAAATAGTGCGACGCTCACAGAGCGCCGCGACAATGACGAAAAAAGTTAACGCCGCAATCTTGATCGGCTTCGCGTTGGTCTCCGTCGCGATCGCACAGGAATCACCTAGGTCGAGTGCCCCGCCCGCCGCGTCGCCAACTCCAAACGCGACGCCGTCACCGAGTCCAACGCCCTCGCCAAACCTGAACGCGTCACCTCCGCGCGGCGTGCGCATCAGTTTCGTCCCGCCGCCGCTCGAAGGCACGATCAGCCTCGGCGTTTATGACACGAATGGAAAGCTGGTGCGTGTGCTGGTGCAGGAAGCCGAGCCGGATGAATTCACCGTCGGCGCGGACGCGCTCATCGCGAAGTGGGATGGAAAGAATAATAACGAACAAGATTTACCTGCCGGAAAATATCATGCGCGCGGTTATTTAGTTGGTCGCCTAAAAGTGGAGGATAAGGGACACGCGGCGGACTTTTCGCCTGATTCGAGCGCGCCAGATCACGTTCAGGTGAAGCTCGTCTCGAATCCGTTGGCGAAAGACACGCGGCCGGTTGTCGATCTTGCCGTCGGCTTTGATGAAGAGAAGATCTTTCTCAAGACGATGGATGACTTACCGCTCTTCACCGTCATCGAAGCGCCGCAGTTGGTGCACGCATCCATAACTAAAAGCGGGGAAAAATCTGTCGATGTTTGGGCTTCCAATGGCACGATGGTCGATCAGGTTCGCGTGTCGAACATCGACAAGATGATGGCGTTCGATTGTGGCGAGATTGAATTGAAATGAACGGCGCGCCTCGCCATAGCCGTCGCGCTCCGCGCGACGCGATGCGCGTGATGCCATGGCAAACCAGCTTGACGCTCGCCGGGGCGAGCGTCTCCAGACACAAGCGGCACTAGTCATCGCGTCATATCTTTGTTAGTTAGCGCAGGATGTCTTCCACGCCCGAGTTTCAACATACTCTTGGCAAAGCCGCCGGGTTTAGCGGCACCTCGTTGCACACGGGAGAAAAGGTCACGCTCAAGTTGCATCCGGCGCCGGTCGATCACGGGATCAAATTCAAACGCAAAGATCTGCAGGATGAGCCGACGATTGACGCGAAGATCGACAATCTCAAAATGGTCGAGCGCGCCACGACCATCGGCGAAGGCTCGGTGCGCGTGCACACGGTCGAACACGTGCTGGCCGCGCTTTTCGCGATGGGCGTGGACAACGCGATCGTGGAGATGGACGCAAACGAACCACCCATTGGCGACGGCAGCGCGCAACCATATGTCGATCTGATCAAGCGCGCCGGCGTGGCTGCGCAGGAAGCGCCGCGAAAATTTTTCGACGTGCGCGAATCAATGCACATGGAAGCGAAAACAGGCGCGCTGCTTATTTTGCTGCCCGACGAAACGTTTCGCATCTCGTGCACGCAAGCCGGGCCGAACAATCGTTTCACGCAGTTTTTGTCGATGGAAGTGACGCCGGCAATTTTTGAACGCGAGATCGCGCCGGCGCGCACGTTCGTTTATTACGAAGAGGTCCAATCGCTCATGGATAAAAATTTAATCAAGGGCGGCAGTCTGGAGAACGCGATTGTTGTCCGGGGCGATGCGGTTTTAAGCAAAGAGCCGCTTCGTTTCGCGGATGAATTCGTTAGGCACAAAATCCTCGATATCATTGGTGATCTCGCGCTCATCGGTCATCGCATTCGCGGTCATGTCGTCGCGGTCAAGCCCGGTCATGGCGCGAATGCGGAGCTGGCCCGGGCGGTGGCGCGGGAACAGAAGCGACGCGATGCGATCTCTGTTCCGCGCACGCTCCCGCCCGGCGAAGGGGGATTTGATACGGACGAGGTGATGCAAATTTTGCCGCATCGTTATCCGTTCCTGATGGTGGACCGGATCGTCGGTTTCGAGGGGGAAACAAAATGCATCGGGATGAAAACCGTGAGCATCAACGAGCCGTTTTTTCAGGGACATTTCCCGGGGCATCCGGTGATGCCGGGAGTGATGCAAGTGGAAGCGATGGCGCAAGTGGCGAGCATATTGTTGTTCAAGCTGGCGAAAACTTCGAGTCGCGTCGGTTATTTCATGAGCGCGGACGAGGTAAAGTTTCGCAAGCCAGTTTTTCCCGGCGACACAATCTTCATTTACGCCGAACTGACGAAAGCGCGCGGCAATCGCCTGGCGAAAGCAAAGTGCCATTGCGTGGTCAACGACGCCGTAGTCTCGGAAGGTGAGTTGATGTTCACGTTCCTCGATAAATGAGCGACGTGCAGATTCATCCGAGCACACTTGTGGACCCGAGCGCTGAGATTGGGGCGGGCACGATCATCGGGCCGTATTGCGTGATCGCGCCAGAAGTGATGCTGGGAGAGAACTGCTGGCTGCAACATCACGTCACCCTGTGCGGGCCGATGCGCGCCGGCGCGCGGAACAAATTTTATGCGTATTGCTCAATCGGCCAGCAAACGCAGGATCTGAAATATCAAGGCGAGCCGACTTATCTGGAAATCGGCGATGACAATACTTTTCGCGAATTCGTCACCATCAATCGCAGCACGACCGGTGAAGGAAAAACGCGCGTCGGCAGCGGCGGAAATTTTCTCGCCTATAGTCACATCGGGCACGATTGCACGGTGGGTGACGAAGTCGTGTTTTCGAACAATGGGACGTTGGCGGGTCATGTGCAGGTGGGCAATCATGCAGTGATGGGCGGGCTCACCGCTGTGCACCAGTTTTGCCGGATTGGCCGCTTCGCGATCACGGGCGGTTGCACAAAAATTGTCCAAGACGTTCCGCCGTTCATGATCGCCGATGGCAACCCGGCGGAAATCCGCGGCGTTAATCTCGTCGGTCTGGAACGCAAAGGTTTTACGCCCGAGAGCGTGAAGTGGATCAAGGAAGCGTTTCGTCTGATCTATCGTTCGAAATACAACACGCGCCAGGCCGTCGATGCGGTCCGCAAGGAGTTGCCTCAGACTGAAGAAATCATGCAGATCATCGAGTTCATCGAGCAAAGCGAGCGCGGAATTATTCGTTAGGCCAGCAATTCGCTGTAGCCGCTTCCCTGTGGGAAGCGCCGCGCTGACGCACGAAACCAAGCGCGCATCACGTCGCCCACAGGGCGACGGCTGCAGCTACGGTTTGGCCGGTGAAGCCGCCGGTGGGGCGGTTAAATCTTGTTCGATTTTTCTGAGCAGCGGCGCGGCCGGCGCATCGGGCACGACTCGGAGAACGCTGTGCACGAGGGCGAGCGCGCGCTTCGGTTTGTTCTGTTTGATCCATGCATCCGCTTCTTCCAGCACCACGCGCAGAAGATCATCTCGCTTTGCATAGCAGGTTCGTGCCTGCTGGAAATAGCTTGTGGCCGCGGAAAAATTTCCATTGCGCGCCTCCATCAGTCCGAGGTCTTCGATCATCGGACAGTTGCGCGAGCGCGAGGCGGCTTGCCGGGCCAGGGTGCGAAACTCAGAAACCGGACGCGTGACGTTTTTCACCGCGAATTCGTGATACGTCTTCCAGTCGGTCCCGCTTTTTGCGGAATCACGCAGCGTATCGATTTGCAACCACGACGCGTAAGGCCGATAAAGCGGATCGCCCACCATTACCGACATCCAGGAGAGCGCTGGGATCGACATGTAGGCGCTCTCCGCAAAGGTGAAGCCGTGCAGCAGCCGATCATTGAAAATGTCGAGGTGCGACGTGAGTTGGAGGTACGGTTCATAGACATTGCCCAGGCTGGCGGCGGCGCCTTTGGTAACA
>Ga0209011_1000889_pt1 | contig 10828 bp, 12 predicted proteins | sample BlaSpr_A8_OM1_M3_FD_187986 | JGI IMG/M metagenome (GOLD analysis project Ga0209011, IMG submission 187986) | Forest soil microbial communities from Thunder Bay, Ontario, Canada - Black Spruce, Ontario site 2_A8_OM1_M3 (SPAdes) (version 2) | ecosystem: Environmental > Terrestrial > Soil > Boreal... | reverse complement strand
GCGTCGCTGGCGCTCTCCACCTTCAGTTTACCGACAAGTGGGCGTTTACCCCGCGTTTTGAATGGCTGGCCGACCCGCAGGGATTCGCCACAGGGACTGGCGTGAGCCAGTCGCTGAAGGAAGGCACGATAACCGGCGAATATAAGATGCTGGAGGGACTGCTCGCTCGGTTGGAATACCGGCATGACTGGTCCAATCAGCCTTTCTTCCAGCGTGGGGCAACGCTCAGCACAAACCCGAACTTCTCCGCGAATTACCTGGGTTTCCCAGGGACTTACAAGAGCCAGGACACGCTTACGTTGGGGGTTCTTGTGTTTTTTGGCCCCAAGCGGTAAACAGCTCTGGGAACATGAGGTTTTTGCGTATGCGGTCTCTGTTCAAACCTTAAGGGGAGGTTTTCGATGGCAGCAAATGCCACACAAGCCGTAGGAGTAACTACCTTTTTGCTGGGATTCACCACGCTTTCCGGCGCCATCTATAAAGGGGGGAGCATTTTGCTCTTCCTGGTGACGGCGGTGCTTTTGGGAATCTCGGCGGGAACCTTTCGAAAGTGTAAGCCGCTGGAAAACGCGGAGAATTGAGGATAACGAGACATGATTCTTATCGGAATTCTTGTAACTCTGCTTGGGTTTGTAATCAGCGTCCTCAGTCTAGCTCTGAATTCCGTCGGCGCCCGGCTGGTGGTCGTCCTTCTGGGTTTGGCGGTGAGCTTGTTCGGAATCATCGGCGTGCTTAACAAGGCCTATCTGAAGAAGGCGATCTGGAAGAACCGGTGAGCCGCGATGGGATTGATAACAAAAGGAGAAATAGTGTGTCCAATTTTCATCAAGTAAAGCGGCGGTTATCACTGTCGGAAAAATTCTCGCGGCTGGCGGAAAGATTGCGGGACCCAGAGTGGCGCCGGTACGGAAAACTACTGATCCTGGGAAAAGCCGCCGGTGTTGCTCTCGTGCTGGTCGCGATCGTCGTCGTGACATATTTGATCGGCGTGCGAGTCTACGCCGCGGATCCGGAGGTGAAAGCAGCAGACATCGTCAACCCTCTGAACACCGTGTGGACACTTGTGGCGGCGTTTTTGGTGTTCGGCATGCAGGTGGGATTCACAATGCTGGAGGCGGGATTCTGCCGTTCGCGCGAGACAGTCAATGTCCTTATGGAATGTATCGTGGACACATGTCTTTGCGGCATTCTCTTCTTCGCTTTCGGATTCGCCTTCATGTTTAGCCATGGCAACGGATTCATTGGATATCACTGGTTCTTCCTGCAGAATACGCCAAGTACGTATGAAACTACCGGAGTTGCCTTCCTGGCTTTTTGGCTTTTCCAATTCGCGTTTGCTGACACCTGTTCGACGATTACTTCCGGTGCGATGATTGGCCGCACCGGTTTCACCGGTGATCTTCTTTATAGCGTCGCCGTCTCCGGTTTTATCTACCCGATCGTGGGTCACTGGGCCTGGGGCCCCGATGGATTCCTTGCGATGATGGGAAGCCAAGGGCACTTTTTTGTATCGCTCGGCACTGGCTTCCATGACTTTGCTGGATCCACGGTTGTTCATACCATCGGCGGATTCATCGCGCTCGCTGGCGCAATAGTCCTGGGTCCGCGGCTCGGACGCAAGTTCAAGCGCGATGGTGGCGGACCCATGCTCCCCCATGATTTGACCATTGCTGCCTGCGGCGGTTTGCTCTTGTGGTTTGGCTGGTATGGCTTCAACCCCGGCAGCACGCTTTCTGCAATGGATTTTGAGGGTATTGGCCGAGTAGCCACCAACACCACCCTTGCGGCTTGTGCGGCCGGTTTGACTGCGATGGCTTACGGCTACTTCCTGAGCAAGAAGTGGGATGTGGGCTTTACCGTAAACGGCTTCCTCGCAGGACTGGTGGCGATCACCTGTCCGTGTTACTGGGTTAGCCCGACCGGTGCGATTCTGCTCGGTGGCGTCTCCGGCGTTGTTGTGGTTGCCGGAGTCGAATTGCTGGAATGGCTGCGCATCGACGATCCCATCGGGGCGGTCCCAGTTCACGGCATCTGCGGCATCTGGGGAACTCTCTCGCTGGGTTTATTCGCCTGTGGAAAATACGGCGCAACCGGGCCGATCACGGCGGACAATTCGGCACCGCTGAAAGGGCTGTTCTATGGGGGAGGCCTACAGCTGCTTACCGCCCAAGCGATCGGCAGCCTGATTATTACCACGGCTACCTTTGCAGTAGCGTACGGGGTCATGGTCTTGGTCAACGCGACCGGCACCCTGCGTGTCCCCCGCGAAGGAGAACTCTACGGGCTCGACCTTCACGAGCACGGCATCTGTGCTTATCCGGAATATGTTATCTCAGCGTTAGCGGTACCGGGAGGAGTGGCAAATGCACAGAGCCAAGCTAGCTTCGCGCAAGAGAAAGTCATGACCCTGCAGACCGCAGAGGAAACAACAACTTGATACAGTTTTTACTGCGTACAGCAGATGAATTTAGGTTTACGCTCGAATTCGATCACCGGCAGTCGGACATCTTCCTGGCTGTCGGTGATGTTTTTTCGAAGTCATGTGTGTCCCGGTCGGGCGTTACTGAATATCTGAGAGCAAAACAACGAGAGACAACGAGAGAAAGGATAAGGTGAGGATGAGAATAAGAATGAAAACGGTCCTGGTGGTAGTGCTCTGTCTTGTACCGCTGGCTTATTCCCAAACACCTCCTGCAGTACCGGCGGCTCCAACAGCGCCAGCAACCACGCCGTCCGTGCCGAAACCGATTATGGATACCGATTTGGCGAATACGCCTGTGCCCCCGGCAGACGCACGCGCTAAAGGTGACCCGGATGGCTCCCTGACGGGGAATGTAAGCGACGTTACTGTGAGTGATCCCAAGAAGGGCCTAACGATCAGCGACATGGCGAACCAGGTCGGACAAAACAAGATTGCCATCAACTTTGTTTGGACCCTCGTCACCGGTTTCTTGGTCATGTTTATGCAAGCGGGGTTTGCCCTCGTCGAGACGGGCCTGTGTCGCGCTAAGAATGCGAACCACACCATGATGATGAACTTCATGGTTTATGGCGTCGGAATGCTGGCTTACTGGCTCATTGGCTTCCCCATACAGGAGGGTGGCGTCGGCGCCGTCGCCAACCTTGGTGGAACTGCTCCCCTGAGCGCGGAATACGCCGTCACGTTGTTCGGCAAGTCATTTGGGCTTTTTGGCCAGAACGGACTGTTCCTGGTCCACAAGGGAACTTACGACGTCGGCGTCATGGTGCTCTTTCTGTTCCAAATGGTGTTCATGGATACGGCTCTTACCATTGTCACTGGGGCTTGCGCCGAACGCTGGAAGTACGCGGCCTTCGTCGTCTCCTCGTTCCTCATGGGCGCGTTTACCTATCCAATCTTTGCCAATTGGGCGTGGGGCGGCGGGTGGCTTTCCGCGCTCGGGACGAACTTCGGCTTGGGCAAGGGCTACTGTGACTTTGCTGGATCGGGCGTGGTGCATTCGGTCGGGGGAATCACCGCCCTTGCCGCGTCGATGATCATCGGGCCGCGCATCGGCAAGTACACCCGGGAAGGGAAGTCCAACGCGATCCTGGCGCACGATATCGTGATTGTCCTGACCGGCTGCTTCATCCTGGCCTTCGGCTGGTTCGGATTCAACCCCGGCTCGACGCTGGGCGCTTCGAGCAATGGCAATCTGCGCATCGGCTCGATCGCGGTCAACACCATGCTCGCGGGCATGGCCGGCTCGTTCGCGGCGATGCTGTACATGTGGCTCCGCTATGGTAAACCGGACGCTTCGATGAGCGGCAACGGCCTTCTCGCCGGCCTGGTGGCCATCACGGCGCCTTCGGGTTTCGTCAATCCGGTTGGGGCCGTGATCATTGGCCTCATCGCTGGCGTGCTGGTCTGCATTTCGGTCGAGTTCATTGATCGCGTTATGAAGGTAGACGATCCAGTCGGGGCCATTTCCGTCCACGGCGCCAACGGCCTCTGGGGTGTGCTTTCCATCGGCCTTTTCGCCGACGGAAAGAGCAACTACGGCGGCTCATGGAACGGCGTAACCGGCTCGGTCACCGGTATCTTTTATGGCGACAATGGTGGCCAACTCGTGGCGCAGTTGATCGGCATTGTCACCCTGGTCGGTTTTGTCTTCACGCTCAGTTTTGTCTTCAACCTGCTGATCGATTGGATCATGGGCCAGCGCGTCTCGGCTAAAACGGAACTCGAGGGCTTGGACCTTCCTGAAATGGGAGCGCTGGGCTATCCCGAGTTCGAGCTGAAGTCAGAGATGTGAGGAGGACTTCTCATGACTCCCACCACGACAGCAATGCAACCTCGGCCGGGAGCTCTGGCTCCCGGCATCGAGTTTCCCCGTCTCCCCGCCCTTCCCTGGCGGGATCCGCATTCTGTTCCGCCGGAAAAACTGGCGGAAGTCATTGCCTCGCTGACCGAGGCCTGTGCCCACAATCCCGCTAGCGCAGACCTGCGCATCTGCCTGGGCATGGCCCACGCGATGAACTATGACGCCTATCGGTCGATGGATGCGCTCGAAGAGGCCTGCGGCATGGAGCCGCAAAACTTTCTTGCGCAATTCAAGTATGCCGAACTGCTCTATCGCCTGCGCGCTCTGGACCGTGCGCGCGGGGAAACCACGCGTGCGCTCGAACTGGCAACCAACGGCTGGGAACTCAACCAGGCACGGCATCAGCTTTCGGAAATCCGCAGGCTCCTCCGCGAGGGCAGACAGAAGCCCACGTGGTCGAAGTCGCTGAAAGTTCCCCTGCTTGGTTTGGTTTTGATTATGATGGTCGTGAGCATTCTTTTCGTGGTGTTCCGATGGACTTGAAATGGAGTTTTTATTTGGGGGCTGCCGTGATGGCGGCTTACTTGCTGATCTCCCGGGGCGTCCCGATCGTGCCCGTTCTGGCGGGCTGTGGTTTGGCCGCGCTGATGACCTGGCGCAAGATGTCTCGGCAATCCGCGAAGCGCCGCTGAGATCGCGAAATGCACGATCCGCTACCCCTACCTCTTGCCCTGCTGATTATTTTCGGTTCCGCCAAGCTTCTGGCGGAGCTGTGCGAACGGCTGGGCCAGCCTGGCATCGTCGGCGAAATCCTGGCCGGCGCAATGGTCGGGCCTAGCGTCCTCGGGTGGATCAATCCCAACGAAACTTTAAAGGCACTGTCGGATCTGGGCGTGATGTTTCTGCTTTTTGGCGTTGGCCTCGAGGTCAAGGCCTCCGAACTGTTGAAGGTGGGCGGGAAGGCTACGCTGGTGGCAACTATAGGCGTGATCATTCCATTTTTCGCCGGGTGGGGAATTCTGGCCGCCTGGGGAGCACCGCAAATCGAATCGGTTTTTGTCGGGGCGGCGATGGTGGCCACCAGCGTGGGAATCACTGCGTCGGTGCTTTCGGCGCGTGGGTTGCTTCATGAGATGGCCAGCCAGGTCATCCTGGCTGCTGCAGTGATTGACGATGTTCTCGGGCTGATCGTGCTGGCGGTAGTCAGCAGCGTGGCGCGCGGCCGGGTCAATCTCTGGGAGATTGCGCTGGTCGCGTTGCTGGCGACGGCGTTCACCGTGGTTATGGCGATTTGGGGCACGACGGCGGTGAAACGCGTGCTGCCGATCTTTGGATCGCGTGCGCGTGCCGATGAAGCGGAGTTTCATATTGCGCTGGTGTTCCTGTTCGCGATGGCGCTGCTGGCGCAGTACACCGGGGTTGCCGCGATCGTTGGGGCGTTTCTGGCGGGCCTCGCGCTCTCGGACAGTTCCGACGCCCGTATGCGCACGTTGACCCGGGGCGTGAGCGAGCTGCTGGTGCCCTTTTTCCTTGCGGGCATCGGACTGCACCTGAATTTCGGAGTGTTCCGTTCTCGGTCGACGATTGCGCTGGCACTGGTGATTTTGGCCGCGGCCGTGGTGACGAAGCTGGTCGGCTGCGGCCTCGGGGCCATCTCGCTCGGCTGGAAAAACATGTTGAAGATCGGTCTGGGTATGGTGCCGCGGGGAGAAGTGGGTATGGTGGTGGCGCAGATCGGCCTGGGGATGGCGGTGATTAGCACGGAGGTTTACAGCGTGGTCGTGTTCATGGCCGTGGCGACAACCCTGCTCACACCGCTTCTTCTGAAAATCGCTTTCCGGACTCCCACATTGGTGCCCGCCGAGGTCTAGCCGGATTCCTCACAACAACGCGAACACGCCGGCCAAGGAGTCACAGGATTGCTTCACGGCGACACGTGACAATTTCCCTGCCAGCTGATGGGCGCCACACTCTGCGCGATTTGAAGCATTCGGCACGACGTACGGCGTCTTTACGGTCGTGAACAAAATCAAGAGTTTGCGCGTCGCGCCAGAGGTTGAACTGGAGGGCCTCGACGTGCCTGAGTTTGGCATGAACCCTTATCCAGAAGATGCTCTGGTCGTTTGGTCTGAGGACTAATCATTCTCGGTGGAATTTATCGACCCGGAGATGCACACATCGACCAGCCGGCAGGCGCCGTCCCTGTGGACGGCGCGAACGGTATCGCGTCTCTCCAGGAAGCCTGCGAGCAAAATCCGGACACTACCGACGTGCGCACCTGCCTCGGCATCACGCGCGCGATGAACTACGATCCACAACGCTCCGTGGACGCGCTGGAAGAGGCGCAGTATTGAGCCGGAAAATTTCTTCGTGCAACTCAAATATTCAGAGCTGCTGTACCGCCTTCGTGTAGTAGATCGGGTTGAAGAGGAGACAATCCACGCGCTGGACTTGGCTTGCAGCGTGGCGGAACTTGCGATCGCCCGCCGACAGCTTTGCGAAATCCGCCGGCTGAGACCCAGCAGCCTGACCCGGCCGCTGTGGACGAAATCGCTCAACGTTCCGGCAATCGGTTTTCTATTATTGCTATTGACCGCTTCTTGGCTGTATATCGTTTGGAAATGAAGTCAAATGGCATTACTTTCTATCAGCCTGCTTCTTCGCCTCGCAGGGGGGGGTCCTCTATTACCGGTCTTAGTGGGTTGTGGTTTCGCCGCTTTACTGACCTGGCGTCAGCTATCACGTCAGACCACAGAATGCCGCAACCAATCGCAGCGCTAAGGCCGTTCCCGCAACGACGGCCGACGGTCGCATCGCCCGTTACTTCTCCACTCGTCTTTCACGAAAGCTACGATTACCCAGTGTTGCGCAGCCCGGCAGAGATTCCGTTGATTGTGGCGCCGAGCGCATAATTCAATTCCGGCGTATCTTCGCCAGCGCGCTTACGGCGCAATAGATCGAGTTGAATCAGGCTCATGGGGTCGACGTACGGATTTCGCAATCGAATCGAACGATCCAACACATGATTGGTTTCCAGAAGCCGAGACTGTCCCGTGATGTTCAGAATCATTCTCGTGGTTCTGTCGAACTCATTTTTTAACAGCGAAAAGGTTCGCTCGCGAATGCCCTCATCCTTGACCAAAGAAGCATACAAGCGCGCGATTTCGAAATCAGCTTTGGCAAGTCCCATCTCCACATTGCGGATCATGTCCTCAAAGAGATGGAAGCGTGTGAGCATGTCACCTAGTAGCTTTTCATTTTGGATGCTCTTCGCCGCAAACCGTTCTAGGGCGTGGCCGACGCCAAACCACGCCGGAAGTACGTGGCGGCTCTGCATCCATCCAAAGACCCACGGAATTGCGCGGAGTTTTCCCCAGCCCGCACCTGCAGGCCTGTGCGACGGACGTGAACCAATCCTGGCCAGTTCAAGCTCCTTCACCGGTGTGGCCTCGTTGAAATAGGTGATTACCTCCGGGTTGATAACGATTTTCTCGCGATAGAATTCAAATGCAACTTGCGACATTTCCTCGAGGGCGCTCTCCCATTTTTCTTCGTCGGCCGCGAAATCTTGTCGCTCTGGCCGCGCCAGAGCCTCGAGAGAGGCGGCCACCATCAACTCCAAATTCCACTCGGCTAGAGTCGGGGCTGAATATTTCCAATTCAAGACCTCGCCCTGTTCGGTGATTCGGAGCTCCCCCTCAAAAGCACCAAATGGCTGCGCGATGATGGCTCGGTGAGTGGGCCCGCCGCCTCTTCCTACCGTGCCGCCGCGTCCGTGGAACATTCGCAGTTTGACTCCGCATTCCGCCGCTACACGATGCAATTCCCGATGCGCTTTGTAAATTTCCCAGGTGCTCGTCAGCATGCCGCCGTCTTTATTTGAATCGGAATATCCCAACATCACTTCCTGACGACGGCCCCATGAATCCAGGAATCTGGCATACTCAGGAAGAGTCCAGAGTCTGCGGCATTGTTCCGGAGCTGCTCGCAAGCTTTCAATGGATTCAAAAAGAGGGACCGGCATCAAACCCGGGTCATTCTTCGTGGCCGTCACCCTAATCTCATTGAGCTCCGCCAGCCGCGCGAGGGCCAGAACATCATCTGCGAGGGCGACGCCGCTGATGACGTAGTGCTGAATCGACTGCGGCGGATAGTCGCGTTTGAGCCGGGCGATCATGCGCATCGTGTCCATCAGGGTGAGCGTCGCCTCGGAAGGTGGGGCCAAGGCTTTGGACGTTCCGCAAACTTCTCTTAAGGCTTGCTGATGAATATCCGCATGCTGGCGGATATCGATGGTGTGCAAATGAAAGCCGAAACATTCCACCCGTCGGAGCAATGGCTGGAGAATATTTTTAGCGAGTCTCTCGCCACGATTCTGCAAGAGGCTATTACGTAGGATGTTTAAATCAGCGATGAATTCATCAGCGGATGAATAGGCTTTTTCACTAGGTGAGAGTTCCAGTGCCAGTAACAACCGCTCCTCCATTCTGGCTAGCACAACACGGTAGATTTCATCTTCCGGACCCCACGGTGGTTTGCGCGGTCTAATCGTTTTCACGTAGAGGTCACGAAGACGCAAAAGATCTGGTGAGACTCCGATCTGTTGGCACGAAGAGCTCAGTAACTCGAGCAATCTGCGTGTCGCGCGCACGTAATATTTAAGGATCACGGCTCGCGCCATCTGCACGGCATCGTGCGTAGAGGTTGCCGTCACGTTGGGATTCCCGTCGCGGTCGCCCCCAATCCAAGATCCAAAGCGGAGCACATCCGGGATTTCGGGATGGTCTCCATATACTTCACTAAACGCGCTGGAAAGTTCTTGATACAAAGCGGGTAAAGACTCGATCAAACAGCTGCGGTAAATATCCAGGCACATTTTGATTTCATCGCGGACGCTCGGCTGTTTGCGCCGCACCTCATCGGTTTGCCACAGCCCGGCGATTTCGGCGGCAATCGCTTCCTGGCCATCGTGAGCGGCGGCGTCTGTGAGCGGCAGTTTGTCAAACTGCTCCAATTGCTCGGCAATTCTTCTGCGCTTAAAAAGAACTGTGCGCCTGGAGACTTCCGTCGGATGTGCAGTGAAGACGGGTATAACCTGAATCTTGCGTAAAGCGTCGAGCGCTTGCTCTGCTGGATATCCGGCCTTTTTCATGCGTTGTAATGTGCCGAGGAAGGACCCTGGCTGGTAAGCCTGATCCTTGCGAAGCTGTGCGGCACGCTTTCTGCGCTGTCGATGATTGGTTTCAGCGAGGTTGATTAGCTCAAAGTAGGTGGCGAAGGCCTTGGTCATGCGCTGAGCATCAGAAGTTGACATAGCCATTACGCGCGCGCGCGCGCTGGTCATCAATTGCGAAGCATCCGGCAAAAAAGGTTCGGCTTCGCGGCGCTTCACCATGATCATGCGAAGCTCCTCGACCGCGGCAAGAAATTGTGGACTGACCTGTTCCCCCAGGGTATCTCCTAGAAGTTTACCTAGAGAACGCACGTCGCGGCGCAACGGGCCTTCTTTAACTTCAGGGGCATTGCTGGTGATCTCGTTAAGTCGCTCTTCCTGGGAGCGCGCTGACCAAAGGAGCTCGTCACTCTTGTCTTTCATACCCTTGGGATTCTCCTAGAGAACCATTCAAAAGTCTTAAGACGACAAAAAAATAAAAGACCGCTATCCCTGTCTTGGATAACGGCCCCGGTCTTGCTTCCACTTAGAAGCTCTTTTCGCCGGTCGTTATTCGCTCCCGGGTATGCTCGTAGTCATACAAATATTTAGAATACTACTTCCAGGGATGGGACATACACCGACAAGCAGGGCATACCGCGACGCAGTTTCCCTAGGGGAATAATAAAATGCGATTTGGCGAGTGTGGCGCATAACAGGCGAAGCAATCTTGCGAATCAATCGCTCAAGTGTATTACTGGCAAAAATCTATACCCAATCGATGTGGAGCGGCAACGTCTGCGAATCGAGATTTCCGGGACAGGCGGGTTACGCCCTTGCTCCCTGTGCAAAGTTGAATGTCTCTTCTTCCGCAATCAGAATAATCGGGGCTCCTCCGGTAGAGATTTTCGCCGCATGCGCCAGGGTTTCCTGAGCCCCACTCGAAGCAGCACAAGCTTGCAGAGCTTCGAGCGACGGGAAGTGAATCTCCGCGATGCGGTAGTACGGCGCCTCCCCTTGCGGGGAGCCACTTACTTTTGTTGCGACAAACTTGGTTTTCCCAGGGAGATTTTTGACAGCCATGGGCACATGTTCTTCCTGATAGAGCTTCTCGAACGCTTGCACGTCAGTCGGGCGCGGATAGATGACAACAAGTTTAACTCCAGCCATGTCTTCCTCCTGAGGAACATGCCCCCGCATGGTTATAGGTTGATTCTAATCATGGGACACAAGAGCTGAGCGAGAGCGCATCGTATGCCTCCGCGACCGACTAAGTCAACTGGATTAGCTGCTTTGTCGCCGCAAAATGAGAATGTCCGGTTTGTGCAAAGTAGAAATGTCCGCTTTCATGGATGGACGAGGGCCCCATGGAGACGGAGCGAATCGCTTTGAG
>Ga0209011_1000887_pt1 | contig 10834 bp, 10 predicted proteins | sample BlaSpr_A8_OM1_M3_FD_187986 | JGI IMG/M metagenome (GOLD analysis project Ga0209011, IMG submission 187986) | Forest soil microbial communities from Thunder Bay, Ontario, Canada - Black Spruce, Ontario site 2_A8_OM1_M3 (SPAdes) (version 2) | ecosystem: Environmental > Terrestrial > Soil > Boreal... | reverse complement strand
AGGCTGATGCGCTGCACCAGGTCGCGCGCGGCCTCGACCCCGCGGTTCGACGCGGCGTCGAGCTCGACAAGGTCGTTGAAGCGCCCCTCCGCGATGGCGACGCAGTTCTCGCAGACGCCGTCGGGCTCACCGTCGGCGGTCAGATCGGTGCAGTTCAGCGCCTTGGCCAGCAGGCGCGCCGAAGGGATTACCTGCGCCAGCATCAGCGCGAGGAGCAGGGCCGGCATGGGAAAACCTCCTTCTCCGAGTTTACCGGCGAACCCCCACCGTGCAAGTGAGAGAGCGCACGCCTTGCCGCTCGCCTCCGTGGGGTCTATCGTCGCGGCCCATGCCCCCGAAGATCCGCGTCGTCGCCGCCATGATCGAGAAGCAAGGCAAGTACCTGATCACGCAGCGCCGCCCTACTGCTACACTCCCGCTCCTCTGGGAATTCCCCGGCGGGCGCGTCGAGGAGGGCGAGACGGACGAGGCGGCCCTGGCGCGCGAGCTGAAAGAGGAGATGGAGATCGACGTCGACGTGGGCGACCGGGTCATCCACGTGCACCACTCGTATCCGCACTACGACATCGACTTCCGCGTCTACCGCTGCAAGCTGACGGCGGGTGAGGTCAATCACAAGAAGGTGCACGACCACCGCTGGGTCACACCCGCGGAGATGGACAAGTACGAATTTCCGGCGGCGGACGAGAAGACGGTCGCTCAGCTGCTCGACTTGACGCACTGAGGCGACTACCGGCCGCACTGCCCAGTCCCTAACTTGGAAGGAGGGATTCTCGGTCCTTCGGGGGAGGGGCAGGATGGCGATCGGCAAGCCAAATCCACGCGGCAAGAAGCTGGACAAGCCTACCGGCGGAGCGTCGCGGTTCGGCTCGCCGCTCATCTACGTCCTGCTCCTGCTGGTGGGCTTCCTCCTCCTGCGCTCGCTCTTCCAGGATGCAGGTTTCCAGCGCGTCCCGTACAGCCGGCTGCTCGAGCGGATCAAGAGCGACGGCTGCCAGAAGGTCGTCCTCAGCAACGAGTGGGTGAAGTGCTACGGCAAGACGGCCGACGGCTCGAAATCGGCCGAGCTGCCCTGGTTCGCGGTCCGCGTGCAGGGCGACCCACAGCTCATCCAGCTCCTCGAGCAGAAGCACCTCGAGTACGAGGCGACCGCCGAGGGCGGCATGAGCGAGATGATCTGGATGCTGGCCGTGCCCATCGGCATCGGCTTGCTCTTCGTCTCCTGGCTCACGCGTCGCATGGGCGGCGGCATGCCGGGCGGACCGTCCGGAGTGATGTCTTTCGGCAAGACGAAGGCGCGCATCTACATGGAGTCCAACACCGGCGTGACCTTCAAGGACGTCGCCGGCGTGGACGAGGCGGCCGACGAGCTGAAGGAGATCGTCGAGTTCCTCAAGACGCCGGGAAAGTTCCGCCGGCTGGGCGGTCGCATCCCCAAGGGCGTGCTGCTGGTCGGGCCTCCCGGCACGGGCAAGACGCTGCTCGCGCGCGCCGTCGCCGGCGAAGCCGGCGTGCCGTTCTTCTCCCTGAGCGGCTCGGAGTTCGTGGAGATGTTCGTCGGCGTGGGCGCGGCGCGGGTGCGCGATCTCTTCCAGCAGGCCGCCGCCAAGGCGCCGGCCATCATCTTCATCGACGAGCTGGACGCGATCGGCAAGACGCGCAACTCCGGCATGTTCGGCGGCCACGACGAGCGCGAGCAGACCCTGAACCAGATGCTGGCGGAGATGGACGGCTTCGACTCGCGCACCGCGCTCATCGTGCTGGCCGCGACCAACCGTCCGGAGATCCTCGATCCCGCCCTCCTGCGGCCGGGGCGCTTCGACCGGCAGGTGCTGGTCGACAGGCCCGATCGCCGCGGGCGGGAGGAGATCCTCCGCATCCACTCCCGCGAGGTGAAGCTGGGCGCCGACGTCGACTTGAAGCTCGTCGCGGCGCGAACCCCGGGATTCGCCGGCGCCGACCTGGCCAACGTGGTCAACGAGGCGGCGCTCCTGGCGGCGCGCAGGGACCGCGACAAGGTGGTCATGGCCGACTTCATGGAGGCCATCGAGCGCGTCGTCGCCGGGCTGGAGAAGAAGACGCGCCGCATGAACGAGAAAGAGAAGGAGATCGTCGCCTGCCACGAGTCTGGCCACGCGCTGGTCGGCTCGCTCACCGAGCACAGCGAGCCGGTGCACAAGATCTCCATCATCCCGCGCGGCCTGGCGGCGCTGGGCTACACCATGCAGCTCCCGCTCGAGGATCGCTACCTCATGTCGCGCGAGGAGCTGCTCGACAAGCTGGCCGGCCTGATGGGCGGCCGCGCCGCCGAGGAGATCGTGGTGGGCAGCATCTCCACCGGGGCCGCCAACGATCTGAAGCAGGCCACCGAGATCGCGCGGCTGATGGTGACCGAGTACGGCATGAGCGAGGCGCTGGGCCCGGTGGCGCTGGGCGAGCGCAGCCGCTCTCCCTTCCTGGGCGGACCGCAGGGAATCGGCGGCCTGACCGACAAGACGTATAGCGAGCGCACGCAGCGCCGCATCGACGAGGAAGTCACGCGCCTTCTCGAGGAAGCGATCGGGCGCGCGCGGGACATCGTCAGCCGGCACCGCGATGCGCTCGGCAAGGTGGCCGCCAGGCTGCTGCAGAACGAAGTGATGGAAGGAGACGAGCTGCGGCGGATCCTCGCGGAGAGCGGAGCGCTGCCTCCCTCGAAGCAGGGCCCGGCGAGCGAGGAAGAGCAGCACGCCGGCGCGTAGGCGGTTAAGGTTTCGAGGGGCACATGTCGACGCTGAAGATCGGGCGGTCGCACAAGGCGAGAAAGGCGCTCTTCACCCGCGGAATCCGGCGCGGCCTCCTTACCGTTCAGGAGATCGACGAGGCGCTTCCTCCCGAGAGCATGACGGACGCTGAGCGCTGGCTGCTGTACTACTCGCTTCACGCGGCCCGGGTGCAGGTGGTCGATTCCGCCGGGCAGCGCGTCGAGGTGGAGGGTCCGCGCCCCTCGGAAGAAAACGCTTCCGATCAGCAGTGACCTTGACGCCACCCCCGCGGCGGTTACGTTGCACCCTTCGAAATGCCCGAGTGGCTTCGCTGTTCCAGGAAGCCGACAGGCTTTGGAGGCTGCATGCACCGACGTTTTACCATTCATGCCGCTCTACTGACCGGCGCCCTTGGCGCGGTCGCGGCGCTGCCGCTGGTCTCTGCTGCGCGGCACGCTGCGACTGACGCAACTTTCCTTGCCCGCGATGCGCACGCCGATACGGCGAACAGCACGGCGGGCGACCTCAAGCAGACCCCCGCACCAATTCCTTCATTCGCGCCCATCGTGCGCCAGCTCCGGCCGGTGGTCGTCAACATCAACTCGCGCTTCAAGCCGCGGCGCCCGCGCCTCTCGCAGCGCGCTCCGCAGGGCCGTCCCCGCATCCAGCCCCCCGACGGTGAGGGCGATGGTGAAGGCGGCGGCGGCGGCGACGAGCAGCAAGATCCGATGGAGCGGTTCTTCCGCTTCTTCGGCCGCAATGGTCCCCAGCCCGACGAGGGCGAGCGCCATGGTCTCGGCTCGGGCTTCCTCATCGGCGACGGCCTGGTGTTGACCAACAACCACGTCGTCGAGGTGCAAGACGAGCAGAAGCCGGGCCGCTTCCGGCCCATGGACGAGATCAAAGTCTTCACCGACGAGACCGCGCCGGGCGGCGCGCGCGAGTTCACCGCCAAGGTGGTCGGCAACGATCCCAAGTCCGACGTGGCGCTGCTCAAGATCGAAGGCAAGGACGTGGGCAGCCTCAAGTACGCCACGCTGGGCGATTCCGACGCGCTGGAGGTGGGCGACTGGGTCATCGCCATCGGCGAGCCCTTCGGCCTCCAGGCCACCGTCACCAAGGGCATCATCAGCGCCAAGGAGCGGTCGCAGTTCGGCGGACCGTACTCCGACTACCTGCAGACCGACGCGTCGATCAACCCGGGCAACTCCGGCGGACCGCTCTTCAACCTCAAGGGCGAAGTGGTGGGCATCAACGCGGCCATCATCAGCGGCGCGAACACCATTGGATTTGCCATCCCCATCGCGGTGGTGAAGCAGATCCTCCCGCAGCTGAAGGAGAAGGGGAAGGTGACGCGCGGGTTCCTCGGGGTGCAGCCGCAGGCCATCACCTCCGACATGGTCGATCAACTCGGCCTCAAGTCGACGCGCGGCGCGCTCGTCGCCGACGTGGTGAAGGACAGCCCGGCCGAGAAGAGCGGCCTCAAGCCTGGCGACGTCATCGTGGCGATCAACGGGCGGCTGGTGGCGGATAACAACCAGCTCACGCGCGACATCGGTGCGGTGCAGCCGGGCCAGACGGTCAAGCTCGACGTCATCCGCGAGGGCAAGCAGAAGACCGTTGAGGTCAAGGTCGCCCCGCGGCCCGACGAGAAGGACGATGCGCTGGGCGGCGGGTCGAAGCGCGGCCAGGACGAGCAAGGCAAGGGCGATCTGCTCGGGCTGCGCGTCGACGACCTGACGCCGGAGATGGCGCGCCGCGCGCGCGTCGATTCGGACACGAAGGGTGCCGTCGTATCGGACGTCGCGCCCGACTCGCCGTCGTCCGAGGCGGGGCTCGAACCGGGCGACGTGATCGTCGAGGTGAACCGCCAGACCGTCGCGTCGGCTGCCGACTACAAGAAGGCGGCCAAGGGGCTGAAGAAGGGCGACACTGCGCTGGTGCGGGTGAAGCGAGGCCAAGCCACTCAATATGTGCCGGTGCGAGTGAAGTAGGGGCCGGGCCGAGAGCGACGCACGCGAAGCGACGCAAGCGAACGACAGACGAGAACGACAAACGAGAACGAGAACCCGAACGGTTTTCGTTCTCGTTCTCGTTCTCGCTTTCGTTCTGGTTTCGATCAGGCCGCAGCTCGGCGTGCAGGGTGCGGTCCGTTGCTTGGCGGCAACATGCGCTGCTGGCGAGATGGGGGCGGAGCGCGATGCTCCTGCGGCGGCTTCGTGACCGGCGAGCGGCCCTCGCGGCTCTTGGGGTCCTCGGGCTGCGCCTTCTGCGCGTTGAACGGGAGCCAGGGAATTCCCGACCTGCCGCCCGGGACCGAATAGCGGTTGGTCGGGCGGGGCCGCGCCGCCGAGACAGCCTGGTGCCGGGACGCCGAGTGCGCAAGCACCGCGGCCTGCAGTAGAGCCAATGCGAGGGCGACCGCTGCCAGCCCCGAGGTCATCACCGCGCCGAGATGCCCCTTCATTTTGTTGAATGTAGTCTTCTGCGGGCGCGAGCGCGAGCCCGGTGCTTTCCTTGACGGCTGAGCGCCCCCCACCTACCTTGGACGCATCCAGCCAGTGGAGCGACTGCCCAGATGTCCAGTCGGACAGACAAACTTCAACTCGACCAGAAGAAACCCAAAGGGCGGTCGACCGGGGAGGACGCCGGCCCGGCCGGCGGCCGGGCGGAGCCCAGAGGGCGGAGGGTTGGGGTGGGGCGGTTCGACAAGGCGTTCCCCGTCTTTCTGGAAGGTGACCGCGGCATGGCCAGCGGCATCGGCCGCAACATCACCGACGTCGGGATGTTCATCGAGACGCGCGAGCCCTTCGCGCTGGGGACGCGGGTCAAGGTGACCTTCTCGTCGCCCAACGGCGGCGCCGAGCTGACGCTCGAGGGAGAAGTCCGCTACCAGTGCTTCATCAACTTCACCCGCGCCGACCGCACGCGGGCGGGAATGCGCGGCATCGGCCTCAAGTTCGTCGCGCCCCAGCAGCAGAAGGGCGCACGCGGCGGGTCAGTACACTGAGTATAATGGCCGCGGGCGGCGACTCCCGCCGCCGTCATTCCACCTTTTGGTAGAGCGCCCAGCTTCCTTCGCGCGTGAGCAGCCGCCATAGCGGTCCCGGCGGGTGGCGCGCGAAGGGGTCGACCATGCCGTGGACCAGAACGTAGTCGTAGTAATGACCGTCGACGTCGTTGCGGAACATGTTCGCATGCCACTCCCAACCCGCCGGCTTGGGGGGCGGCGCGTTCTCGGGCCGGTAGCGAAGCGGCGACTGCGGCAACTCGGCGAAAGAGAACGACGCCACGCCGCCCATCCGCGCGCGGTAGTAGGCCTGGAAGTGGATGAACGGGCTGAATTTCGCCACGCGCGAGTTCTGGTCGAAGATCATCCCGATCAGGCGGCGGCCCGGCTGGGCGCGCTCGATCACGGCGTCGAAGGGGCCGACCTCGCGGTCGAACTCGCGGATGTTCCTCACGGCAATTCCTGCCGCGAACAGGCCGGTGGCCGCGACGAGCAAAAGCGGCAATGCGCCGCGCAGCCCGCGGGCCGGACGCAGCAGCGCCGGGACGAGCAGCGCGAAGACCAGCGCGTAGCGCTCGTTGAGCTGCCACAGCCAGCCGATCGAAACGGGAAAGGCGAAATAGAGGAGCGCCGCCAGTGCCGCCCACGCCGCCACCACGCCGCGCCGCCCAGGATCCGCATCGGGGTCGCGCTTCTGCGGCCAGGCCAGGAGCGCGGCGGCGGCGAGGAGCGCGAGCAGGCACCACTCGTCCTCGGGTCCGCGCCAGATGTCGAGCAGCGCGTCGGGCAGGTTGCGCAGCGTCGCGGCCGGCTCCTCGAAGAGGACCGCCATCGGCTGGTGCCAGCCCACCGACTCGGGATGGACGACCGGGCTGTTCACCAGCCAGAGCAAGCCCAGCAGCGCGACCGGCCCGGCCCAGAGCAGCCGGCGCGGCCACTCGCGCAGAGGAGCGACGCGCGGCATGCCGAGCGTCGCCATGACGGCGGCCGGAGCGAAAAACACGAACGCGGAGAGATGCAGATAGAAGAGCGCGACGGCCGCCGCCGCGAGCGTCCAGAGCGTTCGCCGCGACGGCTCGTCGGCCTGTCGCACCGCCAGGGAAAGCCCCCAGAGCATGAGCGGCATCGCCGCGACGTAGTTGAAGAAGCCGATGAGCAGCGCCTGGCTCCAGAACAGCGTGCAGCCGAAGAGCGCGAGGCGGGTGTCGGCGCGCAACGCCTTGAGGAGCGCCCGCAGCGACCAGGGAAAGGCGATCGCCGTCAGCGAGAGCAACATCAGATTCGCGCGCTCGGCTGTCCCGAGCGGAAACGCGAGCGCGGCGCCGATCAGGTAGTAGATCAGGTACTGCGTCTGCCCCAACGCGAGGGTGAAGTACTCCTGCGATTTCCACGACGGGTCCCACCAGTGGCGCAGCGTCCCGATGGCCGCCGCGTGCTGCGGCAGGTCGGTGAAGGGCAGGTGCGACGCGCTCCAAAGCGGCAGCACCGATGCCGCCGCGCACGCGATCAGGAGTCCCTTCCAGAGAGGATGCGCTTCGTCGGTCCAATGCAAGGCCGCCGAGTGTAGCGGAACTTTCAAGAACAAGAACGAGAACGAGAACGACAACGGTTCGAATGTGCCGCTGCCGTCTGTTACCCTCGCTGCCTCGACGCGCTCGCTCGGCGCGCGAGGGGAGGATCCTGATGCACCCGAAGCCCGCCAAGGTGATCCGTGCCGCCGACATCCATCGCGACCGCGCGCCGTACACGCAGCGGCTGAACCCGCGCTCGCGTCTCGAGGGGACCGAGCTGGCCCATCCCGGCGGTCTGCAGCGCGTCGGCGTGAGCATCGCCTGGCTCCGGCCCGGCAGCGAGTCGTTCGCCTTTCACGCGCACATGGTCGAGGAGGAATGGATCTACGCCCTCTCGGGCCGCGCGATGGTCGACATCGGCAACGAGAGCGTCGAGATCGGCCCCGGCGACTTCATCGCCTTCCCCGCGCCCAACCAGCCGCACCTGGTGCGCAATCCTTTCGAGGTCGAGTTCTCCTATCTGATGGGCGGCCAGATCGGCCTGCCTCTCGACCTGGTCGACTATCCTCGCCTGGGAAAGCAGTACCTCTTGAAACGCGACCCCGGCCAACGCACCTCGTTCCACTCGATCGGGAACGCCGAGTATCCCTTCGGCTCGGCCGACGACTAAACCGATGACGAGCACGAGCACGAGCACGAAAGCCAGAACGAAAACGAGAACGAGAACGAGAACCGCACTCCTCGCCCTCCTCCTCTTCGCCTGCGCAGACCCTCCTCGCCCCTTCGCCCTGCCGAAGAACGTCGAGGACCTGCGCGCCAGCCTGCTCGTGAGCATCCCCGAAGGTCGCGAGATCGACGGCGCGCGCGCCTGGATGCGCGACCACGGTTTCCAGTGCGACCCGCCCATGCCTTCGGCCGCCGACGCCCACGCATCGGTGTGCCGCGTGGCCGGTAAAAGCTGGACGGTGGTGCTCCTCGACCGGAACGGCCGCCTCGCCGACGTGCAGGCGCGCCCCTGACCGCCTCCGCTACTGGCTGAAGCCCTCGAGCTGGTAGTGCGCCTCGATGCGCTTGAGCGCCAGCACCATGGCGGCGGTGCGCATGTCGACTTCCTTGCCGATGCAGTAGCGCGTGCTGTTGTGCGTGGCGGTGCGGCGCGGCGTGTTGCGGGAGATGTCGCGGATGATGCGGTAGTTCGACTTGATGGCCTGCTCGAGACGCCCGTTGACCTCCGTCTCGCTCCAGTGCTCCATGCGCTTGTTCTGGATCCACTCGTAGTAGCTCACCGTCACGCCGCCGGCGTTGCCGATGATGTCGGGGATCATCTCGATCCCGCGCTTCTCCAGGACGCGATCGCCCTCGGGGGTGGTGGGGCCGTTGGCGCCCTCGGCCACCAGCTTGCATTTCAGCCGCTCGGCCACGGGTCCGGTGATCTCTCCGCCCAGCGCGGCGGGAATGGCGATGTCGCACTCGACGCCCCATAGATCGGTCTTGCCGATCTGCTGCGCCTTGGGATAGCCCGCGACGGTCCTGCGCATGTTGGCGGGGTTGTCGTAGACGTACGCGATGAGGTCGGGCACGTCGATGCCGCCCGGGCTGTAGATGGTGCCGCCCGAGTCGTTCACCGCCAGCAGCTTGGAGCCCAGGCCGGAGAGGATCTCCGCCGCGTTCGAGCCGACGTTTCCGAACCCCTGCAGCACGAACGTGGAGCCGGCCGGCGTGGTGCCGCGGTCGGCGAACCACTCCTGGATGCAGTACGCGAGGCCCTGGCCGGTGGCCTTCACGCGCCCTTCCGAGCCGCCGATGCGCGTGTCCTTGCCGGTGACGACGCCACGCAGGGCGTGCCGCTCGCGCTCGCCGTCGGTGAACTGGCGCAAGAGGAGCCCCATGATGCTGGCGTCGGTGCCGACGTCGGGGGCGGGGATGTCCAGCGTCGGACCGATGAGCGGCTTGAGCCGGTACATGTAGCGCAGCGTGAGCGCCTCCAGCTCCTCCGAGCTGAGCGACCTGGGATCGACCTTGATGCCGCCTTTGGCGCCGCCGAAGGGCACGTCGGCGATGGCCGTCTTCCAGGTCATCTCCGCGGCCAGCACCTTGAAGAGGTCGAGCGAGACGTCCTGGTGGTAGCGGATGCCGCCCTTGTAGGGCCCGCGCGCCTGGTTGTGCTGCACGCGATAGGCCTTGAAGCGCTCGGGGCGGCCGGGCACCACCTTGTAGAGGCCCTTGCCCTTGAGCCGCACCACGCCGTCGCGCATCTGCAGCTTGGCGCCGATGAGCGCGCGGCGCTTGAAGACGAAGCTTCCGTCGAGCAGCGGCTCGAGGCCGTCCGGCAACAGCTCGCTGTCGCTCAGGTCGGAATACTTCTGCACTTCCGCCGCCTGCGTCAGCGGCGTGAGGCGCGTGTGCAGCTTCACCGTCACGTAGAAGATGTGTTCGTAGTCCGGCTCCTCCAGCTCCATGCGCACCCGGCGATCGAGCCCTATCAGGTCCGCCGCGCGATGAAAGACTTCCATCGCTTCCTGGTAGATGGTGGGGCGCTTTGGCTCTGCGGGCGGCGGTCGCGAGGTCAACATTCCTCCGGCGAAGGGGGCGCGTTTCTAGGGGACGTTTCGCTCCCTGTCAATGTGCATCGCGTCACTTCGACGCCTTGCCGAAGCTGCGCACGTACTTCGCCAGCGCGTCGATCTGATCCGGCGTCAGCTTGCTCTTGAAGGCCGGCATCTTCGTCTTGGGCACGCCGTTGGTGATGGCGTCCTTGATCTCGTCGTCGGTGGTCTCCTTGTCCCACTTCGGCGAGGTGAAGTCGGGCGCCTTGACCTGCTTCCCTTTCTTGGTCTGGCCCCTCCCGTCCTGCCCGTGGCAGAAGATGCAGCGCTTCTCGAAGATGTCCTGCACCGTGTCCTGCGCGGCGGCCTGGGGAGCGACGGGGGCAGGCGGGGGAGTGGCGGCCTGGGCGAGAGCGGCGGCGAGCGCGAGCGCGATCACGGTGTGGTGTCCTCCTCCTCCAACGTCGTCCATGCTAACTCGTGTAGCGCTGCAGCGTGCGCTCCACCTCGGCGCGCAGGGCGTCGCGCGCCTCCTGCGGCCCGACGATTTCCGCCTCGCCGGCGAGCGAGAGCGCGAGCGACACCGCGTAGGCCGTGCCCGCGCTCTCGATCCACACGTCGGCGCCTCCGCCCTCGAGAGCGCGCGCCCGCGGCCCGTACCGCTCCATCGCCCAGGCCGCCGCGGCGGGTGAGAAGCGCAGCACCACCGGCAGCTCGGCCCCGCTGGGAAAGAAGAGCTGCTCGCGCTGGAAGCGCGCCGGGTCGAGCGGGCCGGGATCGGCGAAGGCCGCGCCCGTCTCGCGCACGCCCATGATCCGATCGACGCGGAACGTGCGCTCCGCGTTTCGCGCCACGTCGTGGCCCACCACGTACCAGCGGCCCGCGTGGTCGATGACGGCCTGCGGGTGCAGCGTGCGCTCCTCCACGGCGCCGCGGTCGTACTCGAGCACCACCTCTTTGTGCTGCTCGGCCGCCTTGCGGAGCTGGGCGAGGATTCCCTCGGTGCCACGCGGGGCCGGCGTG
>Ga0209011_1000886_pt1 | contig 10839 bp, 9 predicted proteins | sample BlaSpr_A8_OM1_M3_FD_187986 | JGI IMG/M metagenome (GOLD analysis project Ga0209011, IMG submission 187986) | Forest soil microbial communities from Thunder Bay, Ontario, Canada - Black Spruce, Ontario site 2_A8_OM1_M3 (SPAdes) (version 2) | ecosystem: Environmental > Terrestrial > Soil > Boreal... | reverse complement strand
GGGCGAGCCGGTCGCAGGCGATGCGCCTCAGGGAGTGGATCTGGACCTTGGTGCTGCCGTGGGCCATCACGGCACAGCGGAGTCGCCGACCAACGTCACCGACCGTAACGCCGCCCTGCTCGAGAACACGTTCCTCAGCACCACCGGCACGACGCGCCAGATGACGGCCCGCATGCGCCAGGACGGGGCCGCCACAGGGGAGGTCGAGGGTCCGACCGTGGAGCAGCCCGCGATCGCCACCCGGGAGCACCCCACCATACGGCAGAAGGTCGAGACGGCGCTCAAGCAAAGCAGCGGCGAGCAGACCGCGGAGCTGGCGCTCGATGATCTCGGCCTGGACGTGGGGCAGGTCGACACGCTGGATCAGCCAGGCCTCGCAGCTTCCGGCCCGGATACCCCGACACTGGTCGCGGGCCTCGACGATCAGTCCCGCCGGGTCATGGAGAACGCGCGGCAGCGCGGCAGGGGGGAGAGCGGCTCCTCGACCGGTGCATGGCAGTTCGATCAGGACGAACTCGAGGCGGCGCTCACGCACACCAGCCTTGCCGTGCCGGACAGCTCGCCGACCTCGCGGCTCGCAGCCCTCGGCGCGCAGGAAGTGGATGTCGATGTGGGGGATTCGACCGGGACGCACCCGGCGGTGCACAGCGAGGGTGTGGACCTCGACGTCGGCGCCGCCACCGGGATGCACGCCGCCAACGGCGGATCCCTGGACCTCGACGTGGGCACCGCGACGGTGCCCGACACCGCGTTCGCCGCCACGCAGAGGCTGTCCTCGGAAGACCTGGCGCTGCCGGACCTTGAGCCGGTGACCATGAGCGAAGTCGGCACGAAGCTCGATCTGGCTCGTGCTTACATGGACATGGGCGATCCTGACGGTGCGCGCAACATTCTCGAGGAAGTGCTCGCCGAGGGCTCGGCGGCGCAGAAACAGGAAGCGCAGCGTCTGATGGAGTCGCTCCCGGGGTAATTGATTGGCTGCAAGCGCCTGCGGCGCTTGCAGCAGGCCAGTCCCGCGACTGTGTCGCACACGCGGCCAAAAGGCGCGGCTTTTGGCCGCGAAAAGCAGGCCAGTTGTCGTTGGATTGCGCGTGAACCGGATTGCCGTCGGGATCGAGTACGACGGCTCCGCCTACGCAGGCTGGCAGGCGCAGGCCTGCCTGCCGACCATCCAGCACGTCACCGAAAGTGCGCTGAGCAGCGTCGCGGCCGAGCCGCTCACTCTGGTGTGCGCCGGGCGCACCGACGCCGGTGTGCACGCGCACGGGCAGGTTGCGCACTTCGACACGCGCGCGATACGCAGCGCGCGTGGCTGGGTTCTCGGAGCCAACAGCGAACTGCCGGCGGACGTGAGTGTGTCCTGGGCTGCGCCGGTGCCGGCGCACTTCCATGCGCGCTACTGCGCCGAGGCGCGCACCTACCGTTACCTGATTCTGAACCGCCTGGCCCGTTCGGCCCTGCTTGCGCGACGTGCGACCTGGATCCATCGGCCGCTGGATCAGGAGCGCATGGCGCAGGCCGCGCTCGCCCTGCACGGCGAGCACGACTTCAGCGCCTTCCGCTCCTCGGAATGCCAGGCCAAATCGCCCATCCGGCGCCTGGAGCGCCTCAGCGTGGAGCGGCGCGGCGACTGGATCGTCATCGAGGCGACCGCCAATGCCTTCCTGCACCACATGATGCGCAACATCGCGGGCCTCCTGATTGCCATCGGCAAGGCCGACGCACCGCCGTCCTGGGCGCGCGAAGTGCTCGAGGGGCGTGACCGCACCAGAAATGCCGCCACCGCCCCGGCCGCCGGACTGTATCTGGTGACGGTGCGCTATCCGGCCGCGTTTGCCCTGCCGGCGGCGTACCGGCAGGAGGTGCTCCCGCCCGATCGGCTATGATCGCGCACCTTACGTTTCACTCCCCGCGCGCCTCCGCCCGAATGTCCTGGTTCGAGAAGATCATGCCCTCCCGCATCAAGACCGAGCGGCGCACGCGCTCGGTCCCGGAGGGCCTGTGGATCAAGTGCCCGGCATGCGATGCGGTCCTGTACCGCGCCGAGCTGGAGCGCAACCTGTATGTCTGTCCGAAGTGCAGCCATCACATGCGCATGGGTGCGCGCGACCGGCTGGAGCGCTTTCTCGACCTGGGCACCACCGCGGAAATCGGCGCCGCCATCTCACCGGAGGATCCGCTCAAGTTCCGCGACAGCAAGCGCTACCGCGACCGGCTCGCCCAGGCGCAGAAAGCGACCGGCGAGAGTGATGCCCTGGTGGTGCTGGCCGGCACGCTGCACGCGCTGCCGATCGTGGCCTGCGCATTCGAATTCCAGTTCCTCGGCGGTTCGATGGGTTCGGTGGTCGGCGAGCGCTTCAAGCGCGGCGTGGACTACTGCATCCAGGAGCGGCGGCCGTACGTGTGCTTTTCGGCCAGCGGCGGGGCGCGCATGCAGGAGGCGCTGTATTCGCTGCTGCAGATGGCGAAGACCGCGGCGGCGCTGTCACGCCTGGCGCAAGCGCACCTGCCGTTCATTTCAGTCATGACCGATCCGACCACCGGCGGCGTGTCGGCGAGTCTCGCGCTGCTCGGGGACCTGAACCTCGCCGAGCCACGCGCGCTGATCGGCTTCGCCGGTCCCCGGGTCATCCAGCAGACCGTGCGCGAAACGCTGCCGGAGGGCTTCCAGCGCAGCGAATTCCTGCTCGAGCACGGAGCCATCGACATGATTGTCGACCGCCGCGAGATGCGTGACCGGATCGCGACGCTGCTGCGGCTGCTGCTGAAGCTGCCGGCCGCCGCTGCCTGACGCGCGCGCCGCTTCCGAGCCTCAGCTCCGATGCGCACGCTCGCCGAGTGGCTCACGCTGCAGGAGTCGGTGCATCCCAAGAGCATCGACATGGAGCTCACGCGCGTCGCCGCCGTCGCGCGCGCCCTCGGGGTCGCCGAGCCGGCATTCCCCGTCATGACCGTGGGCGGCACCAACGGCAAGGGCTCCACCGTGGCACATCTGGAGGCGCTGCTCAGTGCGCTCGGGGCCTCAACGGGCATGTTCACCTCGCCGCACTTCATCCGCTACAACGAGCGCATCCGCGTGAACGGCGACGAGGTCGGCGATCAGGAGCTGATCGCGGCGTTCGAGCGCATTGAGGCCGCCCGCGGCGCGATCACGCTCACTTTTTTCGAATACAACACGCTGGCGGCGCTGCTCATTTTCGCGCAGCGCGCCGTGGACGTTGCGGTCCTGGAAGTGGGGCTCGGCGGCCGGCTCGACGCCACCAACCTGGTGGCGGCGGATGTCGCCGTGGTCGCCTCCGTCGGCCTCGATCATCGCGACTGGCTCGGCGATACGCTCGAGCTCATCGGCGCGGAGAAGGCCGGCATCTTCCGCGCGAGTAAGCCGGCGGTACTCGGCACGCCGAGCATGCCGGCGAGCGTGTTTGCGACCATCGCCGCGCTCGGTGCGCGCGCGCTGGTTGCGGAGCGGGATTTCAGCTGGCGCGTGAGCGCTGCGGGCTGGGACTACGACGGTCTCGGGGTGTCGCTGCGCGGCTTGCCGCCGCCGGCGCTCGCAGGTTCCATCCAGTACCGCAATGCCGCCACCGCCATCGCCGCGGTGGAGGCGCTCGCCTCTGACGACGCGCCGCGCGCGGCGGCCCGGCGCCTCGCCGGCCGGCTCGCGCGGCTCGATGAGCGCGCGGTGGGCGCAGCACTGCGCGCGGTGCGGCTCGCCGGCCGCTTCCAGGTGGTGCCGGGCGAAGTGGAGTGGATTTTGGATATTGCGCATAACCAGCCCGCCGCCGAGGTGCTCGCCATGCAGCTGCGCGAGCGAGCGCTGCCCGGCGCCCTTGACGGCCGGCGCGATCCGGGACGGACCTTCGCGGTCATCGGGGTGCTGGCGGACAAGGACGCCGCGGCGATCGCCGCGGCGCTGAGCGCCGTCATCGACCACTGGATCGTGTGCGCGCTGCCCGGTCCGCGCGGTGGCAGCGCGGCGCAGCTGGCGCAGCGCCTCGCGCGGCCCCCGGGGGAGATGACGCTCGCGGCCTCGGTCGCTGCGGGCTGTGAGCTGGCGCGCGCCGCGGCGCGCCCGGCAGATCGGGTCGTCGTCTGCGGTTCCGTCTACACCGTGGGGCCGGCGCTGCAGTGGCTTCGGATATACTGAACGGCAGCCGGCCGCGCTTGGCGAGCGGCCACGGTTGCGCGCGGCGTCCGCTGCGCTTGGCTTTCTCGGGTTTCGCCCCCATCGTGGGTAGCTAAGTGAAAGAACGGCTGACGGGCGCAATGATTCTCGTGGCCCTGATGGTGCTGTTGGTGCCCGAGCTGTTGACAGGACCCATTCGCTCCGCGCCGCGGGCCGCAGCCGTGGCGCCCTCGGCCGAGGAACCGCCATTACGCTCCTACACCATCAATCTCGCGGACGATACGCATTCGCGCAGCGCTGCGGCAACCGCCAGTGGACCGCAACAACCCACGTCGCTCGGCGTTGCGCAACCCGCGGCGGCCGAGTCGCCGCCGCCGCCGCCGCCCGCCTCGAGTGCCGCGCCCCGTGCGCCAGAGGCTGCGCCCGCCGCGCCGCCCCCGCCGATGCCGGCGAAGAGCGCGCGGGCGAGCGCTGCAGCGGCGAGCGCAGCGAACAGCGTCGCAGGGGATTCCGGCGCGTGGATGGTGCAGCTCGGCAGCTTCGCCAGCCGCACGAACGCCGAACGCCTGGCGCGGCAGGTCCGGGCCGGGGGCTTCAGGGTGAGCGTTTCCCAGGGCAGCTCCGGACGGCGGCTGTACCGGGTGCGGGTCGGCCCGGCGCACGACCGCGAGGCGGCGACGCAGCTGGCGGTGAAGTTGCGGGCCGCGGGTCACAGTGGCTCGATCGTGCCGAAGTAGCGGGTCGCGTGACGCGCTGCGTGGGCAACGCGTGCGATGCTCTTGTACAATCCGCGCCGCGCGCAAAGACGCGCTCAGGAGCGGTGAGCGATGAACCTGACCGACGGCCTGGTGATTGTCGCGATCGTGCTCTCGGCGATCGTTGGTGCGGCGCGCGGCTTCCTGCGCGAGGCGGTCGCCGTGGCGGCCTGGGTCATCGCCCTGTTCCTCGCCTGGCACTTCTCCGATCTCATCGCGCCGCACCTGGGCGGCCTCATGTCGGATTCCGAGGTGCGGCCCTGGGCGGCCCGGGTCATTATCGTGCTGCTGGTGCTGCTGCTCGGCGCCGGCGTCGGTGCGGCGCTCGCGCACTTCGTGCGCCTGTCGATTTTCAGCGGCATGGACCGGCTGCTCGGCTTCGCCTTTGGCGTGCTGCGCGGCTTCGTGCTGCTCGGCGTGTTCGTCATTCTCGGCCAGCTGCTGCGCCTGCAGGAGGAGCCGTGGTGGCGGCACTCGATGCTCATTCCCTATGGGGAGTCGATCGCGAACGGGCTGCGCATGCTGGTGGGCGAGGAGCGTGTGCGGCGCGCGGGCGATCTGCGGGTCCAGGTCTGAGGAGTTGCGGCTGACATGTGTGGGATCGTCGGCATCGTCGGTACCAGCGCGGTCAATCAGCGTCTGTATGACGCGCTGACGGTGCTGCAGCACCGCGGCCAGGACGCGGCCGGCATCGCCACCTCCGGCGACGGCGAGCTGTACGTGCGCAAGGGCAGTGGCCTGGTGCGCGACGTGTTCCAGCAGCATCACATGCTCGAGCTCAAAGGCAACGCCGGCGTCGGCCACGTGCGCTACCCGACGGCGGGCTGCGACGGCGTCTCCGAAGCGCAGCCGTTTTACGTCAATGCCCCCTACGGCATCTGCCTTGGGCACAACGGCAATCTCACCAACGCGACGGAGCTCGCCGAGATCCTGATCCGCGAGGACCGGCGCCACCTCAACACCACCTCCGACTCGGAGGTGCTGCTGAACGTGTTCGCCTCCGAGCTGCAGCGGGTCGGGACCGCGCGCATCACGCCCGCGGACGTATTTGCCGCCCTGAACGCCCTGTACCGCCGTTGCCGCGGCGGCTACGCCGTGGTCGCGATGATCATCGGCCACGGCATACTCGGCTTTCGGGATCCGAACGGCATCCGCCCGCTGGTGCTCGGTGAGCGGCGCACGCCGCGCGGCACGGAATGGATGCTGGCCTCCGAGAGCGTGGCGCTCGACAGCCTGTCGTTCCGCTTCGTGCGCGACGTGGCGCCCGGGGAAGCGGTATTCATCGACGAGCAGGGCAGGCTCCATACCCAGCAGTGCGTCGCGACGCTGCGGCACACGCCGTGCATCTTCGAGTACGTGTATTTCGCGCGGCCCGACTCCAAGATCGACAACATCTCGGTGTATCGGGCGCGCATGCGCATGGGCGACCGGCTGGCGGATAAGATCCTGCGCGCGCATCCGGCGCACGACATCGAGGTCGTCATTCCGATCCCGGATACCAGCCGCACCAGCGCGCTGCAACTCGCACAGCGGCTCGGCGTGAAGTACCGCGAGGGTTTCATCAAGAACCGTTACATCGGCCGCACTTTCATCATGCCCGGGCAGGATGAGCGCGAGAAGTCGGTGCGCCGCAAGCTGAACGCCATCGATCTGGAGTTCCGCGGCAAGACGGTGCTGCTGGTGGATGATTCCATCGTGCGCGGCACGACGTCGGCGCAGATCATCGAGCTGGCGCGCGAGGCGGGCGCCGCCAAGGTGTACTTCGCCTCCGCCGCGCCACCGGTACGCTTCCCGAACGTCTACGGCATCGACATGCCGGCGGTGAGCGAGTTGGTCGCGAGCGGCCGTACCGTGGAGGAAGTGGCGCGCTTGATCGGCGCAGACTGGCTCGTCTACCAGGATCTCGAGGACCTGATCGCCGCATGCAAGCACGAAGATGCGCGCATCCAGGAGTTCGACACCTCGTGCTTCTCGGGTGAATACGTCACCGGCGACGTCACCCCCGAATATCTCGAGCGGCTGCAGCTGGAGCGCTCCGATGCGGCGAAGCACGCGCGCCGCGAGCGGCGCGCCAAACTCAAAGTGGTGCGCGGGAGCTGAACTGGCGCACGCCTCCGACCCGCGCCGCGAGTTGCTGCTCGGCCTGCTGCAGGCGGGCCTGCAGCGGGTCGACGGCCGCCGTTGCGTGCGCGAGGCGCTCACCGGACTCGCTCCTGCGCCTGCGCGCGTATGGCTGGCCGCGGTCGGCAAGGCCGCCGAGTCCATGGCGCTCGGTGCGCACGAGGCGCTCGGGGCCGCCATCGAGCGCACGCTGCTGATCACGCGCGACGCGCCCACCGCAGCGCAGTTCGTTGCCGGCGGCGCAGTCGAGGCCCTGCTCGGGGCTCACCCGGTACCCGATGAACGCTCCCTCGCCGCCGGCGAGCGCCTGCTGGCGTGGGTGGACGCATTGCCGCCCGAGGCGCAACCCATGTTTCTCATCTCCGGCGGCGCCTCGAGCCTGGTGGAAGTGCTCGAGGCGGGCGCTACCCTGCACGACCTCGAGGAGCTTACGCGGCTGGCGTTCGCGCAGGGGATCGCGATCGGGGAACTCAACGCGCGCCGCTCGGCGCTGTCGCGCATCAAGGGCGGGCAGCTCGCGGCGCGCTTGCACGGCCGGCCGGCGCGTGCGTTGTTCGTGTCGGACGTGCCGCAGGACGATCCGCGCGTGATCGGCTCGGGCCTCATGGGTCCTGCGGGCAGCGGCGCCGATCAGGTCGAACGCCAGGTGGTGGCCTCGGTCGATCACGCCGTGGTGGCGGTCGCGGCGGCGGCGGCCCAGCTCGGCCTCAGCGTGCACGCGCCGCCGCGCCGCTTCGAGGGCGACGCTGCGCGCCTGGCGGCGCGGTTTGCGCACGAACTGCGCCTCGCGAGCGTGCAGCTGTGCGTCTGGGGCGGGGAGTCCACCGTGCAGCTGCCATCGCATCCGGGTCGCGGCGGGCGCAACCAGCACCTGGCGCTGGCGGCGGCGCGCCTCATCGCGGGACACGCGGACCTGATGCTGCTCGCGGCCGGCACCGACGGCATCGACGGCGTCACCGAGGACGCCGGCGCCCTGATCGACGCCGAGACCTGCGCGCGGCTCACGCTCGCGGAGCTTGACGCCGACCACTGCCTGCAACAGGCGGACTCCGCGCGTGCGCTCGCCGCGAGTGGCGATCTGGTGCATACGGGTCCGACCGGAACCAATGTCGGGGATCTGGTGATCGCACTGAAGCTGCCCGCGGCCGCGGCGCGCGCTCTCGCGGACCGTCATGGCGGCGCGCGCTCACGCGTGCTGTAATTTCACCCGATGCGACTGCTGTTGATCGAGGAAGACGCGCGCCGTTGCGCTGACATCCGGCGGCGGCTCGCCTCATGGCGGCCGCAGGCGCAGCTCATCGTGCACAGCCCCGTATCGCAGGGCGCGCTCGCGCCGGAGTTCCTGGCCCAGGGGTTCGATGCGGTGCTGCTGGCGGAGGACTGGCCCGGCGGCCGCGGTCTCACCTGGGCACGCGAGCTCGCAAGCCGTGCGGGATTTGCGCCGCTGGTGCTGCTGTGCGGCACGGACCGCTCCGCAGCGCGCGATGCCGCGGCGCTGGGCGCTTATATCCTGAGCTACGACGAACTCGATCAGGACGCCTTTGCGCAGGTGCTGACCGCGGCCGAGCGGCGCCAGGCGTACGCGCGCGCGGTGTGGCGCACCAGCCGCGCAGGACGCGAGACGCAGCGCTTTGGCGAGGCGTTCATCCGCGGCTATCGCTGCATTCGCAGACTCGCGGCCGGCCCCATGAGCGACCTGTTCGTCGGGGAGAGCGAGCGCGCCGGCACGCTGGTGGCGCTGAAGGTCGCGCGCGACCTCCAGAATGAGCAGCACGAGCCGCTCGACATGTTCCGCCGCTTCCTGCAGGAGTACGAGATTGCCCAGCGCATCAACGACCCGGCGGTGGTGCGCCTGCACGACCTTGGCATCAGTGACGAACACGCCTGGCTGGTGATGGAATACTTCGCGTTCGGCGACCTGCGCCGGCGCATGCAGGCACGCCTCACGCCGCGCGACGCGCTGCGCCTGGCCGCCGCGATTGCGCGCGCGCTGGCCACGATTCACGCGGCCGGGGTGTTACATCGGGATCTGAAGCCCGGCAACATCATGCTGCGCGAGGACGGCAGCATCGCGCTGATCGACTTCGGCCTGTCCAAGGACGCCGCGCTGGCGCTCGATTTGACCGACACCGGCACCATCTTCGGCACGCCGCACTACATGAGCCCGGAGCAGGGCCACGCCGAGCCGGTCGATGTGCGCAGCGACCTGTACAGCCTCGGCGTCATCCTGTTCGAGATGCTCACCGGTGAGAAGCCATACCGCGCCGAAAACCCCATGGCGATCGTCTACAAACACCGCAAGGAGCCGATCCCGCAGCTGCCGCCACAGTTCGCGGCCGTGCAACCGCTGCTCGAGCGGCTGCTGGCGAAAGCGCCCGCGGATCGCTTCGCCGGCGCGCTGCAGGCGGCGGAGGCGCTGCAGGGCACGCTCGAGGGGTGGCTGGCCCGGGGAGCGCAGGGGTGAGCGCCCAGGCCGCGCGCTCCGTTGGCGCCGCGCAGGCGGTCTCGATCCTGCGCGCGCCGACCCCGCAGGCCTGGGTGGAGGCTGCCGTCAGCCGCCTGCCAGAGCTGCTGCTCGATCATGCGAACTGCGAGAGCAAGGCCGCCTCGAGCGCGCTCGCCCTGATGTTCGCTTACGCCGAGGACCGGCCGCTGGCGTTGGCGCTGGCGCGCCTGGCGCGCGAGGAACTGCGGCATTTCGAGCAGGTGGTGAGAGCCATGAGCGCGCTCGGTGTGGGCTTCGCGCGGCAGCGCCCCGGGCGTTACGCGCAGCAGCTGCGCCGCGCGCTGCGCAGCTCCGATCCCGGGCGCAAGCTCGATCTGCTGCTCGCCGCCGCCCTGATCGAGGCACGCTCGGCCGAGCGTTTCCAGTTGCTCGCGCCGCGCATGCCGGCGCCGCTCGCGCGGCTGTACCAGGACCTGGGAACCTCCGAGGCGCGACACTTCGAGCTGTACAGCGGCTTCGCGCGCGGCGTCGCCCCCGCAGAGTGGCAGGCGCGACTCGGGGAGCTCGCGGCGCGCGAGGCGGAGTTGGTGACAACCCCCGAGCGCACGCTGCGTTTTCACTCCGGCCCCCTGCATTGCGGGCACTACAGCTGACCCAACAGTTGGTTACAAAGCACGCTCCTGGCGGCGGCACTGAATTCGCTGTCAGCTGTCCGTTGCCCCGGTATCCTGCGACGATGAACGACCGTCCGCACCTGTTGATCGTAGACGACGATCGCGAGATTCGCGGCTTGCTCGCCCAATATCTCGAGAAGCACGAGTTCCGCACCACCACGGTTGCCGATGGCAGGGAGATGCGGCGCGTCATGGAGCGCTCGCACGTCGACCTGCTGGTGCTCGATCTCATGCTGCCGGGGGAGGACGGTCTGTACTTGTGTCGCGAGCTGCGCAGCCGCTCGCAGGTGCCGATCATCATGCTGACCGCGCGCGGCGAGGACGTCGATCGCATCGTCGGACTCGAGCTCGGCGCGGACGACTACCTGGCGAAGCCGTTCAACCCGCGCGAGCTCCTCGGCCGCATCAAGGCGATCCTGCGCCGTGCGGCGCATGCCCCGCGGGACCCGAGCCCCGAGAGCGTGCGGGGTTTTTCCTTCGGTGGCTGGCGGCTGGATACCATCACCCGCACCCTCACCGATGCTTCCGGCAAGGACGTTGCCCTGAGCGGCGCGGAATACCGGCTGCTGGCGGTGCTGCTCGGATCGGGCAACCGCGTGCTCAGCCGCATGCAGCTGACCGAGTTGCTGCGCGGGCGTGACGCCGACCCCTTCGACCGCAGCATCGACGTGCGCGTCAGCCGCCTGCGCCAGATCCTGGGTGATGACGCGCGCGCAC
>Ga0209011_1000885_pt1 | contig 10840 bp, 3 predicted proteins | sample BlaSpr_A8_OM1_M3_FD_187986 | JGI IMG/M metagenome (GOLD analysis project Ga0209011, IMG submission 187986) | Forest soil microbial communities from Thunder Bay, Ontario, Canada - Black Spruce, Ontario site 2_A8_OM1_M3 (SPAdes) (version 2) | ecosystem: Environmental > Terrestrial > Soil > Boreal... | reverse complement strand
TCGAGCTGCGCGTACCGTTCCTCGATCACCGGCTGGTCGAGTGGTGTACCGGCCTGCCGGCGCGCGTGAAGCTGCGCGGCCGCAGCGGCAAGTGGCTCTTGCGCCAGGCCGCGCGCAAGCGCCTTCCGCTGGAATGCACGGCGGCGGGGAAGCGGGGATTCAGCGTGCCGGTCTCGAAGTGGCTGCGGCACGAGCTGCACGGGCCGCTGCGCGAGGCGCTCCTGGCGAGCGACTCTTTCGCCCGGGCGCGGTTCGGCGAGAAGCCGGTGGCGCGCCTCCTGCACGATCACCGGCACGGCGTTTCGGACCGCAGGGAGGAGCTGTTCGCCCTCTGGATCCTCGAGCTGTGGCTGCGGCAGCACAAGGTCGGCTATCCCGAGCGGGTGTCGGAAGTGGTGGAGAGAGGGAAGGCGAGCACGGGAGCATTGAAAGGGCGGGACATCGTCTGCTTCTCCAACGACTGGGACGGCGATCCGTTGTCCAAGATGCACGCGATGAAGATCCTCGCGCGCGACAACCGTGTCCTCTGGATCAACAGCATCGGCAACCGGCGGCCCACCGCCACGCGGCGCGACGTGCGGCGCATGGTGCACAAGCTGTCCGGCGCGATGCAGGGCCTTCGCCAGCGGCACCCGAACATCTGGGTGCTCACGCCGCTCGCCATCCCCTTCTACGGCAGCGAGATGGTGCGGGCCGCCAACGGCGCGCTGCTCCAGGCGCAGGTGCGGCGCGCCATGCAACAGCTCGGTTTCAATGACGTCATCTCGTGGAGCTTCCTGCCCAGCTCCGCACCGGTCAGCGGCACCCTGGGCGAGGAGCTCGTCGTCTACCACTGCGTCGACGAGTTCAGCGCCTTCTCCGACGCGCCGGCCGACGAGATCCGTGAACTGGAGCGGAGGCTCCTCCTCAAGAGCGACGTGGTGATCTGCTCGAGCGAGAAGCTGCGCGCAGACAAGGCGCGCGTGAACCCGAACGCTCATCTGGTACAACACGGCGTCGACCTCGCTCATTTCGCCAAGGCCTTCGATCCGCGCACGGCGATCCCCGACGAGCTGAAGGACGCGGCGCGGCCGGTCATCGGCTTCTGGGGGTTGATCGCGGACTGGGTGGATCTGGAGTTGGTGCGGCACGTCGCGAATGCCTTCTCGGGCGGGACGGTCGTGCTGCTGGGCAACGCGACCACCGACTTGAAACCGCTCGCCGGCGCGCTGAACATCCGCCTCCTCGGGCGCAGGGCGTACGCCGATCTGCCGCGCTACGCCAAGGCCTTCGACGTGGCGCTCATGCCGTTCAAACTGAACGAGCTGACGCTGGCGGCCAATCCCTTGAAGGTGCGCGAGTACCTCGCCGCCGGATTGCCGGTGGTGTCCACCGCGATCCCCGAGGTGGAACGGTTGCAGGCCTGCCGCATCGGGCGCGACGCCGGCGAGATCGTGCGTGAAATATCGGCGGCCATCGCGGCGGGCGGCGGCCCCAGCGAGGTGCGCGCGGCGCAGATCCGCGGCGAAGGTTGGGAAGCGCGCGTCGCAGAAATGCAGGAGATCGTGGCCGCGGCGCTGGTCGCGCGGAAGAAGGCGGCGTGATGGATCTCGCCTACTACGGCTATCTCGCGCAGGCCATCCCTCCGCGCGAGCTGGCGCGCGCCATCGCTGCGCGCGCGCGCAAGGTCCTGTGGAAGGGCTTCAAGTTCGTGCTGCAGCGGACCGGCGCGAGACCGCTTCTCCTCGAGCCGCCGCGCGAGCACCGCCGCCGGCGCGCGCTCCACGCGCTGGAAGGCCCGCGGCCGGCGCTGTTCGATCCGTCGGAGCGCGAGGAGGCGGCGCGCCTCTTGCGCGAGCGCTGGCCGGAGGCGTGCGCGTTCGTCCTGCGCGAGGCGGAGGCGTGCCGGCGCGGCGAATTGCCCGTCTTCGGGAAATGGAAGGATTGCCGCAAAGGGCCCGGCGTGGACATCGATCTGATCGATTACCACCGCGATCCCATCGCGCCGCACGCCCGCTACGACCGGGACCAGCCCGGCCCGCGCGTGAACTTGCTCCAGCCCGGCACCGACGCCAAGGCGGCGTGGGAAGTGGGCCGGCTGCAGCAGCTGTGGCGCTTTGCCCAGGCGCGCTGGTTGGCCGAAAGCGCGGAGGAACGCTCGTCGTGGGCGCGCGCGTGGATCGAGACCTTCCGGCAGTTCCGCGCCGACAACCCGACGGGTTTCGGCGTGCAGTGGTCGTGCGCGATGGAGGTGAGCGTGCGCGCCATGTACGCCGCGATGAGCTTCGCCTACGTGCAGGACGATCCCGCCGTCGATGCTCGCTTCGTCGGCGAGCTGCTCGATTCGCTCGAGGAGCATTGCCTCTACGTCGAGGAGCACCTCGAGGAGACGGGCGCCGTCCGCACCAACCATTACGCCGGCGACCTGGTCGGGCTGGTGGTGGTGGGCGCGCTCTTCCCCGAGCTGCCGCGCTCGCGCATCCATCTGCGCGACTCCGGCCGCAAGCTGTGGAACGAGATCGCGCGTCAATGTCGTCCCGACGGCACCCATTTCGAATCGTCGACGGGATACCAGCGGCTCTGCGCCGAGCTGTTCCTCGCGGCCGTGCTGGCGGCGCGCGCGGGCGGCGCGCCGGCGCCAGGCGAGGTGGAGCGGGCCGTTGCCGGCCTCTTCCGGAGCGCCGCGGACGTTCTCAAGCCGAGCGGCAACATCCCGCAGATCGGCGATCTCGATTCCGCGCGAGGCCTGCCGCTGATGCCGCGCGCCGCGCTCGATTGCGCATACCTCGGGTCGCTGGGCGCGGCGGCGCTGCACGAGGCGAAGCTCAAGATGCCCGGCGCGCCGTGCCCGGTCGAGGTGGCATGGCTGCTCGGGCCGGAGGGGGTGCGCCAGTTCGACGAGCTGGCAGCGGGTGGCGCGACGGCCAACGTCGTGTTGCCGGACGCGGGCATCGCGGTGCTCCGCGCCGGCGAGGCGTGGCTCTGCCTCTCCGCCGGCCCCAACGGCCAGGGCGGCGCCGGCGGCCATGCGCACAATGACAAGAACAGCGTCGAGCTGTCGTGGGGCGCAGTCGACCTGGTGGTCGACCGCGGAACGCTGGTCTACGCGCGCGACCCCGCGCAACGCAACGCGCGCCGTGGCACCGCGGGCCACAGCACGGTGCAGGTCGACGGCCTGGAGCAGAACCGCATCGTGCCGGGACGGCTGTTCGCGCTGCCCGACACGTCGCGCGCGCGCATCGTGCGCGTCGAAGAGAAGGACGGCGTGCATCTCGCAGTGGGCGAGCACCGCGGCTATCGGCGCGCCGGCGTGATGCACCAGCGGACCGCGGCGCTGCACGCCGGGGCGCGTGCCGCGGCATTCATCGACGAGCTGTCCGGCAGCGGCGAGCATTTCCTCGAGCTGCGCTGGCACGTGCCGCACGCCGATGCGGTCGTGCGCGCCGCAACCGAGGCCGAGAAGTCGCGGCTCGAGACGCTGCACGACGCCGGCCTGTCGTTCGGGTACGACGCCGCGCGCTGCGTCGCGGTGCGGGACGGTGATGGGAAAGAGATTGCCCTCTTCGCATTTGGCGCGACGCTGCCTTGGAAGCTGTCGGTCATTGAATCGGACATTTCGCCTGGCTATGGCGAGTTGCAGCCCGCCCGCACTCTGTTGGTCGAGCTGACGGGAGACGTGCCGGCCCGGCTGTTCACTGCCGTGCTCATGGTGGCCGATCTGCCATCCGGTACTTAGCTTGACGCATCCGGGTGGAGGGGGAGGGCGATGCTTCAAGTCAAGGAACCCACGCTCCCGGAAAAGATTCGCGCGCGCGAGGCCGTGGTGGCCATCTGCGGGCTCGGATACGTCGGCCTGCCGCTGGCGCTGACGTTCGGGGAGAAGGGCTTCCCCGTCATCGGCTTCGACATCGACCCGCGAAAGATCGAAGCCATCGAGAAGGGCGAGAGCTACATCAAGCACATCGGTTCGGACCGCATCGCCAGGGCGACGAAGGCCGGCAAGCCGTTCATTGCGACGATGGATTTCCGCAAGGCGGCGACCGCCGACGCGATCATCCTCTGCGTGCCCACGCCGCTCACGGCGAACCGCGAGCCGGACATGACCTACATCGAGAACACGGCGCGGGCCATCGGTCCGCATGTGCACTCGGGACAGATCGTCATCCTCGAGAGCTCGACTTATCCCGGCACCACCGAGGAGGTGGTGAAGCCGATCCTCGAGCGGCTCTCGGGGCTGCGGGCGGGCATCGATTTCTTCCTCGCCTACTCGCCGGAGCGCGAGGATCCCGGCAATCCCAACTTCAATACCGCCACGATTCCGAAGGTGGTCGGCGGATATACCCGGCAATGCACCGAGATCGCTTGCGCGCTCTATTCCAGCGCCATCAACACGGTGGTGCCGGTGCGCGGAACGCGCGAGGCCGAGCTGGCCAAGCTGCTGGAGAACATCTTCCGCTGCGTCAACATCGCCCTCGTCAACGAGATGAAGCTCCTCTGCGAGCGGATGGACATCGACATCTGGGAAGTGATCAACGCCGCCGCGACCAAGCCGTTTGGCTTCATGCCCTTCTATCCGGGGCCGGGTATGGGCGGGCATTGCATTCCTATCGACCCCTTCTATCTGACGTGGAAGGCGCGCGAGTTCGAGTTCAATACCCGCTTCATCGAGCTGGCGGCCGAGATCAACTGGCAGATGCCGCACCACGTGATCGAGCGCACCATGGACGCCCTCAACGACCAGGGCAAGGCGCTCAAGGGCGCGCGCGTGCTCATCCTCGGCCTGGCCTACAAGAAGAACATCGACGACCTGCGCGAGAGCCCGAGCATCCGCCTGATCGAGCTGTTCCGCGAGAAGGGCGCGCAGGTGCAGTACCACGACCCGTACTGCCCCAGGATGAAGGAGATGCGCAACCAGCCGAAGTACATGCTGGAGATGGAGAGCGTCCCCATGGAGGCGGCGGTGGGCGAGGTCGACGTGGTGGTCATCGCCACCGACCACGACTGCATCGACTATCAGAAGGTGGTGCGCGACGCGAAGCTGGTCATCGACACGCGCAACGCGACGAAAAACGCCGTGTTCGGACGCGACAAGATCCGAAGCGCCTGAGCGCATTCAGGCTACGCCCCGCCGCGCAGGGCGGGCACCTTTCACAGCTAGTTCCCGCTGGCGGTGGTGCCGAAATCCATATCCGGCGTGCCGTCTTCGTGCGCGCCGCGGTCTGGTCCAACGCCGAGGTAACCATCGTTGAAGTTCGGGATCACCACGCCGTCGTCGTAGCCGCTGGTCGCGGGCTGCAGGCGGTATTTGCCGTTCCAGTAGGATGACCAGCCGTTGCCGGTCTGATACCGCGGCGTCGTGCCCTGGTAGCCGTGGACTTCGCTCATGACGCCGTTGCTCAGGTCGTAGTCGAGGTCGTTTCCTGAGGCGCCGCCGAGGTCGAAGGTCGACCAGGTGGGCTTCCACATCTCGAAGAGATTGTTCCGCGATACGGTGTTTTGCATCGCATCGGCGCCGCCGTTGCCCCCTGCGCCGAAGCCGGCGCCAAGAGGGTTGGGCCCGCCGGCCGTGCTTTCGGAGGTATATGGCGGTTGCATGGACGTGTTGTGATAGATGTATCTTCTGCCGCCGTTGAGCCCCGGGCCCATACCTCCGGACTTGATCATGTACAACCGGTCGCGCTCGTTGCCCCAGACGTCGGTGACGAACATCCGCGCGCGGTTGTAGACGTTTCTCCACACGTAAGTCGGTCCGATGGTCGTTGGCGTGGTCGATACCGCAGACGCGCCGCCATAGTCGAAGTAGTTCTTCCAGACGCGGTCATTCGTGCCATCGCCATCGGTCTCCAGACCGTCGTCGAAGTAATGCATGACGATGTTCTTGTAGATGTCGATGTCCGGACCGATCGCCAGAGTGTTGTCGCCACCCATGACGAGGCCATCCTGGTGGAAGTGGTTGAGATCGGGCGGACCGCCAAGCAGCCCGTTGGTGGTCGAGTACGCCTCGTTATACCGGACGACGATCTGTCCGCCAGTCGGGTACATCGTGATCGGAGCAGGGCCCGAAGGATGCCCGCCATCCCAAGGGTTGTTCCCGAAGGCGGGGTTGTGGATCTTGGAGCGTTGAATGACGATTCTCTTGGTATCGAGAACAGGGCCGTAGCTGGAGTCGGGGAACTTGATCCCTGCGTCCTCGTTCACGCCGCGAGTGCCTGTAAGGCCAGCGGGCAACGCCGCACCAGAGTCCCGGCCGTAGCTGGTGATCTCGCAGCTTTCGATCACGATGTCGTGAAATCCCGGGTCGATGAAGATGCCGGACTCTCCGCCGATGGTCTTCAGACCCTTCAGGATGATGTAGTTTCCTGAAATGACCACGGGGAACCAGCCGCTGGTGTTACTCGTCTGCGCCACCGCGGATGCGCCGGTGAAGTCGTAGACCGTGTATCCGCTCGCGGTCCCCGATTGATCAGCCAGCAGCACGTGCTGGCGTGATGAACTACTGCGTGAACCTTTGTAGAAGGAGCTGGAGGTCGTCGTCTTGGTTCCCGTCCATGGGGTCAGCACCGTTCCCACCGGGAAGGCCTCGCTCCAGGTGGACGGGCAAGGTTCAATAGCGTCGCCCTGAGGGCCTGGAATGTGGTGAGCCCAGGCCGCGGTGCTGTAATCGGTGCCCGCGCCTACCTCAAAGATGTACTGAATCCCCGCTTGGAGATGAACCGCGCTGCCCCGGCCGCGGTAGGTGTGCAGCGGGCGAGTATCATACCAAAGCGGGTGGCCTTGCTTCCATGTGAAGCCGGCGGTGTTCGGGTTGTCGGTCGCCAGGCGGTAGCGCATGAAAATTTGATTGCCGCTCGGCGCACTCGCCGGGTTGTAGTAGAGGCTCATGCTGTGGAACGTGGCGATCGCGACGCCGCTCGCTGGCAGCGGGGAGGCAATACATCCCGTGGGGGGAGGAGTCACCGGCGCCGCGTTGATCACGCTGAGGTCCCGAAATTGGGCTATGGCGGTCCTGGTGGCGTCGTGGCTGCAGGCTACCATGCCGAGCATGACGGTGGCGGGCAGGGCGACGGTGACCGCGTCGAGCCGCGCCCAGTTGGCGCCGTCGCTGCTCGTATAAGAGGTGAAGAGATTGCCCGCGCGGGTCAATCGAACCCACGTGTTGGGGTAAGTCACGGTGTTGACGCTGTCGACCTTGGTCACGAAGGCGCCGGCAGGATCTCGACGCATGGCTTCGTAACCCGAGGCGGGAGTGGCGTGCACGGAGACCATGCGGCTGCCGGCGGCCGTGCTCTCGCGGGCCTGCAGGCCGGCCTTGGTCCAGGGGTTGACATTGGAGAGGGAAGCGATGCGCACCTTGATATCGAAATCGCCGGACTGCATCCTGTAGGCGAAGTGGAACTGGTCGGCCACGTCGTAAATGTCGGTGCCTCCCGCCGTGAGGTCGTAGGCGGAGTCGGCCCTGACTACAGCGGTGTTGCCGGCCAGTGCGGGCCCGCCGATGTCGATGCCCGTGAAGCCAGAGTTGGCCACGGTGACCGATCGGCTCGCCGCGGTGGCGGTGGCGCTGGAGGTATCTCTGGCCACAGCCGAGAGCGTGTGAGCGCCGTTGGCCGTCAGTGTCGTATCGAAAGGAACGGAATAGGGAGCCGTGAGCACCTCCGCTCCGAGGTTGGCGCCGTCCAGCTTGAACTGAACGCCGGCGATGCCGGAACCGCCCGAGGCATTGGCTGAGACCGTGACGGTGCCGCTCAAGGAGGATCCCTCAGGCGGAGCCGTCAACGCGACTGAGATCGGCCCCGTGCTGATCACGCCGAGGTCCCGAAATTGCGCTACAGCGGTCCTGCTGGCGTCGTGGCTGCAGGCCACCATGCCCAACATGACGGTGGCGGGCAGGGCGACGGTGACCGCGTCGAGCCGCGCCCAGGTGGCGCCGTCGGTGCTCGTGTAAGAGGTGAAGACGTTGCCCGCGCGGGTCAAGCGAACCCACGTGTTGGGGTAAGTCACGGTGTTGACGCTGTCGACCTTGGTCACGAAGGTGCCGGCAGGATCTCGACGCATGGCTTCATAGCCCGATGCGGGAGTGGCGTGGACGGAGACCATGCGGCTGCCGGCGGCCGTGCTCTCGCGGGCCTGCAGGCCGGCCTTGGTCCAGGGGTTGACGTTGCTGAGGGAAGCGATGCGCACCTTGCTATCGAAATCGCCGGTCTGCATTCTGTAGGCGAAGTGGAACTGGTCGGCCACGTCGTAGATGTCGGTGCCTCCCGCCGTGAGGTCGTAGGCGGAGCCGGCCGTGACTACAACGGTGTTGCCAGCCAGCGCGGGCGCGCCGATGTCGATGCCCGTGAAGGTCGTTTGTGCGAAGATCGCCGGGGCAATGGCAAAGGAACAAATCAGGCTTGCGATACGAAGCGAGTTAGTTTGCATGGGGTTCTCTCGGCGCTGCTGGAGAGTGATCCGGCCTCGCGATGGGGACCATAGGGCGGGTCATATCGAGGCCGGTGTTGGTGTTTGCCGGTGTGCCGGGACGCCGAACGCTCATAGGAGCGGGTCCAACGTTCGCCCGCATGCTCGCCTCCCGCTTCCGCCACGCGCCGCCTGCCTAGTGGCCGCGGCAAAAGTAGGTATGCTTCATCGAGCAGGCAACAAAGACAGGAGCGGGCGCTCCATCGAAGCGCTGCGGTTTCTTGCAGCCGTCGATCTTCCTTGCATGCGCAGCTTGCTCGTCCCGTCGCGACGAGACCGTAGGGCACCCCGAGCGCGGCATCCTCGCTCAATAGCGAGCATGGATCTTCGATTGGAAGGCCAACTCCGCAATAGGAGCGAGCGTGCACGGGTTCGGTGGCCAGCGCCGTGGCCATTGCGGCTCGATTCTTGGCCTACAGACGCATGCCTAGTTGCGCAGGGTTAAAATGGTAAACCTTTAGTGAACTGTGGGGAGAAGAAATCCTCCTCAGACCGAACCCGCAACGGAGGATTTATGGTCGTCTTCGGGATCAGTGTCCCGCCACGGCCTGTGGCGCGAGGCCCATCTGCTGCAGAGCGAAGGCGTATTCGTCGGCGGTCTTCTCCACGGTTGCCTTGATCAGGTCCGCGCCCCCGTGGCCAGAGTGCCGCTCGATGCGGAGCCAGACGGGCCCGCCGGCTGTCGCTGCCTGCAGGGCGGCGGCGAACTTGCGGGCGTGCAACGGATCGACGCGGTCATCCGCGTCCGCCGAGAGCACCAGCGTGGCCGGATACTTCGTCCCCGGCGCGACGTGCTGATAGGGCGAATACGCCTGGATGGCTTTGAAGAGCTGGGGGTCGTCCGCCGAGCCGTATTCGGATATCCAAGTCTTTCCTGATTGGAACAAGTGATAGCGGACCATATCCAACAGCGGAACGTGGCAGAGCACCACGCCAAAGAGCTCCGGCCGCTGCGTCTCGGCCGCTCCGACCAGCAGCCCGCCGTTCGAACCGCCACGGATGGCCAGACGCGCTGGCTGCGTATAGCGCGCCTTCAGCAAATACTCGGCCACCGCGATGAAATCGTCGAAGACATTCTGCTTGTTGGCGAGCATTCCCGCGCGGTGCCATTCCTCGCCGTATTCGCCCCCGCCGCGCAAGTTGGCCAGCACCCAGATTCCCCCGCGTTCCAGCCACGGATAGATGCCGGCGGAGAAGACGGGCCGGTTGGAAACGAGGAAGCCGCCGTAACCGGTGAGCATCGCCTGCGCGGTCCCGTCCAGCTTTTGATCCTTGCGCCGCACGACGAAGAAGGGCACGCGCGCGCCGTCCTTCGAGGTGGCGAAGAGCTGCTCGACGACAAAGGGCGACGGATCGATGGGAAGGGAGAGACGGAAGTAGAGGTCCGCGCCGCCGCCTGCCACCGAAGTGCGCCAGATTTCCTTCGGGTGCGTGAACGACTCGAAGCTGTAGTACGCCTCGTCGTCGTCCTCGTCGGCTACCAGGTTTCCGGCGGTGCCGATGGCCGGCAGCGCGATCTCGCGCGCGAGCTTGCCGTCCAGCTCGTGCAGCTCGAGGTGCGAGATGACGTCCTTCAGGTAGAGCAGGGACAGCTTGCCGCCGACCAGGCTCGCGCTCTCCAGCGTCGCGCCCTTGCGCTCCGGCACGATCTCTTTCCAGGCCGCGCGCTCGGGATGCGCCGGATCGACGGCGAAGATGCGCCAGTGAGGCGCGCCTTCGTTGGTGCTCAGGTAGAAGCGATCGCCGTGGACCTCGATCTTGTAGAGGGCGTCCTGCCGCTCGACCAGCGGGGTCCACCCCGAGCCCGCCTTGCGCACGTCGCGAAAGTAGAGGTCGTTGGAGCGCCAGCCGTGGTCGACTTCGCGCACCAGCCAGTGGCCGTCCTTCGAGAGAAAGGCGCTCTGGAAGGTGCGGGGATCGCCGATCTTGTCCACCACCACCCGGTCGCTGCGCGCGTCGGAGCCGAGCGCATGGAACTTGATCGTCTGCCAGCCGGGCCGGTCGGCGGCGGAGATGGCCGGGTCCGCGGGGATCCAGGTGTAATAAAAACCATCGCCCGAGGGCGTCCAGGAAGCGATGCCATATTTCGTGCCGTCGATGAGGTCAGGCAGGACGCGGCCGGTCGCGACGTCGATGACGTGCATGCTGCTCTCGTCGGAGTTGTTGTGGCGCACCTTGTAGGCGACCAGCTTGCCGTCCCACGAGGGCCACCAGCCGCCCAATGCGTCGCTGCCGTCCTTGGCCCACGAGTTGGGATCGAGCAGCACCCGCTCGGGCGCGTCGCGGCCGTCGCGCACGTAGATGATGGCCTTCTCCTTGGTGGCGAACCGGCGCGGGTAGAAGTAGCGGCTTCCCTTGTGCTCGGGCGCGCCCAGCGAGTCGACGTAGAGCACCTGCGCGA
>Ga0209011_1000883_pt1 | contig 10862 bp, 16 predicted proteins | sample BlaSpr_A8_OM1_M3_FD_187986 | JGI IMG/M metagenome (GOLD analysis project Ga0209011, IMG submission 187986) | Forest soil microbial communities from Thunder Bay, Ontario, Canada - Black Spruce, Ontario site 2_A8_OM1_M3 (SPAdes) (version 2) | ecosystem: Environmental > Terrestrial > Soil > Boreal... | reverse complement strand
CGGCGCGCCCACCGTGAGCTTCTTGATGTCCATGTCCTGGGCGTTGTACAGCGGGTCGGCGTCCATCGCGCCGATCTCGCCGTGCGCATCGGCCGCGTCCTTGCGAATGGCGTCGGCCAGCGGCTTGTCGAAGCGTCCCGTGTCGCGCACCTCGCACACCAGGGCCGCGTCTTCTTGCCACACCCGCAGCGTGCCGTTTCCGCCGCCATGGCGAATGCTGTTGGTCGCGACTTCGTTCAAAGCGGTCACCAGTTCGGAGGAGCGGGCCTCGAGGCCGGCGGCCCGGGCGTGCCGAAATATCATCGCCCGCACGGCGGCCAGGTCGCTGGGACCGAACGCCATCTTCCCGAATTCGGTTCCGGGCTCAGGGAGCGGCGCGTCGAAGGGAGCGCCGGAGGCTTCCAGCCCGCGAAAGCTTTCGCTGCTCCACACGTGGCTGCGCTCGGTGACGAATTCGTGGCTCCGACGAGCCTCGTCGATCACCGCCTCGTCAAGCTTCTCTGTGTCATACGGACACAGCAGCCACCAGGGCTGGCCGTGGCCGAACGCGACGTTGAGCAACGATTCGTGACGCTGGCACTCGATGAGCTCATGGGCAGAGCGGCCTTTCCAGATCGGCTCGCCGATTCCACGCAGGCGGCGGCCGGCGCTGCCGTGGCGGCTGACGAAATCGTGCCAGGCGGGAATGATGCGAGCAGGGTTGGCCCCGACGTCCGCCATGTCGGCGAAGAGCACCGCGTCGGCGTCATCTCCGAGTGCGACACGAAGCATCTCGATCTTGTCGACCGACTCGACCACGAGCACGGGCTCACCGGCTTTCACGCCATCGCGGATGAACGGGACGGTACCTGCGACGAACTCGGCCCAACCCGCATAGAGGAGGGCCTCGTGGCGGAATTTGTCGACTGCGGGCGCAGGAAACGAGCTCATCTGCGCGCACCACAATTGCAGATTTGCAGGTTCGGCAGCTCCGACCACCCGGTCACGTGCATCACCTTCTGCAGCAGGTCCGGCAGTCCGTGGAGCATCAACCGGCCGGACTGGCGAGTCTGGGCAGCATCGACCAGCGACCGGATGCCGCTGATGTCACAGAAGCTCAGGCCGCTCACGTCCAGGTGGACGTCGGTGCCATCCCCGGATGCAATGCTGAGCGACTCGGCCACGGCGTGTGAGTTCGAGAAGTCGATCTCACCCGCGAAGAAGAGTCCGACCGGATCCTCAGTACGCGTGACGATGAGGTGGTTGTCCGAGTACACGATCACTCCTCCCGTAGCAGCTTCGAATCGGTCGTCGATGCCAGTTCCTCCCGCCGCCCAATAGTTCCACAAAAGGTCGGCAACCTCCATTCTTAGTTCAACAGGTGCCCGTCGTCAAGTACCTGCTTTGGGTCCAAACCTACGCATCCCCAGTATGAGAGCTTGCAAGCGCGTTGAAATCACTGGGGAGCCTGGCCTGCAAGGGCCGGGCTTTCCACCATTCTGGGGACCTGTGGGCCGGCCGCCGGTTACAGGCTGCGGCCGGAGCGTTGTCGTGATGCATGAGCCGCCCCGTGACGCGCGCTCATCAGGACGACAGGAAGGGATCGGGTCGGGCTGCACCGGCCCGGAGCAAGGGTGCTTCATTGGTCGATGCCTGGTGGGCTTCAATCCTCGCCGGAGACGTGTACGACCCTCATCCCATCCACCGCGAGGTGAAGGTCCAGCTGCACGGCGGAACCCTACGCCTGTCCGGCGAGCTTGATTCGATTCGAGACCGCAACGAGCTCGTCCGCCAGGCACGTGAGCGAATCGGCCGCGGGATCGATCACTTCGACGCGTCCGGTCTCACTGTTGCGCACCGCCACGAGAAGCCCGGCCTCCTGCAGCAGACGCTCATCTCGGCGTTTCCGGGACGCGCGGCGGCCGAGTATGCCCGGGACTTCGTGCTCGAGCACAGTCGGGTCGTGCCGAAGCAGAGTGAAATCGTGGATGCCGGAAACGCGCAAAAGGTCCGCAGCCTTCTGCCCGAAGATTTCGCCAGGGATGCCCGGAAGACGATCGAATCAGGGCGGGCTCTCCTGATCCTCCGGGTGGACGAGACAGAGGCTTTCAAGGTCCGCGAGCTGCTCGACGAAGACACGCGCAGCGAGTGGACAGTCGCGATGCCGCCACAGCTCGCCGAGGAAAGCCGCTAGTGTCGGAGATCACGCGCAAGACGTCACCCTCGCGCCGTGGTCCGACTGCCTCGGCTCGCGAGGCGACCCGGAGCCGCATGAGCTTCCGCGACATCCTGCGTACGGTCGGCCCTGGCGTCATCTCGGGCGGCGCCGACAACGACCCCGCCGGCATCGCGACCTATTCGGTCGTTGGCGCAACAGTAGGTTTCGCGCAGAACTGGCTGCTGCTCCTGTCGACTCCACTGCTGATCGCTGTGATGCAGATGTCGGCCAGGGTCGCCAACGTCACCAAGAGCGACCTCGCGAGCCTCCTTCGGACCACGCTCGGCGCGCGCTTCGCCACGCCGGCCGTGGTGCTGATGGTCGTGGCCAACGTGATCACGATGGGAGCAGACCTGCTCGCCATGGGGGCCGCGGTCGAGCTGCTCACTGGCATCAAGTTCATCTACTGGATCGTCCCGATGGCCGCGCTGATGGCGGGCGTGACGATCTTTCTCGACTACAAGACGGTGAGCAAATTCCTGCTGTGGCTGGTCGCTGTGTTCGCCACCTACATCGTGGCGGCAGTCCTGGCCAAACCCAACTGGGCCGACGTGCTTCGCAGCACGTTCGTGCCGCACATCTCCATGAGCACCGACTACCTGCTGGGTGCGGTGGCTCTGCTCGGGACGACGATCACGCCTTACCTCTTCTTCTGGCAGGCAAGCGGAGAGGTGGAAGAGAAGCGGGGCGTGCAATCGATGAACCGCACCAACCTCGACATTGCTGCGGGAATGGTCCTGTCGAACCTGATCGCGTTCTTCATCATCGTCGCAACCGGCGCCGTCCTCTTTTCGCATCACGCGGAGATCAAGACCGCCGCCGATGCGGCGCGCGCCCTGGAGCCGGCGGCCGGCCGTTACGCGTCAGTCCTGTTCAGCATCGGCGTCATCGGGGCGGGATTGCTTGCCATTCCCGTCCTGGCGTCATCGGCGGCGTTCGGTGTCGCCGGTCTCGCCGGATGGCGACGGGGACTCGGCCGCAACCCGCGGAACGCGCCGCAGTTCTACGTCGTGATCGGGCTCGCATTCCTCATCGCAATGGAGCTCGCCATCTCGGCCGTCGACCCGATCAAGGCCCTGTTCTATTCGCAGGTGCTCGACGGCCTGATCGCGCCCGTGCTCATCGTGCTGCTGGTGATCCTGACCTCGAGCCGCAAGCTGATGGGGGACTTTGTCAACGGGTTGCCGACCAGGGTGTTCGGCTGGGCGGCCGCGGCGGTGATGATCGTGGCCGACGTCGCGATGGTCTACCAGGTCTCGACCAAGGGTCTTCCCTAGCTGGTAACAACGTCTGTGCGTAGCGCCAATGCGCGACGCGTTGAACCTAGGGAGTGAGTGCGACCAACGGTAAACAGCCGTCGAGCTCGGCGGTGAGGTCGGGCGACGCCGCCGCAGCGGTGGCTCATGACGCCCAGCGGCTGGTGAGCCTGGAGATCGCTTTGGCCAAGCAGGAGGTCAAGGACCTCGTCGTGGCGAACGCCATTGCCGCGGGGATGGTGGGATTCGGCGGACTGCTCATGGTCCTGGGAGTGCTGGTGGCCGTCCCGTCGCTGGTGGTCGTCATGGTCCCGTGGAAGTGGCAAGCCGCGGTCGGGTGGGTCGTCGCCTACTTGCTGCTGGGGACCGGTCTCGTGTTTTTTGGCAAGTCGCGCTTCGCGTTGCGGCTTCCGACCAGGACGCTTGAAAGCTTGAAGGAGAACAAAGAATGGGCGCTTCGGCGGATGAAATCGACCGTCAAATAACGGAGACCCGGGACCACATCGACGAGAACCTCGGGGTGCTCGAACGTCGCGCCGCCACGAACGCCATGCGATACGGACGGGTCGCCGCAGTGGTCCTCGGCGTGGTGGCCGTGGCAGGCGCCGGGGTCCTGATCTACCGGCGCATCAACCGGCCGTCGCGAAGAGAGCGGCTGCAGGGAATGTTGATCGAGGCGCTCAAGGATCTTCCCGATACGCTGCGCGACCTGCCCGACGAGGTGACCTCGCGCCTCAAGAAACCATTGCCATCGATCAGGGTCGAAGTCAATGGCGCGGACTCGTCGAAGGAACCCGGCACGCTCAAGACCATCGCGCGCAAGGTGGCGCCGGCGATCGTGACCACGGCCTCGGGCGCACTGATCGATCGCTTCACGCGGCAGCCGGACCCGCTGAACGAAAAGTCCGTCGCCCCCGCCTTCGATTAGCCTCATGCGCCGGCTGGTCCAACGCGCGAAGGGCTCGCTCCCGTTTCGCGTGATCACCGCGTACGGCGAGAGCCAGGCTAGCAACTACGCCGCCGCGCTCGCCTTTGCCGCGTTCCTCGCGATGTTCCCGATGATCCTTGGAGCGCTGTCGATGATCGGCCTCGCCATCCGCGACCCCGTGACTGAAGCTCGTTTCCAGTCGTTCATCCTGCAGATGTTTCCAGGGGACGCCCAGCCTGAGCTGCAGCACGCCATTCGTGGCGTCAAGCAGTCGGCGGGATGGCTGGCGCTGGTCTCCCTCGGCGGACTGGTCTGGAGCGCGAGCGGCATCTTCTCCACCATGGAGTTCGCGCTGACCCAGATCTTCGGGACGAAGCAGCGCGACATGCTCCGGCAAAAGCTGATGGGCTTCGTGATGATGATGCTGCTCGTTGTCGCGCTCGGCGTCACAGTGGCGGCGAACGCGGCAGCCGGATACCTCGCCAAGTACATGCCGTACGCGTGGGTGCTGAGCTTCCTGATCGGCGCCGCTGTGATGGTGGTGCTGCTCGTCCTGCTGTATCGCTTCGTGCCCAACCGGACGTTCAGCCTGCGCGAGGTGCTGCCTGGGGCGCTGCTCGCCGGCGTGTTGATCGAGGTCCTGTCCCTCGCGTTCCCCCTGTACACGCGCATCGCGGGCAGCTTCAACACGTACGGCGCTCAGTTCGGCCTCTTCTTCCTCCTCGCCACCTGGCTGTACCTGCTCAGCCAGGTGCTGTTGCTCGGAGCGGTCTACAACCGGTTCCGGCTCGGCCGGCCTGCCACCAAGGGGTTGATCGCCAGCCCCGAGCACGAGGGAAAGGAAGTCGAGCGTCCCGTGGACGTCATCAAGCGCAAGAAGAGTGGCGCCCCGGCTTCACCACCACCGGCTCCGGTGCGAAGACCACGTTCTGTGTTTCAGCGCGCCGCGCTTTTGGCGGTCGTCGGATTGGCCGTCGCCGGCGGGGTGATCAGGCATCGGGCCGGCCGCGGACGGCGCTCCATCGCGGGCTAGGACCGGATTCGCTGTCAGTAGGAACACCCGCCGTGGGCGTTACCCCTATGAGCGGTGAAGGGCGTCCGGCAACCCGGGCGGGCCGCTGATCATTCAAAGGAGGTTCGTCTTTTGGGAACTCTGCTGTTCATCGTGCTCGTCATCCTCGTGCTCGCGGTGCTGCTTGGCGCCGGCGGGTACAGCGTTCGACGTTACTGGAGCCCGGCGGGGACGGAAGTCGTCGAGACCGACACGACGGGATCGGGCGCGGGCGCAGGTATTGCAGCCGCGATCCTGGCCCTTCTGGTGCTGATTCTCCTGTTCTTCGGATTCACGCAGTGGAACTGGTTCAGCACGCGGTCGGGCGCCCCGGCCAACAACCCGACGGTCACCAGCCCGGCGCCTAACAACGGCGGCGGCACCACCAACGCATCGCCGTCCGCGATGCCTTCGCCTTCGTAGGTCGCCTGACCCTCCTCAGGAGAGCTGAGGGCCGCGCCGCTCCAGGCCGGCCCTCTCCTTTGGAGTCAATCACCAACAAGGAGGTTCAATCATGCCCACCACCAAACGGCGTTCTTCAGGTCTCAGCGAACGTCAGAAAGACCGGATGTCGGCACGCACCTTTGCGTTTCCCAAGGAACGGAAAGAGCCGCTCAACGACGCGAGCCACGTGCGCAACGCAATCGCGCGCTTCGACCAGGTCGAGGGCGTCAGCGACTCGGAGCGTGAGGCTGCATGGAGGCGCATCCGCGCCGCGGCCAAGAAGTACGGCGTCGAGGTCAAGGCCAAAGGATGGCGGTCACTCATGAAGGGGCGCCGCACCGGCTCGTAGCCGGGTAGGCGCACCTCCCAAGCGCGTTTCTTAGACGAAGGGAAATCGCGGCCGGCTGCGTCGCCGGCTCGAAAGGAGGTGAATCAAGAGTGGTTGCTCTGATCGTTCTGGTCCTGCTGCTGCTCCTCCTCGGCGGGGGCGGTTTGCTGTCTCCGGCGCTTCACATCCTGTGGATCCTGCTCGTGATCGGGCTGATCCTCTGGGTGATCGGCTTCTTCATCCGCGGAGCCGAGGGTCGAGGCCGCTGGTATGGCTGGTAAGACCTGACCGCAGTCTTCAAGGCGTCCCGCATCGTGGGGGCGCCTCTTTTCTTTTGGGCCTGTAGTAGAGCCTCCTCATACACGTGTACGGCGACAGAGATTCTGCGGCGCGGATACTGCCCTCCAGGGCTTCGGCTTCGAGAGGCCGAGGTCAAAAGGGGGGAAGAGATGGAAGTAGCCCAGCTGCCCGCGGGCCGGCTGAGGGGTGAGGGCTCGGAGCGTTTCGCTCTTCGCCACGGCCTGGCCGTCGTCGTGCCGGTGCGACCGCTGCGCGTGGTGCCAAAAGGCGAAGTCGAAGCACAGGCGTACTGCGCCGGCTGCGCGGCGCCGATCGAGTTCGGAGCCGTGATCCGGGGCCTCGACTCGTACTGCAGCGTCGAGTGCTCGCTCGGAGGCGACCACCCGGCGTAGACCGCGCTCGCCGCCTGACGCATTAACGTTCCTATCAGTGCGTGGACTGCTCCTGTGGTGCGCCCAGAATCGCTGGCTTGCCGCACACGTTCCTCGCTGGGGCTTTGCCCGCCGCGCGGTAAAGCGCTTCTTGCCAGGCGAGCAGTTCGAAGCCGCGGTGCAAGTCGCGATCGCCTTCAAAGCCGATGGAATCGGATCTCTGTTCACGCGCCTCGGTGAAAACGTCGAAAACCTCTCGGAAGCGCGCGCCGTCGTCGAGCACTACGAGTCCGTGTTCGCGAAGCTGGTCGAAAGCGGCCTCGAAGCGGAGGTTTCGGTCAAGCCGACGCAGCTCGGCCTCGACGTTGACGCGAAAGCCGCTTACGCCAACCTGGAGCGGCTGGCGGACGCCGCGGAGAAGGCCAGGAGCTTTCTCTGGATCGACATGGAGGGAAGCGCCTACACAGAGCCCACCCTGGACCTCTACCGGCGGCTGCGCGCGAAGCACCCGCGCACTGGGGTGGCGCTGCAGGCGTATCTCCACCGCACGGTCGAAGACGTCGCCCAGCTCCTCCCGCTCGAGCCTGCGATCAGGCTCGTCAAGGGCGCTTACAGCGAGCCGGCCGACCGCGCATACACCGATACGAGGGACGTCGATGCGAACTACCTCGCGCTATCCGCGCTCATGCTGCCTGAGCTGAAGCGCGGCAAGCTCCGGCTCGTGCTCGGCACTCACGACGTCGAGCTCATCGCGCGTGCGACAGGGTTTGCGCGAGCGCTGGGTATCGAGCTGTCACGGATGGAGGTGAACATGCTCTATGGGATTCGCACCGACCAACAGGTGCGGCTGGCGAAGGAGGGTTATGTCGTCAAGGCCCTCATCGCCTACGGCGACGCCTGGTACGCGTGGTACCTCCGCCGCCTCGCGGAACGCCCGGCCAACATGATGTTCGTCGCCCGACAGCTGTTGCCCTGACGCCTAGCCCCTGACCAGGACGATCTTGAATTCGATCGTGGCCGCCGGGTCGACCGTGACAAACGGCGCCTGCGGAGGCGTCACTCCGTAGTCGCCCATGTTGATCGCCATCGTGCCGGCGATCTCGATCGTGTCGCCGGCAGCCTGCGCTTTCGCCGAGGCGGTCACATCTTTGCTCACGCCGTGGATCGTGAGCTTGCCCGCCACGGTCAGATCGACCTGCGTGGTGGTGACCATGCCGGGTACCGAAGCTGACGTTGCGGTGAACGTCGCGCTGGGAAACTGCTGGACGCTGAGCTGGCGCGACACGACGCCGTCGCGCTGCGTGACGTTGCGACCCGCCACCTGGTCGACGCTGTGGAGGCTGCTCAGATCGACGGTCAGGATGATTCCGTTGACCGCGTACCCACTCCCATCCGCGCTGATCGCGCTCACCGCGATGCCGCCGCTGACGTTCGACGTTCGCGCCACCGCCACATGCTTCACCGTCTCGCCGGCGAACAGCTCCTGCACCCGGTAGCCGGCCAGGGAGCCGCTCGTTACCTTCCAGGTCCCGGCCAACCCTGTCGAGGCGGTGGCCGCGGGACTTGGGCTCGCGCTCAGGCCTAGGGTCGAGGGCGAGGAGCGCAGGTCGGAGAAGAAGTACACGTAGCCGCCCACCAAGGCGAGCAGGATGACGGCGGCTGCCGCCGCCGCTGCGACGATCAGGTTTCTTCTCATTTCACTCAGAACCCACGTAAGTGGAGAGCCGGCATTTCACCGGCTCTCCGACGATTGACCCACTCTACGGAACAGTGGGCACCTGGCCAGCGTTCTCCTGAGCCTCGCGCGCCGCGCTCTCGGTCGCTTCGTGTGCGGCGGTCTCATTCGAGACGAACGTACCGGACGCTGCCGTGCCCGGCGTCGGGCTGGCGGCGGTGGTCGCTGCCGACGCAGCGATCGTAGTCGCGCCGTACGTCACGGCTCCGATCACGCCTCCGATCAGCATCGACCCCGCGATGGCGGCCGCTGCCACGGACCTGCGAATGCCGTTCATGTCGTTCTCCTCCTTCGTTGTTAATCGCTCCTCGGAGCGTCGAAACGAAGGCTGACGGCGCGGCCTCAGCGAGCCGTGTGAGAACTCTGTGAGTTCGCCGGGGAAAAGAAAAGGGTCAGCGGGGGAGCCCGCTGACCTCGCTTGCTCTATCGAATCAGCTGTTGCGCTGCTCCGCGGGTTCCGGCATCTCCATCTCGTCGCGCTTCATGCCGTCGCCCACCTCGGGCTTCTTGTCGTCGTCGCCCATCGGATGCATCTGCTCCTTGTGGGCCTTGACCTCTTCAGAGTTGGCGAGCTCCTCGCCGCAGACATCGCACTTCACCACACATGCCTCCTATACGAGGTTTGAAGCGCCCAAACCTCGCGGCCCAGGCGCCTCACTGCTAAAACGCAACTGGTCCCGTACCTACCGATCCGGCATGCGCCGGGTGGTCAAAGCCCTCTTGCTCTCAGGCAGCCTGGATGGCGGCGTGCGCCAGCTCGAGTCGCTTCCCAGCCGCCACAGGCGCCTGTACGTATGCGGCGCCCAGGTACTTGCGCGCTGACCTGTAGGCTCGCGACATCAGCTCTTCGGTGTGGCTGAAGTCCGCCGGCGAGACGCCCGGAACCTCCGGCGTGGGCAGAACCCGTATGTCCGCCGTGTGCTTGTAGTACGCGACCTCGGCGTCGAGCTTCTGCTCGACGAACCGGGCCAGCGCGAAAAGCGCCATGCCGAGCGCGTTCGTCGGCTCCTGTCGCAGCCAGGGATAGCCCACCGGGAGGACGAAGATCCGCGTGGCGCCGAGCTCGATCGCCGCCGCGATCGGGGTGTGGCTGGCCACGCCTCCATCGATGAAGTCGCGCCGGCCGATCGTAACCGGCGGAAAGACGCCGGGGATCGCGGTGCTGGCGAGCAGCGCCGGCACTGCAGGCCCGCTCGACATCAGCACGGAGCGCCCCGTTTTGAGCTCGGTCGTGATGACGTGAACCGGCACCGCGGCCTCCTCGAGCCGCGCATACGGCATGTGCCTGGCGAGCACGTCGCGCAGGCTCGAGTTCGAGATCATGTGATTGCTGCGACCCAGAAGACCGCGGGCGCTCGACCACGGGCTGATCGGGAAGATGTCCTGGCGCCGCAGGCTCCGCCAGATCTCGCCCAGGCGAAGGGCGCCGTGGTGGTCGGGGCAGCCTGCGAGCCAGGCGGCGTTGACCGCGCCGACCGAGGTGCCGATCAAGAGGTCAGGACGGACACCGGCTTCGGTCAGAGCCTGGAGCATGCCTACCTGCATCGCCCCTAAGCTGCCGCCTCCGGAGAGTACGAAGGCGGTCCGCCCGTCTCCCCGCGGCACCTGGTGCCGAGGGATGCGGCGGTTCATCTGAGTTCTTTGGTCTCGCGGTTTGAGGCGGCCCGCTTCTGGCGAATCGTCTCCAGCATCACCGCGGCGTCGACGCGGTCCCAGAGTCTCCAGTCCGCCTCCGACTGCCAGACCTGGTCGAGGAGCGACTCGAGCTGCGTGTGAAGGTCGGGTGCGTCGGTGCGGGCTTTGAATCTCATTTGCTTATCCTGAAAACGCGCCAACATCCCGAACTCGACTCATACCGTTGGACGGTTCTCAAATTCCACGGATGAACGGTTTGTTACGGGATCCAGACTGGTGACGATGTGGCGTCGAGGTCCAGGTTGAACGTGATCTGCTGCGGCGGCGCCGTCGACTGGGTGGCGGGAAGCGTCCAGAGCTGGAAGCCGCCGCCGGGCCTTGCCGGCGCCAGGTAGGCGACGGTCTTTCCGTCCGGCGAAAACGACGGCGAAGCGGCCAGCTGGCCTCGCGCCAGCACCGCCGCCGGTCCGAGGCTGGTCGTGGCCGGGTAGAAGGCGGCCACCGAGATCTGGCCACCCTGGGCCTGTCCGTTGCTGCACACCATGGCGAGCAGGTGCTCATCCGGGGACAGGGCCGGCTGGAGGCAGTCGGCTTCGCGATCCGTGAGCGCCACGCCT
>Ga0209011_1000882_pt1 | contig 10876 bp, 7 predicted proteins | sample BlaSpr_A8_OM1_M3_FD_187986 | JGI IMG/M metagenome (GOLD analysis project Ga0209011, IMG submission 187986) | Forest soil microbial communities from Thunder Bay, Ontario, Canada - Black Spruce, Ontario site 2_A8_OM1_M3 (SPAdes) (version 2) | ecosystem: Environmental > Terrestrial > Soil > Boreal... | reverse complement strand
TCGTGGCCTCGGCCAGCAGCGACCCGTTCACGGTCACGCGCATGCGGCCGGCTCCGGCCGCGCCAAGCACGTGCACGCCATCCGCCTCAGGACGAAACGCAGCTCGCATGACGAGCTCCGCGCCAGGCTGGTGCACGGCACCGGGAAGGCCATCCCACCACGTGGCGACGCTGCTCGGGATAGGAGCGTCGTAGACGACCTCGCCGGCCGGATTGCGAATCTCGAGGCGCACGCCTGCCGCGCCGCTGACCGGGTCACGCAGCGTTCCGACCGGTGGAGTTGGAATCGTCACGCTGGTGAGGCAGCCCTGGTGAAGGGTGACCGTCGTCCCTTTTCCAATCGCATGCCGCAGCGACTCGGCGAGCTGGACACGTTGCGAGGGCAGCACGCGTACGCTGCCGCCGCCCTGCGTCTGCGGGTCGATGGCGTTGGGTCCGATGAGGGCGACGCTCCTCACGTTGGCCTTCTTCAACGGCAGCAGACCGCGCCGGTTGCTCAGCAGCACGAACGATCCCGCCGTGACCCTGGAGAGCAGGTCGGGATCGATCAGCTCTGGAGCGGATGCGCCTCCGCTGCCGTTGAAGCCGCCGAGCCGGCGAGCGAGGGAGAAGATCCGCGAGACCTTGTCGTCGATCGCGGCCTCAGGCACCGCTCCGTTCTGGACCGCGGCCACGAGCTTGTCACCCCACGGTCCGTCGGGCCCGGGCATGACGAGGTCGAGCCCGGCCAGAGCGCTGGGCACGGTCGTGGTCGTGGCGGACCAGTCCGAGACCACCACCCCGGCGAACCCCCACTCCGACTTGAGAAGGTCGTGCAGGAGGACGGTGTTGGCCGTCATGGGCGAGCCGTTGACGGCGTTGTAGGCGGCCATGACGAGCAGGACGTCAGCTTCTCCAACGCATGCCTCGAAGGGCGGGAGGTATATCTCCCTCAGCACGCCCTCGGTAATCCGCGCGACGTAAGAGTGCCGCTCGGTCTCGGAGTCGTTGCCCACATAGTGCTTCGCGGTGGCGCCCACGCCGGCCCGCTGCAAGCCACGCACATAGGCCACCGAAATGCGTGAGGTCAGCAGCGGGTCTTCCGAGAAGCATTCGAAACCGCGGCCACTTAGTGGGGTGCGGATGATGTTTACGGTGGGAGCGAGGAGCACGTCCACACCTTTGCTGCGAGCCTCGCGGCCCAGGGCCATCGTGATCTCTTCGACGAGATCCACGTCCCACGTCGCGGCCAGCGCGACCGGGCAGGGCAGCGACGTGGATGGATTGGAAGGATCAAAGCGCGTGCCTCGAGCCCCGGCCGGGCCATCGGACATGGTGATCGGACGCAGTCCGACGGCGGTCTCGCCGTGCAGCGCCCAGGAGTCCGCGCCCGTCAACAGACGGACCTTCTGCTCCAGGTTGAGCCGGGCTACCAGCTCCGACTCGTCGCGGACACCTGTAGAGACGATGGTCATGAACGATCTCCTCAAATTTGCGGCAGGAAGAAGATCCGGCCGGCTGAAAACAGCCGGCCGGACCGGACGCACGAATCGTCAGCTGGTTACAGGCTTGAGCTGCATCAGGATGTAGGGCATCTGCGAATCGCTGGGCGAAGGGTTCATGTAGGGATGTGACTGGTTGGGCCAGCCTGTGTACTTGGCGCTGCTGTAGACGTTCCAGTCGGCTCCATACAGCAGGGGAGCGTCAGGAACCTGGGTCGACATGATCTTTTCAAGCTGCTGCACGATCGGGTAGAGGGTCGCGGTGTCGTTCGGATCGGTGCTCTCGTATTTGCGTAGGGCAGCGTCAGCCTCTGGGCTGGACCAGCCCTGGAAGTGCGCAACCGAGTTCACGTCCGTGCTGTCGAACCAGTTCTGGTACTGGATGTAGGGAATGCTCCCTCCGTTGCCCCAGTGGATGGCCGTCTGCCACGCCGAGGGGTTTGATGTGATGTTGGTGTTCCAGTCGGAGTAGCCCTGCGCGGGCTTGGTGGTCACGTTCATGCCCAGCGCCTGGAGCTCCTGGGACATGAGGGCTGCGTTTTCCCAGTAGTCGGAAAACGGAACCGGGTCGTAGACGGAGAACGCGATGACCTGGCCGCCCTTGGTCCAGCAGTTGGCTTTGTTGCTGCCGTCGCAGTTTCCGCCGGACTTGTAGGTGCCAGTGCCGCTGTCGTAGCGAGAGGTGGCGGGAGGCGTCCAGCCGCCGCCCTTGAGGATGTCGTGCACGTCCGCGCCCGCCGGCAAGCTCTGGGCCTTGGCCGTCGCTGCGTCGGGCACGCTGCCGCTGAGCGACAGGTCATTCGAGAGGCTCTTGTCAGCCGGAAGGAAGGCCGCCTGGTTCGGAAGGATGAGCCCGCTCGATGAGCTCGCGGGCTGCTCGTAGCCCGACTCGCCCAACAGGGCGAGGGCGTTGCGGTCCACGCCGTAGCTGACCGCCTTGCGCACTGCCACGTCGCCGATTCCCGTGGCGCCGCCATTGCCGGGGTTCAGGTTGAACCACAGCGTGACCGTGCTGCCCGCGGCGAACCATGCGTGGTTGGTCAGCGGGTTGAGGTTGACGTAGTTCGCGTAGACGTTGGGGATGTCGTTCCCGGCCCAGTCCAGCTGGCCGCTGATGAGCGCGTCGCTCGCCGCGGCGTTGGTGGCGATGGACGGGATGTCGACCTCAGACTCCGGAGGAGTCCCGCCCCAGTAGTTAGGGTTGGGCTTGAACTTGATCAGCGAGCTCGTGTAGCTAGCGAGCATGAAAGGACCCGTGCCGATCGGAACCTTGATCACCACCGTGGGGTCAGCAGCGATCTGGTTCGCCGTCGACGCCTTCAGGATGAAGGTCCTGGTGAGGATGTTGAACAGTCCCGTGTACTGCGCCGACTTGAAGTGAAGGGTCACGGTGTTGCCGTTGATCGTCGGGTCCGACGCCTGTTCCGGGACGCCGCGCGTGTTTGCCTTCGGGTTCATCATCGCCTTGAAGGTGGCGACGACGTCGGCAGGACCGAAGGCGGAGCCGTCGCTGAACTTCACGTTCTGACGGAGCGTGACCTGCAGGTCTTTGCCGCTGTTCTGGAACGCATAGGACGTGGCCAACCACGGGTGGGTTCCGGCCGCGGTGGCATCGAGCTCGTCGAACTCGATCAGCGGCTCGTTGACCATGCTCCGCGTGTTCATGGCGGACGCGACCGAGTTGGTGTCGTAGGGGTTGAAGTCTTCCGAGAAGGTGACCCCGGTGGTTCCCTCAGCGATGAGCGGCTTCCCTCCGGTCCCTACCGGCGACCCGGACGACTGCTGGCAGCTGGTGATCGCGACGACGAAAGCCGCCGCCCCAACCAGGCCCTTGAAGACTCTGTTCATTGATTTGTCACCTCCATGACGCCGTGAATTTGCTGACGGCACACGCACACCACTCTCTCCCGATCCAACGAAACGGCGGGGACCGAAACGCCAGGGCAACATCCAAACTTCCTCACCTCTTTATCGAGTCTTTGTCGAGCTGTCCGGAAGGGGTCGAGAACAGGCCGTTTTCGGCTGCGCCTTTCTCATCCGGCCTGGCGTGAAGCCAGCAGGCGGCGATGTGGCCCGGCGAGACGGCGAAGCTCGGCGGGGCCTGGCGGCTGCAGATGTCCATCGCATAAGGGCAGCGAGGGTGGAACCGGCAGCCGCTGGGCGGGGCAAGCAGACTGGGCGGAGCACCCCGCGCCGCAAGCTTTGGGGTCTCCACCCGATCCGGGTCGGGTGCGGCCGAAAGCAGCAGCTGCGTGTACGGGTGCGCCGGGTGGTCGGTCAGGGTGACGCTCGGCGCCGCCTCGACGAGCTGCCCGGCGTACATCACGACGATGGTGTCGGCCAGGTAGCGGGCTGATGCGATGTCGTGCGTGACATAGAGGATCGCGAGGTGCTCGCGGTCGCGTAGGCCCGCGAGCAGGTTGAGCACGCCCAGGCGAATGGAGACGTCGAGCATCGAGACCGGTTCGTCGGCAAGCAGCACGCGGGGGCGCACGGCGAGGGCCCTCGCGATCGCCACCCGCTGGCGCTGGCCGCCGGACAGCTCGTACGGAAACTTGTCGATGAAATTCTTGGCGGGCTTCAGGGCCACGCGGTTGAGCAGCTCCGCCACAGCCGCATCGGCGTCACCGTCGACCATGTGGTGAATCTCCAGCGGCCGGACCAGGTGATGGCGGATGCGGTGCACCGGGTTCAAAGAGGCGAACGGGTCCTGGAACACCATCTGCACCTGCGCGGCGTACGACCGCGGCCGCCCGGCTGGAGCAGGCCGACCGTCCAGCAGGATTTCGCCTGCGTCCGGTTTGATGATCTTGGCCAGCATCCGGGCGACCGTGGTCTTGCCCGCCCCGCTCTCACCGACGATGGCGGTGACCTTGCCCGCCTCGAGGCTCACGGTGACCGCTTCGACGGCGTGCACGCGAGATTTCCGGCCAAATGGTCCGCGCCCCTGCTTGACCCAGAAGGACTTCGTCAGGTCGCGACCTTCCAGGACGGGGCCGGCCGGCAGGAGGGCGCTCACCGCGCGTTCACCTTGATGACACCTGGATCCGGCACGGCCAGCTCGGCGGGGACCTCAGCGCCACCGCTGTGCAGCCAGCAGGCCACCTCCCGCGCCGAAGTATTGAGGGGCGCAAGGCGAGGCATCTCCTCGCTGCACCGCGACATCGCCCAGCGGCAGCGCGGATGAAAAGCGCATCCCGTGGGAAGATCCCGGAGGTCCGGCGGCGAACCCGGGATCCCTTCCATCGGACCGCGAGCCCCATGCAGTGGCGGGAAGCAGTGCAGCAGGCCGTGGGTGTACGGCAGCCGGGGCGCGTGAAACAGCGCGGCCGCGGGCGCGCGTTCCATCAACCTGCCCGCATACATCACCGCGATCTCATCGGCGAGCTCGACCAGCAGCGAGAGGTCGTGAGTGATGAACAGCGTGGCAAAGCCGATGCGGTCACGGAGGCCGATCAGCTCCTCGAGGATCTCTCGCTGGGTCACCACGTCCAGCGCTGTGGTCGGCTCGTCCAGGATGATCACCTGGGGCTCGAGGGCGATCGCCATCGCGATCATCGCGCGCTGTCGCATGCCGCCCGACAGCTCGTGCGCGTAGCTGCGGAGCCGGTCGGCGTTCATCCCGACCATGTCGAGCAGCTCAGACGACCGGGCCCACCGCTCTGGCGCCGAGAGCTTCGGGCGGTGCACACGGAGCAGGTCGTCGAACTGGGCGCCGATGGTGATGACCGGGTTCAGCGCGTTGAGCGAGCTCTGCAGGACGACGGCGATCTCGGACCATCGCACCGCGCGCAGCTCCTCCGCGTCGGCGGCCAGCATGTCGAAGGTCCCCCTGGGCCCCTCGGCGCTGATCGGCCTGGAGTGGAACAGGACCTCACCGGCGGTGATCACCGCGGGAGTGCGCAGAAGGCGCAGCGCGGCCATGGCGAGCGTGGTCTTCCCGCTTCCGCTCTCGCCCGCCAGCCCGAGCACCTGGCCGCGCCGAAGCACAAGGTCGCAATCCACGACCGCGTGGACTGCGTCGTCGCCGTAGCCGTAATCCACGCACAGGCCGCGGATCTCGAGGACCGGATCCCCTGCCGTGGCCGAGCGCGCCGCGGCGACCGCGGGTCGGTGGCTCACGACCGGGGTCATTCCAAGCACCGAGCGGCGGCTGACGCCGGCCTTCTTGGCGGCTGCTCTGGAGAGTCCGGTTGAGCGCAGCCTTGGATTGATGAACTCGTCGATGCCGAAGTTGAGCAGCGCGAGACCAGTGCCCAGCATCGCGACGCAGATGCCGGGCGGCGCCCACCACCACCACCAACCGCCGCGCACGGCGTTGTTCGAAAATCCCTGCCGGAGCATCTCGCCCCAGTTCCAGAGCCCCGGGGGCGATGAGGTCGGCGAACCGGCAAGGCCGAGAAAGGCGATCGCCACGTAGGCGCCGAGCGCGGTCAGCGTCGTGAAGAGAAACGACGCTGCGACGATTGGAACCAGGTTGGGCAGGACCTCGACCAGGATGATCCGGAGCCGCCCTTCACCGGAGACGCGCGCCGCTTCGACGAAGTCGCGATTGCGCAGCGACAGCGTCTGAGCCCGCAGCGTGCGCGCCGTGTAGGCCCAGCTGGTGATGGCGATGATCAGGGCGACCAGCAGCACGCTCGAGCCGGCCGACGGCACGTAATCCGCGAGCACGATGAGGAGCGGCAGCGCCGGAATCGCCAGGAAGACGTTGGCGACCAGGGATAGCCCTTCGTCGGCGTTCCCGCCCAGGTAACCGGCGGTCACACCGAACAGCACGGAAAGGATGGTGGCGATGGCGGCGGCGAGCAGTCCCACGAGCAGCGTGGCCTGCGTGGCGGCCAGGAGCTGGGACCAGACGTCCTGCGCAAAAACGGTCGTCCCCAGCCAGTGCGCGGCCGATGGCGGGAGTGGGAGCGGGTAGTACTGCGCCGGGAATCCAGTGCCGGCGCCGGTGCCCTCGACGAGGACGTGCTGTACCCAATTCTTCGTGTCGGTCGCGTTGGGAGAATAGGGCGCGATCCACCGGCCGAAAATGGCCAGCAGCCCGAACAGCACCAGGATCACCAGCCCAGCGATCACCTTTGGTGACCGCGGCAGGTGCAGGATTCGACCTCGCTGGAGGACGGGCACAGCGTTCGGTCCGGCTGCCGGCGGAGCGACGGTAAGGGACGCGCTGTTGATCGTCATCGTCTCAAGCCATCTGCCTCGTGCGCGGGTCGATCAGGACATAGACCACGTCTGCGAGGAGGTTGGCGGCCAGCACCACCAGCGTGATGACGACGAAGATCCCCTGCACCAACGAGTAGTCGAGCTTGCTGAGGGCGTCGAACAGGTGGAAGCCGATCCCGGGATAGTTGAAGACGATCTCGACCAGGATCTGGCCGGCGACGACGAGGCTGATCGCGACGGTGAAGTTGGCGACCACCGGCAGCAACGCGTTCCGCGCCGCGTACCACACGACGCTGCGGGTGGGCAGGCCCTTGGCCAGGGCCACCAGGACGAAGTCCTCGTCCATGGTCGTGATCATCTGGTTGCGCATGGCCAGGATGAAGCCGGCGGTCGAAGCCAGGATCACAGTGATGGCCGGCAGGATCGCGTGGTTGACGACGCTTGCGATGTAGGGCCAGTTGAGGCCGGGAGTCGTGGTGTAGATGTCGTACCCGAACAGGCTCGGGAACCACTTGAGCATCGTCCCGGTCTGTCCGAAGATCAGGACGACCACAAGAGCGAGGAAGAAATAGGGAACCGCCTGGAAGAAGGTCGCGCCGGGCATGACCCAGTCCAGCCACGAGCCGCGGCGCCAGGCCATCAAGACTCCGATGGTCGTGCCGGCGAAAAAGCTGATGGTGGTCGAGATCACGAGCAGCACCAGCGTCCACGGGAGGTAGGACAGGATCAGGCTGCCGACAGGAGCGTTCTCAGACCATGAGGTGCCCAGGTTGCCCTGCAGGAGGTTGCCCCAGTAGGTGAGGTACTGGTCCCAGAGGCTCGCGTGGACGTTGAATCCGAGCTGCGCCCTGACGGCCTCGATGCACTGGCTGTTGCAGTTCCCCGACTGCGTGGCTCTCGCGATGGCGCCCGCCACCGGGTTCCCAGGCACCACCCGCGGAAGCAGAAAGCTGACGGTGAGCGCAACCCAGGCAGCCAGGACGTACACGGCCAGCCTGCGAATGATCGCTCGCATTCCTTACGTCCCATCCCTGTGCGCGCAGCCGCAACTCTCGCGAACGATGAGCTGGACCGGAAGCACGACGTCAGGCTTGCCGCCTGAGGCATTGATCCGTGAATAGAGGATGTCGAACGCTTTGGCGCCCATCTCCTGCATCGGCTGGCGGACCGTAGTCAGTGGTGGATGCATGTGGCGAGCCACCGGGACGTCGTCGAAACCGGTGACGGCGACTTCCTGCGGCACCTTGATCCCGCGCCGGGCGAGCGCGTGCATGACGCCGATCGCGGTCTGGTCGTTGGCGCACACGATGGCGCGCGGCAGCTTCGTTCCGGCGCTCAAGAGAGACTCGATCACCTTCGCCCCACCCGCCGCCATGTAGTTGCCCTGCCACGACGGTCCCTGTTGGATCTCTGCGCCCGCGGCGGTGGCTTCTGCCTTGACGACGCGGGCGCGCGCCCGGTTGTCGGGGCTGTCGGCACGCCCTGAGAGGTAGGCGATGCTGCGGTAGCGGTGGTGGACGACGAGGTGTCGGACCAAAGCGCGCATGCCGGCCTCGTTGTCGCACCGGACGTTCATCGACGCCGGGCTGGGGCTGCCCGCCAGGGTCACGATCGGAACGATGTCGGCCAGCCGGGCGACCCCGACCGTCGAGAGCATCCGGTCGTGGAGGATGAGCCCGTCCGCCTTGCCGGCGATGGCGCCCAGGCGCGCCAGCACGTTGTCGTCGCTCCAGCCAACGGAGCTCATCAGCACGTCGAATCCACGCCGTCGCGCCTCGAGCTCGATACCGCGATTGATGACGTCCATGAAGAGGACGCTCTCGTCCTCGTCCGCGAAGAGCTGTTCTTCGCCGCGCCGGAAGACGACGCCGACCACCTCCTTGAGTCCGTTGGAGAGGGCCCGCGCGGCGCCATCCGGGACGAAGCTCAGGTCTTGAACCGCTCGCATCACCCGCTCACGCGTCTCGGCGCGCGGGGTGCCCAGGCCGTTGAGGACGCGGGACACGGAGGCGATGGAGACGCCGGCGCGTTTGGCGACGTCATAGATGGTCAGAGTCCCCTTGGCTCGAGTCGCGTCAGGCATTCCGCCTCCAACCTTCCCGCTGGGCGACCTGGTACCTGTAAGCGCTTACCTGTAAGCGCTTACAGTTCGGGGATTATAGGCTCGCCACCAGACCTGTCAAGCACAGAGTCCATCCGCGGAGCAATGGACGGCTCACACGACATGGCGTGGGTCCTGTGCACGTGGGAAGGCGGCTCGCTCCCGGATGGCTATGCGGCTGGAGGAGCTCCTGACGGTGACGGGGCTTGTGCCCGCTCAAACCACGAGGCGACTCCGGTCATCACCGCCGCCGCGTATGCGCCGGTGAAGAAGACGCCTATACAGCAGGCCACGATTCCAAGTGCCGCGACGATGCCGGCCAAGAACATCACCAATCCCGCGACGACGCTGTTCTGCGTGTTGCTCGTCGCCAGCCGCCAGACACCCTGCACGTCGAGCCCACCCGAGAAGCCGTGGTGGTAGGTCATCACGATGATCGACGGCAGCAGGAAGTAGAGAAGGAGCTGGGCCGCGAAGTTCAGCAGCGAGCCGAGGGACATCAACGGACCGCCCGTGTACAACGCGTGATTTGCGTTGTTCATGCCCCTGCCGATCCCGTTGAGGATGTCGCCCGGAAGCGATAGAACCACCGCGTAGATGAGCCACGCGCCGAAGAGACCGATCCCGCGGCTGAGGTGAAAACCGGCCGGCGCCAGCTCCTGGCGACCCGCCCGAAAGTTGTCGAACGTCATCAGCATCCAGCCGGCCAGGGCGATCAGACCCACGATCGGGATGATCAAGATCAGGCCCTGGACCACGATCTTGCCGGCCCATTGAGGGTCGCGAAACGGAAGGCCGAATGCCTCGAAGGCACTGTTCATGCGCGCAGTCTATTCGAGCCGGCGGCCGACGGCAGGATGCCGGTCGCGATTCCGCACGCCTGTTGCCAACCGTGCGGATTAACTCTCAGATTCGGCTGGTTTGGCGCCAAACGTGCGGAATCGCAGGAAATGTGCAGCCCACGCCTCGATTCGAACCGGGGACCTTTTCCTTACCAAGTGATCTTGGACCCTGGCGAATTCGAGCTGATCTTAACTCTGGCATCTGATCGCGGCCCAGACCATTTACCTAAAGAGGAATGTGGCCCATCTCCAATAACTAATGCGGAACGCGCTGCACAGGGGCTCCGCCCCGCCGTCAGTGGCCGGCGGGCTCTGCCCTCCTTGTGGGACTCGTGGTCCCAAGTGTCAAGGTGTCCACTGAACCGGGTCAACTCCTAACCCGACCAAGAGCTACCTTCCTCGTTGACGACGAAAACCGCGTCCCAGCCTATCCTGGGCCCTTGGGCGTGACAATCGCAGAGGTCCTTTCACGGGCAAAGTCACAGTCGGGCTGCCTCGTCGCCAGCACCAAGTAATTGCTGCACCCGTCCAGCGTCAGCACATGGCTCCCGTCGAGCCCGACGGGCCACTTGGTCATTATGTTTGCGTTCGGGTAGCTCGCCGTCAGAACCTGGCCAGTCGAAATGCTTCCGCTCGACATCCAAACGCCATTGGAATCCGATGCCCCCAAGCCAGTCACCCTCAGGCTAGCGGTCCCCGATTGCGTAGACGCCGTGAAGGTGAACAAGATGGCCTTGCTGCCATCCCGCGCGATGGCATACACGTCACCCTTGAAGGTGTCGGTGCCGATGACCGACACATCGATTGCGTAGGGGCCGGAGGCGCCGGAGGGGCCGGAATAGTCCAGGCACTGCGATGGAGTGGGGACCGTGGTGCAAATGACATCGTCATACACGCCGTTGGGTAGAGTCGATTCCAGCGTGAATGTTGTCTCTTGCGGGGCGCAGCTGCATGCGGCGGTAAGAATCAGGGCCGCCAGAACGACCATGCCAGGCACTTTCCTAGCCAAGCTTTTTTGTAGACCTCAGTGAGCCGCTCCCGTGGCGCCGCGAACGGTTCGTGACCAATTTCGAAATCGACCGTCTTGACCCGAAAGCCATAGGTCGCGGAGATAAACGAATCGGATGTGGCCACGTCCTTCGTGAAGCCGACGAGCTCGCATGTAATACCGGGCGACAAGCTCGATCACGATCACCCAAGCCCAGGCTTGCAAGTCCAGGTGCCGCTCACGGACAGGTGCGGCTGCTGGGTGGTGGTTGCGACGCGGTCGAGCGTGCCCTG
>Ga0209011_1000881_pt1 | contig 10891 bp, 11 predicted proteins | sample BlaSpr_A8_OM1_M3_FD_187986 | JGI IMG/M metagenome (GOLD analysis project Ga0209011, IMG submission 187986) | Forest soil microbial communities from Thunder Bay, Ontario, Canada - Black Spruce, Ontario site 2_A8_OM1_M3 (SPAdes) (version 2) | ecosystem: Environmental > Terrestrial > Soil > Boreal... | reverse complement strand
GGCGTCCGATGGGCAACCATCTGCTCCCTCATCGCCACCGCAAAGCTCAACAACGTCGAGCCCTTTGCCTGGCTCAGAGACGTCCTGCAGCGCATGAACCGACGGTCATCCCGCCAGCCGCCTCGACGAACTCTTGCCGCGGAACTGGCAACCAATAAGCGTCAAGGCCTAAGCCACGTGCAAGGAATGGACGCTTACCATTATCAGGGCCCCGACAGGGACAGGCGTTTCGAACAAATGACCTACGTTTAGGAAACCGTCTTCGGCTCACCGATGTCAATAGCTTAGGTTTGCAAATGTGTTGCATCGCCGGCCACGGCAAACCGGCTGCGCCAACTCCGTCGAATCCGACCGTGATTTCCTTCCGAAAGCCAGTTCGATACTTGAAGCCCTAGCCGGCTTTCTGGTCCTCATGCATGCGCGGACCGGCGGCAATCGCTGGCTTCCGAGCAGTAACCATGCTCGTACCGCGATCAAGCGCGGCGATGGCCTCATCGACCGTCTGAACATCGCCAAAAATCGAATAGAACGTCGCCAGGGAGGCATTGTGCTCGGCGTCCGTATAGGTCGCCAGCGCATCTGCAACCATCGTCACCTTGAAATTCAACATCATGGCGTCGCGCGCAGAGCTTTCGCAGCAGATGTTGGTTGCTGTTCCGCCGATCAGCAGGGTGTCGATTCCGCGCTCGAGCAAATAGGACGAAATATTTGATGATCCGTCGATGAAGGCACTGAAGCGCTTCTTGACGATCTGGCCGTCCTGTGGACGCACATCGAGTTCGGACCACGGGGCGTGCCCTTCGTGCTCGATATCCATCGTGGCATAGCGCAAATCCCGACTTTCGGGCGTCATCAAGTGATCATGCAGCACGCTCCAGCTTTCGCGCGTGCCGTTGGTGGCGTTCCTGATCCAGACCACATGACCGCCTCGCTCGCGCAGCGCGGCTGCCATCCGATTGACGTTTGGTACGATTGACCGCGCATGGGGGACCTCTCCCATGAAGCCGGGCTTCATGAAATAGTTCTGCATATCGATAATCAGCAGGGCTGTCTTCGCAGGATCGATGGTGTCGAAGGGATGCGGACGCCCCGCACGCTTCGTTACACGCTCAACCAATTCAGACGGGATCGAGAGTTTATGCACCAGCTATTCTCCGCTTTTTGCAACGACAGCGCCGTCGCCCTATCAGACCATTCTAGCGCATCAGGCGGGACGCAGAGCAAGCTTCAGCCTTGATGAAAATATGGGCGAGGCTTGCACCAAAGTTTGGCCGTCGGGCTATTGCAATATCAGTATACTGTATACGATAAATGAGGAAATGCAATTCTACGCCTCCGGTCTCCCTTAGAAGCAGAAGTCGCGGGCCTTTCATGATTTCATCCTGTCATTGATGGCGATCCCGGTGGTTTGTCCGCCGATTATGAGGTGCGCTGCAGCGCAGCGCGACAGCGAGCCTCACCTGAACAACGTCAGAGGCCAGTGCGCGGTAAGCCGCCGCGTGGCCAACCGTAAGAGTATACAGTATTCGATCCATTGGCTTCGAAATCAGGAGAATAACGTGTCCTATCGCTTCATCAAGTTATTCGTTTCGACGACCTTCGCCCTTGTTTTCAGTTGGCACGCCAATGCCGCCGACCCGATCAAGGTCAAGCTTGCAGAAGTGATCCGGTCACAACTCTACATTCCGATGTATGTCGCGCTGTCGAAGGGTTTTGCTGCGGCGCAGGGTCTTGAAGTTGAACTCGTGACGGCAAACGGCGGCGACCGTGCGGGGGCTCTGGTGCTTTCTGGCCAAGCCGATTTTGCGCTGGCGGGCCCAGAGGTAGCTATTTACATCTACAACGGGGAATCTGCTGACAAGCCGCTTATCTTTTGCGCGCTTACGGCTACCGACGGTTTCTACCTGGTTTCGCGAACAAAGCTCGACAAGTTCGACTGGTCGATGCTCAACAACAGGAAGGTAATCGGCTGGCGTCCCGGCAGCACTCCAGAACTGTATCTTCAATACGTGATGAAGCAGCGGGGCGTCGACGCGGCGACAATCGGCAATGTAGTAACGAACATCGGCGTTCCAGCCCGTGATGGAGCCTGGATCTCGGGTGCCGGCGATTTCGGTATCTTCATGGAGCCGAATCTCAGCAAGCTGGAGAAAGCCGGAGAGGCGCACGTGATCACCTCGATCGGCAAGGAAGTCGGCCGAGCCGATTACACCGTGTTTTTTGCCAAGCGCAGCTGGCTGGAGAAGAATGCGGCGACGGCGCAGAAGTGGACAAACGCGGTTGCCCAGGCCCAGGCCTGGGTTGCTACGGCGAGCGAGAAGGACATCGCCGAGGCGATCGCCTCCTTCTTTCCTGGACTAAGCCCCGATGAAAACATTGCAGTCGTGAGTCGCTATCGGAAAGCGGGGGTGCCGATCTGGGCATCCAGCCCCATTGTCGACGAGGCAGGGCTGTCCAAGGCACAGGAAATCATGGTTTTGGGTGGCGTTCTGCCAGCCGACAAGACTGTGCCCTACGACAAGATTGTGACCACAACCTACGCCAACAACGCTGCGACCAAGAGCGTCAGCAAATGAGGCCGTCATGACGGGTATCACCGGACCGGAGGCGAGCGCGCAGCCCGCCATAGCGATCCGCGATGTCACGCTGAACTATTTTTCGCCGGAACGCGAGACGCTGGCGCTGTCCAACGTGTCGCTCGAGATTGCCCAAGGAGAATTCGTCGCGATCGTCGGATCGTCGGGATGCGGCAAGAGCACCCTGCTCTCGCTCATCTCCGGACTGATACGCCCATCGAGAGGTTCGATCCAGATAGCTGGCAAGGATGTCAACGGACCCTCGCCCCGCGCCGGCTACATGTTTCAGAAAGACACGTTGCTCGAATGGCGGACTGTGCTCGATAACGTGCTGCTGGGGCCGGAACTCCTTGGGCTCGAGCGAAAGGCGGCGCAACGTCGCGCCGAGGATCTACTGCACCGTTATGGCCTTGGGGAATTCCTGCGCAGCCTGCCGGGCGAGCTTTCGGGCGGAATGCGTCAGCGGGCGGCTTTGGCACGGACCTTGTGTCCGGATCCCGATCTGCTGCTGCTGGACGAGCCGTTTTCCGCACTGGACTACCAAACCCGTCTCGCGCTCTCGGACGAGATAGCCGCTATCCTTACAGGTGAAAGGAAGACGGTTGTACTGGTGACGCACGACATAGGTGAGGCGATCAGTATGGCCGACCGGGTCGTTGTCATGAGCCGACGACCGGGGCGCATCAAATCGATGCACAGCATTGCCTATCCGAGTTTTGGGCCGCAGCGGCCAACTCCCTTTCAAGCGCGCAAGTGCCCTGAATTCAGTGCCTATTTTCAGCTGATCTGGGACGAACTCGACATCCATCAAGTGCAGTAGGAGGAGCGGTGGATGGCAATTGAAACAATCGCGGCGGCAACCGCGCAGACTTCCCCATCGCCGGGGCCTATCACGCAGAGTGCGGCCTACGCGAAATATTTGCGCGGGTTGCGCCATCGCACGCGCATTGTTCAAACATGGCAGATCGGCCTCGTTGCCCTCCTGCTTGGCGTTTGGGAAATTGCGCCGCGCGCCGGATGGATCAATCCGATGCTGACCAGCTATCCGTCGGCGGTGGCGAAAACGCTCCTTGTCATGCTGCAGGACGGGAGCCTCGTCCTGCATACCTGGACGACACTGATCGAAATCATGATCGGATTTTGTGGTGGCATGGCGCTTGGTCTCGTCGGCGCCGTTGCTTTGTGGTCTTCACCATTCCTGTATCGCGTCCTGGACCCATTCATCGTTGTGCTCAATGGCATTCCCAAAATCGCACTGGTACCGATCTTCTACATCTGGCTTGGCGATACCGCTTCGATCTATGCCATGGCGATTGCCGTGAGCGTATTTGTCACCATCATCATGCTCCATACCGGCTTCGATGCCGTCGATGCGGACAAGATCAAGCTGGTCCGGTTGTTCGGTGCGTCGCATCGGCAGGTTTTGTGGAAGATCGTGCTTCCCGCCAGCGTTCCGACCATGGTGTCGACCCTCAAAGTCAATGTCGGACTGGCACTGGTTGGCGTCATCGTCGGTGAGTTCCAGGCCGCGAAAGCAGGTCTTGGATATTTGATCACCTATGGAAGCCAGATTTTCAAGATGAACCTCGTGATGGCAGCAATCGTTATCCTGGCAGTGATTTCCTCGGTGCTGTTTATCGCTATCCAGGCACTTGAGACCATCGTACTCCGGCGCAGCGGTTCCCTACGTTCATCCGACTGAGACGGTCACGCCGCCTCCCCTGCCCGGCATTAGCTCTGCCATGGATCGTTGGCAAAGGGGTGATACCACGCGTTGCTTGCGGGATCTCTTCTGGCGATTTGCCGGCGCTGCGGTCGCGGGCGCAGGCAAGTCTGAAGACAGGCCGGTCAGGATGCCGTGGCGTTTGGCTTCGGTCGGCTGCCGGAATTTCGCTTGCGGCCGGGCGCAGGCGCGGCTCCTTTTCGCGTTTTTCTCTTCGCCGGTGACGCCTTCTGCGACGGCCGGCGCAATGTCGGCGCCCCCGCAGCGATGCCTTCGCCACGCCTGCCTTTTTGTTCCGCCAGCAGAAGCAGCGGGGTCTCTCCGCCGCTGTTGAGCCCGACCAGGAAATCCATTCCGGCGCGCATCACATGCTCGGCGGCCAGCGTGGCGGCGGCGCGCTCATCTCCCTTGATGATCGCGCGCAGGATCGCCGCGTGCTCTTCCCAGGAGCGGGCTTGCCTGCCCGGATCCATCGGCGAGAACAGCATCGCGGTCCGTTCTCTCAGCTTCTGCAGCAGGTCCCCCAGAACCGTATTTTGTCCGGCCGCGGCGAGCTCGCGGTGAAACAGCTGGTTGAGATCGAACAGCTGCTCGAATCGTCGGGCCGCGACTGCCGCGCTGCCCTTGTTCAGGGCCGTCTCGATCCGCTTGATGATTTCCTTGTCCTGGCGGCGCGCCGCGAGCCTTGCGTTCTGCCCTTCCAGGAGGGCCCGCAACTCGATGGTCTCGCGCGCCTCCTGCTCGGTCATGGTCGCGACCGCCGCGCCGCGCCGCGCGGTGACCTCGATCAGGCCTTCGGAAGCGAGCACACGGATCGCCTCGCGCACGGGATTGCGGGAAACCCCGAGTTCGTCGGCAAGGCGGCCTTCCACCAACCGCTCGCCCGGCTTCAACCGTCCGGACAATATGGCTTGACGAAGCTCCGTGACCACCTGGTCGTGAAGTGAAGAATGCGCCTCGCCAAGTCGACGCTTCGCTATTCCGCTGGTGAGCGCCATGACGTTAACCGATCTCCAAAATCATAGTTGGCGTGCAGCGCGATAGCCATGCATTGACGCATATCAAAACGCTGGTTCGCTTGGCGCTGACGCGCGAAGCAGGCTGGCGCCAGTCTACTGCAATCCGGTCGTTATGCCATCCCGTCACGAGGCACTGCCGAACAGAGGGTAACCCTCAAGTTCCGATTCGCAGCGGCGCCGTCAGCTTGCGCAGCGCGGCGATCACCGACAGCGCGGTAATGCGGCCGGTTCTCGGATTCTCCGAAGGAATGTTTTCGATCGACATCATGAAGCAGGCCGAGTCGGATTCGACCCTGATTTGGTGGCAGTTTCGCGCCACCGCGGGATCGGCCCAGATTTCGATCGAGGTGCGATCGGGGCCGATACCGGCGAGCGACAGCGCCGCTACCACATTGACATTGGCCGGAAACGCGGCGGCGGCATCGCGCGCCGAGCCCTTGAACACGCAGAGCGCGGAATTTAATCCATCCATGGAAATCCCGTTGGCGATCAGATAGGGCGCGCCGGCGAGGCCCGCGGGCGGCTTGCGCGTGACCATCTGCACCGTGCTGATTGTGCCCTCGGCGGCGGCGCAAACCGCGTCGAAGCCGATCAGGGCGCCGGTCGGCACGATGACCTGTCCGCCGCGTGCCCGGGCGAGGTCGACGAGATCGGGCCGGGGCAAGAGCGCGCTGGCGCTCAAGATCATGACCTGCTTGCCGGCGTTGAGCATCGGCCGGCAGATCTGGTCGAGGATCTCGGCCGGTGCGCATTCGAGCGCAAGGTCGGCATTGCCCGGCAAGTCTTCGAACGAGATCAGCGGGCAGGAGATGGCTTCGCGATCGAGCCCGCGATTCCGGAAAGGGCGAGGCCGGGCAGTCCGTCCGCGAGCTTGCGCGCCACGCTTCGGCCGATCGCGCCAAGCCCGGCAATGGCGATTCGTTTGGAAGACAAACTCTTGAGCTCCTGTGATGCGCTAGTCGTAGAATAGGGCCTCGCGCCCGGCAACCGGCGGCCTTTGCCATGCAAGCGCTCGCGGCTCGGCTATTGCGCCGGTCCGTCGGGCCCGGGCACGGCCGCCGCCGTGTCCGGTTCGGTGCGGGGCGCGGCAGCATGGCGTTCCGCCAGCGGTACCCAGGAAACACTGACGTCCCCGTTCAGGAAGGTCTGGCAGGCCATGCGGTAGCCGGCCTTGAATTGCTCGTCGGTCAGGTGTTTGCGCTCTTTGGCCTTGATGGCGTCGGTATGCGCGAAACCTTGCTCGATCCGGCATTTGCAGGTGCCACACAGCCCGCCGCCGCACTTGAACGGAATGCCGCCCTGCTCGCGCAGCGAAACCCGCAGCAGATTGCTGTTCACCGGCGCGCTGGCGACCTTGCCGTTGTTGGTCAGGAAGGTGACCTGGATCATGTCTTCAGCCATGTCGTGACCGGCTCAAAAAATACTTCAGCTCGCAGGCAGCGCCGCCTTGCGCAACTTGGTGTCCATGTGACCGAAGCTCGTCAGGTGCCGCAGTTCCTTGAGCGCCTGTTCGGTGGTTTCGAATTTTTCCAGGAATTTTGACGGCACATCGTTGACGATCGAAGTGTCGTCCTCGATGACGCGGATCTTGGTGCTGTCTTCCAGGAGTTCCGCGATCACGAAATGCGCCTTGGTCTGCCCGTAGAACACGTAGTCGTAGGCTTCCAGAGGCCGCAGGCCGCGAACGGCCTCGGTCCTGAACTGTCCGGGCTTGCTGGTCAGGATGACATACATCGCAATTCCTCATCGTCATTGCAGAACGTGCCGGATTATTCGCCACCACGAGCTTTTCTAGGAAGCCGCGGGCGCCAGGGGCTCGACCGGGATCTTGTCCTGCTCGAGCTCGATGTCGTGGCTGAGCCAGAGCTGGCAGATCAGGCGGTAGCCTTCGTCCAGCCCGGCACCCAACCGCTTCTTTTCCTTCCAGTTCGGCTCGGGCAATTGCTCGGCCCCCTTGAGAACCCGGCAGGCGCATTTCCCGCACTTCCCCATCCCGCAGCCATATCGCAGATGCGGAAAGGGAAACTGCTTGATACCCGCTCTCACGACGAGATTGGTGTTCTCTCCGACCTCACCCTCGTAGGCCTGCCCGTCGCGATGAAAGGTGATCCTGGGCACCCGATCAGGCCTGCAGCAACTGCCGCTCGCCTTGCTGCACCTTGGGCTCGACGTTCTCGATCTCGCTGATCGGAATGTCCTTGGCGACGTAATCCCAATAGAGCGCGGTTGTGTACAATAGCCGCATCTGCGCGCCGACCTCGCAGATCTTCAGGCACCGCTGCTGCAGTTCGACGGTGTTGGCGTGCTCGAGCACGATCTGATAGCCGCGCTCACCATGGATTTCGTCGGAAACGATATGGAGATCGAAGAACTCGACCTCCTCGTCGGTGAATTTGTACTTCTCGCGCAGCGTCGGCGTCTGCTTGCGATAGATCGAGGGCACCTGCGACTCCAGGCCGACCACGAGGCCGGCGACCGCGACGATCGGATCTTCACGCATCGCAACCGCATAACACCAGCTCTGCAGACCCCGCGTGGTGGCGGTCATGTTGTCGGAGTCGATGACGCGCGCCCGCGTGGTGCCGCAGGCTTCGGCAAAACGGATCAGGAGGTCGGTATGGCGGTCGCCGCCGATCTCTTCCTCGTACATGTTGGCGAGCAGGAAATCCTTGGCTTCGGTGTAGCGCTCCGGCATCCGTGCATAAATGTAGGCCAGATAGTCCGCGAACGGCCCGACATAGTGGTAGTGATTTTCCGCCCATCTGGCGAGGTGGGCGCGGCTCAGCTTGCCGCTTGCCCAGGCGATGCTGAACGGCGCCTTGTTGGCGCTCTTGCCCTTGATCGCGTTCTCGAGGGCGGTGCGGAACTCCACGTGGTTCATCAATTCAGGCATCATCGCGCTCCTTTTGGACGGCGGGGCTGCAGGGGGGCATCCGCTCCTTAGCAAAATTGTATACTATATACAATAGCTGCGGGCCAAATGGGAGTAGTTCCCGCCCACGATTTGCTTTGATGGACTGCGAAATCCCGGGCCAAACCGAATTTTTTCCTTGCACCATAGAATACAGTATACAATCCTGTGCGGCGCGCACGATGCCGATGCCCGGCAGCCGGCCATTTCACGGGGGAATTATGAGTCAGCATGTCACGATCACCGCCGCCCATTGGGTCTATCTCGCAGGCGTGATGGCCGTCGTGCTCACGATGGTCCTGCGCGCCAACGTGGTGGTGCCCTCCATCGTCGCCACCTTCGCCGTAGCCCTGGTTTGGACGCACAGCCCGGTGAGCGCGCTCGGCAGCATCTTCAATGCCAACTTCGTCGCGGCCAAGGAGCTGTTCAACATCTTCCTCGTGATCGCGCTGATTACGTCGCTGCTGAACGCGCTGAAGTCGCTGCGTTCCGATGTTCTGATGGTGCAGCCGTTCCGGACGGTGATGACGAACGGCCACACCGCCTTCTTCGTGCTTTCCGCGGTGACTTACGTCATTTCGCTGTTCTTCTGGCCGACGCCGGCCGTTCCGCTGGTATCCGCTGTGCTGCTGCCCGCCGCGATCATTGCCGGGCTGCCGCCGCTCGCCGGCGCCATGGCGATCGCAATCGCTGGCCAGGGCATGGCGTTGTCGTCCGACTACGTGATCGGCGTCGCGCCCGGCATCAGCGCCAAGGCCGCCGGCGCGGCGATCAGCGCCGCAGCCGTGGCCGACCGCGCCTTGGCGTTGTCGCTCATCACCGGCGGCGTTGCCCTGGCGCTCGCCTACTTCTCCATCCGCAAGCTCATTCGGCCAGGCAGCGAGGCCTTGCTGGTGCGCTGGCAGAGTCAATCGAGCACCGGCGAACTCGAGCGCCTGGAGGCCGCCGGCACGTTCGACAAGGCCGAGATCGCGCGCGGCACCGGCGCAGAGCCGCTCGCCCCCGACGCCGGGATCCGGGCCGAACTGCCGATCGGCAAGCGGCGCGCCTACTGGTCGAAATTCTTTGCGATTCTCACGCCGCTCGGTTTCGCGGCGGTGATCGCGGTGATGATACTGCCCAAGATGGGCGCCGGCCTCGGATTGCCGGAGCTCAAGGGCGGCGACGCGGCCGCGCTGGTCGGCGGCATGGGCGCCGCGCTGATGATTCTGGCAACGCTTGCCGCCGAGGGTGCGCGCCGGAGCCTCGATGTCTGCGCCGACCATATCACCGACGGCTTCGTCTTCGCGTTCAAGGCCATGGGCTCGGTGCTGCCGATCGCCGGCTTCTTCTTCATGGGAGCCGGCGGCGAACTCGCTGCCGGAGTTCTCAATGTCCCGGTCGGGGAAGCGCCACCGCTGCTGTTCAATCTGATCCAGAGCGCCGAGGCCTGGATTCCGCACAATCATATCCTGGTGGCGTTCGGCGTGCTGCTGGTCGGCATGGTCACCGGCGTCGATGGTTCCGGTTTTGCCGGCCTGCCGCTAACCGGTTCGCTGTCGGGCGCGCTCGGACCGACGGTCGGGCTCGACGTCACCACGCTGTGCGCCGTCGGGCAGATGGGCGCGGTGTGGACCGGCGGCGGCACCCTGATCGCATGGTCGTCGCTGATCGCGGTGGCCGGGTTCGCGCGGGTGTCGGTGCTCGACACCGTCCGCGCCCTGTTGGTGCCGGTGCTGACCGGCCTGTTCGTATCGACCATCTGCGCCGTCCTGTTCTGGAGCTAGAGAAAGGCCAAGTCATCATGTCCGATACCGCGGCACCGGTCGCGTACGCCCGCGCGGCGCGTACCCCCATCGACGAGTTCAGGAACCATATCGACGGCAAATGGTCGGCGAGCCGGAGCGGCAAGCAGTTCGATGACGTCAATCCGGCCGACACCAGCGACATCGTCGGCCGTTTTCCGGCGTCCTCGGCGGCCGACGCCGAGGCGGCCGTTCGCGCCGCATCGGCCGCCTTCGCAGGCTGGAAAAGGACACCCGTTTCGACACGGGCGAGGATCCTCAACCGCGCCGCGGACTATCTCGAGACCAACGTCGATCGCTTCGCCGGGGAACTGACGCGGGAGCAGGGCAAGGCGCTCAATCTCAGCAAGGACGAGATCCTGCGCTCGGCGCAGACGTTGCGGTTCTACGCCGTCGAAGGCCAGTCGTTCACGGGCGAGACCTTCCCGAACGACGATCCCGACATGGTGGTCTACACCCAGCGCGAGCCGCTGGGCGTCGTGTCGGTGATCACGCCCTGGAATTTTCCGGTGTCGATCCCTGCGCGAAAGATTGCGCCGGCGCTGATCGCCGGCAACACCGTGGTGTTCAAGCCATCGTCGGATGCACCGCTGAGCGGTTATCGTCTCGTGGAAGCCTTCGTCGCCGCAGGTATTCCCAACGGCGTCCTCAATTTCATCGTCGGCAGTGCCGCCGACGTCGGACCGGCCATCACCGTACCTCCCGTCATCCGCGCAATCTCCTTCACCGGCTCGACCACGGCCGGCGAACAGATTCATCGCTCCGTCAGCTTCACCACCCGCACCCAGATGGAGCTCGGCGGCAAGAACCCGCTGATCGTGATGGAAGACGCCGATCTCGACAAGGCCGTCGATCTCGCCATCAAGGGCGGCTTCTCG
>Ga0209011_1000880_pt1 | contig 10891 bp, 10 predicted proteins | sample BlaSpr_A8_OM1_M3_FD_187986 | JGI IMG/M metagenome (GOLD analysis project Ga0209011, IMG submission 187986) | Forest soil microbial communities from Thunder Bay, Ontario, Canada - Black Spruce, Ontario site 2_A8_OM1_M3 (SPAdes) (version 2) | ecosystem: Environmental > Terrestrial > Soil > Boreal... | reverse complement strand
GGCACCGAACCAGGATGGCTACCGCGGCCCAATCGGCCAACGTTGGTTGTTAACGACCACATGTGTGCCGAATTCGCTGTATCCCTGGCCTGGGATACGACCATTTGAGCCCACATGCGGAATCGCCGGACCCGTTTAAGTGAGCTCTCCACGTCCCCCGAGCAAAGACATGCGATAGATCTCGAGAACGCCGGAGCGTCCCCGAACCGATGACCGAGTCGTCAGCTCGCTCTGCAGCATTCCGGCCACCGCGCGGTAGACAGTCCCCGTCATCATCACCTCGCCGGCTCCAGCATCCATCACGAGCCTCGCGGCGACGTTGACCGCATCGCCCAGGACGCCGAGCTCAGACCGTGCGGCCGACCCTACGGCGCCGATCACCACAGGTCCCGACGCAATGCCTACGCCCACGTCCAGTCGAAACCCCCAGTCGCCGGCGAAGCGGCGATTCAACGCTTCATTGGCCCCGACGATTCCGATCGCTGCGGCCATAGCTCGATTCACGTGGTCGGGTTGGTGACCGCTTGCGCCGAAAGTCGACATGACTCCGTCACCGACAAACTTCTCGACCACACCCCCGCAGATCGCGATCGACCTGATGATCCGCTTGAGGTGCGCGTTGAGCACGTCGAGCAGTCCTGCCGGGTCGTGCGCAAAGCGCTCGGTCATGCGGGTGAAGCCGCGAAGGTCCGTGAAGAGGATGGTCGCCTCCCAGATCACGGGCGTCGGGACAGGTTCCGATGACGCGGCGGGCAAGCGATCCTCGTAAGTCTGCCGCAGCAGGAGCAGCCGGGCGAGGTCGTCATCGTCCGCGGGCAACGCCCGCCGCAGGTCGTGCGGGGCGATCAACTCGCCACCAGCACAAGGTCGAGGGTTTTGGCAAGCAAGCTGGCCGCGATTGCGGCCGTTTCGGATCCCTTGCGCAGCACCGCAGTTACACCCGCTTGCTGCAGTGCCATGTTTGCTGTGGAATCGAGATTCTTCGATGTCACCACCACAACGGGAATGTTTGGCATCTGTCGCGTCCGTATCCGCTCCAGAAACGCCTCGCCCTGAAGACCGGGCAGAACCAGATCCAGGATCACAGCTCGCACATTCGGCATCAGGCGTTCCGCTGTCTCGGCGTCCGCCGCCCAGATCGAACTGAGACCTTTCCCGGTGAGCTCGGCCTCCAGCAGCTGCGCGAAGCCGGCGTCGTCCTCGACCACCAGAACGTCTCCCGCTTGCGCCTGCTCCTGAGCCAGCGGAACTGTGAAATAGAAGATGGAGCCCTTGCCGGCGCCCTCTGATCGCACGCCGATCTTGCCGCCGTGGACCTCGACTATGTTCTTGCTGATCGCCAGGCCGAGGCCGGTGCCTTTGATCGAGCGGCGCTCCGCACCTTCGACGCGATAGAACTTCTCGAAAACCTGCTCGAGCGCGTCGGCCGGCACACCGAGCCCGTGGTCTTGAACATAGACCTCGAGCATTCCGTCAACCACCGCCGCGCCGACCGCGATCGTGCCTCCCTCGGGAGAGTATTTGCGTGAGTTCGACAGGAGATTCGTGAGCACGCGGAAGATGGAATCGCTGTCGACTCTGGCCAGCGGGAGATTTTCAGGAAGGAACAGCTCAATCGGGGCGCCCCCGTCGCCGGCCAGGGCGATCGAACGCTTGATGAGCGCCCCCATGTCGGCGGGTGCGAATCGCATCGACTGACGTCCGCGTTCGATCAGCCTGAGGTCCAGGAAGTCGGTGATCAGAGCGGTAAGACGGAGCCCTTCCTGGAGCATGACTCCGAGGTACTGCTTTCGTTGCTTGGGCGTCACGTCGCGTGTCACGAGCAGCTCCGTGAAACCCACGATGCTCGCGAGCGGCGTGCGCATCTCGTGGCTGACGATCGACAGCATCTCGTCCTTGGCCCGACCGAGCTCGGCAGTGCTTTCTGCGCGGGCCTTTGACTGCCCGAGCTCCAGCTCCAGTCGCCGGCTCTCAGTGAGGTTCTCCGCCAGCACGAATCGGGCGTCGTGATCGCCGAACCTTATCGCGTGCGATGTGATCAGGACCTGAATCGTGGAACCGTCCTTCAAAAGGTGCGGCCACGGGCCGGATCGATCGAAGGTGGGCGAGTTGGCGATCAGCTCGAGGAACTTCGGAACATCCTGCGCCGGGCGGATCTCTTTGATCGTCATGCCCAGGAATTCTTCTCGCGAGTACCCGTAATCCTCCACCGCAGCGTCGTTCACCTTGAGAAATGCAAGCGTGTCGGCGTCATACAGCCACATCGGTTGTGGATGGCTCTCGAAGAGCATCCGGTAGTTGCGTTCCGAGATCATCGCCTGGTTCTCGCTCGTGAGCCGATCGGCAAGCTCGTGCTTGACGCTCGCCATGAGGGTGTCGAAGTCCTCAGCAAGGGCTGTGACCTCGGCGGCGCCGGTGCCGGCGACGGCCGCGACCGCTGTGCCTGGAGTCGAGCCGCGCATGACATGGCTCAGCCTGCGCACAGGTTCTGCGATCCGCCTAAAAACGATAAACGCCCCCACCAACATCACGCCCACGCCGGCCAGGATGATGGCGAGGCTCCAGCTCGCAAACTGGTCGGCGACTGCCAGGGCCGCAGTCTTGTCAGCCCCCGCCAGGACCAGCCAGGTCGTCGCGCCGACCGCGGAGCGGCCGTACAGGCGAGCGACGCCGTCGACATCACGGCGTTCGACAGGGCCGCTTGAGCTCGTCAACGATGTGCCCGCCAGGCGTGTTCCCACCCAGCGGGTCGGTTGGAGGGAGCGGGTCAGGACCGTGTTGGTGTCGGTGGTCGTGACGAGAAACTCCAGGTGACGCGCTCCGCCCAGGCTGACGGCAAGATTAGGGCCGATTGGAGCCAGCGCGACGATGCCGACGATCGTGCCGATGCCGTGGATCGGCGAGGCGACGACGGCGGAGACCTGGCCGGTGGCCGGATCGAGGTAAGGCGCTGTCATCAGCGGGCTGTGAAGCGCGGTAGGCAGCCAGGCGGCCGTGCCGTACACAGGTCCGCTTGGGCGGGGACGAGACGAACACTTCACTGATCCATCGGAACCGACGACGTCGAGATGTCCGCTCGTGAGGATCATGCCGCCGGCAAACGTGAGGTTGCACGACGAGTTAGGAGTTGAAACGACAACGGCAGCCTGCGGGTTCGCGGCCAGCCCGTCGGTTTGCTCCCTCAAAAGGGTCAGTTCATTTCCGATTTCCGTGGCAGCCGCGCGTGCTGCAAAAGTCGCGTCGGCCTCCGCTGCCTGCCGGGCATCCTGCTCAGTCAAGCCTCGAACCGCGACCGCAGCCAGCGCAGCCACCACCAGGAGCAGTGCCATGAATCCCGCCATGTAGTGCCGGAGCGACAAGCCGCGTCGGCGCAGCCTCATGGCAGCTGGAGGGCTTCTTCAACCCGCGTGAGCAGGTCCAGTGGCGAGAAGGGTTTGGTCAGGTAGAAATCGGCGCCCGCGATCAGGCCCGTTTCGATGTCGCTCTCCTGGGCCTTGGCCGTCAAGAGGATCACCCTCGTGGCTGACAGGCTCGGATCCGCTTTGACGAGCTGCAGCACCTCGAGGCCGCTCTTTCCAGGCATCTGGACGTCGAGCAGCACTAAAGACGGTTTGTGCTGCTGGATCATCGCCCAGGCCTGAGCGCCATCGCCGGCTTCGACCACCGTGTAGTCGTCGGACTCGATGGTGGCGTGGACCAACAGGCGCATGCTCGGCTCGTCGTCCGCGATGACGACGGTCCGGATGGCGTGCAGGCCGGTGGGCGTGCGACCGTTCGCCCAGCCGTTAGTCACCGGCTCTTCTCAAATTGATGAGCGTCCAGTTGAGTAAGGTCCATCTCCACGCGGGCTGTCTTGAGCCGCTGGAGTGCGAAGGCCGCGATCAGACGGCGCTCGTCGTCGCTGACAGTCACGTGCTCGATCAGCTCTGGCGGTCCCCTCCAGTCGAGGGCGTCGAACCGTCTCCGGCTCGGTAAATGGCGTGCGATCAAAGTCTGCCGGCCCGAGGCGACGGAGCCCTGATGACGATCACCGGGGTGCTCGAAACAGTCGCCGGCACACCGTCTTCGTAGGCGCGCTGGCGCTGTTTGAAGACCAGCGCTCCAGTCCACACGCCGACGATGTAGCCGGCGATTACCAAGGCAAAAACTAGACCCAGATCACCCATTGCTCAGGTCTACCGGTATGGGGCCTCAAAGTCGCCATGTGGTGGCATTGCACGCCTACCCTGCGTGCTTAGGGGGCATTCATATCGGCGGGTTGACCACCCATCGATTCACATGGGCGGATGACCTGTTTTCGCAGGGAGACTTAACGCCAGAGCTCACGTATTACTTGCGCATGGCCGTATTGAGAATCGCAATCGCCGACCGGCGGGTTGAAGAACGGCGGGGAATCCAAAGGCGCGTGCCTGTCGGAGCGCTCAAGTGGCTGCGCGACTCCAGCCTTCCATCTGCGCCCGCCACCTTCTCCGCAGACCCGGCTCAGATCGTCCTGGGTCAGGCCCTCGCTGCACGCGCCACGGAGGCGACGAGGCTGGCCGCCGAGGCCGCGGTTGCCGCTGGGCTGCCGGAGCTTGCCTCGGGTCGATTTGCCAAGCCGCTCCACGATCTTCACAACCTCGCCAGCCGGGTCATCGCAAGGTTCCTCGTCACAGGGCAAGGCACCACTGAGAACGAACGTAACTTCACCAGCAGGGTTGGGGTCATGGGCGCCGTGTTCGGCCTGTCTCTCGCCACGCTGAACCAGTCCTACCTTTTGTGGCGGGACTCCAACCTGCGCATTCTGAATGAAGAGGTCCGACGTCTCGGCACCTCTCTGGCGGTTTACGACGAAGCGCGGAGGCTCATCAGGTCGAGCGCGGAAACCGGCATCAAGCGCATGGCACAGGCGTACGAATATCAGATGCAGGTCGTCGGGCGCCGTGAGGGCGACGCGATGGCACCGCTCCGCCAGGCGCAGCTGCACGCCAGAGCTCTCTAGCTCTCTTTCGGAATCGCGGGCACACCTGCGCGAATCGCGTCGGCCAGGTGCCGAAGGTCGGCGACGAGCGGGTCGTTTGGATCCGATGTGACAAGAGGCCGGCCGCTGCTGGCCGCCCGGTCGAGGCTTTCCGACCGCTGAACGACAAAATCCGGCCTGCGCCCGAGCACATTCGTCGCGGCTGTGATCTCCATCGAATGTGCAGTGCTGTAGTTGAGGATCAGGCGAATGCGATGTGGTTCAACACCGAGATTCTCGAACAGATGCAGGCATCCTCGAGTCGCCTTGAGTGATGGCAGCGAGGCGGACGTGACCAGGCAGACCAGGTCGGCGGTGTCCAGCGCGGTCAGCGTACGTTCGCTGAACGACGCTGGAGCGTCTATCAGCACGTACTCGCAAGTGGCGTTCAGGCGGTCGATGGCCAGCTGGATCGCGGGCAGAGTGACCAGCTCGGCGCGCTCGGGTACGTCGGAGCCAACGACCAGCCTTACGCTGCCGGACTCTGTCACGAAGCCTTCGAACAGTGCCTCGTCAACCAACGCCCCGGGAGCGGCCTGGAGGTCCGCCAGGGTGCGGTTCGGCTGCAGGTTGAGGTAGACGGCCGAGTCCCCGAACTCGACGTCGAGGTCGAGCAGCCCGACAGGTCGCGAGGATTGCTCTGCCAGAAGCACCGCCATGTTGACCGCGAGCGATGTGGTGCCGACGCCTCCCTTCGCATGGGCGAAAAGCACCACATGACCGCGATTGGCTCTAGCGGCGACGCCTGCAGAGCGCCGCAGCAGAGATTGGACTTTGGCCTCGAGGATCTTCAGCTCGAAGGGCTTGGGCAGGTAGTCATCTGCACCGGCGGCATATCCGGCGAGGGCATTGGGGGGATCGCCCAGGTCCGAGAACATGAGGATTGGGATGCTCGCGGTTCGGTGATGGCTGCGGAGCCGGGTCGTCAGCTCGAAGCCGTTCAGCTCAGGCATCCGCACGTCAGTGATGACGAGGTCCGGTACTTCTTCATGGACGAGCTGGAGGGCTTCGACCCCGTTGCTGGCCTTGCGCACGGTGTAGCCCGTCCGCTCGAGGTAGCCACCGACCATCTTCTGGATCACGCGGTCGTCGTCGACTAAGAGAATGTCCGGCATTACTGCACTGCAACTGTGAGCTTGGATGCGATGGCGCGAGCCAGGTCGCGGCGCGTGTAACCGCCGAGCCCTGTGAGGTCCTCATCACCGTCTCCGTTCATCATTGCCAGCCCCGCTGCTCCGAATGCGCGTCGTGATTCACGCTGATCGCCCGCGAGCTCCAGCGCGGCGCCCAGTTGAAAGTAGGCGATCGCCAGGTGAGGGTTTAGGTACGTGGCCTGCCGAAACGCGCGGACGGCGGCCCGGAGGTCGCCGCCCGCAGCGGCGAGATCGCCCGCAGCAAGCAGGCCCGGCACATCCGGAGTCGCGCGAACGTCGCCCTCACGCCTGGCGGCAGCGGGGCGCGCCGCGGGTGCGGCGCCGAGCCGCCGGTAGCACGTTGCGTCGGCCACCCGCACCGCCTCGAAGAACTTCGACATTCGTCCGGGCGAATCCGAGTGGCCGAGGAACAGATGACCGCCTGCGGGCATACTCTCGGCGATGCGTTGAATTGCCGCCTCTGTCTCTTCGCGGCCGAAGTACATCAGCACGTTCCGGCAGAAGACGACGGTGGGCTTGTTCACGACGGAGCCGGCCTGTATGCGAGCGAGGTTGTGGTGCGTGATGTGCACGTTGCGACGCACGAGGGGAGCGATTTCAAAGCCGCCCGGTCTGGGGAGCAAATACCGCCTACGTCGCTCTTGCGACAGTCCTCCAACCTCGCCTTCGGTGTAGCGACCGATCTCGGTTCGCGCCAGCGCGCGGAAGGACACGTCGGTGGCGACCACCTGCCAGTTGCTATGACCACTCTCGTCAAGGAGCATCGCGATGCTGTAAGGCTCCTGTCCGTTGCCGCAGCCGGCGCACCACACTGTGTGCGGTTCTTTGCCTGCCTTTCGAGCGAGCTCAGCAAGGGCAACGAATTGAGGTGGGTCCCGAAAGAAGCCGCTGTGCTGAATGGTGACTCGGTCGAGCAGATCATCGAACGCGGCAGGTTCGTGGTCGAGGATGTCGACGTAGGAGCGCACAGGGATGCCCGCGAGGTTCGCGCTTTCCTGAAGCAGCCTCTCCAGCCTGGCGCGGCTTGCGGGCTCGTCTTTGAGTCCTGCTCGCGAGCGGAGAAGCAGCGTGGCCTGGTCGAGCGGATTGATTGCCGTCAAAGGGCTGCCTTTTCCGCACTCCGACCCAGCAGTCGCGAAACCGCGCTGAGCAGACCCGCTTCGTCAAACGACGTCTTGACGATGTATCCGTCCGCGCCGGCCTCAAGGCCCCGCTGATGATCCTCCGCACTCGCTCGCGAGGTCACGATCAAGACCGGAATGTTCGCCAAGCGCGGATGCGCCCGGATGCTGCGGGTCAGGACGAAGCCGTCCATGTTCGGCATCTCGAGGTCGGTCACGACCAGATCTGCGGGTTGCTCCGCCAGCATCGCCAGGGCTTCGGCTCCATCGCTCGCGGTGCGCACGCTGTAGCCCCCCCGCTCCAGGATCGACCGCTGCAGCTCTCGCACCATCAGCGCGTCATCGACCACCACCACTGACAGTGCGCGATCGGCCGGCTTGTCAACGACTCTGGATGTGGTCTCGAAGATGGCGGCGCTTCGTTCGTGGAGGTTCGACACATCGAGCACCAGCAGGATCGATCCGTTCGGCTCGATGCTCGCACCGCTCACCGACTTGAGGTCGCGAAGCCGGCCCGTCAAGCCGCGGACCACCACGTCGCGTTTCTGAATCACCCTTTCCACCTGGAACGCGTACGCGTCGGTCTCGGTCCCGAGCAAGACCCACGGCCCTCCTTCGGTCGAGGGCAGGCCGAGCAGCGAGGCGAGGTTGTAGACCGGAATCGCCTGGCCGTCGATCACCGCAAGGTTCTTCCCACTCACGAGCTGCACGTGCTGCGCCTCCAGCATGCGAATGATCCGATGCAGTGGCAGCGCGAAAGCCTGGCCGGCGATGGACACGATGAGGCAAGGAACCACGGTCAGCGTGATAGGCACAACGATGCGGAACTCCGCCCCCACGCCAGGATGGTTGACGACCTCGACCGCGCCGTGGACCGCCGCGACGGCGGTCGCCACGACGTCGAGGCCGACGCCACGACCCGAGCTCTCGGTCAGCACCTTGGCGGTCGAGTTCCCTGGACGAAAGATCAGGCGGAGCGATTCTTCTTCCGTGAGTCCGCTCACGTCGAGCCCGCCTTTCGCCGCAACGGCCCGCACGGCGGCCACGTCGATGCCCGCGCCATCGTCGCTGACCGTGATGATCACCTTCGATCCGACCTGCGTCGCGTGGAGCTTGACCACCGCCTGCTCCGATTTGCCGGCGGCCCGCCGCTGCTCGGGACTCTCGACCCCGTGCCCGACAGAATTCCGAATCAGGTGAAGGAGGGGGGACACGAGCTCATCGAGCACGCCCCTGTCAACCTCGATGTCCTCGCCGATCATCTCCCAGCGAACGTTCTTGCCGGCCACGCGAGCAGAGTCACGGAGCGTCCGGTGAAGGATAGGCTCGAGCGTTCCCACCGGCACCATTCGTGTCCGTTCCGTGACCTCTTGAAGCTGGTTGATCACCTTGGTCAGCTCGCGATACTCCGTCAGAGCATCAGGGTCCATGTGCAGCTCGGTACCGAAAACGTGTCCCACTCTCAGCTGCGCCGCGCTCGCTTCGCCGACCAGCCGGTTGAGCTCGTCGATACGTGCCACCGGGACCTGAAGGGTCGCCAGGTCGACCTGCTTCTTGTCCGAGTGACCGTTCGTCGCGTGTTCACCGCCCACCTTTGCGGGGCGATTCAAGGTGGGGGATGGGGACACGCCGCCAAGGGTCGGGGCAGGGGAGGTGAAACTGGGCCCCGCGGATGGCGGGGGAGCTGCTGGTGCCGGTACGACCGCGATTGCTCCAGCAGCGACCGCCTGAACCGGGACCGGCACCTGCGCCATCGCGGCAACCAGTAGAGGGACGACCTCGTCAACCGCCATGGACGACGCCCCTGTTTGCGGCAGCAGGTCTTCCAGTGCCAACTCGTCGCTGGCGTCCTGCTCGCCATTGGCGGCGCTTGCCACAAGCCGGCCCAGCCCATCGACGACGAGGAGCATCGAGTCCGTCAGCTCCGGGCTCGTGCGGCGCGTTCCCGCCCGCAGCTCGACGAGAAGGTCTTCGAGCCGGTGGGCCAGGCGGCTCACCCGCATCATGCCGACCATGCCGGCCGCCCCTTTCATGGTGTGCGCCTCGCGCAAGATCCCGGCGATCGCGGCCTGGTCTCCGGGTGCTGCCTCGAGCACCAGCAAGCCTGAAGCGATGCGCTCCAGGTGGCCTTTGGCCTCCTCGATGAACAGCGGACGGAACTCGTCTTCTAGCTCGCCCATTTCATCTCCAGCTGGTTCTTCGCCAGCTCGTCGACGTCGATGAGCACCACCAGGCGGCCGCCGTTGCTGTAAACACCAAGCTCACCGGGCCGGCTGCCGGGGCCGACGGGTTCCTCGAAGTCGGCGGCGATAGGCAATTCTTCCGCGGCGAGCGCGACCATGTCCTTCTGGCCGCTCACCAGCACGGCGAATGGCGACTTGTTGAGCGGGCCGGTTCCTGTCAACACTCCCGTATCCAGGAGGGGGACGATCTCTCCGCGAACGTTGACCACTCCCAACAAGCCGGCCGGCGACAACGGAATCGTGGTTAACACGGGATGGCGGAGCACCTGGTGCACGGTCTCCATCGGCACGGCGAAGAAAGCAGCGTTGACGCCGAACATGAGCACCCGAATCATTTCTTACCTTCCTGTTCCCATTCCCGGGTCGAGATGTCGACGGCGCGTGAAGCCTGGGTGGAAGCGGACGTAGCCACCTCGACCAGCACCTGCGTGGTGTGCATCCAGAGGTCCAGCTGCTGGCCGCGGCGCTCGATCGCCATCACGGCTTCAGCGCTTGTAGTGAGCGCGCCTGTCGCAAGCTTGGCGATCTCGGCCGCGGCGGTCTTGGAACGCTCGGCCAGCCGGCGCACCTCGTCGGCGACCACCGCAAAGCCACGACCCGATTCCCCTGCGCGGGCTGCTTCGATTGCCGCATTGAGCGCAAGCAGGGCGGTCTGGTCCGCGATGTCATTGAGGACGGTGACCACCTGCCGGATTTCGTCGACGCGCTTTGCGTTGGCCGTCGTGCGGTCGCTCGACGCCTGCAGGTCCGTCAGGGCACGCTGAATGTTGTCGCGCAGCTCGACCGCCTGGTCGACGACGCGAACAACTGACTCCGCGACCGAAGGTATGTCGTTCGTCAGTCGCGGGAGCGGGACCAATGTGCGTCTAAGTTCCACGATCGGTCTCCTTCGCGCTTTCCCAACCCGAGCCCGCCAGGTCAGCGGCGAGCGTGCCCTGTCTGGCCGCGGCCGCTGCAATCTCCTGGGCGGTGACCGCGACGGCGCGGCTGCTTTCGGCGATGCGCTCGATGGCGAGCACAACCTCGTTGGTGGACGCGCGCTGCTGCTGGGTCGCGAGCTGGACCTGGCCGCTCACCTCGGCCATGGCCCGCATCATCGCGAGCCCTCGCTCCATCTGCTTGACGCCTTTCTCCAGCGCCATGACGGTCTCGCTGCTCTGCGACTGCGCGCCTTCGACCAGCTTGGCGATCTGCCCGGCGGCCGCCTTGGAGCGCTCGGCGAGCCGGCGCACCTCGTCGGCGACTACGGCAAATCCACGACCGGCGTCGCCCGCGCGGGCGGCTTCGATGGCGGCGTTGAGGGCGAGCAGGTTGGTCTGATCTGCGATGTCGTTGATGAGGTCGAGGATGCCCTCGATCTCGTTGACCCGACCG
>Ga0209011_1000879_pt1 | contig 10899 bp, 13 predicted proteins | sample BlaSpr_A8_OM1_M3_FD_187986 | JGI IMG/M metagenome (GOLD analysis project Ga0209011, IMG submission 187986) | Forest soil microbial communities from Thunder Bay, Ontario, Canada - Black Spruce, Ontario site 2_A8_OM1_M3 (SPAdes) (version 2) | ecosystem: Environmental > Terrestrial > Soil > Boreal... | reverse complement strand
TCGAGCTCGTCTTCTACCACGACATGACCATCGAGCAGGCCGGCCAGACGCTCGGCATCTCGATCGGATCGGCGCGTGTCCACTACCAACGCGGAAAGAAAAGGCTCTACTCGCTGCTCGGGGAGAGGGAGCGATGAACGACGACCTGGACCTGCGTCAACGGTTCGAAGAGCTTCGCGAGGAGGAGCGGCGAGGCGTGCCGCCTTTCCGAACGTTGCGTAGGTCGCGACCGGATCGGTCCGCGCGGCGTTGGGCGCTGATGGCTGTCGCCCTGTTGCTGTTGATCGTCTCCCTCTCCGCTGCGGTGTTCTCGATTCGCTGGCGCCGAGTGGCCTTTACGTCCGACGATCGCATGGCTGCGCGCACCATTGCTGACTGGCATCCCCCGACCGAATTCCTCCTTCGCACGCCCGGCAGCGAACTGCTCACCTCCATGCCGTCGATTCCCGATGGCGCGGCGCGTTCTCTCATTCAATCACCCAAAGGAGTCTCGCGATGAAACGCTCACTGTTTCTCTTCCTGCTGCTTCCGTTCGCCGCTTTCGCACAGCAACCGGCGCCTGATGGCGATCCGATTGCCAGGTACCTCATCCCGCCGGAACTGGTGATGGCGCACGTACAGGAGATTGGGCTGACCGACGCCCAGTCGGCCTCGATCAAGAGCGAGATTCGAAAAATACAGACGAAGTTCCTCGACCTGCAATGGGATATGCAGGAGGAGACAGGGAAGATGACGCAACTTCTCCAGCAGTCCCCGGTGGACGAAGCAAAGGTACTGGAGCGGGCTGACAAAATCATGTCGCTGGAGCGCGAGATCAAACGGACGCACCTCACGCTCCTGGTGCGGCTCAAGAACCTGCTCACCGCTGAGCAGATCACGAAACTCACTGCGCTCCGCGGCGCACGATGACGCCCGCGTAGCCGTTCACCACGGCTTCCTCGGAATCGCTAGAATCGCGCCGTGCATCCGAGCAGCCCGCAAGCGAAGGAGATGGCCGACGAGTCGATGGTGCGCAACCTCGCCGCGCAGGCCGAGGCCATCTGGCCGCAGGAGGAGCCGATCTTCGCGCGGCATTCCCTCGCCGAGGGAGCGCGCGTGCTCGACGTGGGGTGCGGCACGGGGGAGATCGTCGCGCGGCTCGCGGCGCGGTTTCCCGGCGCGTCGTTCGTGGGGGTGGATCTGGAGGAGCCGCACCTCGAGCGCGCGCGGGCGCGCTGCGCGTCATTTGGGTCGCGCGTCCGATTCGAGCGGGGCGACGCGCTGGCGCTTCAGTTTGGGGACGCCCAGTTCGACCTGGCCGTCTGCCGCCACTTGCTGCAGGCCGTCCCCGAGGCTCGGCGCGTTTTGCGGGAAATGGTGCGCACGCTGCGCCCTGGCGGTCGCTTGCACCTCATCTCCGAGGACTACGGGACGCTCTTGTGCCACCCCACCAAGCTGGACTCCGACGGATTCTGGCAGCGCATTCCCCACCTCTACGGCAAGGCGGTCGGCTGCGACCTGTACGTCGGCCGCAAGACGTTCACCTATCTGGCCGAGCTGGGGATGCACGACATCCGCGTCGACTACGTGGTGGTCGACACCCTCCGCGTCCCCCGCGAAACCTTCGCCCGCATCTGGGAGGCCTGGCGCGACGGCTACACCGACTCCATCGTCGAATACACCGGCATTCCCCGCCGCGAAGTGGAAGAGCGCTGGCGCGAAATGATCGAGTGCGTCCGCAGTCCCCACGGCTACGCCCTCTGGCAAGTCCCGGTGTGGACGGCGCGAAAGCCCTAGAGAACCAGAACGACAACGAGAACGAGAAGGGCTCGAGGAGCAGGGTGTTGGAGCAGGGGCACGCGCGCGCCAGCGCCTTCGGCGCTCTTCGGCGCTGTCACTGGCGCGTGCATTTTGGGGTTTGAGTAGCTCGCTGCGCTTGCGCTGACTGGAATCGGCGTCGGTTCGTCATCGTCGGCCTCCTCGCTGCGCTTTCGGTGAAGGAGGCCGACGATGAGGAACCTGACGACTTTGTTTCCCCACGAGAGGCTCATTGCTTATCAAGTCGCTTGCGAGCTGCTCGATCTGGTGCGCGAGCTTCGGATTTCCGATGCGAAACTTCGCGATCAGGCGATGCGCGCTGCGCAGAGTGCGTGCCTCAATATTGGTGCGCCAGGGAAAGTCCGGCGCGTGAGGAAGGGGAGAGCGATGAGACCCTGAAACTCGTTAGAGGAACCCTGCGGGAAACCGCCCGGTCAAAGCGCAGCCAGCAGGCCGGTAGCGAGTCTTGCGCGGTGCGGGGCAACCCGAAACGTGAAGCGTAGACAGCGAGCAGGTGGGCCGTGTGATTGAGCTCCGAAAGAGACAAACCAATCGTGGCGCTGACGGCTTCGATGTGCTGGAAGGCAGCATCGCGTCGTCCGCAGTGGCGAGGGCGACAAGGGCCACCGGAGTCGGAGAGCACGCACGCCCGCAGGAGGGTTCTCCGGGAACCTGGGAGATCCCGATGGCCCGCCGCGAGGCCTAACCGAAGCGCGAGCGGAAAGCACAGCGCGAGGAACGGCGGTCGGGAGGTCAGAGCGCCTCGTAGTACCGACGAAGCAGGGGAACCGAATCCGCGGGACCCTGTGGAGGGAAGGGGGCGCCGGAAACATGGGACCGCTGAAGGGAAAGACGCCGGGGACTCAGAGCCTCGCAAGCGTCTCAACGAAACGACAGCGGATAGCGAAGCTGGCGCAGCAGATGAAGGGCCGGCCATTGACGGCCCTGTTGCATCTCATCGACTGGCTGAAGGAAGCGTACAGGCAGACGCGCAAGAGCGGCGCAACGGGCGTTGACGGAGTAAGCGGGGAAGAGTACGCGACGAGGCTCGAAGAGAATCTCGCCACGCTGCTCGACCGCGCCAAATCCGGAAACTATCGGGCGCCACCGGTGCGAAGGGTGCACATTCCGAAGGGAGATGGGGTGGAAACTCGTCCGATCGGAATTCCAACCTTCGAGGACAAAGTGCTCCAGCGCGCCGTGGCCATGGTGCTGGAAGCGATCTACGAGCAGGACTTTCACGACTGCTCCTACGGCTTCCGGCCGGGGCGCTCTGCGCATCAAGCGCTGCGAGCTTTCGACAAGCAGATGATGAACATGGGAGGCGGCTGGGTGATCGAGGTGGACATCAGGAAGTTCTTCGACACGCTCGATCACGGTCTGATCCACAAGCTGCTGCGCCGCAGGATGCGCGACGGAGTGCTGCTTAGACTCATCGGGAAATGGCTGAAGGCGGGAGTCATGGAAGAAGGGATCTTCACCGAGTCCGAATCGGGGACGCCGCAAGGTGGAGTGATCTCGCCGCTGCTGGCGAACGTGGTCCTTCACGAAGTGCTCGACGAGTGGTTTGAACACGAGGTGAAGCCGAGGCTGAAAAGCCGTTGCTTCATGGTTCGGTACGCCGACGATTTCGTGATCGGTTTGTCAAACGAGGACAATGCTCGCCGGGTGATGGCAGTGCTGCCAAAGCGATTTGAAAAGCACGGCCTCACTCTGCACCCGACGAAGACGCGGCTCATTCCCTTCCGGCCGAAACGCCGGGAGGGAGACGCCGAGCCGGGCAGCTTCGATCTGCTCGGCTTCACCCATCACTGGGCAAGGAGCCGGCGCGGATATCTGGTGATCAAGCGGAAGACAGCCAAGAGCCGATTTAGCCGGGCGTTGAAACGAGTGGCCGAATGGTGCCGCTCGGTGCGGCACTGGGCGATCGGCGATCAGCACCGCGGCCTCTCGAAGAAGCTATTGGGGCATTACGAGTACTACGGCATCACCGGGAACTCGATTGCTCTCGGGCGGTTTCTCTGGGAGGTCGGCAAGGCGTGGTCCCGCGCACTGCGACGCAGGTCCCAGCGGCCGATCCGCTGGGACCGTTTCAACAAGCTTCTGGAGCTGTTTCCGCTCCCGAAGGCTCGCGCAGTGCACTCCACGCTCGGACGCGCAGCGAATCCATGACCGAAGAGCCGGATGCGGGAAATCTGCACGTCCGGATCCGTGAGGGGGGACTGGGCGGCGGGCCATGAGGCGTCCTACACGGGCACGAAGGTGGAAACGCCGGGTCTCTGCGCGACGCTGCGCTCACCGCTACGTCCGAGGGACGCCGACATCGCCCTGTTCGCTTTCGGGAGCGCTGAAGCCAGAATCCATCACGGAGAGGACATGAAAGTGTCCGTCCACGGCGATGCGGCAGTCGCAACCGGCCGCGAGATTCTGAAAGGCACCTACAAGGGTGTATTCGGCGAACTCGCGCTACTGTTCACGAACGTTTTGGTCCAGCGCGACGGGCGCTGGCAACTCGTTACGCACCAATCGACAGCGGTGCACAAGAAGTAACGCAGGTCGCTGGGCCGAACGTTCGAGCACACGCAGCTTGATATCGGGCCAGTAAGGATTGCGGCCGGGAAGTCAGCGCTCAGTAAGAATTTCGGCTTGTTCAATCCATCAATTAAACATTGCGCGTCATTCTTACCGTTCGCGTTGAACCTAGTATAGGCAGACACGAGAAATCGCGCAGTTTTACGGATTTGGTTGCGCTCTTGCACTGCGCGGCGTCTACGCCAGGGCACATCACCGCGTGTGCCCCGTGTGGCCCCGGAGGCACGGATGAGGCCTCAGCCTCTGCCAGAAGCCTGCTTCAGGCGCACAAGCGATCTACGACGGAAGGAGAAAACCCGATGCAACGTAAGAATGCAGTCGCTGCCTGGACGCTAGTTGCTTTGGTCGCACTTGTTCCGGTGAGCGCGAGGGCGGATTGGGTCGGGCACGTCTCGTTCATTATCGCGGACGTCTACGCAAATTCAGGGCAAGTAGTATTCCAGATAGATGCGGCCAGTCCAGGTTGCCCGGCGGGTAGTGATATTTACTACACTGGTACGACGTCGCCGGAAGGACTAAGGGCCATGTTCGCATTCGTCATTGCGATGAACCTAAGCAGAAGACTCGTTTGGGCCCAGACGGATCCTGTTCGCGGCGGATGCAACGCAATCCTCTTGCGGGGCGGTAGCTGAGGACTGGCAGGACGAACCGCAAAAGACGGTCCATGCCCCTCTGAAGGAGGCTGGAAAATGAAATCGACGCTATTCCGCGCGGCCGTCGCGATCGCGTTGAGCACAGCCGCCGTCGGCCAGGCGCCACCGCCGCCACAGAAACTCGCAGTACCGGCGTTCTTCGAATACAGACAATGTTCGGACGGAGGCGTCAACCCGGACTGGGTACGAATCGAAAATGCTGGGCAAGCTGTCAAGATTGTCGTCTCGGACATGACGACATTGTGCGCCGGGTACACGGGGGACACGCCGGCGGGGCCGGGCACGCGAACAGAGTTCGATAAGCTCCGCGCGCCACCGTACTCCCAGCTCGTCCTGGGCTATGTGGATACTGCCTTTAGCTGCCGGACTGAAGACGGCGTGTTCAACGGTGGCGATCGGCTGCGCGACGGCGGCGACGGCGGGCCGTGCGACGGCGGGTTGCCGTCAAATCCCACGAGCGTGAATGACTGGTACAAACCAGACGATGCGGGGGGCTATGCCGGTCATATCGACGGAATCTACTTCGACGATGGTTCGGGTGCCCGGGAGGACGCCGGTGGTCCCCTATGGACATACTACAACGGCCTTTACCAGCGGTTGAGACAAGAACATACCGGCCCATGCGACGGCGGACGAGCGTGCGTCATGCTCAACGCAGTCCAATACCCGAACGACTGGGTGATGTCCGTCGCCGACTATGTCACCACGTGGGAGAGACCGTTGCACGGCTATCCCCCTGATGATGCCGGCACCCCTGATACACAAGACTACATAACCAGATTCTGCCCTGACACGGCCGCGACCGCCGATGCCGGTTGCGCCACCCGCCAGACCCCAGACGGTTGGTACTTCGATGGTGGCATCGCGCCAAGGACCCACCATGTTGTTTTTGGCATCGATGGCGGCGACGTGAACGCGACCATCGACAGGATCGTGTGTAAAAGCCAGACTCGTGGCTCCCCTATGCTCTTTATGAACCATCGGTCGACGTCGAAATACGGTGTACTGCCGGATTTCTTTGAACAAGAAGTCGTCGCCCTTCAAGGTTGTCCTCTAGTTGTCGTCAAGTCAGGGAGCGGCGGCGGCACGGTCACGTCGAGCCCCGGTGGCATCAACTGCGGGAGCGCATGCAGCTGGCGTACAACATTGAATCCAATAACGCTTGGGCTGACGGCTACTCCTGATGGCAATTCGAGATTCGTCGGCTTCAGTGGCGGCGGATGTGCTTCGCCACCGTGCGCGAGCCCGCTTACGCTTACAATGTCGGAGCCGACTACCGTTACAGCTCAGTTCGATTTGAATCCCGCTCTTACTATCGTGAAGTCAGGGAGTGGCAGCGGCACGATCACGTCGAGCCCCAGTGGCATCAACTGCGGGAGCATATGCACCGCCCGCTTTCCGAATCCAACAACGGTTACCCTGACCGCAACTCCTTATGGCGATTCGTTGTTCGATGGCTTCAGTGGCGGCTGCACATCGAGTTCGTCGACATGTCAGTTTACGATCTCGCAGCCGACCACCGTTACCGCTAAGTTCAATGTGCCGACATTCCAGATCATCATGGTGAGCGATCCAGTGCTCGGTGATATTCCCGTCGTTGTTATCTTCTAAATTGGTCGTTTCAGATGGGCGCGTGACACTGTTCGTCCGGACAAAACAGAGACGGCGCCGTCTTGTGGGAACTGTCTTCCGGTACCGAATGTGGCCGGGTCGACGGCGCCATAGCCGGGCGACAGCCGCATGCCTCGGCCGGGACGCGTCGTGGAGCCGCAGGTACGCCCTTGCCGTAAGCCGAGAGCCGGCGCGACCGCGGCGAACGTCGCGGCACGGACGAGGCATAGCGTGAGCACGGCGTCGCGCAGATCCCGAAACAGAACTATCGCGCAGATCCCGAAACGACAACCGTGCAGATCGCTAGTCAGAGCCGCTAGGGGCAATTGGCGCGAGTTCTTTCGGATAGGCTTTGAGCAACGTTTCGGGAGCTTTCACTCGCTCACCAGTCACCTGCGCCCGGAGCATTGCCGCGTTGACGATCGCCTGGCCGGCGAAGTGGTTGTTGTTGACGACGTAGACTTCGGTGACGTCCGGGTCGGCGGCGAGGGATTCGGTGCGCTCGGCCCAAGGCTTCAACTCCGCTGCCGAGTAGAGGTAGTCGTATCGCTCGTCGCGGCCGGCAGTCTTGCGGAACCAGTCCTGGTAGTTCCGGCCGTGGACCCGGATGTACCCGACTGACGAAGTGGCGCGCGCCGAGGGTGGGAGCGAGTTGCGGAACATCGGCTGGTCGATGTTGACGATGCCCATCTGCCGCTCGGCCAACTCGCGGTAGAAGTCGGGCTCGTTCCAGGAGATGTGCCGCACTTCGACGACCAGCGGGTACGCGCGGAAGGCGCGCGCCAGGTCGCGCAGCCACTCGCGGTTCTTCTCCTCGTTGCGGAACGACCAGGGAAACTGTAGCAGCAGCGCGCCCAGCTTGCCCGCACCGGCGAGCGGGTCGAGGCCGGCGCGCACCGCGTCCACCTCGTCGCGTGTCCAGGCCGTGCCCCGCTCGTGGGTGAAGCGCTTCCACAGTTTGGCGGTGAAGCGGAAGTCGGCGCGCGTCTCGACGCGTTTTGCCCATCCCTCCGCAGTCTTTGGCGACGGAGGGCCGTAAAACGACGAATTGATCTCGATCACGTCGAAGTACTCCGACAGGTAACGCAGCGGATCGAAGCCCTTCGACTTCGGCGCCGGGTACACCTTTCCGGCCCAGTCGGGATAGTCCCAACCGGCCGGGCCGAAGCGGATCTTCGCTCGACGATTCAAGCCCCCAGCGTTGCCAGGCCCGCCTCGGCGCAGTCGAGATCCTGCTCGGGCTTCCCGCCGCTCACGCCCACCGCGCCCACCACCGTCCCGCCGCGCCGCACCAGAGCCGAGCCGAGCCCGGGAATGACCGGCAGCCGCGCGAGCCGTCCCGCCGCGGCGAAGAACGCCGGACGATCCTGCGCGACCTGCGCGATCGATCCGCCGTCGCGCTGCCACACCGCCGCGCCCGACGCTTTCGCTTCCGCGATCTGCGGCGAGAGCGAAGGAGCGCCGTCCATTCGCGCGAGTGCGAGCAGAAGACCGCCCTCGTCGACCACCGCCACCGTGACGCGAATTCCCAGCTGCGCCGCCCGCGCATGTGCGGCGGCGATGACGCGCTGCGATTCCTGCAAGGCAAGAGCCATATATGTCACCCCGGATAGAGGCCGGCCTGACGCGCGCGCAGCCGGACGAGTGCAAGCACCGTATCGCATGTCGGCGTCGGCAACGCGACCATGCGGCCCATCTCCACCACCGCGCCGAGGATGGCGTCGATCTCCATCGGCCGGCCCTTCTCCAGATCGATCAGCGTGGAAGGCTTGTGCACGCCCACTTCGGCCGCGCCGGCGATGCGCGCGTCGGCGTCGAGCGGGAACTGGACGCCGAGCTTCTCGCCCACCGCCTGCGCCTCGAGCATCATGGTGCGCGCCACCGCGCGCGTGCCGGGGTCGGCGATGACCTTGTCGAGCGTGGCCATGGTCAGGCTGCAGATCATGTTGAAGGAAAGGTTCCCCCACAGCTTGACCCAGAGGTTGTCGCGGATGCGCGGCCGCACCGGGCAGCGGAAGCCCGCCTTGATCATCGCCTGCGAAAAATTCTGCGCGCGCTCGGACTTCGAGCCGTCGGGCTCGCCGATGTCGAAGCGGTTGCCGTAGGTGTGCTCGATCACTCCGGGCTCGAGCACCTCGACCGCGGGATAGACGATGCAACCGATGACCCGCGAGGGGGCGAGCTTGTCCCAGAGCACGCCGCCGGGATCGACGCTCTGCAGCCGCGCGTTCTCGTACGGCCCCGGCAGCTTGTAGAAGTACCACCAGGGGACGCCGTTGATGGCCGGCACCAGCGCGGTCTGCGGCCCCAGCAGCGGTTGCGCCAGGTCGGCGATCCCCGGCAGCGCGTTGGCCTTGACGCCGAGGACGACGTAGTCCTGGGGGCCGACTTCGCGCGCGTCGGCGGCAAGACGGGGGCGGACGACTTGCGTCTTTCCCTCGGAGATGAGCTTGAGCCCGTTGCGCTGCATGGCTGCGAGATGCGGGCCGCGCGCGATGAGCGTCACGTCCTCGCCGGCGAGCGACAATTTCGCTCCCATCAGGCCGCCGATGGCCCCCGCGCCGTAGACGCAGATCTTCAAGCCTCCAACCCCAGCTTGGCGGCCAGCTCCATGCGGCGCAGCTTACCCGTCGCGCCCTTGGGAATCTCGCGGACGATGACGATCCGCCGCGGCACTTTGAACTCGGCCAGGTGCTTGGCGGCAAAATCGCGCAGCTCGCGCTCGCTCGCGCTCTGGCCCTCGCGCAGCACCACGGCGGCCGCGACGTCCTCGCCCAGCTTGTGGTGCGGCACGGCAAAGGTGAGTGCCTGGAGGACCGCGGGATGCTCCATCAAGACGTGATCGATCTCGAGCGGGGAAAACTTCTCGCCCCCCCGGTTGATCAATTCTTTCAGACGCCCGGTCAGGCGCAAATAGCCGTCGTCGTCGAGAAAGCCCTGGTCGCCGGTGCGAAACCAGCCGTCGACGAACGCCGCGGCGTTGGCCTCGGGATTGTTCTCGTAGCCCGGCGTGATGTTGGAGCCCCGGATCACCACCTCGCCCGTCTCGCCGGTGGCGAGCAGCCGTCCCTCCTCGCCCATGATGCCGATCTCGGGCCCGGCGGCGACGCCGACGCTGCCCGGCTTGCGCGCGCGCGGCGGCAGCGGATTCGAGGCCATCTGGTGCGCCGCCTCCGTCATGCCGTAGCTCTCGATCACCGGCGTGCGAAACGTCTTCTCCAGCTCGGCCATCACTTGTGGCGCCAGCGCGGCCGACGAGGAGCGGATGAGCCGCAGTCTGCTGCGGGCGACGATTTCCTCGTTGCGCGCGGCGCGGGAGAGGATCGCCTGGTGCATGGTGGGCACCGCGGTGACCCACGTCGGCTTCACCGCGTCGAGCCAACCGAAGTACTTCAGCCCGTTGAACCCCGGCGTGCAGCACACCCGCGCGCCGGCGCTCAGCGAGGCCAGCGTGGCGGCGATGAGGCCGTGGATGTGGAAGAGCGGCATGATGTTGAGGCAGACGTCGTCGGGAGAGAGCGACAGCGTGCGCGCGATGTTCCCCGACGAGGCGATGACGTTCCGCTGCAACAGCGGCACGATCTTGGGCCGCGCCGTCGTGCCCGAAGTGTGCAGCACCAGCGCGGTGTCTCCGGCCTCGCCCAGGCCGGGCCTTGCGGCCGGGCCCCGCATCGCGGTGAGCGGCTCGAGCGTGAACGCGCCGGCGCCCTGCGCGCGCCGCCGGAGCGAAGATCGTCGACGCGCAGGCCATCGAAGCTGGACCGCAGCCGATCCGCGTCCTGATAGTCGCCCGTCGTGCGAGCCCGCTCGTGATCGGCGATGGCCGCGAGCACCGGCACCGGAGCGTCGTCGCGTTCGCGCGCGACCGCGGCGAGATCGAGGCCGAGCACCGGGTCCGCGTCGCGCACGAACTCGAGGCGCACCAGGGCCGGTATGTCGGCGTCGGCGACGCAGGCCTGCACGAGCGCGAGGGCTCCCGGAAGGTCGAGGTCGTCGGCGAGGCGCTCACGAAATAGCTCGTTCCACCGCTCGCGCGCGACGCTGCCGAATGCGTCTCGGACGCGCACCGGAAGACCCGGTGGAGTCCGAGCGGGATCGACCGATTGGGCGAGCGCGCGGACGCGCTGGCGCAGGTGATCGAGGCCCTCCGCAGCCTGCCGGAGCGCGGCCACGCTGAAGTGCATGCGCGCCCGGTAATGCGTGAGCAGGCACTGGTAGCGGAAGGCGAGTGGGTCGAGGCCGAGCG
>Ga0209011_1000878_pt1 | contig 10899 bp, 9 predicted proteins | sample BlaSpr_A8_OM1_M3_FD_187986 | JGI IMG/M metagenome (GOLD analysis project Ga0209011, IMG submission 187986) | Forest soil microbial communities from Thunder Bay, Ontario, Canada - Black Spruce, Ontario site 2_A8_OM1_M3 (SPAdes) (version 2) | ecosystem: Environmental > Terrestrial > Soil > Boreal... | reverse complement strand
GTACAAGGACGGCGAAGAGATGGAGGCTTTGCAACTCGGATCGGTGCAGATGCTGGCACCGTCGGTCGCGAAATTCGGCCCGCTGGGTGTGCGCGAGTTCGAAGTGTTCGATCTGCCGTACATCTTCGAAAACTTCGGCGACCTGCACAAGGTAACCGAGGGCGCGGTCGGGAAGATGCTGTTCCAGAAGCTCGAAAGCAAGAGCATCGTGGGCCTGGCGTACTGGGACAACGGCTTCAAGGATTTCAGCGCGAACAAGGCGCTGAAGCTGCCCGCCGATGTCAAGGGGCTGAAGATGCGCATACAGTCATCGAACGTCCTCGAAGCGGAGATCCGCGCACTCGGTGGGATACCGCAGAAGATGGCGTTCTCGGAGGTCTACCAGGGGCTCCAGACCGGCGTCGTCGACGGCACCGAGAATCCGCCGTCGAACTTCTACACCCAGAAGATGCACGAAGTGCAGAAGTACCTGACCATGACCGACCACGGCGTGATCGAGTACGCGGTGATCGTCAACAAGAAATTCTGGGACGGCCTTCCGGCGGACGTGCGCAGCGCACTCGAAGGCGCGATGAAGGACACGACCAAGTTCGCCAACGATATCGCCAAGAAGGAGAATGACGATGCGCTCGAGGGCGTGAAAAAGTCCGGCAAGACGCAAATCATCACGCTTTCGCCCGACGAAAAGGCAGCCTGGAAAAAAGCGCTGGTCGGCGTTCACCGCGAACAGGAAAGCCGCATCGGCAAGGACATCATTCAGGCGGTGTACAAGGAAACCGGCTTCAAACCCTAAGTTGCATGGGTGGGTATGATTGCGACGCCACTGCCGGCACCGGGTCCGATAGTGGCGTTTTCGTGTTCGGAAACGCTCGCAGCAGCGCGCTTTTGGGGAGGGGCGGGATGCTCAAGTTTCTTGATCACCTCGAGGAATGGCTGATCGCCTTCCTGATCGCGGCGGCGACGATCATCGTTTTCATCGCCGTCGTGCACCGGTATGCGGCAGGATTGGCGATCCCGGTGCTACAAGACTGGCTGCTCGCGATCAACCTTTCCTGGGCACAAGAGCTTTGCATCTACATGTTCATCTGGATGGCCAAGTTCGGCGCGGCGTACGGCGTGCGGACGGGGATTCACGTCGGCGTCGATGTATTGATCAATCGCCTTCCCGACAACATGCGCCGCAAGTACGTGCTATTCGGCCTGCTGTCCGGGGCGCTGTTCACCATCATCGTGGGCACGCTGGGCGCAAATTATGTCTGGGCCATCGGCCACACCGATCAGGTTTCGGCCGACCTGGAGCTGCCGCTGTGGATCGTCTATCTGTGCATCCCCTTGGGCTCGTATCTGATGTGTTTCCGGTTCCTGCAGGTGGCCTGGACGTTTTACAAGACGGGTGAGCTGCCGCACCACGACCACGGCCACGTCGAAGGGATCGAGGACGTCGCCCCGATCAACGTCCTTCCCTACGCACTGAAAGACAACCTGCATCCGGCCGACGCCAAGCCCGGAGGCAAATCATGAAAGGCTCCATGGGCCTCGTCGCGGCACTGCCCGCGGCGATGGTTGTCCTGCCCATGCTGGGCTTCGCGATCGGATTGAACATCCCGACGCCGCTGATCATTTTCCTGCTGCTGTTCGGGCTGATGCTGACCGGGATGCCGATCTCGATCTCGCTCGGTCTCACCGTGCTCACTTTCCTGTTCACCATGACCACGGTGCCGATCACCTCGGTGGCCCTAAAGCTGTTCACCGGCATCGAGCGTTTCGAGATCATGGCCATCCCCTTCTTCATCCTCGCCGGTAATTTCCTGACTCACGGCGGCGTCGCAAGGCGAATGATTGCCTTCGCTTCGTCGATGGTCGGCCACTGGCACGGCGGGTTGGCGCTCGCCGGGGTGATGGCGTGCGCACTGTTTGCCGCCGTGTCGGGCTCCTCGCCGGCGACGGTGGTGGCCATCGGCTCGATCATTCTCCCGGCGATGGTCAAGCAAGGCTTCCCCAAGCAGTTCGGCGCGGGAGTGATCACGACTTCGGGCGCTTTAGGCATTCTCATTCCGCCGTCGATCGTGATGGTGATGTATTCGGTCGCCACCAACACCTCGGTCGGTCAGCTTTTCATGGCCGGTGTCATTCCGGGATTGACGCTGGCGACCATGCTCGGCCTCACCACCTGGTGGCGCGCGCGCAAGAACAATTATCCGCGGCTGCCGAAAGCATCGTGGGCCGAGCGCTTCCGGACCTTTCGCGAGAGCGTCTGGGGACTGCTGCTGATCGTGGTCGTCATCGGCGGCATCTACAGCGGCATCTTCACGCCGACCGAAGCTGCCGCGATGAGTGCGGTATACGCGTTTTTCGTCGCGGTCTTCGTTTACAAGGACCTGACGCTCAGGAAAGTGCCGAAGGTGCTGCTCGACTCGGCCAACATGAGCGCGATGCTGCTCTACATCATCACCAACGCGGTGATGTTCTCGTTCCTGATGACCTCCGAGCAGATTCCGCAGGTCATGGCGCAGTGGATGCTCGACAAAGGTCTTGGCACGGTTGCCTTCCTGCTGTTCGTCAACGTGCTGTTGCTGCTCGCGGGCAACGTGATGGAGCCGTCGTCGATCGTGCTTATCATGGCGCCGATCCTGTTCCCGGTGGCGATGAAGCTGGGCATCGATCCGGTGCACTTCGGCATCATCATGACCGTCAATATGGAAATCGGCATGTGCCACCCGCCTGTCGGACTGAATCTCTACGTCGCCAGCGGCATCACCAAAATGGGCATCACCGAGCTGACCATCGCCGTCTGGCCATGGCTGCTGACGATGCTGGTGTTCCTGGTCATCGTGACCTACTGGCCGGCGCTTTCGATCTGGCTACCCCGGACGCTAGGCATGATGCGCTGAACGGCCGGCGCTGCCGGTGACTGGACTCGCATCGCGCCGTCGGGTCCAACAGCGCGAGGCCCGCCCAAAATCCATGTTTCCTTGCCAAAGGCGGGCTTCGGTCCGCCTTGGCTTTTGGCGCCCTGCCCCTCGTCGCGTTTTGGGCGCGCATGCCCCGCAGGCGGCCGCCCGGCTCATGATATAATCTTGAATTTCCTCGCATTTATTGCGTTTATCTTGTTTGGAGCCCGGGAATGGCGGTAGAACGCACTCTTTCCATCATCAAGCCGGACGCCGTTGCCAAAAATGTCATCGGAGCGATTTATACTCGTTTCGAGAGCGCGGGGCTTAGAATCGTCGCCGCCAGGATGACACGGCTGTCCCGCGATGAAGCGGAAGGATTTTATGCGGTTCACCGCGCACGGCCCTTTTTCAGCGGCCTGGTCGACTTCATGAGCTCGGGTCCGGTGATGATCCAGGTGCTCGAAGGCGAAAACGCGATCGCCTTGAATCGGGAGCTGATGGGCGCGACCGATCCACAAAAGGCTGCGTCCGGAACGATCCGCGCCGATTTTGCAGAATCGATCGACCACAACGCGGTCCACGGCTCGGATGCGCTGGAAACCGCAAAGCACGAAATTACATTCTTCTTCCCGGCGCTGACGATCGACGCCGGGAAGCGTTGAGACGCATCGGCGAGTATCGGATAAAAGCCATGCCTCCTTGCTCGATAATCGCGCTGCTGCGCTGAGCTTTCGTATGATCAACCTGCTCGACTTCGATCAATCGGCGATGTCTGCATTTTTCGCCGAGCGGGGCGACAAGCCGTTTCGCGCCAAGCAAGCGCTGCGCTGGATTCATCACGCGCTTGCCGACCGCGTCGAGTCGATGACCGATCTGGCCAGGACCACCCGCGATGCACTGATGATCGATGCCGAGATCCGCGCGCCTCTGGTCGTGCGCGACTCGATCGCCAGAGACGGCACGCGCAAGTGGCTGCTCGACGTCGGCGGCGGCAATGCCGTGGAGGCGGTGTATATCCCCGAAGGCGCCCGCAACGACTGGCGCAGCGATTCTGAAGCGGATCCACAAGCGGTCGCCAGCATCCCCTCCGCTGGCCGATCCCGCTCCGCGGGTCCCTCGGCCAACGCTCCGGGGCGCTATAGGGGCACCCTGTGCATCTCCTCGCAAGCCGGCTGCGCGCTCGACTGCTCCTTCTGCTCGACCGGCAAGCAGGGCTTCAATCGCAATCTGTCCGTTGCCGAAATCATCGGCCAGCTTTGGATCGCGAACCGCGCCCTGCTTGTCGGCGACACTAACGCTCCCTGGGTGCAACAGGGCCGGCACCCGATCACCAACGTGGTGATGATGGGCATGGGCGAGCCGTTGGCCAACTACGACAACGTGGTCACCGCCATGCGGATCATGCTCGACGACAACGCCTACGGCCTCTCCAGGCGCCGCGTGACGCTTTCGACCTCGGGGCTGGTACCGGCGCTCGATCGCCTGCGCGAGGATTGCCCGGTCGCTCTCGCGGTCAGCCTGCACGCGCCGAACGACACGCTGCGCGACCTGCTGGTGCCGATCAACCGCAAGTATCCGATTCACCTGCTGCTCGCCGCGTGCCTGCGTTACATCGAGCGCGCGCCGCGCGACTTTGTCACCTTCGAGTACGTGATGCTCGACCACGTCAACGACGCACCCGAGCAAGCCCGCGAGCTTGCGTCGCTGGTTCGCGACGTACCGTGCAAGTTCAATCTGATCCCCTTCAATCCGTTTCCGAACACCGAGTTCCGGACCAGCTCGCGCAACCGAATCGTCGCCTTTCAGCGAATCCTGCAAGACGCGGGGCTGGTCGCCACCATTCGCAAAACGCGAGGCGAAGATATCGACGCCGCGTGCGGTCAGCTTGCCGGCCAGGTCCAGGACAGGACCAAGCGGCGCCTGCACCGAATTCAACCCGTTGCGAGAGCCTGACCCATGCCCATGAGCGATCGTTACCGTTCTCGCGGTTTAATTGCCATCGGCGCCTTGGCGATGCTGGCCGGGTGCAACTCCCCTCCAAAGGCACCCGAGCAGCAAGAGCGCGTTACGCCGCCGCAGCAGCAGCAGGCAAGCCCGGCGGAGCGGGCACGGATGCACACCGAGCTCGCCGGCGGCTATTACGAGCGCGCGCAGATGGACATCGCGATCGAGGAGCTCAATCTCGCGGTGGCGACCGACCCCGGGTACGCGCCGGCGTACAACGTCTACGGCCTGGTGTACGCGGTGCTCGGCGACGACCGCAAGGCGGTGCAGAACTTCGAGCGCGCGCTAGCGCTCGCGCCCAACGATTCCGACATTCACCACAACTGGGGCTGGTATTTGTGCGAGCACAAGCGCGAGCGCGAGGCATTGGAGCAGTTCGAAATCGCGGTGCGCAATTCCTTGTACAGAACGCCGGAAATCGCGCTGGTCAATGCCGGGCGTTGCGCGCAGACGATCGGCGAGATCCGGGTCGCCGAATCCTATTTCCGCCGCGCGCTCGGCGCGCAGCCCGGCAATGCGTTGGCGAGCTATGGCGTCGCCTTGATAGCTTACAAAGAGGCGCGATACGAGGAAGCTCGCAGATGGATGAGAGCGGTGATGCAGACCACCACGCCGCCACCCGAGGCGATCTATCTCGGAGTTTGTATCGAGCGCAAGCTGGGCGACAGGCAAGCGGAGCTATCGTACACATCGCAGCTGCGCAATCGCTTTCCGGATTCCGCCGAAACCAAAGCCCTTACCACCGAGGCCTGCGAGTGACGGCGACGCAAGAGCAAATGCCAAACGACGTCGATGGTCTCGCGCCAGTCGCCGCGTCGGCCGGCCCCGGCGCACGCCTGAGGGCGGCACGCGAGGCAGCCGGGCTTTCACTCGACCAGGTGGCACAGCAACTGAAACTCGCGCCCCGGCAGGTCAAAGCGCTGGAGGAGGAGAGCTTCGGCGAGTTGCCGGGGCGGACGTTCAGCCGCGGCTTCGTACGCAATTACGCGCGCCTGCTGCATCTCGACGCGCAGGACTTGCTGGCGCATCTGCCCGATGTTGCACAGGCGCCCGCCCTCGAGTCGCCGACGCTGCATTCGACTGGGTCGATGATCGCCGAGCTGCCCAGCGCAAGCGCATCCAGGCCCGGGCTCGGCCGCTGGCTGATCCCGCTGATTCTGATCGCCTGCATCGTTGCCGCGGCGGCGTACGAGTGGTATCGCGGCGGGCTGACGAACACTGCCGAACCCGCGCGAGCGGTCTCCGACGCGACAGACCGTCGCGCGCCGGCGGCGGTGCCGGTGGTCGCACTCCCCAATCCACTTGCCAGTTTTCCGCAAACCGCGGCCCTGCAAGCAACTGCGCCCCAAGGAACGGAACCGCAAGCCGCGCCGCCCGCCGCGTCGATGCGCGATTCGGTCGCCACTTCCGCCAGCGGCGCCGCGGTCCCGGCAAGTGCGGCGCCTGGCGATGCGACGCTGGTGCTCACGTATAAGGGTCCGTCGTGGACCGAGATCCGCGATCGCAGCGGGCAGATTATCGTCTCGCGGCTGGCGATGCCGGGATCGGTCGAACCGGTCAAGGGCGTGCCCCCATTCGACATCATCCTCGGCAACGCGCACGTCGTGACGCTGGTTTTCCGCGGAAAATCGGTCGACCTCTCGCCGTATATCCGGCAAAACGTCGCGCGCCTCACGCTTCAATAGACGATGGCGGGGACGATCCAGGCCGTCCGCGGCATGAACGACGTCCTTCCTGACGAAGCGACGCTGTGGCGCGTCTTCGAGGACATCGCGCGCGAGGTGTTCGAGCAGTACGGATATCGCAACATCCGCACGCCCATCGTCGAGAAGACCGAATTGTTCGTGCGCGCGGTCGGCGAAGTGACCGACATCGTCGAAAAGGAGATGTATTCGTTCATCGACCACGACGAGCGCTTGTCGTTGCGCCCGGAGGGAACCGCGCCGACCGTTCGCGCCGCGCTCGAGCACAACATGCTCTACGACGGCCCCAAGCGACTCTGGTACAGCGGGCCGCTGTTCCGGCACGAGCGTCCGCAAAAGGGACGCTATCGCGAATACCATACCTTCGGTGTCGAGGCGCTCGGCTTCGCCGGACCCGATATCGATCTCGAGCAATTGATCATGGTCAGCCGGCTCTGGCGGCGTCTGGGCCTCTCCGGCATCACCCTCGAGCTCAATACCATCGGCTCGAGCGAGGAACGGCGCGCCTTTCGTCCGCAGCTCATCGCTCATTTCGAGCGCCACGTGGAATCGCTCGATGAGGATTCGAAGCGGCGGCTGCACACCAATCCGCTGCGCATCCTGGATTCCAAGAACCCGGCGATGCAGGCGCTGATCGAGGATGCGCCGAAGCTTATGGACGCGCTCGGCGAAGAGTCTCGCGCACTGTTCGAGAAGGTGCAGGCCGGCGCGCGCGACGCCGGCATCGACTTCCGCGTCAACCCGCGGCTCGTTCGCGGGCTCGACTACTACAATGCGACCGTTTACGAGTGGGTGACCACGCGGCTCGGCTCACAAAGCGGTGTCTGCTCGGGTGGCCGCTACGACGGCCTCGTCGCGCAACTCGGCGGCAAGCCAACGCCCGGATGCGGCTTCGGCATCGGCACCGAACGCGTGCTGATGCTCATGCAGGACGCCGGGCGCACCGCGAGCGATGCACCGGACGCGTACGTGGTACACGTTGGCGACCGCGCGACGCGTCTGGCGGTGTCGGTGGCTGAAAGTCTGCGCGACGCGGGGCTGGCGATCGTCGTTCACGCCGGTGGCGGAAATATTGGATCGCAAATGCGCCGCGCGGATGCGAGCGGCGCGCGGTTCGCGCTTATCGTCGGCGATGACGAAGTGGCCGCCAACGTGGTCGCGGTCAAGCCCTTGCGCGATCCCGGCGAGCAGGTTGCGTTGCCTCCGGGAGAGCTGGCGATGCGAATCGCTCCCGCTCTGCACGGCGCGAAGCATTTGTAATGAGCGTTGCCTCGCGTCCGCCCCGCTTCTTGCGGGAGCTTCGTGAGACGCTCCGCGACACCCCAACTTAGGAACCAAGATGGCAGTCTACGATCTCGAAGAACAGGAAAAACTCGACGACCTGAAGGCGTGGTGGGAGCAGAACTCCAAATACGTCAGCGCCGCCGTCCTCGTGGTGGCACTGGTGGTCATCGGCGTGCAAGGCTGGCGCTGGTATCAGCGAACGCAGGCCGAGCAGGCAAGCGTGCTCTACCAGGCAGTGAGCCAGGCGGCGAAAGCCAACGATGTGTCAAAGGCAAAAGAGCCCGCGTCACAGATCGTAGACCGCTTCGCCCGCACTGCCTATGCACCGCGCGCTGCGTTGCTCTACGCCAAGATGCTCTACGACAGCGGCGACAAGGCGGGGGCTCGCGCGCAGTTGCAGTGGGTCGTCGATCACGCGTCCGGGGATGAGCTGAAGGCGATCGCGCGCTTTCGCCTCGCTCAGGCCTTGCTCGATGAAAAACAATACGACGACGCTCTGAAGACGCTCGACGTCAAGACCGACGACGCGTTCGCCGGCCTGTTCGCCGATCTCAAGGGCGACATCCTGGCGGCGGCGGGAAAGAACGCCGAGGCCAAGTCAGCGTATGAGACGGCGCTGGCCAAGATCGACCCGAAATCGCCCTACCGTGCTTTCGTGCAAGTCAAGTTCGACGCGCTGGGAGGCGCGCAATGACCCGCGCAGTTTGGTGCAGACGCACTTCGCTGATCGCGTTGGGTGCGTTGATGCTGGGCGGCTGCCAGTCGCTGCCTTCATGGATGACGTCATTCCCTTCGTTCCCTTCGATCCCCCCACCGTCGCTGTCCTGGCTGGGCATCGGCCGCAGTGCGCACAAACCGGGACCGCTGCCGGCCTATGACGCCAAAGTAACGGCGCGGGTCGACTGGCAGGTCCCGCTGGGTGCCAAGGGCGGCGAAAGCTTCGCCCCGGCGGTGCGTCCCGACGCCATTTACGCCGCCAGTCCTGACGGAACCATCGTCAGCGTCGATCCGGCGAGCGGCCGGCAGATCTGGCGGATCAAGGCCGAAAGGCCTTTGTCGGCCGGCGTGGGGGCGCAGCCCGGGGCGGTCGTCGTTGGCACCGCCAAAGGGGACGTGTTCGCGTTCGACTCCACCGGCAAAACCCTGTGGCAGGTCAAGGTGTCGACCGAAGTTGCCGGTCCGCCCAAGGCCGCCGACGGGAAGGTCGTCGTGTGGGCGCTCGACGGTCGCATCTATGGCCTGTCCGATGCGGACGGCAGCCAGAAGTGGGTCTATCAGCGAACCAATCCACCGCTGACGGTGCGCCGCTTTGCCGGTGGCACCACCAGTCGCGGCGCCCTTTTCACCGGCACCGCCGGCGGCAGGCTGCTGGCGCTCGACATCGCCACCGGCGCGCTCGGCTGGGAGGCGAGCGTCGCCACGCCCAAAGGCGCGACCGAGCTCGAGCGTATCGCCGACGTCACCAGCGCCCCGATCGTCGAGGAGCGGCAGGCCTGCGCCGCCGCGTTTCAAGGGCGCGTCGCCTGCTTCGACATTGTCCGCGGCACATTGATCTGGTCACGGGACTTCTCGAGCCTTGGCGGCATCGCCGTTGACGGCCGCTCCCTCTACGTCACCGACGACAAGGGCTCCATACACGCGCTCGACAAGGGGACCGGCGCGTCGATCTGGAAGCAGGACAAGCTCGCTGCCCGCTTTCCCAGCGGACCGGTCGTCGTCGGCGAGCATGTCGGTATCGTCGATGGCGAGGGCTATCTGCACTTGCTCGACCGCAATGACGGCAATCTGGTCGGCCGCGTCGCCACCGACGGCTCCGCCGCGCTGTCGCAGCCGGTGACGGTGGGCAACGCCGCCGTCTGGCAGTCGGCAGGCGGCACGCTGATCAGCGCCAGCGCGCGCTAAAGGCCGGCGCTCCGGCGCTCAAGGTCTCGCGCTCGGCTCCTTGTTGCACGACCCATGCTTCCCACGCTCGTCCTCGTCGGCCGTCCCAATGTCGGCAAATCGACGCTTTTCAATCGCCTGACGCAGTCGCGCGACGCGCTGGTCGCGGACTTTCCCGGCCTGACGCGCGATCGTCATTTCGGCCGCGGCCGGGGCGCGGATCGTCCCTATCTCGTGGTCGACACCGGCGGCTTCGAGCCCAAGGTGAAGAGCGGCATCATGCACGCCATGGCCAAGCAGACCCGGCAGGCGATCGCCGAGTCCGATGCGGTGATTTTCCTGGTCGACGGCCGCGAAGGTCTGACCGCCCAGGACAGCAATATCGCCGATCTCCTTCGCCGTTCGGGCCGCCCTGTGGTGCTCGCGGTCAACAAGGCGGAAGGGATCGCGCCCGAGCGCGTCACCGCCGAGTTTCACGAGCTCGCGCTGGGCACGCCATTGCCGATCTCGTCGGCCCACGGCGAAAACGTGCGCGATCTGGTCAACATCGCGCTGGCGCTCTGCCCCGCGGAAATCGCTGACGATCCCACCGACGCGGCTGGCGGCGACGACGGATCGCGGATCAAGGTCGCCATCGTCGGCAGACCCAATGTGGGCAAATCGACATTGGTCAACACGCTGCTCGGAGAGGAACGGGTGATCGCATTCGATGAGCCGGGTACGACGCGCGATGCGCTCTATCTCGACTTCGACCGCGACGGACGCCATTACACGCTGATCGACACCGCGGGCGTGCGCCGCCGCGGCAAGGTCTTCGAGGCGATCGAAAAGTTCTCGGTGATCAAGACGCTGCAGGCAATCGAGGATGCGAACGTCGTCGTCCTGCTGCTCGACGCGCAAGCCGAAATATCGGAGCAGGACGCGCACATCGCGGGCCACATCCTCGACGCGGGAAGGGCGCTGGTGGTGGCGGTGAACAAGTGGGATGACATCGGCACCGAGGAACGAGCCGAAATCAAGCGTGAGCTTGGCCGCAAGCTGGGCTTTCTCGCATTCGCCAAGATGCACACGATCTCGGCCCGCGACGGGAAAGGCATCGGGCCGCTGTTGCGCTCGGTCGACGGCGCGTATGC
>Ga0209011_1000877_pt1 | contig 10899 bp, 12 predicted proteins | sample BlaSpr_A8_OM1_M3_FD_187986 | JGI IMG/M metagenome (GOLD analysis project Ga0209011, IMG submission 187986) | Forest soil microbial communities from Thunder Bay, Ontario, Canada - Black Spruce, Ontario site 2_A8_OM1_M3 (SPAdes) (version 2) | ecosystem: Environmental > Terrestrial > Soil > Boreal... | reverse complement strand
ACGACCAAGATCTGGACACCACGCGTTCGAGAAGTGAAGGTGCCCTACGTGGAAGATAAAACCACACGGGGAGGGTTCAGTTCGCCCTCCGAAACCGACTTGAGCCGGATGATCCGGTCAGAGGTCGAGTCATGGACTCCCCGTCGGGGTCCAGACTGGTCCGACATCCTCATCCGGATCGCCAGCAGCGGGCCATCCGCCTGGGTCATCTACACCACCGCCAGCGCCGCGCTCGTTGTGATCCTTATCGCGGCCTTCCTGGTGGGTTCGGCCCTCGACCTGGGCGGGCTTGGCCTGCAGCCGGCGCAGGTTCACCTCAACCACTAGAGAGCTCAGAACAACCGGATTTCTTCGCCCAGGTCGCGCTCGCGCGCTGCCTTCAGCACGATCGAGCCGGCCGCAAGGTCCCACAGCGCCAGGCCGTGTGACTCGAACAGCGTGATCCCGGGGCCAGCCGGCCGCTGCCACTTGCCGGCCACAACCGCTCCGAGCTCGACGGCACGGCTCCAGTCGAACTTGCCGGCCTCGTGGGCGGCGATCAGGTCGCCGCTCTCGAGCTGGGCCGCCGCGAGCTGGTCGACGACGATCGTCTGAGCCCTGGCGACCAGCTCGACCGGCAGCTCTGCCTTGTTTCGCCAGTTCGAGCCGCCCGCGACGACCATGGCGTGCGGCTCGATCCAGGCGTCCTCGATGACCGGCGTCTTGCTGGTGGTCATGGTGATCACGACGTCAGCCCCACGCACGGCGAGCTCTGCGCTCCCCGCCGCCACGGTGGGGACGCTCAGCTGCTCCTGCTGCTCCCCGGCGAAGGCGGCCCGCCGTTCGTGGTCGCGGCTGAAGACTCGAAGCTCCTTGATCTCGAGCACGCGCGAAACAGCCAGCGCCTGGGTGGACGCCTGCCAGCCGGCCCCGATCAAGGCGACCGTCGCCGGGCCCTTCGGTCCCATGGCGCGTACGGCGACCGCAGTCGCCGCCCCCGTTCGGTAGGCGCCCATGAAGTCGGCCTCGATGAGCGCCTCGCAGGACCCGTCGAGTCCGAAGAGGACGACCAGGAAGCGAGCATGCCCGTCGGCCATGGTGTAAGCCTTCAGGCCGGTGCACCGCCCGCCGGGGTACGAGGCGAACATCACGTTGAGCAATCCGCCCGGCGCGAAGGCCCGCCGGCGAGGCTCGTTCTGGGCGACCCCCTCGCCGAGCTCCTGCATCGCGGCGGTGACCGCGGCGATGACGTCGTCCATCTCGATGACCTCCTGGACGTCGGCTTCGCGCAGGATCAGGGCCACGGCAGGGAGAATAGCGCCCATGGCTCAACGCGCCCTCAACGTCGGGCTCATCGGCCTGGGCACCGTCGGCGCGCAGGTCGCCGATCGAATGCTCACGTGGGGGCCGCAGCTTTCGCGCCGGGCCGGCGTCGAGCTGTGCCTCAAGCGCGTGCTCGTCCGCGACCTGAAAAAGCGCCGCGCCGTACAGATCGCGCCAGAGCTGCTGACCACCGAGCCCGCCGACCTGCTCGAGGACCCTGAGATCGACGTCCTGATGGAGGTCGCGGGCGGGGATGAGCCGATGCGCAGCTACCTCGAGCGCGCCATCTCCGCCGGCAAGCACGTGATCACGGCCAACAAGGTCGTGATGGCGAAACACGGCCCCGAGCTGCTGGATGCGGCGGCGGAGAAGAACGTGGATGTCTACTTCGAGGCCGCGGTCGGCGGCGGCATCCCGCTCATCAGCACCTTCCGGACCGACCTCCAGGCGAACCGGATCGAAAGGGTGTCGGCCGTGATCAACGGCACGACCAACTACGTCCTCGGCCGCATGGCGGCGGCCGGCCTCTCGCTGAGCGAGGCAGTCGCCGAGGCGCAGGCCGCCGGCTACGCCGAGGCCGATCCCACCGACGACGTGGGCGGCTTCGACGCCGCCTACAAGCTGGCGATCCTCGGCTCGATCGCGTACGAGATCAAAGTCCGCCCGGACGAGATCTACCGCGAGGGCATCGAAGGCGTCGAGCCCGTCGACTTTCGATACGCGCGTGAGCTGGGCTACGCGATCAAGCTGATCGCCCACACGCAGCGGCATCCGGGCCGGGTCGAGGCTCGCGTGCACCCGGCGATGGTGCCGCTCGACCATCCCCTGGCGCGCGTCGAGGGCGCGGAAAACGCCGTCTTCGTCGAGGGTGATCTCGTCGGACAGGTGCTCCTGGTCGGCCAGGGCGCCGGCGGGCGGCCGACGGCGTCAGCTGTCGTCGGAGACCTCATCGACCTCGCACGCTCGATCCGGCGTGGAGTGCAGAGCCGCCCGTCGTTCAGCTTCGACGACCGGGTGGGCGTGGTCCCGATGGGCGAGGTGGTGACTCGCGCCTACTTCCGGATCCTGGTTGACGACAGGACCGGCGTGCTGGCGGCCATCGGTCAGGTGTTCGCGGAAGAGGGAGTCAGCATCTCGAGCCTCATACAGAAGGACGCCTGGCTGCAGGACCAGACCGCCGAGCTCGTGGTCACCACGCATCCATCGCCGGACGCCAGCCTCCAGCGCGCACGCGCGAGGATGGCCGCCTTAGAACCGGTGCGGGCCGTCTCATCGTTCCTTCGCGTCTTCTGAAGCACCTTGGGAGTCATCGCTCGCTACCGCGAGCACCTGCCCATCGGCCCGTCGACTCCTGAGGTCGACCTTCAAGAGGGCTCGACGCCGCTCGTGCCGAGCAGCAGCATCGGCCGCGCCCTGGGCCTGAAGCATCTCTACTTCAAGTACGAGGGCCTGAACCCGACCGGCTCGTTCAAGGATCGCGGGATGGTCGTCGCGGTGGCGAAGGCGCTGGAGGCGGGCAGCAAGGTCTTGATGTGCGCTTCGACCGGCAACACGTCGGCCTCGATGGCCGCCTACGCCGCGCGTACCGGCCTGCGCGCGATCGTAGTCGTGCCGTCGGGCGAGATCGCGATGAACAAGCTCTCGCAGGCGCTCATGTATGGGGCCAAGGTCGTCGCGCTCAAAGGCAATTTCGATTCCGCGTTAGAAACGGTCAGGGACCTGACCAGCCACTACCCTGTGGCCCTGATGAATTCGGTCAACCCCCACCGGATCGAAGGCCAGAAAACCGCGGCGTTCGAGGTGGTCGATGCGCTGGGCGACGCCCCTGACTACCTGGTCCTACCCGTCGGGAACGCCGGCAACATCACCGCTTACTGGAAGGGCTTCCGCGAGTACCACGCGGCCGGTCGCGCGACCCGCCTGCCGCGAATGGTCGGCGCGCAGGCCGAGGGCGCGGCGCCCATCGTCAACGGCCGTCCGGTCGCCGACCCAAAGACAGTCGCGTCGGCGATTCGCATCGGCAACCCGGCCTCCTGGGAAGGTGCCACCACAGCGCGCGACGACTCTGGGGGCATGATCGCCGCCGTGACGGACATCGAGATCCTTTCCGCGCAGATCAGGCTGGCCAGCAGCGAGGGTCTCTTCGCGGAGCCCGCGTCGGCTGCGCCGCTCGCGCTGCTCTTCGCGCTCGTGCGCGCGGGCAAGATCGAAAAGGACGCGACCGTGGTCGTCGTCCTGACCGGTTCCGGGCTCAAGGACCCTGACGCGGCGCTGAAGAACGTCGAGCCGCCCATCGAGCTCGACGGCGATGCGCGCACACTCGCTAAGGTCTTGAAGCTGTAGTGCGAAATCGATGAGAGTCAGGGTTCCGGCTTCGATCGCCAACATCGGTCCCGGCTTCGACTGCATGGCGATGGCGATCGACCTGTGGCTCGAGGTCGAGGCGACAGAGGCCGACTCGCCGTCCTGGGACTACGAAGGTGAAGGCGCCGACTACCTGTTCGCGCATGAGAATCCCTTCACCCGGCTGAAGATGAAGGGACGCGTGAAAAGCGAGATCCCCCTGGGAGTGGGTCTGGGCAGCAGCGCCGCCGCCAGGCTGGCCGCTTCAGCTTTGAGCAGTCCGTGGGACGTGAAGAGTCACGTCATAGACGCCGGCGCGGACGAGGGACACCTCGACAACGTGGCGGCGTCCGCGGCAGGCGGCATCCGGATCGTGTCCGAGCTCGTCGACGAAAAGCTGCCGAACCCCGGCTGGGGACTGGCGGTGTTCGTCGCCAACCAGCCGCTGCCGACTGAGAAATCACGTGCTGTGCTCCCGGATTCCGTGCCCGTCGAGACCGCAGTTTTCAACGCTGCGCGCACGGCGCTGCTGGTGCGGGCGATCGTGTCCAAGCGGCCGTTCCTGCTCGGCGAGGCGATGCGCGACCGCCTGCATCAGCCACACAGGCTTCACCTCTACCCGTGGACCGCGGAGGTCATCAGGGTGGCGGAGGCGACGGGTGCGTACGGCGCGGCGATCGCCGGAGCCGGCCCCAGCGTGTTTGCGTTCTGCCCGCCGTCGCAGGCGCCGCGAATCGCCAAGGCGATGGAGTCCTCGTTTCCCACTCACGGACACGCGCTCGTCACGCGCATCACAGACAAGGGCATGTTCCGCACGCTGTGATCGTGCAGAAGTACGGCGGTACCTCGGTGGGCACCGCCGCTCGCATCCGGCGCGTGAGCCGCCGCATCGCCGCGACCGTCAAGCAGGGACACCAGGTCGTCGCGGTCGTCTCCGCCATGGGCCACACCACCGACCGGCTGATCGCCCTCGCCCAGAGCATCAACCCGGAGCCGCCCGCGCGTGAGCTCGACATGCTCGTCGCCAATGGCGAGACGATCACCGCGCCGCTTGTCGCGATGTGCCTGGAGGGCATGGGCGTGCCCGCCATCTCGCTGTCGGGCCTGCAGGCCGGCGTGCGCACGAGCGCGCAGCACTCTCGGGCGCGGATCCAGGACATCAAGCCGGAGCGCATCCTCGAGGCGCTGGCCGAAGGCAAGGTGGTGGTCGTCGCCGGCTTCCAGGGCGTGACGGCGGACTTCGAGGTCACGACGCTGGGTCGCGGCGGGTCAGACACCACGGCAGTCGCGCTGGCGGCCGCGCTGAGCGCCGAGTCGTGCGAGATCTACACGGACGTCGACGGAATCTTCACGGCTGATCCGAGGATTGTGAAGACCGCGCGCAAGCTCAGCCACATCCAGTACGACGAGATGCTCGAGCTCGCCGCCGTGGGCGCACGTGTCTTGCATCCGCGCGCGGTGGAGATCGGCGAGCTCTACGGCGTCTCCATCCACGTCAGGTCGAGCTTCAACGAGAGCGTCGGTACCATGATCGTCGCTCACGTACCGATGGAAGAAAGACAGCGCGTTCGAGGCATCGCAGAGGAAAGCAACGTGGCGAAGATCACAGTCGTCGGCGTGCCTGACAGGCCGGGCATCGCCGCCGCCATCTTCGAGCCGCTGGGTGCCGCCGGCATCTCGGTCGACGTCATCGTCCAGAACATCGGCCGCTCGCGCCACACGGACCTCACGTTCTCGGTGGCTCAGTCCGACCTGAAGGCCGCGGAGAAGCTGGTCAAGGTGGCGGCCAAAACGATTGGCGCGTCGCGCGTGGTGTCGGCGGGCGGCATTGCGAAGCTCTCCATCGTCGGCACGGGCATGCTCGGCACGCCGGGCATCGCCGGCCGAATGTTCAGAGCCCTCGCCGACGCGGGTATCAACATCGAGATGATCAGCACCTCGGAGATCCGGATCACGTGCCTGGTCGCTCGCGACCAGGTGCAGAAGGGCGTCCGGGTGCTGCACAAGACGTTCGAGCTGGACCAGGACCAGGTTTAGTTGCCGGTCAACGTCGCGATAGTCGGCCCGGCCGGGGCGGGCAAGACCACGCTGTTCAACGCCCTGACCGCGGGACGCGGCGCCGACGGAGTGGGAATGGTGGACGTGCCGGACGAGCGCCTGACCCGCCTGGCAGAGGCGGTCAAGCCGGCCAAGACGACCGCGGCCCAGGTGCGGGTCGAGGACACACCGCCCGGCAGCCGGGCGCAGCGCGTCGCGTTCGCCCGCCAGGCGGACGTGCTGGTCAAGGTCGCGCGGTGCTTTGGACCTGAGCCGGATCCGGCTGCGGAGCTCGAGGAGTTCGCGCTCGACCTCGTGCTCGCGGACCTGGCCTCAGTCGAAAAGCGGCTGGACGTGGTGGCCAAGGAGGCGCGGGCCGGAAGAAAGGATGCGCAGGCCGAGCAGGACGTCCTGATGACCGCGAAGGAGCACCTCGACGCCGGCAAGCAGCTGCGCACGCTGAAGCTGGAGCCTGACCAGCGCGCTTTGCTGATGGGCATCTTCCCCGTGACGCTCAAGCCTGAGGTCTACGTCGCCAATTCCGCCGACGAGCTGCTGCCGGGGGGCGCAGAGGCCGCCGCCAAGGTGGCGAAGCTGGCCGCCGCCGAAGGTGCGCCTGTGATCGTCCTCTCGGCGCGGTTGGAGTCGGAGCTGGGCGAGCTGGATCCGGCAGAGCAGGCAGAGATGCGCGCCGGCTACGGCATCGACGAGTCGGGGTTGGGGCGCATCGCCCGGGCCGTCTGGGAGGCGGGCGGGCTCATCACCTACTTCACCGCGGGCGAGCCCGAGGTCCGCGCGTGGCCGTGCGAGCGGGACGCGCCGGCCCCGGTCGCGGCCAGCAAGATTCACACCGACTTCGAAAAGCATTTCATCCGCGCCGAGGTGACCTCGGTCGACGAGCTCGTCGCCGCCGGCTCGATGGATGCCCTCCGGGCGGCCGGAAAGCTGAGGGTCGAGGGTCGCGACTACAGGGTCAAGGATGGCGACGTCGTCTTCTTCCGAATCGGGCGTTAGGCGCTCAGGCGGCTCCAACGAAGAACTGAAGCCACAGCCGGTACGCCAGGAAGCACAGCAGTCCCAGCAGGACGAGGAGCAGAAACCATTTCATGGCCGGTTTAACGAGGCCGAGCCTTGACGACTTGCGGCGAAGGCTGAGGGCTGGTCCACAATTTGAGTATGCCCGAGCTGCGATTCAGCGCGTCCCACGTCTGGGTGCGCGTAGAGGAGTCAGAGGCCGTGCTCGGGCTGAGCGACTACCTCCAGGACCAGATGGGGGAGATCACCGTGCTCGTGCTGCCGGACCTCGGCGATGTGCTGCGAGCCGGCCGGCGTATGGGCAAGGTCGAGTCTGAGGACGCCTCGTCCCCGATCGAGGCGCCGCTCAGTGGCGAGGTCCTGGAGGTCAACGCCGAGGCGTTGGAGAACCCCGACCTCGTCAACAGTGACCCTTACGCAGGGGGTTGGCTGCTGCGAATCAGGGTCGAGGACCCCAAAGAGCTCGAGGACCTGATCAACGAAGAGGAATACGCGGAGATGACGACCGAGGTCTGATTGGACGGGCGCCCGGCGCAGGTCTAGGTTTGTTAAGACTATTGACAGCAACTACATTCGGGGTTATAACTTCGCACGGGACACAACATGTCGTAGCCAACGTCTCAGCTGGTTGAGTCCCACGGCCCAACGACAGGCAGGCGGATCGTCATCCCAAGGTCCTACCCCACGACCTAGAACAGGCTCCCCCCACCGCCTGCCTGTTCTTTTGTTCACGGTGCCCGCGGCTTCGCAAGTTCGACGGCTTCTAAACTTGGGGCTGTGAGCCGCAAAGGCAAGAAGAAGGGAAAAGGCAAGTTCCGGCCGCCGGTGCGGCCTGCCGGGCCGCTGACGCCAACCACGGGCGTCGCGTCTGGGGTCAGCGCCACCGGCACACGCAGCGTGTCGCAGGCCCGCGTCGGAGGCGACCAGGCCCTGGTCCGCGCGGTGGAGATGTCGCTCGGCGCCCGCAACCAGGTGACCAAGGTTCGCGGCGGGCGCTTCATCGTCGAGTCCGCCGACCCGTCCATCCCGCTCGACCGCGTCCCGTACTTCACGAAGGATCTCGTCCGGTTGGCCATCGTCGGGGCGGCCATGCTGGTCCTGCTCGGGGCCGGATCGATCGCGGTGCCGCTGCTCGTCAAATAACGCTTAGGAAATAGACACGGCCGAGACCAATCCTTAGAGTTCGACCCGCCATGTCCATCAGAACCAGCGATTCGGGCAACACCGGCCTCAAGAAAACACTGCGGCACCGCAAGCTCAACCCCGACGATCACAAGCACCCGGTCAACGTCGTGCATCACGACGAGGCCACCTTCGGTGAGATGCTCGCCGACAAGATCTCGGCCGGCATCGGCTCCTGGACCTTCCTGATCATCCAGACCCTGGCCGTGGCCGTGTGGATGATCGGCAACGCGATCCTCTTCTTCAACTGGGACCCGAAGCCCTTCATCCTGTTGAACCTGCTGTTCTCGATCCAGGCCGCCTACACAGGCCCCGTGCTGCTGCTCGCCGGCAACCGCCAGTCCCAGAAAGACCGTCTCACCCTCGAACACGCCGCCTACGAGGCCGACAAGGCCGATGAGCAAAACGTCGAGATCCTCAAGGCGATCGAGAAGAACACCGAGGTCACGCTCTCGATCCTCCGGCACGTTGAGGTATTGATCGAGGACCACGTCAACAAGGCCAAGGAGCCGGGCACCGCGCGCACGTAAACTCACCGGCGTGCGGGTAATCCTTTTCACCGGTAAGGGCGGCGTCGGCAAAACGTCCATCGCCGCCGCCACGGCCGTCCAGTGCGCCAGGGCAGGCTACCGGACGGTGATCATGAGCACCGACCCCGCGCACTCGCTGGGCGACTCGTTCGACGTCGAGCTGGGTCCCGACCTGACGCCGATCTCGGACCACCTGTGGGCGCACGAGGTCTCTTCTCTCCACGAGATGCAGCGCCACTGGGTGAAGCTGCACGAGTACGCCGCCGAGGTGTTCGCCACGCAGGGTCTCGACGAGGTGGTCGCGGACGAGGTGGCGAACCCGCCGGGCATGGATGAGATTGCCTCGTTGATGTGGATCAAGCATTACGCGCAGCGCGCCGAGCACGACGTGCTCATCGTCGACTGCGCGCCGACCGGCGAGACGCTGCAGCTGCTCACCTTTCCCGACGCGGCCAAATGGTGGCTCGACAAGATCTTTCCCTGGCAGCGGCGGGCGATGCGGGTGGCGCGCCCGGTGCTGCAGCCGATGATCGGCATGCCCCTTCCATCCGATGAGATCTACGCGTCGCTCAAGGACCTGCTCCTCGACCTCGGCGGCATGCGCAACCTCCTGACCGACTCATCGATGACGACGGTGCGCATCGTGCTCAACCTCGAGAAGATGGTCGTCAAGGAGGCCAAGCGCGCCTACACGTACCTAAGCCTGTTCGGGTACGTCACCGACGCGGTGATCGTCAATCGCCTGCTCCCAGGCGAGCTTCACGACGAGCTCTTCCAGAAGTGGCAGCAGATCCACAAGCGCTACCAGGTCGAGGTCGAGGAGTCATTCGCCGGCATCCCGATCTTCAACGTCCCGCTGTTCGACCGCGAGGTGGTCGGCGAGGAGATGCTCTTGCGGATGGCTCGCGAGACGTATGGCGAGCGCGATCCATCAGAGCATTTCGCGACGTCGAACCCTCAGCGCATCGACAAGGACGGCACCGACTACGTGCTGACTCTGAAGGTTCCCTTCGCGGATCGCTCGTCGGTGGACCTGAGCCGGCACAATGGCGAGCTGTACGTCACGCTTGGCAACTACCGCCGAGAGATTTCGCTGCCCCGCGTGCTGGCGCAGCGCGACACCACCAGCGCCACCGTCCGTGATGGCGAGCTGCGCGTCCGGTTCGCCCGCAGGGAGCAGAAGGCGACCACTCAGGAGAAGAAGAAATGAGCCGCGACGGAGAACGTCTCATCGAGACCGTCAACGAGCTGGGGTCGCGGATCGGCCATCTGCTGTCGGACATGGTCCCGCCGGCGGCGCAGGTGCACCTCCTCAACGCGCAGCGCGAGCTCATCACGGCGCTGATGCTCATCTACGAGCACCGGGTCACGTCAACTCCTGGCGGCCGCCGGCGCACTCCGGCTGCCGGAGCTCGTCGTGCGCCCGCCCGCCGGCGGGCGACCAAGCGCGTCGGCAAAATCCCCATCGAGTGAGGATCCCCACGGAGTCCGAGGCTTCGCAGTGTCGGGGTCCCCGCGACCACACGGCGAAGCCTCTGTGTTCGTGGGGCACCTGAGCCGGGTCCCCTATGAGCAACTTTGTAGCCTTCATCCTGGCCGCGCTGCTGTTAGTTCCGGCGCTGCTGGTGGCGATTCCAGCTCACGAGATGGGGCATGCCGCCGCGGCCTACATCCTCGGCGACCGCTCGGTGCGGTACTTCGGCTACTTCTCGGTCAACCCTCGCCGTTTCCTGGACCCGCTCGGGGTGATCGCCGTGTTCGTGGCGCTGGTCGGGTGGGGCCGGCGCGTGCCCGTGCAGCCCAACCGCATCAGCACCCGCGGGCAGCACCTCGTCCACGAGCTCGGAGGCCCCGCGGCGAACCTGATCGTCGCGGTCGTGCTTGGTCTTCTGCTGCAGGCCCTGGTCCGGTTCGGCCTTCCTGTTTCGTACACCCTGTCGGTTGGCCTGCTGGGCGCCGCGCTCGACGCCATCGTCTTCCTGAACCTTTCGATCTTCGCGTTCCAGCTGCTGCCGATCCCCGGCCTGGACGGATGGGGGGTGATCGAGGCGATCTTCCGCACCCGCAATCCCAGGTTCTTCTACCAGGTCAATTCGCGGCGACAGCAGATCTGGATCGGATGCATCGTGGTCATCTTTCTGTTCCAGCTCTTCCAGGGCGCCAACCTCCTCTCGGTCGTCATGACGCCGTTCTACTGGCCCGCGAGCCTAATCTCATTAGGCGGATGCGCCGGTTACGCGATTCCAGGGTTCATCGGGCTTCATCCCTGCCCGCCATAGGCGCGCTGGTCAACGAGCCTGCTTATGCCGAGCTCCTCAAGGAGTTTGGCCACTTGCGCGTCGTCGAGGCTCTGCGGGTCCAGGTCGCCACGGAGCGAGCTGACAGGGTGATTGAGGACGTCGAACGGGCGCAGATCGTGGGCGCAAGCCTTCGGGCTGCGGTCGCGCCCAGGCTGCGGCATGTGATCAAC
>Ga0209011_1000876_pt1 | contig 10908 bp, 9 predicted proteins | sample BlaSpr_A8_OM1_M3_FD_187986 | JGI IMG/M metagenome (GOLD analysis project Ga0209011, IMG submission 187986) | Forest soil microbial communities from Thunder Bay, Ontario, Canada - Black Spruce, Ontario site 2_A8_OM1_M3 (SPAdes) (version 2) | ecosystem: Environmental > Terrestrial > Soil > Boreal... | reverse complement strand
GCTGCGACCGGCCGGTTAACTGGACGAGTGCGCATCACGTCATCTTCTGGGGCGGGGGCGGGCCGAACAAGGTGGCGAATGAGGTGCTTCTATGCCACTACCACCATCGCCTCGTGCATGAAGGCGGATGGCAGCTGATCAAGGCCGGTCGAGAGTTTCGATTCCTGCCGCCCGAACAGTTCGTGATCAGACGGGCGCGCGCACCCGGGATGCGCTGGGCGGCTTAGGCCCGGGCTAGGCGATGCGCCTGCGCAGGGTGGTCGCTCCCGCGACCAGGACGAGGATGACAAATCCCAACACGACGCCGACGTCAAGCTGCAGCGAGCTCCAGGTCAGGTCAGCGCCCTTGACCATCACGTCGCGCAGGCCATTGACCGCGTAGGTGAGAGGCAGCACGTTGGAAAGCAGCTGCAGCGGCTTCGGCTCGCTGGAAACGGGGAAGAGGATCCCGGAGAGCAGGAGCTGCGGGACGATCACCAGCGGGATGAACTGCACTGCCTGGAACTCGGTGCGCGCGAACATGCTCAGGAAAATGCCCAGGTTCACGGCGGCGATGGCCATCAGCGCCTCGATGCCGAAGATGAGCGCGACGTTGCCTGCGTTGTGGACCTTGAGCACCGCGAGCGAGAAGACCAGGACCTCCACCGACTGCACCAGCGCCAGCACCGTGAACCCGAGCATGTAGCCGACGACGATCTCGCCCCTCCTCAGCGGGCTCGCCATCAGTCGCTCGAGCGTGCCCTGCGTCCGCTCGTTCAAGAACGAAACGATCGTGACGACGAACACCAGGAAGAACACGACGATGCCGATGAACGCGGCGCCGAAGTAGTCGAGTGTGTCGAAACCAGGGCCGCCGTAGAGGTAGAAGACCTTGGGCTCGACGCTCAGTGTGCGGCCGGGCGCCTGCGCGATCGCCGATATCAACGCTTGCTGCAGGGCCTGGAGGACTGGGCCCGCGGTCCCGGGTTGAGATCCTTCGACGTGGACCTCTGGAGCGATGATGCCTTGTTGCGCTCGAGCGCTGAAGTCGGTGGGGAAAACGATGTAAGCGACAAAGGTGCCGTCTTTCAACTTTGAATCGGCGTCAGCCGCCTGGATCGCACTCGCCTTGATCTTGTTCGAGCTCGCCAGGGCGCTCGCCACCGTTGCGCCCAGCGGGCCCTGGTCCTCGTTGGCGATCCCGACGGCGGGCGAAGACGACGAGCCGCGAATCAGGTAGCCGAGCAGAGAGAGGATGACGATAGGAGCGACGAACAGGAGCGCAAGCGTCCGGCGGTCGCGGCGAAAGCCTTGCAACAGCCGCCTCGTGATGGCGCCGATCCGGTGGCCGCTCATGAAGGTGTTCTCCCCGCGAGCCGCAGGAATGCTTCCTCGAGGTTGGGCGTGCCAGCCTTCGCCCGTACCTCGTCAGGACTCCCTTCGGCCAGGAGCTTTCCGTACTGGACCAGGCCCAGGCGCTGACAACGCTCGGCCTCGTCCATCACGTGGCTCGACACGATGATGGTGGTGCCGGCGGCCGCCATCCGCCTAAATTCCTCCCAGAACTGGACGCGCAGTTGCGGATCGACGCCGACCGTCGGTTCGTCGAGCAAAAGCAGTTGCGGCTTGTGCACGAGCGCGCACGCAAGAGAGCATCGCTGGCGCATGCCGCCGCTCAATGTCGCCACCACCGACTTTCTCCGCTGGTCGAGCTCGACGAGCTTGAGCGCATCGTCGACGCCGCCTTCGGCACCGTTGATCGCCGCGAAGAACTGCACGTTCTCCTCGACGGACAGGCCGGGATAGAGCGCCGCTGCCTGGGTCATGTAGCCAATCCGCTGGAGGACGTCCACGTCAGGGATGCGCCGGCCGAGTACCGTGACTGTGCCACCGTCTGGTGCGATCAAGCCCACGAGCATGCGGATGAGAGTGGTCTTGCCTGCGCCGTTCGGCCCGAGGAGGCCGTAGATCTCACCCTGCTTGACGCGGAGGGTCACACCGTCGAGCGCCTTCACTGCGCCAAAAGATTTGGATACGTTCTCCACGTCGACGGCGAAGGACTCACTCACCATCCCCCTCCTTAGGTGTCATTGCGCGCAGCCAGCTTTCGGCCAGCTCGGTAACGGCTTGCTCTCCATCGATGTGAAGTCCGAGCATTCGCTCGGCCAGAGACCTGGTGAGTAGATGGAACATGATCGGTCCGACAAACGACTGCAGGGCCAGCACGGGGTGCATCTTCCGCAGTCGCCCGGCCCGCATGTGCTCCATCACGTAAATGGCGAAGGAACCGATAACGGTGCGGAGCGCATCCTGGGCCGCTTCGACCGCATCGGGCGAAAGCGAGCTGATCTCAAAGAAGATCGCACGCAGGATGCCCACCCGGCTCTCGCCGTCGCTGTAGAAGGTGCGGTAGACAGTCCGCGCAATCTCCGGCATCAAAACGTCGGGCGGCTCGCCCCGCCGTGTGTCGAGCAGGTGGCTCACCGGATCCAGTGGGGAGTACTCGTGGACGAGGCTGCTGAACAAGGCAGGCTTGCCTGGGAAGAGGCGGTACAGCGTGGCGCGGGAGACGTCCGCTTGCGTCGCCAGGTCGTCCATCGAGAGAGCGTTGAGGCCGTGCGCGCCGATGAGGTTGAGGGCGGCACCGAGGATGCGCTCGCGAGCACCAGGCTCGGGCTGAAGGTCGAGCGCCTCCAGCAGCGCCTCGCGCGTGTCAAATGCGCGGTAGAACGTCGCTCTGGAAACGCCTGCCGCCGCGGCCAGCTGTGCCACCGTTGGGCTACCTCCCTTGGCGAGCAGGCCTCGGGCTTTGCCGAGGATCTTCTCCCTGGTCGCGACCACCTGATACGAGATTAGACTGGGCGTCTCACAGTGTCAAGTTTCCTGACCATCCCGTCACTCGATCCAGATGGATCGCAACGACAGGACCCTCAGGTCTTTCGCGCCTGTGCTGCTCGTATTTGTTCGCAAGCAGCTCAACGGCGCGTTCCGCCTCAGCGCTGTCGGTGACCACGCGCGCAGTGCCGTCGGCGCGAACCCACCAGAGCTTGCTCCAGTCGTCTTCGTAGTGGTCGGCGAGAACCGAGACAGCGGGATTGGCCGCGATATTCTTCAGGCGCTGGAGGTCCGTCGTCTTCTTTGGTTTCGCGTCGACCGCGAAGTAGAGCGAATCTCCGTCGATGGCAAAAACAATCGGCACGATGTGAGGCCGTCCCTCTTCATTTACCGTCGCGAGGCGAGCGACCACCGAGTTGGAAAGCCGCTGCATCGCTTCTGCCGGCTCCACGCTGTTAAGTGTGGACGTTGCCCTATTTCTCGGGCTATCGTTGAGCGGTGCAAAGGCTCCGCACGTACACGGTCGAGGAAGCGAATAACGAGCTGCCTCGGGTACGGAGAATCGTCGCGCAGATCTCTGAGCTTTCGGCGCTGCTGCCCGAGCTCGAGGACCACGCGCGCATCGCCGAGTACGAATCCAAACGGCCGGCGGCCGGCTCCGAGGATCGCGACCGTTCCCAGCAGGCGCGCGACGCAGTTAGCGGAGCGGAGCTCGAGCTGCTCAAAGCGGTCGCGAGCCTCAATAGCCTGGGCATCCAGCTCAAAGGACCGCTCGAAGGACTGATCGACTTTCCGTCCTACCGCGGGGGCGAGCTCGTCGAGCTGTGCTGGAAGCTTGGCGAGGAGCGTGTCGAGCACTGGCACCACGTCGGCGAAGGCTTCGCCGGTCGAAAGAAGCTTTAGCGCTCCGTCGGAACGGTTCCTTTCACCGCTTCGAACACCGACTTCGCGATGCCCGCGGCGTCGAGCCCATGCTCCTTGAGGATGTCCGAAGCTCTGCCCTGCGGCAAGAACTGATCGGGCAATGCGATCATCCTCACCCGGCCGGCGAGCCCGTGCGCGGCCAGCGCTTCGAGCACCGCGCCGCCAAAGCCTCCGGTGCCGACGTTGTCCTCAACCGTGATGACCACCGGATGACTGCGCGCCCAATCGGTGATGCGCGGGTCGACCGGCTTCACCCACCGCGCGTTGACGACGGCGCACGAGACGCCTTGCATCTCCAGCCGCTCAGCTGCCTCTTTGGCCACCTCGACCATGCGGCCGACAGCGAAGATCACGGCGTCATCGCCCTTGCGAAGCTCCTCCCAGCGGCCGACCGGCAGAGGCTCCACTGGCAGGTCCGGTGTCGCAGGCACAGGGCCCTTCGGGTAGCGAATCGCGACAGGGCCGTCCATCGCGAGCGCCGTTTCGAGGAGCGCGCACAGCTCCGTCGCGTCGGCGGGCGCGGCGATCTTCAGGTTGGGGATGAGCCGAAGGTAGGAGAGATCGAATATGCCGTGGTGGGAAGAGCCGTCGGGACCGGTCACGCCCGCCCGGTCGATGACGAAGACCACCGGCAGCTTGTGCATCGCGACGTCCATGAGCGTCTGGTCGAAAGCCCGGGCGAGAAAGGTCGAGTAGATGCAAACGACCGGGTGCATGCCGGCCATGGCGAGCCCTGCCGCGAACGTGACCGCATGCTGCTCGCAGATGCCGACGTCGAAGAATCGATCGGGGAATTCTTTGGCGAAGTTCAGAAGACCGGTTGACGACGCCATCGCCGCGGTGATCGCGCAAACTTCCGGGCGCCTCGCCGCGGCCGTCATCAAAGCTTCGCCGAAGACATCCGTGTAGCTGACTTCCGTCGAGCGCGGACGTCCGGTCAGCGGATCGAAGGCCGACACCCCGTGCAGCTTGTCCACCTCATCGTCGACAGCCGGACCGTATCCATGACCTTTTTCTGTGACCACGTGAACGACGACGGGTTCGCGCAGCTTCTTCGCGCGCGACAGCATCACCTCGAGTGCCGGTTCATCGTGTCCGTCGACGAGGCCCGCGTACTTGATACCGAGGCTTTCGAAGATCGTTGACGGTTGAAGGAGCTGCTTCAGACTCTCCTTGACGCGATACGCGGCCTGGTCGGCGGTGGAGCCGACGAGAGGAAGGTCACGGAGCAATCGCGAGATGTCGTCCTTGATGCGCTCGTAACGCGGGTCGACTCGCAGCTGCGACAGGTGCCGCGCGAGGCCGCCGACCGTCGGGGCGTACGAGCGGCCGTTGTCGTTGATCACGATCACCAGGTTCGGTGGCTGCAGGTGGGCGATCTGGTTGAGCGCCTCGTACGCCATGCCGCCCGTGAGGGCGCCGTCGCCGATGATCGCGACGACGTGCCCGCCGATGCGCTTGCGCAGGCGAGCTTCGGCGATGCCCAGCGCATAGCTGAGCGAGGTCGACGCATGGCTGTTCTCGACGAGGTCGTGAGCGGATTCGTGGCGCGATGGATAACCGGACAGTCCGCCAGCCTGGCGCAACTTCGCAAAGTCCTTCGACCTGCCCGTCACGATCTTGTGGACGTAAGCCTGATGACCGGTGTCCCAGACGATCGCGTCCTTGGGGCTGTCGAACACCCTGTGCAGGGCGAACGTGAGCTCGACGACACCGAGGTTCGGGGACAGGTGACCGCCGGTCTTCGAAGTCTGCTCGACCAGGAAGGCACGAACCTCCTGAGCCAGCTCGACGAGATGTGGCTGGTCGAGCGCGCGAAGGTCGGCGGGCGAGTTGATGGTCTCCAGGATGCCCAACAGCTGCTTTAACGCTCCGCGCCCGACATGAGTTCCGCCAGTGCGATGCACAACCGGGTTCCGGCCCCACTCGGTCCGCGCAGCACCGTCGTCAGCTCGGTGTTCGTGTTCCAGCTCGAGGAGGCGATGTCCAGGTGCGCCCACGGCTTTCCACCGGCGAACTCGCCGATGAACATGCCGCCGAGGATGGTGCCTGCCTCGCCGTACTCGGCGTTGCGCAGATCCGCGATCTGGCTGCGGAGCAGGACCCGATAATCGGCATAGATCGGCAGCCGCCAGACACGGTCGCCTGCCTCCATCGAAGCCTTTTCGACCAGGGCCCAGAAGGCGTCGTCGTTGCTGACCGCGGCCGACGCGGCATGCCCGATCGCGATCTTGGCGGCGCCGGTCAATGTCGCCAGGTCGAGGATGTGGGTCGCGCCATTGCGCAGCGCGTGGGTCAGCGCGTCGGCCAGAACGAGCCGCCCTTCGGCGTCGGTGTTGACGATCTCGACAGTCTTTCCGTCTGCGCTGACCTGCACATCTCCGGGGTGCTGCGCAGATGGCCCCGGCATGTTCTCGGTCGCGGCGATGACAGCCATGACATCAAGCGGAACTTTGCGCGCGGCGATGACGTCGATGGCCGACAGCACCGCCGCCGCCCCCGCCATGTCGGACTTCATCCGGCTCATGTTTTCGGCGGGCTTGATCGAGATGCCGCCGGAATCGAACGTGATGCCCTTGCCCACAAGCGCCAGCACCGTCGCGCCGGTCTGCGCAGGCATACCAGGCTGTTGATTGCCGCGATGCCGGAGCCGGATGAGGCGTGGTGGCAAGGCGGAGCCGGAAGCAACGCCCAGGAGCAGGTTGTAGCCGCCGGTTCGTAGCTCCGCCGGGCCCAGCACCTCGACCTCCATGCCGTGTCGCTGGGCGATGCGCAGCGCTTCCTGCGCCAGGGCCTCCGGCGTCAGCTCGTTGGGCGGCGCGTTCTGCCATTCGCGCGCGCGGTTGGTCGCCTCGCCGTTCTCCTGCGCGGCGACGACTTCGTGCTCGCGGCCGATTCCAAAACCGGTCAGCACCAGCTCTTCGATCTCGCGCCGCTCCGGTTGCGCGCCCGTCTGCCTCGAGCGCCGCTCGAACGTGCCCATCACGCAGCCCTCGACGACTCCTTTCAACGAGTCCATCTTCAGAGGGGGCTCCGCTCGCACGAGGCCGATTCGCCTGTACCCGTACGTGCGTGAGGCGCGGATCAGCTCGTGGTGGGCCGACCGCAGCCGTTGGCCGTCGAGGTCCTGGAGCGCTCCGACGCCGTAGAGGACCACGCGGCGTGGTCCGCCCTTGACGTTGATGGGCACCGGGAGGACCTCGTGGATGCGGCCGCGGAACTCCGCGCTCGCGATCATCTCCGACAGCACTCCGCCGAGGGCTCGGTCGAGCTCGAGGGCGCTGCCGGCCAGGCGCTGGCCGGTGGAAACGGCGATGGCCAGTGCGTCGACGGGCAGCTCGGCGGGCGGCGTCGAAACGAGGCTGACCTTCACCGAGGCTTAAGCGTACCCATGAGGATCGGCCAGGCGCTCCGCCACCAGCTCCAGGACGTGGGCCACCCGCAGCTGCATGTGGCGCTGCCTCGCCGCGGCCTCGATGTGCATCAGGCAGCCCGGGTTGTCCGACGCGACCACTGTGCAGCCGGTCTTGGCGATGGCGTCCAGCTTCCACTGCGCGAGGCGGCTCGCGACGCGAGGCCACTCGAGGCTGAACGTGCCGCCGAAGCCGCAGCAGTTGGCGATGTCAGGGATGTCGACCACCTCGTACCCGGCTACCTCGAGCAGGCGCCGGGGCTCGCTCTTGAGCCCAAGCTGGCGGAGGCTCTGGCATGAGTCGTGGTAGGCGATCTTCAAGCTCAGCGGCTTGGCGTCGACCAGCTCAGGGTTGTTCGTCAGGAGCTCGAGGACGAAACGCGTCGAGTCCCGCATTCGCGAGCGCAGGTCCTCGGAAACTTTGACGCCCCAGTCGGGCGCGTCGATCGTGAACGCGCCGAAGCAAGAGGCCGATGGCGTCACGATCAACCCCTTGGAATTTACAAGGCTCTCAGCCAGGCTCTCGTGCAGGGAGGCACCTCCCTTGAAGTCGCCTGCGTTGGCCGCGATGAGGCCACAGCACCACTGACCCTTGGGAAACCCAACGTTGAAGCCCGCGGTGGTCGCGATCCGTTCCAGAGCCACCGCCGCCATCGGCTGGACGCGGTCCACCATGCAGGAGGCGAAGATCGTGAGCGGCTCTCCGTCCACATCGCTGCGCCGGACCCGGTCGCGGTACGGGACGCGCGTCAGCCGGGGAGTGCCCGGGACCAGCCCGCTGAAGGGCGCGCCGGCTCTCAGCATGCGGTCCGCGAGCTCGGGGCGCTTCCACAGACCGAGCAGGGCCTTCTTGCGCAGCGACTTCCGGCCTGCCTTGCGGTGCTCCAGGATCTGCCGCGGCAGCGGGATGTCGACCGGGCAGATCTCCTGGCAGGCGTTGCACTGCGTGCAGAGGGTGTTGGCGAGGTCGATTTCGTGGACGCCGTGGTGAAACGGCGTGACGACCAGCCCGATGGGACCGGTGTAGATGTGGCCGAACTGGTGGCCGCCCACCGCCATGAACGGCGGGCAGGCGTTGGAGCAGGCGCCGCAGCGGATGCATGTCATCGCGTCGCTGAACACCGGGTCGGCCCGCATCGCCTCGCGGCCGTTGTCGATGATCACGCAGTGCATCTCGCGCGGTCCGTGGACCCCGATGGTCAAGGACTGCTCGATGTCCGCGGACCGCGACGGACCCGTGATCCAGTTCACGTAGCTGGTCATGATCTGGCCGGTTCCACTGCGCGGGAGCATGCGCAGGACCGCCACCGCGTCATCCAGCGTGGCCACCACCTTGTCGATGCCGAAGAGCGCGATGTGCACGGGCGGAAGGGTCGTCGTCAGGTCTGCGTTGCCTTCGTTGGTGACGAGCACGATGGTCCCGGTCTCGGCGATGGCCATGTTGGCGCCGCTGATGCCGACCGCCGCGTCGATGAACTTCTGGCGCAGCGAGGTCCGCGCGTGGTGCTGGATCGCCTGCACGGTCGGTTCGGTGCCGAAGACGTTGGCCGCGTCCTCCTTCGTGAGGTGGATCGCGGGCGCGATCAGATGTGACGGCCGCGTGTGAGTGAGCTGCACCATCCGCTCGCCGAGGTCGGTCTCGACGACCTCCATGCCGAGCGCTTCGAGGAATGGGTTCAGCTCGATCTCCTCGGTGGCCATCGACTTGACCTTTGTCACCACCATCCGACCGCCGGTTGGCGGCTGCTCCGTGCCCGCGTTCCAGCAGATCTGGGCGATGATGTCGCGCGCCTCGGCGGCGTCCTTGGCGAAGTGGACCTTCCCGCCCACTGCCTCCAGCCGAGTCTTGAACTGCTCGATGAGCTCGGGCAGCCGCTCCAGGTTGGCCCTCCGCCGGCGCTTGAGGTCGGCGCGCCCGGTCTCGAAGTCGAGGCTCTCGAAAGCCTTGTTGCGCCGGGAGCGCAGCCCCGTCATGGCTTCGGTCAGAGCGTGCTGAAGCTTCGGGTCGCCGAGCGCCTTGTTGACCCGGTGAGAGAAGTGCCGCCGGGATTCAGGCACGCGTCGTGGTGGCTTCCTGGATCGCTGCCGCGAGGAGCTCAGGGGTCGTCACCGGCGCCAAGCATATGGTTCCGGAGCACACCACCGCACGCTGATCACCGGTTGGATCGATCACGGCGTATGGATGCGCGAGGACCGCGGCGCGCGCGAGCACCGGGTTGCGAGTCGACACCTTGACCTGGTGATGCGTACGGTCGAGCGCGCGCGCAAAGACCGCCGCCATCAATCCGTACTGCCGCGGCAGAGCCGCGACCGACTCGAGCGCCCGGCGGGCCCGGTCGAGGTATGGGGCGTTGAGATCACCGGCGAGGATGTTCAGCTCTACCAACGCCATCGCCGCGATCGAGTTTTCCACCAGGGGCTTGATCGGTTCGGCCAGTCGTCCGAGCTCCTCGCCGGTGGCGTGGTCGAAGTAGCCGCCGAGGTTTGGGTCGCCGTAACGGGCGTCGAGGTGGGTGGCCAGGTCGGTGGCGGCTGGTAACCACTGGTCGCCGAGGCCCGCCTGGTGCGCTCGCAAGAAGGCCCACATGCTCCACACCTGGTCGGCCAGCTGGCCTCCAACGCCCTCCGCGTGGGCGACGCCTTCGCCTCGCCGGTAGGCGTCCTTGAGGAGCCGCTCGAGCACCTTGCCCGCCTTCTCGCGCAGAAGTGGCCGGTCGAGGCGGCGCCAGGCGTCCAGATACGCGATGGCCAGCGCGGCGTTCCACGAGGTGTACACGCGCCGGTCGACGTAGGGCGGCGGCCGCTGCGTGCGCTCTTCCGCATCCATCGAGTAGTAATGCTCGTCGGCGTCCTGGCTGCCGCCGTACGCGCCCGACTTCGGGTCGCGAAGCACCTTGTCGAGGTAACCGGTCGTAGTGTCGAGCACGGAGTCCATGCCCGCGAGCGCGAGCGAGCTGATGAGCCCGGCGTGGTCCTCGAGCATCTTCTCGAAATGCGGAACGCTCCAGTCCTGCGTCGTCGAGTAGCGGAAGAAGCCTCCCTCGACGTGGTCGTACATTCCGCCGCCGGCCATCCGCTCCAGCGTGTGGACGGCCATCTGGCGTAAGGCCACATCCGAACGCAGCTGCGACTGTTCGAGCAGGAGGAGGATGGCGTCTGTTTGCGGAAACTTGGGCGCGTTGCCGAAGCCTCCGTACTCGGGGTCGTAAGCGGCCTTCACCGCGTCGAGGACCGCATCGCCGTCGGAGTCGTCGAGCGATGCGGCGCTGCGCCCCACGCTCGACGCGGAGCGCTTGCGCGCTTCGAGGACGCGGCTCGCAATCTCGGACTGGTTGGTTCGGTAGTAGCCGGCGATGCGTGTCAATGCATCCGCCATCTGGTCCGGTGGCAGGTACGTGGCGCCGGTGAGGATGTCGCCTGAGGCTGTGAGGAAAGCTGTCGAGGGCCAGCCGCCCATGTTGTAGCGCTGGTTGATGTCAGGCCGGACGTCGTTGTCGACCCGGATGGGCACGTACTCGCGGTTGATCAGGTCGATGATCCCGGGATGCGAGTACGTGGTCTCGTCCATCACGTGGCACCAATGGCACCACACCGCGGAGATGGAGAGGAGGATGGGCCGGCCGCTCTGCTTCGCCTCGTCGAACGCATGCGGCGACCAGAGGTGCCAGTTGATCTCGGCCGCGCGGTTGGGACGCGGCGAAAAGTGGAATCCCCCCGCCTCGTCCGCCACACGACAAGGTTACGCGGGTGAAACAATG
>Ga0209011_1000875_pt1 | contig 10915 bp, 10 predicted proteins | sample BlaSpr_A8_OM1_M3_FD_187986 | JGI IMG/M metagenome (GOLD analysis project Ga0209011, IMG submission 187986) | Forest soil microbial communities from Thunder Bay, Ontario, Canada - Black Spruce, Ontario site 2_A8_OM1_M3 (SPAdes) (version 2) | ecosystem: Environmental > Terrestrial > Soil > Boreal... | reverse complement strand
CGCGTGACCAGCTCGCACTCGCAGATGATCTCCTCGGACTGCGGCACCGGTTCCCGGGCGCCCAACCGCGCGCCGAGCTGGTAGGTCGCGTGCCGCTCCGAACCCGGCAGGGGCTCCCTGGCCGTGCCGCACGGCCGCTGAACGCCGAGCTGCTCGCAGACGGCGTCGACCGCCACCTCGGCCATGAGGCGGTAGGTCGTGGTCTTGCCGCCCGTGATGGTGACGAACCCGCTCACCCCATCGCGCTTCTTGTGGTCGAGCAACGCATGCGAGCGGGTGACGTCGCGCGTGTCCACGTCCTTTGCGCGCGTCTCCTGGAAGAGGGGCCGCACCCCCGCCCAGGCATGAAGCGCGCGTGCCTGCCGGAACCCGGGCACGAGCTTGTCGCCCTCGTCAAGCATGAAGTCGACCTCTTTCCTGGTGATCTGCGCCTGGTCGGGGTCGTCGATGTGCACGTCGGTCGTGCCGATGACGCACGTAGTGCGGATCGGGACGATGATGTCGCCGTCGCCGGGCATCTTGCAGCGGTTGAGGACGGTGTTGACCAGGCGGTGATTCATCGCGATCATCACGCCCTTGCCCGGCAGCACCTGGACCTCGCAGCCGGCGAGCTCGGCGACCTGGCCCGCCCATGCTCCGGCGGCGTTGACCACCACCTCGGCATGCACGGTGGTCTCCTCTCCGGTGCGTTCGTCCCGGACCAATGCGCCTTTCACCTTGCCGCCGTCGACCTCGAGCGAGAGCACTCGGTGATAGGTGAGGACTCGCGCCCCGTGAGCCTGAGCTGACCGGACGTTGCTCCAGACGAGCTTCCACGGATCGATGGCCGCGTCGGGCACGGCGAATGCGCGCTTGATGCCGGGGTGAAGTCGAGGCTCGTGGCGCAGAGCGTCGGCGAGCGAGACCTCATCCACCGGCACGCCGGTCGCTTTGCATCCGGCGACGAAGCGGTCGCCAAAGTCGGGGTCGTCCCACGGAGTCGCGACGAAGTAGCCGCCGGTGTCCTCGATGCAGTCGGCTGCGATCTTGCGCAGGATGATGTTCTCGTTGATGCACTCGATCGCGGCGGGCTGGTCCTTGACCGCGTAGCGGCCGCCGGAGTGGAGCAGGCCGTGGAAGCGGCCGGTCGTCCCGTCGGCGAGGTCGCGGCGCTCGACGAGCACGGTCGAGAAGCCCCGCATCGCGGCGTCGCGCGCCACGCCGCTCCCCGTCGAGCCGCCGCCGATGACGAGAACGTCGGTCTGGATGCTGCTTTCCGTGCCCCTCACCCTAACCTCTCCCCTGAACGGGGAGAGGGAGGACTACTTTTCCTGGCCCTCGGCGAAGTCGCCCTTCTTGCCGTCCTCGGGGTGGTGCTCGATGTCCTCTTCGCCCGTGGCGAAGGTGCCCTCGTGCCGGTGCTCGTGGGCTGCCGGAACCTTTCTCTGCCCTTCGGCAAAGTCACCCTCGGTGTCGCCTTCGGGGTGATGCTCTATGTCCTCTTCCCCGGTGCCGAAGCTTCCTTCGTGGTCGCGTTCGTTCTCCATCGCCATTCTCCTTGCAGCCAGATTCCGGAACGAAGCCGCGGTGGCCCGGCGGCCGTTTGACCGCCGGGCCTCAAAAAGTCAGGCTACTCCGTCCAGTCGAAGGTCCGTGTCACGGCCTTCTTCCACAGCGCGTATTCCTTGTCGACCTCGGCCTTGGGCATCTTCGGCTGCCATTCCTTGTCCTTGCCCCAGTTCGCCCGGAGCTCCTCGACCTCTGTCCAGAATCCGACCGCCAGACCGGCTGCGTAGGCCGCGCCGAGAGAGGTCGTTTCCGCCACCGTCGGGCGAACGACCGGCACGCCGAGGACGTCGGCCTGGAACTGCATCAGCAGCTCGTTCTGGACCATGCCGCCGTCGACCTTGAGCGCGGTGAGCTTGACGCCCGAGTCCGCGTTCATCGCGTCCAGGACTTCACGCGTCTGCCACGCCGTGGCCTCGAGCGCCGCGCGCGCGATGTGTCCCTTGTTCACGTAGCGAGTGAGCCCCGCGATCACGCCGCGCGCATTCGACTTCCAGTAAGGCGCGTAGAGACCGGAGAACGCGGGAACGAAATAGACACCACCGTTGTCCTCGACCGTCCGTGCGAGCGTTTCGATCTCGGGGGACGTCTTGATGAGGCCGAGGTTGTCGCGCAGCCACTGCACAAGTGCGCCCGTGATCGCGATGGAGCCCTCGAGGCAGTAGACCGCCTGGCCCTTGCCGATCTTGTAGCCGAGCGTGGTGAGCAGACCGTGCTTTGACTGGACGGGCTTGGTGCCGGTGTTCAGCAGCATGAAGTTGCCGGTGCCGTAGGTGTTCTTCGCCTCGCCGGTCGAGAAGCACGTCTGCCCGAACAACGCCGCTTGCTGGTCGCCGAGGTCGCCCGCGACCGGTATCCCGTCGAGGATGTGCTTGGCCTTTCCGTACACATCGCTCGAGCCGCGGATCGAAGGAAGCATTGCCCGCGGTACGCCCATGATCTTCAGGATCTCGTCGTCCCAGTCGAGGGTCTGGAGGTTCATGAGCATGGTGCGGCTGGCGTTCGAGACGTCGGTCACGTGGACGCCGCCGCTGGTGCCTCCGGTGAGCAGCCAGATCAGCCAGGTGTCGATGTTGCCGAAGAGAACCTCTCCCTTCTCTGCCTTGGCGCGGGCGCCGGAGACGTTGTCGAGGACCCACTTGATCTTGGGCCCCGAGAAGTAGGTGGCCAGCGGAAGACCGACCTTGGCGCGGAACCGGTCCTGGCCGCCTTCCTTGCTGAACTCGTCGACGTACTTGTCAGTGCGCGTGTCCTGCCAGACGATCGCGTTATAGACCGGCTTGCCGGTGTGCTTGTCCCACACCACGGTCGTCTCGCGCTGGTTGGTGATGCCGACGGCAGCGATGTCCTCGGCCTTGACCTTCTCGAGGCCGGCTTTCACGACCTCCTGGGTCCGCTCCCAGATCTCCATCGGGTCGTGCTCTACCCAGCCGGGCTTCGGGAAGATCTGCTCGTGCTCTTTCTGCGTGACGGAGACGACCTTGCCGCTGTGGTCGAAGACCATGAAGCGAGTGCTCGTGGTCCCCTGGTCGATCGCCGCCGCGTACTTTGGCGCCATATCTCGACTCCTTTCGTTATGCGAACGCGTTGCCTAGGCGGGGAAGGTCCAGTGATAGAGGAGGGCTCCGAGGACGCCGCCGATGATCGGGCCTACGACCGGGACCCACGCGTAAGACCAATCAGAGGTGCCCTTGCCCGGGATGGGCAGGATGAAGTGGATGATGCGCGGCCCGAGGTCGCGCGCCGGGTTGATGGCGTAACCGGTCGGTCCACCGAGCGAGAGGCCGATGGCAAAGACGAGCAAACCGACGAGCAGAGGGGTCAGGCCTGATGAGCCAGGCGCCTTGTTGCCGCCGATGGTAAGGACGCCGAACAGCAGCATGGCCGTGCCGATGATCTCGGTGACGAGGTTGAGGGCGTAGTTGCGGATCGCCGGTCCGGTGGAGAAGACGGCGAGCTTCAGTCCTGGGTCTTCCGTTTCCTTCCAGTGGGGCATGTAGGCGGCGAAGACGAGGATGGCGCCGACCATGGCACCGACGAACTCGCCGGCGATGTAGACCGGGACGTCACTCCAGGGGGTCACGCCGATTGATGCGAGGCCCAACGTGACGGCGGGGTTGAGGTGGGCGCCGCTGAAGCGGCCGACTGCATAGACCGCCATGGCGACGGCCATGGCCCATCCGAACGTGATCACGATCCAGCCGCTGTTCTGGGCTTTCGACTTCGCGAGCAGGACGCCCGCCACGACGCCGTCCCCGAGCAGGATCAGGATGGCGGTCCCAATGACCTCCGACGGGAAAATCCCCATGACTCCCTCCTAAATTGGGTTGGAAGGTGCGCCCAACAAGAGCGGAGCGCTAATTGGGCGAAAGTAACACCGCCGTAGGGCATTGTCAATCGCGGTTCGATAATCCTGACTCCCCACGGCGTGGTCCGGCTGGGCGCAACGACGGTTAGGCTGTGTCGCGTGCCCAAGCCGATCCAGTCGATCGAGCGAGCGGCGGCCATCCTTCGCCTGCTTTCCGGACGCACGCGGCGGCTGAGCCTGGTCGAGCTCACCGGCGAGCTTGGGCTGCCCAAAGGCACCGTCTACGGCATGCTGCGCACGCTCGTGCAGGTCGGTTTTGTGGAGCAGGACCCTGAGACCGGCAAGTACCGGATCGGGGCCACGCTCTTGCACCTCGGCAGCAGCTACCTGGACGGCAACGAGCTCCGCACGCGGGCTCTCAACTGGTCGGACTGGCTGGCGGCGCGAAGCCGCGAGAGCGTGCGCATCGGGACGATGCACGAAGGACGGGTGCTGATCGTGCACCACGTGTTCCGGCCCGACGACAGCCCGCAGGCGCTGGAGGTCGGCGCGCTTCTACCCGCGCACGCGAGCGCGATGGGCAAGGTCCTCCTCGCCACCAACCCATACGTCGTCGCCGAGCTGAGCAAGGCGCAGCTGCCTTCCATCACCGGCGCGACCATCACCGACCCCTACCAGCTGAGCGCTGAGCTGGAAGAGGTGCGCGAGCGGGGTTGGGCGGCGGAAGTCGAGGAGCTGATCATCGGCGAGGCTTCGTGCGCCGCGCCCATACGCGACCGGCGTGGTGTCAGCGTGGGCGCGATCGCGGTCACGGGACCGGTCGAGCGGGTATGCGAGAACGGGCAGCCGCGGGCGGAGCTCGTGACGTACGTGCGCGAGGGAGCGCGCACGATCTCACGCGACCTGGGCGCGATCCCATGGTGATGCCGAATACTCACAGGCGAGGATTGGTGTGAGCGAGCAGTACGTCGCGGCCATCGACCAGGGCACGTCATCCTCGCGCTGCCTGGTGTTCGACCAGCAGGGCCGGATCGTGTCAGTCGGCCAGAAAGAGCACGCACAGATCTTTCCGCGGCCAGGCTGGGTCGAGCACGACCCCGAAGAGATCTGGCGCAACGTCCTTTTCGTCGTCAAGAGCGCGCTTGACCAGGCGGGCCTCACGGCGGGCGACCTCGTCGCCCTCGGCATCGCGAATCAGCGCGAGACAACGCTGCTTTGGGACCGGCACACGGGCAAGCCGTTGCACAACGCGATCAGCTGGCAGGACACCCGGACGGATGCTCTGGTCAAGGAGCTGGGTGGAGCGGTCGGGCAGGACCGCTTCCGCGAGAGCTGCGGTTTGCCCCTGGCGACCTACTTCTCCGGGCCGAAGATGAGCTGGCTGCTGGAGCACATCCCCGACCTGCGGCGCCGCGCCGAAGCCGGCGATGTGCTCTTCGGGACGATGGACAGCTGGCTGATCTGGAAGCTCACCGGCCTGCACATCACCGATGTGACCAACGCCAGCCGGACCATGCTGATGAACCTCAACACGCTCGACTGGGACGACGACCTGTTGAGCGCCATGGGAGTCCCCCGCCAGGTGCTGCCCAAGATCCACGCTTCTTCTGAGATCTACGGAGAGGCGTCGGGACCGCTACGGGGTGTGCCGGTGGCGGCCGCGCTGGGCGACCAGCAGGCGGCGCTTTTCGGCCAGACGTGCTTCTCGGTGGGTGAGGGGAAGTGCACCTACGGCACGGGCAGCTTCTTATTGATGAACACGGGACCGCAGGCGCGGCCGTCCACGCACGGACTGCTCACGACGGTGGGATACCGGATCGCCGACCAACCGGCCTCCTACGCGCTGGAGGGCTCGATCGCGGTCACGGGCGCGCTGGTTCAGTGGCTGCGCGACAAGGTGGGGCTGATCGGAAGCGCGCCGGAGGTGGAAACGCTGGCGCGGACGGTCGAGGACAACGGTGGGATCTACTTCGTGCCGGCGTTCTCCGGCCTGTTTGCGCCGCACTGGCGAAGCGACGCACGGGGGGTGATCGCTGGGTTGACCGGCTACGTGACCAAAGGCCACATCGCTCGCGCCATCCTGGAAGCCACGGCGTGGCAGACGCGGGAAGTGGTGGACGCGATGAACGTGGATTCGGGCGTGATGCTCACCACGCTTAAGGCCGACGGCGGCATGACGGCGAACAATCTCTTGATGCAGTTCCTCGCCGACGTGCTTGGCGTGCCGGTGGTCAGGCCGATCGTGGCGGAGACGGTTTCGCTGGGCGCGGCTTACGCAGCGGGGTTGGCGGTGGGGTTCTGGCCCAACATGCAGAGCCTTCGGGCCAACTGGCACAAGGCCGCGGAGTGGCTTCCGAACAAGAATGGGCAGGACCGCGAGAAGGGATACCGGAAGTGGAAGAAGGCGGTCTCGCGCACGCTCGACTGGGTCGATGACGACGACTGATGCAGTTGGGGCCAGGCGGGTGATGGCGCGACGCATGAAGATCACGCTGTTGGTTGCGGTTCTGGCCGCCGTGCTGATGCTGGTCGCCGCGGTCAACCTGGTCCTGGTCTTCGTGCTCTTCAGCGCCTACCCTCCCGCGGGCCGGCCCGACACGGAGCTCACCAACTTCTTGGCGCCCATGGCCGTCGGCGCGCTTCCGTTCCTGGTCGTGGGTGCGCTCGTGGCCTGGAGCGTGCTGCAGCGAAGCCTGACCAACCTTGCCGTGGTCAGCGGCATCGGGCTGCCGTTCATGGTGGTGCTCGGGTTCTGGGCGGGTCTGTTTGCTTCGGCCCAGGAGCTTCCCGTGGGCACGCCGTCGGCGGCTGCCTTGACGACCTACCAGTTCACCTGGCTGGCCGCTCTCATTGCTGATGCGGTCACCCTGGTCATGTCCCTGTTCTCCAACCTGACGAGAAAGCCCAGGCTCAGAAGTAGACCTCTTCGGTGATCGAGTACTGGCTCAGGTAGAGGTTGCCGCCCGGACCGATGATCTGGGCAAGCGCGGGGGTGGCGGCGATGAACTTGACCACGACGAGGACCTCCACCGCGTGGCCGCCCCCGGCAACCGGCCGGAAGCCCCAGGCACCGTAGACGCTGCAGCTTCCGAGATCGCCTCCGCTCGAGAGAATGCACGTGCGCACCGCGAAGCACGCGGTCTGTGTACCGGAGAAGGAGGATGGGACACAGCCCCTCGGGTCGCCGCAAACGCCGGTCGCGCTGGTGCAGGTGCCGTAAAGCTGGCCCGGGCCCTCCTGGCCCCAGCTCGCGACTGTGTTGGGAATGCCGCTGTTGGGCTCGTCGCGCACCGACGAGCCGATGTCGCTGGTGTCCGATATGGCCGCCAGGCGCGCGCCCGCGCGAGCAGCGCCGGCGGCATCGATCGACTGCCAGTAGGCCCGCCCGACGTCAACCGTCAGCAGCACGAACAGCAAGAGCACGGGCAGCGTGAGGGTGAACTCGATGAGCGCCTGCCCGCTGCTGCGCCGGTTCCGGCGGGTCACTGGACGATGGTCACCGTGCCGATCGTCTGCTGGCCGGGTCCCGGCTGGCCCGTGTTCTTGAAGGTGTACGTGCGGTACGCGTAGTCACCGCAGTGGTCTCCGTCGAGGACGAACACCGAGACGGACACGTACGCACCCACCGGAGTCGGGAACGTGTACCTGACCTGGGCCAGGTTGGTGCCCGAGCTGGCGCCCGGGATGTCGCTCTCGTGGCCCCACACCCAGCTGCCGCTGACCTCGACCGTCGCGCCGTTGCTGTTGGGGATGGCATAGACCCAGTCGGGCGGTGAGCTCGATTTGATGGTGTACGTGCCGCCGGCAGTCGGATACGCCGGACTCTGGTCACCTGGATTGTTGTTGGGCGGAGGCAGCGGCGCACCGGGGCCTGGCGTCGTGTTCCAGATCCCCTGTGAGAAGAAGATGGGCGAGCCGCTGTTGACCTTGATGAACTGGTCGTAGGCGTCCATCGCCCACTCATCGGTGTAGTTCACGGTCACGGTCTGGTAGCCGGGGCCGGCCGCCGACAGGCTGGCGCTGGCGATGATGCTCGTTTCGTTCTTGCCCGAGGTCGGAATGCCCGACACGCTCGCCGAGCCATAGCCCGAGCTGAAGTCCATCGTGCCCGGCTGGCCGAACGTGGTGAACGAGTAGGCCAGGATCTGGCCGGTGACCGCGCGGCTTCCGCCACCACTGGCCATGCCCAGGTTGACCTCCACGCCCCCACCGGTCGCGGCGGACGTCTGATAGATGATGCCCTGGAGCTGGTTGCTGCTTGCCGCACGCGCGTCCAGGTGGATGAACGAGCTGTTTTCCTCGTCGATCAGCAGCGGCGATCCGCCGACCGCGGCCAGGCCGTTCACGCCGGCCCCGGAGAGCGACAGTCCCTTCACCTCGTTGGTGGTGACGAAGCCGCCCGAGCCCGGCCCGAGCCGGAAGACCGAGCCACTTCCGCTGATGACCGTGTTGTCGCCACCGCCGCTGGTGGAGGCGGCGGCGCCGCCCACGCAGGACGCGTTCACGGGGCTGACAAAGGCGCCGTAGCCGCCGCTGCCGTGCCCGATCCAGACGCCTGCAGTGAGCCCAGGGCACGAGTTCGGCTGGCCGCCTGTGCAGAGGTCGAAGTCACCAGCCGTTTCCCGGCTGTGGTCGATCCCGTTGGCAAGGTATGCGCCTCCGGTCAGGGTGTTGACCGGCGCGGTGCCGGCGATGTCGTACAGGCCCTGGTCGAATTCGTACGTGCCGTGGTTGATGACGATGTAGCTGTATGAGCCCGGTCCGATGACGAATGGCTCCGACCCGTTGGCGCACGGTCCGGACACCGCCTGGCCGTTGAGGATCAACCCACCGCAGTTCGGAAGCCCACTCGTATCGACTGCAGGTCGCCAGTACGCCGCCGGATTGAACGGCGTCTGGTTCGCGTCGAGCTCGGCCAGGCTGGGCTGACCCGTCGTGGTGCACGGTGTGATGGAGACGCCGCCGCCTCCGAACCTCTGGCAGTACAGGTTGGCACCGCCGGCGATCGCAAAGCCGGCAGCGCCGATGGCGGTGTTTGGAGCGCAGGTCGCGCCGAGGTATGGATCGCAAAGCGTCGTTCGGTCCTGGATCACCATGTCGCCGTTGGACTGCAGCGCGGCCACGTGTGAAGCAGGCGTGAAGACGGAGCCGTCAAAGCCATAGATGTTGGGATGGCTGCCCGGAACCGTCCAGAACGTGGGGCAGTTGTTGGTGCCACCCGAGCAGGAAAGCTGGCTCCGGCCGGCGGGGGAGGTCTCGGTGAAGCATTGCTGCTGGGCGGGCACGCAGCCTGCCTGAGGCTGGTAGAGGAGCAACGCATTGGGAGGCGGCGAGTTGACGGTGGAGCCGGCGAGGGTCGCCTGCGCGCTGGCGCCGACGGTGACGTAAGCGTTGTTGACGCCGAGCACGCTGGCGAAAAGCTCGGCGATGTTGGCCGTGATCACGACCTGCACACAGGTGAACTGTCCAGCGCCCTGGCACGCCGGCGGGATCGCGGCATAGGGCAAGGCTTTGACCGGCATGTTCACGGAGACCTTGGTCTTGAAGCCGGTGGTCGAGCTGCAGGGAATGCCGCCGGCGTCGAACCACGTGGTGGTGAAGCCGCCACCGGCGGTGCTGTCACACGCGCCGCCGAACAGGGTTGTGAAGCCGTTGTTGGCGGCAAAGTCGTGGGCGGCCTGCACCGCGGACGAGCCCGAGCTGATGGGCCCGCTCAGGTTTCCCGAGAGAGACATCTCTTTGGCCGCCGCGAGGGCGGCGAAGTCGGCGGCGTTCTGTGCGTTGCGTTTGGTCAGGTAGTCGCGGCTGGCATCGATGGCGAGGCCCGCGATGGCTGCCAGCACGATGAATCCGACCACGGCGATCGGAAGGATCTGGCCCGACTGCCTTCGTCGCCGGTTGGCGGTGATCATTCGACCGTCACCACGGAGACGGTTTTGACGATGATGTTGGGCGCGAGGCCGGCGATGGCGGGTGTGAGCGGAACGAAGTGGTACTGGACCTCGACCGCGACGTGTTTGATGGATTGACTGACCGCCCGCTGGGTTGAGCTGTTGCAGTTGGAATCGGGCGGAGCGGCGGTCGCGACCGCCGGCCAGATGTACGCATAGCCTTTGTTAGGCGGTGGCGTGGTTGGCTGCAGAGCCCCTGTTGGGTTGTTGGGATCGCTGTCGCCCACGATGGAGTTGGGATCCATCACGACAGGAAATCCCTGCCCGACCAGCTCTACATCGCTGATGATCTGGCAGTCGCTGAACATCGAGACCTGGAGTGAGGCCGCTCGCGCGCCATCCCGCGCGGCCGACGAGATCCCGCTGTATGCGTAGAGCAGCCGGCCGATGTCGACTGCGGCAAACATGACCAGCAAGAACAGAGGCGCGACCATCGAAAACTCGACCAATGCCTGGCTGCGTTGTGAACGCAATAGCTCCCTCCAGCCGTCTTGGTTGATGCTCCTTCGGACTTCAGAGATGCCGTCGAAGCGTCATGTGGCTAAACGGAGGGACGGCCACTATCCCGCGAATTTTTTACAAATTGTTCGATTTGCGATGCGCTGAAATGAAGAGTCACGAGATGACGTGCGAGCGGGGCTTGAGTTTTCTGCAGCGCGAGTCGCCTTTGCAACCAGGGAAATATTTGCTGCCAGGTCCAGGCTGTCGGATTGGCGCAGTACGCGGCGTGACTGGCGGCGCTAGTGGGTCGGCTTCGGGACTTCCCTTTCCGCAGACTCTTCCGGAGTCTCGCCCAAATGGTCCGGATTCTCCAGGTCACCCGGGCCCGTTGGGTGCTCTCGCTCCATGTGCACCTTGAGGTCTTCCGAGTTCTCGACGTCATGGCCGCAGATGTCGCACTTCATGTTTGCCTCCTTCGCAAGGATCACAAGCCAAGCCGAAGGGGCGGTCTTACGACAGCACCCCTTCTGCCTGACGTGATCACCATCGCCGCTCGCTCATAACAAAAGCAGCAACCGAGCTTCGGCGAAACGCTACCTCTGCGCTGAAACGAGATCTCGCTTGGCGCGCTCGCGCTCCCACCGCGCCTCGGCTTCTCCGATCGGTGTCG
>Ga0209011_1000874_pt1 | contig 10916 bp, 8 predicted proteins | sample BlaSpr_A8_OM1_M3_FD_187986 | JGI IMG/M metagenome (GOLD analysis project Ga0209011, IMG submission 187986) | Forest soil microbial communities from Thunder Bay, Ontario, Canada - Black Spruce, Ontario site 2_A8_OM1_M3 (SPAdes) (version 2) | ecosystem: Environmental > Terrestrial > Soil > Boreal... | reverse complement strand
ACGATCCCGCCATCGCTGGCTTCGCCGATAAGGCCCGCGCGATTTCCGAAGCTGAAAAGAAAATGATCGCGGAAGCGGCGCGGCGCTTGAGCGAGGCGGAAGCGAAAAAACTTCTTGGCGTCGAGCACTGGGTTCATGACGTGAGCTGGCGCGAAGCGCTGGAACTCCTGATGTCGCGGCCCACGGTGAACATCGAAGGCCTCGTCGGCGGCTACACCGGCCCCGGCGGAAAAACGATTCTTCCCGGTAAGGCCGTGGCCAAGCTCGACCTGCGCCTTGTCCCGGACATGACCGCGGCCGAAGCGCTCGCCGCGCTCAAAGCCCATCTCGCAAAAAAAGGTTTCGGCGACATCGAAGTCCGCATGACCGGCGGATACGATCCCAACAGCACGCCCGCCGACGCCGCGCTCATTCGCGTTGAGACCGAAGTGTATCGCAAGGGCGGGATTGACCCGGTCATTCTCCCGCGAAGCGCGGGATCGTGGCCCGGTTACGTATTCACCGGCGAGCCCCTCCACCTGGCGGCGGGCCCGTTTGGCCTCGGCCACGGAAGCGGCGCGCACGCTCCCGACGAGTACTACGTCATCGAATCGAAAAATCCCAAGGTCCAGGGCATGGACGGCGCCGTTCGCTCGTACGTCGAGCTTCTGTACGGGCTGGCGCAAGCAAGCTGAACCCGCGTCGCACTGCAAGAAACAAATCGATTCGATCGCTTGGTGCGGCTGGCTTCGTTCACGCTCTCAAGAGAGATGAAAATAGCCGTCGTTCTGGCCTAGCCGCACCGCAACCCCAAACAAATTCGAAAGATGTGCCGCGGTGAGCACGGAGGACTTCGGCCCGTCGGCGAGGATGCGTCCTTCGCGGAAGAGAATCACGCGCTCGATCTCCGGAATGATTTCGGATACGTGGTGGGTCACGAGCAAAATCCCGAGCCCGGATTGCGCAAGCTCGCGCATCGTCTCCCGAAGCTGGAGTTGCGCGCCGATATCCAGCGCATTGCTGGGCTCGTCAAAAAGCAGCGTCTGCGGCTTATGCACCAGCGCCCGGGCAATCAGCGTCCGCTTGGCTTCGCCGGAGGACATGTGCGCCAAGGGTCGCCCAGCCAAGTGCGCGATGCCGAGCCGCTCGAGAGCGGCTTCCGCTAAAATCACGTGCTCGGGATCAGGGTGGTGGTGCGGAAATATCTGCGTGCTGCTGAAAAAACCGGAGAGCACCACGTCGCGCCCCGTAGCGTTCGTCGTGCACGACGCCAGTAGGTCCGGCGAAACAATGCCAAGAAGCGAGCGCAGCTCAAAAACATTCCACCTTTCGCGCCCCAGTATGGAAACGCAGGACCCTTCCCGCGCGAGTGGATAGCACTCCCGCGTGATGGTCTTAATCAGTGTCGACTTGCCGCAGCCATTCGGACCCAAGATGCACACGTGCTCCCCACACGCGATCTCCAGGGTGATGTCCTGGAGGGCCACGCGGTCACCGCGCATGACGGTGACATGCGCGAGGGAGAGCAGGGGCGCCGGGATGGAGTTCATTCTGGGCTCAATAGCTTTGACCGCTTCTCGATCACCTGCAGGACGACAGCGTCATCTTAACTGAGCGCGGCTATGACGCAAGGGACCATGGATGGCAAATCAGCGAGGATACGACAGGGCTTGCTGGGATGAGGACTGGCGAGAAGATCTTCATGTTTGATATTGAAACAGCCGCCTGCCCAGGCCAAGCCTAAAAATAAACCGAAAAATAAAAAGGAGGTGAAAACAGGTTCGTTCTCACCTCCCGGGGTGGTGGGGTGTTGCATGGCAATACCCTGGGCGGCTCAGCAGTCCTGCCCTGCCAGGCAGGTCTGCGGCCTCACTCGCGCACTGCACTTGGCAATTCGTTAGGAGACTTACCACCAAAGAGCATGCCTTTGTTCGTTTTGTAGCATCGCGAAGTGCACGTGTCAACGGCAAAAAAAGGGAAAGATCGATGGGAAAAACGCGGCCCTTCTCCTATTCACCCGGGATCGGGAATGACTGCTTTGTTTACTCAGCGTCGTCTTAAGGGCTTGCTTTAATTCGATCCCTTTCTACTTTTCGCCTGGTCGAGGATTTCCCGCACCACGCGGCCGAGTGTCGTGGGACTGTATGGTTTTTGCAGGTAGCGTGCGTCAGCCATTACAGGCGAAGCGTTTTCCGAATCCTGCGAATAGCCGCTGGTAAAGAGAATGGACACACCAGGAAACAAAGCCGTGAGCCTCGACGCCACGGCCGGACCGCCTAGTTTGGGCATGATGAGGTCCAGAATCGCCAGTGCAGGCCTTTCTTTCGCGCAGAGCCGCAAGGCCTCCTCGCCATCACAGGCGGAGAGAACACGGTAACCGAGCTTCATGAGCGCCTGGCGCGCCATCTCTCGGATGGATTCATGATCCTCGGCCATGAGGATGGTTTCCGAGCCGCGCATTTCAACTAGAGCGGGAGCAGGTACTTTTACGGATGATCCTTCCGCAACCGGGCCTTCAAGCGCCGGCAGGTAAACGCGAAAGAGACTCCCCTGACCGGGCTCGCTGTATACGTGAATGAAGCCCCCGTGTTGTTTGACGATACCGTAAGCAGTGGCCAGTCCCATGCCCGTGCCCCTCCCCTGCTCCTTGGTTGTGAAGAACGGTTCGAAGATGCGCTCGCGCGTTTCGGAGTCCATGCCCATGCCCGTGTCGGAAACCGACAATACCGCGTAGCGCCCGGGCGCAACATAGGGATAGAACCGGCAGTAAGAGTCGTCCAGCTCCACCATCTCGGTCTCAATCAGCAATCGCCCGCCGCTGGGCATGGCGTCCCGCGCGTTCAGGCACAGATTCATAAGTACCTGCTCGAGTTGCGTCGGATCTGCTTTGACCGCATCGACCGCAGCGGCGATAACTTTCAGCTCGATGTCCCTGGCGATTACTTTTTCCAGGAAGCTGACCAGGCCGCTGGTGACGGCATTAAGGTCCACCGCCCGTGGTTGCAGCACTTGGCGGCGCGCGAAGGCCAGGAGTTGGCGGGTAAGCGCGGCGGCTCGTTCGGCCTGTTCGCGGATTCGCGCAAAGCGGTCTGCAATCTCGGGGGTCGCGCGATTCTGCTCAAAACCGAGCTCCGCCCAACCGAGAATGGCCCCCACCACATTATTAAAATCGTGTGCGATACCTCCGGCAAGCTGTCCGATGGCATCAAATTTTTGTGCCTGTCGCAACTGGCGCTCCATCGCGCGCAGTTCCGTCACGTCTTCGGCGATGATTTCAATGGCCCCGGTATGATCGGGGATGGAAAGAATGCGCATGTGGAGGCGCACGGCTACGATGCCTCCATCGCACCGCCGCCATTCGCTCTCGGCGCCGTGGATCTGCCCCTTTTCACGGCAGGAAGCCATCAGCTCTACATGCCGTTCGGGGAAGTGGAAGACGTCATTCCTCAGATTCAGTGCGTTCAGCTCCCCGCTGCCGGTGCAGCCAAGGATGGAGAGAAACGCGGGGTTTGCGTCCAGGAAGGTGCCATCCGCCGCCACGCGCGATATCCCGTAGATCGAGTGTTCCACGAGGTCGCGGTTTCGCTCCTCGGATCGGTCAAGAGCTTCCTCCGTGAGCTTTCGGTCGGTAATGTCTATGGCCATGAGTGTGGCTGCCGATACTGTTCCATCCTCCACACGCAGGGGATAGAAGCCGCAGAGCCATTTCCGCACGGCGGCGGGATCCTGAAGTGTGCCGCCATGTAGCTCGACGTTCGAGACGGACCCACCCGTCTGGAAGACCTTTCGCAAGTAACCCTCCGCTGCGTTCGCGAAGTCCGGCGCCACCTCCCGAACGGTAAGACCGATGTGCGCGGCGACGGCAAGCCCATCGAATTTCGAGACTGCGTCATTGACGCGCAAAAAGCGCATGTCGCGGCCGAAAACCGCCAAAGCGACAGGCAGCGAGCGATACAGCAGATCCAGTTCGGCGAATTGCCGCCGGGCCCGTGTTTCGCTCTCCGCCAGGGCGTTTTGTGTTTGCTTGGCTTCATCGCGGAGCGCCTTCTCACCGATAGCGCGCTTCAGCGCCACCGGAAGGCGCGAGATACGGTCTTTGAGAATGTAGTCGGTCGCACCCTGATTGATGCATTCAACCGCGGCTTCCTCTCCAAGCGTCCCAGTAACCAGAAGGAAGGGGATGTCCTTGCCGTTCTCGCGCAATTCCTTGAGCGCTTCCAGCCCCGTCCAGTTCGGAAGACGATAGTCGGAGAGAATCGCGTCGAAATTTTTCTGCTGCAATGCGCGGTGAAATTGCTCCTTATTCTCGGCCAGTGTGTGATCCAAGCGAAGTCCGGCTTCCCGGAGTTCATGGAGTATGAGTTCGACGTCATTTCGCGAGTGGGCCACGATGAGCACATGCAGCGGCGCCATGGCCTTCAGAGTGCCGAATTCTTCGAGTGTGCCCGATTTCATTAGGATCCCCCGGGGTTCCTGGACGTGAAGGCTTTGGACCGCGAAATAGGGTTGACCATCAGCGAATACATGCCGAATTGCAGGACAACTCCTCGCCGGAATCGTAATGCTTGATTCATCTTTTCTCAGCCGAATCGTTTTTCTCGCGTGATGCAGTCTCTTTCGTGAATGGAATCGCCGGAAGCCGCAACCCCGCTTCTACACTGTCCAGGAATTCAGAAAATGCTATGGCTTCCTTGGGAGACCAGAAACGCGCACTCGTGCGGAGTTCGAACGGACCCCACGGGCCCCTGTCGCGATTGAGCTTGGCGATGCGCTTTTCCAGGCGCTGGCATAGCACAGAAGCGCTGGGCTCCGCCGCATCCACGGCGAGCGCCGCGAATTGCGACTCGCCAAGACGGGCCACAATGTCGGTCCCGCGGAAACCGCCGGCTAGCAGCGCGGCTACTTCGCGCAAGGAGCTCTCCACGGCGACGGGACCGTGTTCCGCGCGCAGCGTTGCCAGATTGTCGATTCTCATGCACAGCAAGAACAGAGTGCTCTTCCTGCGCTTCGCTGTTTCCATCGCGCGCTTTCCGAGGGTGAGAAAACCGTCGCGGACATAGAGTCCCGTTTGGGAATCCCGCAGAAGATCGGCCAGGCCCTCGAGTGTGTTGTGAGCGAGAGCTGCGCGAAGAACACGTTCGAGTGTCCGGGTATCGATGAATCCTTTCAGCAGATAATCCAGGGCGCCTTGGCTCAAGCTTTGGGCCGCGCAATTCTTATCGCTGCCGTCCGCGAGCACAATCAGGGGCACCTCTGGCGCCGAGCGGTGCACGCGGTGCACCGCCTCCAGCGGATCGGGCTGCGCGAGTGACAGGTCGACGAAGATGACCTCTGGATTTACGATTTCGAGCATGGCAATCAGCGTCGGGATTGTGGAGACGATTGTTAATTCCAGGCCGTCCTGACTCTCCGGGTAGAGTTCGCGCAGAGCTGCAGTGGTCTCGGCGGGATCTCCTTCGGTAAGCAGTATGCGCAATTTCTTTTCGCTCATGCGCGTTGCCTCGCTTCCATGAACGCTCGCTGCGGGGAATTGCGCTGTGCCTTAGGAAGCGTTGCGCGTACGGATATGACGACATTATACTCGGTATTAATATTCATCTAAAGTTAACTCTGTTGACGAGACTGGAGAGGGCAGTCCTCTGGACAGCTGTCTTTTAGGAAGGGTCCGTCTATTGTGGCGCAGCCGCTGTAGGAGTCAAGAGTGCTCTGCTGCGTGTTACGAAAGCGCTAGGGGCGGCCCGCATGAGACTCCCAGCGGTGCAAAAGAAACGCTGTTAGTCCTGCAAGAAGACCTGCGGTGATGATTACGCCCTCCCAAACGATTCCCGTGGCGAGAACCTGCGACGCCGGCGCGCCAAACGGCGCGAGCAGCACCACCAGCGCCGCTTCGCGAACACCAATGCCCCCTTGCGTGATGGGCATGACCGCGGCGATTTTGGCCAATGGCCATGCGAAGAGCCATACACGCAGCGGTAGATCGAGGCCACAAGTAATACCCAGGAGCGCCGTGAGCAGAACATAGGTGCCCTGAACGGAAGTTCCCAACAACCAGCCAAGAACCAGCCGCCAGGGACGGCGCGAAACCGCGCGGATCGCGTGCCGAAGTTGCGCCAGCCTGCGCCGGATTCGAATGGAGCGTCCGCGCAGGAGCGGCCGGTGCAATGCCGCTATAAGACCGAAGAGAATCGCCGCGGCAAGGACACCGGCAAGGAGCACGCGCTTCGCCGGCGCCTGCAACGGAACGGGCAAGGAACCGGGAAGCAGCATCAGGCCCAGTGAAACGAGCGTGAGCTGAGCGGCCACATCGAGAAAGCGGTCCGCCACATTTCCGGTGATCACCGCGGCCGGACGTGGACTGTGCGAAATTCCTACGGCGAGGCGCGCCACGTCGCCGCCGATAATCGATGGCAGAAAGAGCGCGCCGAACAGCCCGCTGGTGTAACACTGCGCGCTGGCTCCGAAGCTAAGCTGCGCGCCCGCGGAATTCACCACCGTGTGCCACTTGGTGATGCCACCGGTCAGGGCCACCAGATAAATCAGCAGCACGGCAATGAAGCGCGAGAGGGGAACGCGCGACAACGCGTTTCGCAACGGCGCCACCGGGAGCAGATAAAAAAGAATTCCAAGAACCAGCAGCGCCGCCGCCCAGCGCGCTACAAGAAAAATCCAGCTCCGGCTGGATTTTTGCGGCTGGCGGTCTGTGCTCATTTTCGGAAGATGGTTTTCGATGGGAACACATCAGACGCCGAAAAGATCACTGGCCTTTTCCGCTCCCAGAAAGGCCCAGCGCTGGAACTGGCTCGAAGATTTCGTTGATTTTTTCCGCTAGCACGAAGTCATAATCGCTGATGCCTTTCACGCTGTGCGTATTCAGGTCGATCACTACCTTGTTCCACACGTTGGACCATTCGGGATGATGATTCATCGCCTCGGCCACGAGCGCTACGCGCGTCATATTGCCGAACGCGCTGACGAAATCCTTGCACGCAAACTCGCGGTGCAGCTTGCCGCTGACCAGATTCCAACCTTTGGTTTTGGAAAGCAGCGTTGTAACCTCGGCTTCGGAAAGCTTCTTTGCAGGCATGTCGCATTCCTCCAGGATCGGCTGGTGTTCTCTCCAGCCATTATGCGGTGCAATTGCTGCGCCAGCAACCACGCCGGCTGCGGCCGAACGAGCTGCTGACTGTGTGATCGCTGCTTGGAGCGGTTCTTCGTTGATTGCGCGCGGGAATTCCACTATCGTAGGGGTTTCTCCAGAGACAAAAATACGCGGTGTGTGTCATTGTTCTGGCAACCGCAAATCGGCCAATGCTCTGGCGACCGCAGAGCGGTCGGCCCGCAAAGAGACGGAGAACGAAGTGAAAAAGAAAATTCGCGCCATCCAGTATGGCGTCGGCCCCATCGGCGCATCGATTGCGCGGCTAATGCGGGAAAAGCAGGCGATTGAGATCATCGGCGCCATCGACACGGATCCTGCAAAGGTTGGACGCGACCTTGGGGAAGTGGTCGGCGCGCAGGACGCGCCGTGGGGCGTGACCGTTTCCGCGGACGCCAGAGAAGTGCTGGAACAAAATGCGGACGTGGTGACCCATTCGACGTCGTCGTCGCTCGCGAAGGTCATGGACCAGCTGCTGATGTGCCTGGAAGCGGAGTCGTCTATCGTTTCGACTTGCGAGGAATTGTCGTATCCCTTCCGCACGCATCCGGAGCTCGCGGCCAAGCTGGATAGCGCGGCGAAGGAGTCCGGCGTGGCGCTGATCGGCACGGGGGTGAATCCCGGCTTCGTGATGGACAAGCTGGTGGTGACGCTGGCGGCGGTTTCGCAGCGCATCGACCACGCGAAAGGGTTGCGCATTGTGGACGCCTCGAAGCGTCGGCTGCCGTTGCAGAAAAAAATCGGCGCGGGAATGACGGTCGAGGAATTTCGCGCGCAGGTGAAAGCGGGCGTGATCAAGCACGTCGGTTTGCCGGAATCGGTCGCGATGGTGGCGGACAGCTTGAATTTGCCGGTCGAGCAAATTACCGAAACGATCGAGCCAAGAGTTGCCACGGAGCGCGTGCAGACAGAGTATCTGACCGTGGAAGCGGGCCAGGCGGCGGGAGTACACCAGATCGGGCGCGGCCTCTCGAAAGATGGCAAAGAGCTCGTGTACCTCGAGTTGCAAATGTACGTCGGCGCGAAAGAACCGGCGGATACGATTTCGCTCACGGGCCATCCGAATATCAGCCTCGTCATTCCTGGCGGCTCACATGGCGACATTGCTACTGCCTCGGTGGTGGTGAATTCGATTCCAGTCATTCTGGATGCTCGGGCCGGGCTGTGCACCGCGCGCGATTTGCCGATTGGCTTTTTCTCTCCCAACGCGCGGCCGTAAAGAGAAAATGGAAAATCGAAATTGAAAATAGACAGCCGATGGCAGCGTAAAGCTGCCTCTACAATTCGGTTTAGTTGTGCTTTACGAATTCTCCTTTGTGGCCGGTGAGCGAATTGTAGAGCGTCTCGATAAACCCATCTTCGTTGACGAAATCGCCTTTCCATTTTGCCCATGGCGCGAGAATTTTTTTCTGCTTCATCTGGTCCAGCGTTTTGTGATCGTCCATGGCTTTCTGCACTACCGCAGAAGTTTCCTTGAGCATCTTTGTGAACGCGCGGACGTCGTCGAGGTTGGAGATCGCGCCGTGCCCGGGAATGACTTTCACGTCCGCCGGCAACTGCGCGGTAGCTTTTTCCATCGCGTCGATCATGCCCTGCACGCTGCCGCCGCTGGCCACGTCTATGAACGGGAAGCCGTAGCGCACGAAGTCGTCGCCCATGTGCACCACGTTGTTCTTCGGGAAGAAAATGATGGAGTCGCCGTCCGTGTGGCCGGAGGGGAAATGCAGTGCGCGAATGTCTTCTCCGTTCAGGTGCACGGTCACGTCGTGCTCAAAGGTGATGATGGGAAGCGCGGCCTTGGCGGCAGGCTTCACGTCCATCTTGATGGAACCGCCGTTTCCCGCGGTGCCGCCGGTTTCGAGCCGCTTGCGGACGTTATCCTGCGCGATGAGCGTGGAGCCGGCGTTGTTGAACGGCACGTTTCCGCCGGTGTGGTCTCCGTGATAGTGCGTGTTGATGACGAAGCGCACGGGCTTGTCCGTAATTTTCAATTCCTTCAGCGCGGCCTGGATTTTTTCCGCCAGCGGAGCGAACTGGTCGTCCACGATGACGATGCCATCTTCGCCCACGGAAGCGGCAATGTTTCCGCCCTGGCCTTCCAGCATGTAGATGTTGCCGGAAACCTTCGTCGTTTTGATTTGAACCTTGGACCAGTCCGGCTCCTTCTCCTGCGCTACGGCGGCTTGCCCGCAAACCAGCGCCACGCCAACCAATGCAAGAACCATCCAGGTCCGTATCTGCCTGCTCATCCAGCTCCTCCTCAGGAAACCGCCGAGGATAGTATCACTGCGATCCGTGGCTGGTGAAATGTGTTCGGCCGCGCGTGCTCCGCGACCCGGGCCGGGAAGAAGAGACTCTCCATTGGAAGTCTGGTTAACCATAACAGGCCCTACCCCCTGTTTTTTGTAAGTGTTGCATCTAAAGGGCTTACACTTACTCTAAGTTCTTTGTTTGCAACACATACGAGAGGGCCTGGAAGTGTTGCATCTAAAAGACTTGCACTACACCAAAATGGTGCAGAAAAAGCTGCCTCCGTTTTCGGGGATGCTGCGAAGAGCGCGCGGGGAAGACTGATCGGAGTGGCTGGCGTCCAGTTCATGCGGGAGCGTAGCACGAGCTTTGCTAACTGTCAATAAATATTATGTATTGGATATCATTCGAATGATCCGGGGCCTAGAAGTTGGAGATTCGAGGGGAGATAGGAGAAGCGGTATTCGAGAACCTGTTTTTGGGAGCGCCAAAGATAGGACATCCGACTCATAGCTCTATCGTTGACTGCAGGCCGCGCTTTCGACCGGGATACTTCTTACCGTAGATTCTCCGGTACATAACATCAAGAACGTGAAGGATAGCTGAGAGAGCTCGCTCGACCGAGGTCTCAGATACGATAGCTGGCTCCTTTGGATGTGTCAGGCTATTCCGCAAACCCAGGGCATCCTTAAACTGCCCCCAGTACACCGCTTTCCTGTCTAGTGGTGCCTTTTTCGAAAACCTGTGGCACAGGAACAACAGCCGATCTTCGAGTCGGTATATCTGCACACGCTCGGTTAGATGGAATGCACCGTTTTCAAGTTCAACTTTCTTTTCCAATAAAATGGAGCGCTCTTGTGGCGAGAGATCGGAGAGAGTCAAAAAATCCTCAGCAATAGCGTTCAAATGGGCCTCAAGCGAACAGAATCCTAAATTCAGCGCGGCATGAAGATATGCCTCGCGACTCTTGGCTGTAGAGGTCGCCCGAGCCTTTTCAAGGAACCCTTTTGCTTCGTCTAATAGCTGCGTTGCAAATATGTCGATTTCGGCCACAATCTCACGCTCCGGCTAGTTCGGCCTTCTCTACGTCCAACGTTGCCTGCTTCGCGTGGTATTTGGCAATTGCGACATTCACAAGCGACGTATTAATCCCTTCCCCTTTTTCTGCCTGAGCACTAAACAGTTCCACGAAGCGGCCGCGTTCCTTGGCATCGGTTCGGTAGCCGAGCCCTCGGTAGTTCTCAGAGTCGGTCTTGTGCCTGCCCTTCGCCAAGACCGCGGCGTTCAGCGGATCCTTTCCTTTGGCCAGTTTTAATTCATAGTGTCGCTGCAATCGTTTATCGTTGCCACTGAGCAGGCCTGCGACGTATGCCCAAGCCGATAGAACTGCATAGTTCATTGCTTTTTCTTGGAAGTCAGCGTTTCCTTTTATTCCTTTGAAAGATTCCCTCTGTGCCTTCATCAAGGCACTAAACTCCGCGCCCGCTTTCTCCAGCTTCGTATCTTTCCAGATGCTGGGCTTCCGGCTCCG
>Ga0209011_1000873_pt1 | contig 10937 bp, 9 predicted proteins | sample BlaSpr_A8_OM1_M3_FD_187986 | JGI IMG/M metagenome (GOLD analysis project Ga0209011, IMG submission 187986) | Forest soil microbial communities from Thunder Bay, Ontario, Canada - Black Spruce, Ontario site 2_A8_OM1_M3 (SPAdes) (version 2) | ecosystem: Environmental > Terrestrial > Soil > Boreal... | reverse complement strand
ACTACGAGCTGCCACCGGAGTTGATCGCCCAGCACCCGCCGGCCGAGCGGGATGCCGCGCGCATGCTGGTTCTCGATCCATCCGGTGACCTGGTCGATCGCACCGTACGGGATCTGCCGGAGTACCTGGAGGCCAGCGACGTGCTTGTCCTCAACGACAGCCGTGTGCTACCGGCGCGGCTCATCGGGCGCCGTCGCGAGGGGGGAGAGGCAGAGGTGCTGCTGCTGCGTCCGCTGCCTGAGGGTCAGCACCATTGGGAGGCATTGATCCGACCCGCCCGCCGGCTCGATGCCGGCTCGCAGGTGCAGTTCGAGAACTCGGCGCTGGCCGTGTCCATCGAGGCGCGGGGCGAGGAAACCGCCACCGTGCGACTCGATGGCGTCGCCGATCCGCTGGCCGAAGTCCGCCGGATCGGCCAGATGCCCACGCCGCCGTACATCAAGGAGCGGCTCGGAGACCGCGAGCGGTACCAGACGGTGTACGCGCGCGAGGAAGGGTCGGCGGCGGCGCCCACGGCTGGCCTGCATTTCACGCCGGCGTTGCTGTCGTCGCTCCGCGATCGCGGGGTGGTCGTCGCCTTCGTGACGCTGCACGTTGGCCTCGATACCTTCCGGCCGGTGCGCGTCGACGACCCGGCAGAGCACCGCATCCATCGCGAGTGGTACCGGATCGATGAGGCCTCCGCGCGAGCAATCAATGCGGCGCGCCGGCGCAGCAAGCGGGTGGTGGCGGTAGGCACCACCTCTGTCCGCGTGCTGGAGAGTGCTGCCACGGAGGGAGGCGTCGCGGCAGGGGAGGGATGGACGGGACTCTTCATCCTGCCCGGCTACCGGTTTCGGGTGGTCGACGCGATGCTCACCAACTTTCATCTGCCGAAGAGCACGCTGCTGATGCTGGTCAGCGCCTTCGCGGGACGCGACCGGATCCTGGCGGCGTACGCACAGGCGATCGAGCGACGCTATCGCTTTTACAGCTTCGGGGATTGCATGTTGATCAACCCGTGAACTTCGAGCTGCTGGCGGAGGAGGGGGGTGCGCGCCGCGGGCGCTTGCGCACCGCGCACGGCGTGGTCGACACACCGGCGTTCATGCCAGTCGGCACCCAGGCGACGGTCAAGGCGCTCACGCCCCAGGAGGTCCACGAGCTCGGCGCCCAGGTGCTGCTGGCCAACACCTACCACCTCGCGCTGCGACCCGGTGCGGAGCGGATCGCCAGGCTGGGCGGCCTCCATCGCTTTATGGGCTGGGACGGCGCCATCCTGACGGATAGCGGAGGATTCCAGGTCTTCAGCCTCGATCACCTGGTCAAGGTCAGCGACGACGGCGCCATCTTCCGCTCGCATCTCGACGGCAGCGAGCAGCGCTTCACCCCGGAGTCGGTCATGGCGATCCAGCGCGAGCTCGGATCCGATATTGCGATGGCGTTCGACCAGCCGGTCTCCTGGCCGGCTACCGGCGCGACGGCGCGCGCGGCGACGGAGCGGACCCACCAGTGGGCGGCACGCTGCCTCACGGCCGAGGCGGCTCCCGGTCAGCTGCGCTTCGGCATCGTGCAGGGCGGTTTCGACGAAGAGCTTCGACGGGAGAGCGCCGAAGTCCTCGGACAGCTGGCGTTTGACGGCTTCGGCGTCGGCGGCTTGAGTCTGGGCGAACCGAAGACCGTCACCTATCGGTTGCTCTCTCTGCAAACGGCGATCCTGCCGCGCGAGCGCCCGCGCTACCTGATGGGTGTGGGCACGCCAGCCGATCTGGTGGAGGCGATCGCACGCGGCATCGACATGTTCGACTGCGTGTTGCCCACCCGGATTGCCCGCAACGGATCGATCCTGACGCGAGGCGGCCGAATCAACCTTCGCAATCGCCAGTTCATTGAGGACAGTGGCCCGCCGGACGAGGGCTGCGACTGCTACACGTGCCAGCGCTTTTCGCGCGCCTATCTCCGCCACCTTTTCATAGCCGGCGAGATCCTCGGCCACCGGCTGGCATCGATCCACAACCTGCGCATGCTCCTGCGATTGGTCGGCGAGATCCGGCAGGCCATCGGAGGCGGTGCCTTGGCGGCGACGATCACGTCCCTGCGTGAACAGTGGGCGCTCGCGCCACTACCCTGACGCTTTAAGAGTTTCTCATCGGGGCTGACCTATACTTTCCAGCGCATGCGCGTCGATCGTCGACTCCTGGCCCTGATTGCCGTCGTTGCCGTGCTTGCCCTCTTCGTCGACGGGTTCGCCTACGTCTACCGGCTGGCCACCAATCAGCCGTTGACTGGCCCGATCCGCGGCACGCCGACACTCTCCATCCCATTCCTCGGCTTCGAGCAGCAGATCTTTGTCCACAAGGGACTCGACCTGCAGGGCGGCACGCACCTCGAGCTCGAGATCACCAACGTGCGTTCCGGGATAACCCCCTCAGCGGCACGAGACATCGCGGTCGCGATCATCGAGCGCCGCGTCAACAGCAGCGGCTACGCGGAATCGGTCGTACGGCCGGAGGGCCAAAACCGGATCATCGTCGAACTGCCGGGCGTGAACCTGGAGCAGGCAAAACAGATCCTCGGCAAGACCTCCTACCTGACGGTCTGGAAATGGGTCCCAGGTACGGTGGACGCGGCGCTCCTCCAGCAACTGAATCCGAAAGACGCCCAGAAGTATGCCCCCCAGTACAAGCCGGAGTTCACCCACATCGACGGCAGCATGATCACTAACGCCAGCCGCTCGACCGACCCGCAAACGAATCTGCCCGACGTCACGATCTCCTTCAACGGGCAAGGCAGCGACCTCTTCTGCGCCTTCACGCGTGACCGTGTCACTCATCCCCAAGGTGACCCGCAAAACAAGCTCGCGATTTTCATCGATAAGGACCTCGTCGAGGACGCGAACGTCATCAGCGAGATCTGCGGCGGCAGTGCCATCATCACCGGCGGCTTCACCGCCGCCAGCGCCCAGGCGCTGGCCATCCAGCTCAACTCGGGAGCCTTGCCGGGCACGGTGTCCCTCGCCTCGGCAACCGAGGTCGGCGCAACCCTGGGCGCAACTACCGTCAAGCTGAGCCTGCTGGCCGGCGCCTTTGGGCTGGCCATCGTCATCCTCTTCATGCTCCTCTACTACCGGCTCCCGGGCGTCGTGGCCAGCCTCGCGCTGCTGCTCTATGCGGCGATCACGCTGGCCGTCTTCAAGTTTTTCGGCATCACGCTGACGCTGGCCGGCCTGACCGGCTTCATCCTGTCGGTCGGAATGGCCGTCGATGCCAACGTGCTGATCTTCGAGCGCGTCAAGGAAGAATTGCGGGCGGGTCGAACGCTAGGGGCCGCGATGGAGGCCGGCGTGCATCGCGCCTGGCCCGCGATCCGCGATTCGAACATCTCGACGCTAATCACCTGCTTTGTCCTCTATTTCTTCGGCGCTCCCCTGATCAAGGGATTCGCCATTACGTTGGCGATCGGCGTCGGGGTCAGCATGTTCTCCGCCGTCGTCACCACCCAGCAGTTTCTGCAGATCCTCGCGGGACTCCGGCCCGCTCGCCGGTTGGCCTTTTATGGCGTTCAGGCGCCCAAGGCGGCGTGAGGGAGATGCGTTAGATGGACATCGTCGGTCGTCGCAACCTGTATTTCCTGCTGTCGCTGGCGATCATCCTGCCCGGGATCATCTCGATGGCATTCTTCGGCTTCCGGCTGGGGATCGATTTCGCCGGCGGCGACCAGTACAACCTGGCCTTCACCCGGCCCGTCCAGGCCTCGGCCGTCCAGAAAGAGATGGACACGTTCAATGTCGAGGCGACGGTGCAGCAGGCCGGCCCGAACGGGGTGCTGATCACCACCAAACCGCTCTCGTCCGCGCAGGAGACGACCATCCGCGCCGACCTTGCCCAGAAATTCCCGCTCGACCCATCCAGGTCGAGCTACGCGCAGGTCGGTCCGACGATCGCGAGGGAGCTGGTCGTAGGTGCGGGTGGCTTGATCGCCATTGCCTCCATCCTGATCGTCATCTACTTGAGCATCCGGTTCAACTACAAGTTCGCCATCTGCGCCATCCTGGCTTTGCTGCATGACGTCTTTGTCTTGACCGGCATCTACTCGATCCTCGGCAAAGTCTTTAACCTGCCGCTCGGCGAAATCAACACCCTGTTCGTGACAGCCGTGCTCACTGTGATCGGCTTCTCCGTCCATGACACGATTGTCATCTTCGACCGGATCCGCGAAAACTTGCGGCAGGCGAGCCGCCTGACCTTCGAACAAAACGTCAACCTGAGCATCATCCAGTCGGTCGCCCGATCGGTGAACACGTCGATGACGGTCGTCTTCGTGCTGGTCGCCTTGTTCCTTATCTCGCCGCAGAACATCAAGGGCTTCACGCTGGCGCTGTTGATTGGCATCGTCAGCGGAACCTATTCGTCGATCTTCAATGCGAGCCCACTGCTCGTGGTATGGAGGCGGCTCGACCCACGGTAAGGAGTCCTATACTCAGGACCAAGTGAATACGAACTTTGCAGAGCGGGGCCGTCGGCCCTTTTTCTTTTCATGGTGACCCCGTCAACCACAAATCAGCTCGATCGGATCCGGGAGTTGATCATGCCGACACTCAGCTTCCTCGGTTACGAGCTGTATGACCTGGCACTCGCCGGCAGTGGCGCCTCTACGACGCTGCGCGTCCGGATCGACCGCCCCGAGGGCGTGACGCTCGCCGACTGCGAGCGGGTGAGCAAGTCGGTAAGTGCGTTGCTGGACCAGGCCGATCCGTTTCCCACGCGCTATGAGCTCGAAGTCTCCTCGCCGGGCGCCGAGCGTCCGCTGCGCAACCTCGACGAGTACCGTCGATTCATCGGCCGGCGCGCCAATGTCCGCTACCGCCTGGGCGACAGCGAGCAGGTTGCTGAAGGACGGCTCACCGCGGTTTCTGGCGACATGATCGAGCTGCAGCTGGGGGAGGGGAAGCATCGAAGAAGCGTCGCGATCCCGCTGGGGGATATCGTGTCCGCCCGGCTGGCGATCGACCTATCACGGCACTGATGCTGAAGTCAGACTTTCTCAAGGCACTCGACCAGGTCCAGGAGGAGAAGGGGATTTCCAAACAATCACTCCTGAGCCTGATGGAAACTGCGCTCGCCACCGCCTACCGGCGCGCCTTCAATCCGCCGGAGAACATCCGCATCCACGTCGACCCCGACACGGCGCAGATCGCGATCTTCGGCCGCCGCCGGGTGGTGGAGACGGTGACGGATCCGGCGATAGAGACCAGCCTCGAGGAAGCCGTCAAGCTCGGACCAGCCTCACTGGGCGACCTGATCGACGTGCCGCTACCAACCGAGGACTTCGCTCGCCTCGCCGCGCAGATCAGTAAGCAGGTCGTCTTCCAGCGCCTGCGGGATGCCGAGAAGGACCAGGTGCTCAAGGATGTCCTCGAGCACAAGGGCGAGATGGTGAGCGGCATCGTCGAACGGATCGTGGAGCGACCCGACGGGCGCACCATTTACATCGAGCTGGGAAAGGCCGAGGGCGTGCTGCCACCCGAGGAGCAGATTCCCGATGAGACGATCCGGGTCGGCCAGCACCTGAAGGTCCTCTTGCTCGAGGAGCGCAAGCGAAGCCGTGGGGCGCAGGTGCTCGTGTCGCGGGCCCACAAGGCCTTGGTCCGCCGCCTTCTCGAGTTCGAGATCCCGGAGCTGATGTCCGGTGCGGTCGTGATCCGGGCGCTGGCCCGCGAGCCTGGCGTCCGAACCAAGGTCGCGGTGTCCGCCAACCAGGAGGGCATCGATCCGGTGGGCGCCTGCGTCGGCCCGCGTGGCGTCCGCATCCGCAGCGTGGTCGGCGAGCTCGGCTCGGAGCGCGTCGACATCATCCCCTGGGCTGACGATCCCGCCCAGCTGGTGGCCAACGCACTCAGTCCGGCCCAGGTGCTCAGCGTCGACATCGACCGAGACTCACGGACCGCCACGGCCCACGTGCCCGAGAACCAGCTCTCCCTGGCCATCGGCAAGGATGGCCAAAACGCCCGTCTGGCCGCCAAGCTGACCGGGTGGCGGATTGACATCAAGCCGACGGCGGAGGCGACGGGCCCCCACCCCGACCCTCCCCCGCAAGCGGGGGAGGGAGACTCTGGACCCAACCCGCAAGCGGGGGAGGGAGATGGTGCCGGAAAACCGGCGGAGAATGGCGGCGGGGCGTCCTGAGCCGCTTCGCACCTGCGTCGGCTGCCGCCAGGTCAAGCCGCGGTCGGCGCTACACCGGGTCGCGGCCGTGGATGGGAGGATCGTGGTCGACCCCAAGCGGGTCGCCGGTCGAAGCGCCTACCTCTGCCGCGAGGGGGCCTGCTGGGACCTGGCGCAGAAGCGTCGCGCACTCGACCGGGCACTCGGTTCCGCGGTCTCGGCGCAAGATTGGGAGCGGCTCCGTCAGGGAATAATGACCTGAGTCCACCGCCCGGTGGGCATACTCAGGCTATTATTGCCAGTTGAATTGCAAAGGATAGGTCACTCATAGCTACAACAACTCGCGGTATCAAGGTTCAGCAGCTCGCCCGGGACCTCGGCGTCGAGGCCCGGGATATCCTCGATTTCCTGCGCCCGACGCGGCACGCGCCACGGCACGCCATGGCGGTGCTGACGCCGGAGCAGGAGTCGTCCGTGCGCACCCAGTTCGCGGCCGGCCAGGCCACCGAGACCAAGAAGGCGGTCGCCGAAGGCAAGGTGCAGCTGCCACCGACACTCTCCGTCAAAGAGCTGGCGGAATACCTGGACGTCAAGACGGTCGACATCATCAAAGAGCTGATGAAGAACGGCGTGATGGCGAACATCAACCAGCAGATCGATTTCGACACGGCCGCCATCGTCGCCGACAGCTTCGGGGTCCAGGCGAGTCCGATGGCGATGGATTCGGCGATCGCGGAAGAGGTGGTCGGCGAAGGTGAGGGCACCCAGGTCAAGCTGACGACGCGCTCCGAGCTCTTCAGCGTCGACGGCGAAGCGCCCGAGAACCTGAAGGTGCGACCGCCGGTGGTCACGGTCATGGGGCATGTCGACCACGGCAAGACCTCGCTGCTAGACGCCATCCGCCAGACGAAAGTGGCAGCAGGCGAAGCCGGTGGAATCACCCAGAGCATCGGCGCCTACGTCGTCGAGGAGAACGGCCGGCAGATCGTCTTCCTGGACACGCCAGGCCATGAGGCGTTCACCGCCATGCGCGCTCGCGGCGCGCAGGTCACCGACCTCGCCGTGCTAGTCGTGGCCGCGGACGATGGCGTCATGCCGCAGACCGTCGAGGCGATTTCGCATGCCAAGGCGGCCCAGGTCCCGATCGTGGTGGCGATCAACAAGATCGATAAGGAAGGCGCCAACCCCGACCGGGTCAAGCAGGGCCTCTCCGAGCAAGGCCTCGTGCCCGAGGAATGGGGTGGGCAAACCGTCATGGTGCCCGTCTCCGCCAAGCAGAAGACTGGGCTCTCCGAGCTTCTCGAGATGATCCTCCTGGTCGCCGACCTCCAGGACCTGAAGGCCAACCCGGCCAAGCTGGCCGCCGGTACCGTGATCGACGCTCACCTGGAGAAGGGCCGTGGCCCGGTCGCGACCGTGCTGGTCCAGAGCGGCACGCTCCGGATTGGCGACAACCTCGTGGTCGGTCATATCTTCGGCAAGGTGCGAGCGCTCCTCGACGACCGCGGCAAGAAGATGAAGGAAGCGGGTCCGGCGACGCCGGCCGTGGTCACCGGCTTGCCCGACGTGCCAACTGCCGGCGATATTTTCCAGGTGGTCTCCAGTGAGAAGGTGGCCCGGACCATCGCGGGTCAGCGGGCAGAGCAGTACCGCGTCGCAACCCTGGCGCAGACGCGCCGCGTCACCCTGGCCGACCTGTCGGCGCAAGTCGGGAAGGGCGCCGTCAAGGACCTGAACCTCGTGATCAAGGGCGACAGCAATGGATCGGTCGAGGCGCTCAAGGGCTCGTTGCTGAAGATCCAGGATCCACAGGTGCAGATCAAGATCGTCTTCGAGGGCGTCGGCACCGTGACGGAGTCGGACATCCTGCTGGCTGCGGTCTCGAACGCGCTCGTCATCGCCTTCAACGTCAAGGCTGACGCGCTCGCCCAGAAGGCCGCCGAGCGGGAGAAGGTCGACATCCGGAGCTACGACGTCGTCTACAACGTCACCAACGACATCGAACGCGCCATCAAAGGCCTCTACGAGCCGACCTTCATCCAGGTCTGGGAAGGCCGCGCCGAAGTGCTCACGCCGATCAAGATCCCGAAGCTGGGCATCATCGCCGGCTCGCGGGTGTTGGACGGCAAGATCACGAGCGGGTCTCTCGCCAAGATCCTGCGGGACAACAAAGCGATCCACGAGGGTCAGATCGCGGGACTCAAGCGCTTCAAGGACGACGTCCACGAAGTGCTGTCCGGACTGGAGTGCGGCATCCGGGTCGACGGCTACCAGGACTTCCAGCAGGGCGACGTCATCGAGTCCTACCAGGTCAAGCAAGCGTAGAAACAACCGGGCGGCCGATTCGCGACGTCCGCCTGGCCCTGATCGGCTTCGGTCACGTGGGCCGAGCCTTTGCCCGGTTGCTGCTGCTCAAGCAGTACTTGCTGCGTGAGCGCTATTCGCTGAACCCGGTCGTCACGGCTGTGGTCACGGGTAACCACGGCTGGGCGCGCGACGACAAGGGCTTGCAACTGAGCGCCCTGCTCTCGTCCGAAGACTTGCGGGAGCACGGCGCGCCGCCGCCCATCGGGTCACTGGCCGCGGATGTGCTCGTCGAAGTCAGCACGATGAACCCCCGGACCGGTCAACCCGCGCTCGACCATCTGCGCCAGGCGCTTCAGGCGGGAATGGACGTCATCACGGCAAACAAAGGCCCGATCGCGTATGGCTACCGCGAGCTCGAGGCGCTCGCGCAGTCGCGGGGCCGTCAGTTGCGCTTCGAATCGGCGGTGGCAGACAACCTTCCAATCTTCAACCTGATGCGTTATGGCCTGCCGACCGCGAAGGTCGGATTGGTCCGCGGCATCCTCAACAGCACGACAAACTACTTGCTGAGCCAGTCGGCGCGAGGCGTTTCATGGAAGGAGGCGCTTGCCGAGGCGCAGCGGATGGGTATCGCGGAGCGCGATCCAAGCAACGACCTCGAGGGCTGGGATGCCGCCTTGAAAGCCACGATCGTTGCCAATGTCGTGATGGGACTGGACATCAAGGTCGGCGATGTCGTCCGGGAGCCGGTCACAGAGCAGGTTGCGGTACGGGCCCACGAGGCAGCCCGGCGCGGCATGCGGATCCGGCCGCTGGCCGCGATCGGCCCCTTCGGCACGCGCTGGGCCCCGGTTGAGGTAGGCCCCGATGACCCGTTCTATGCCGTCGACGGCTTCTCCATGGCGATCGAGCTCGACACCGACGTCGCCGGGAAGCTCGCGGTCGCGCTGCATCAGCCCCATGTCGAACAGACGGCGTTTGGCCTGCTGGCCGACCTCGTCGATATCGCAACTCACCGATCCTCGCCCTGAGCCGCGGCGGAGGGTATGCTGGCTGCGGGACTCGAATGACGATGACGAGATCGTTGACGTTCGTATTCGACGCAATCGTGCTGGTTCTCGGCGCTGCGGGGGTTATTGGCGGCGCCTACCAGGCAATCTATGAGCGGCCTCTCCTCAAATCGGCTAGCCGTTTTCGCAAGAGGCTTCCGGCCACGCCTAACGATGCCCGCCTCGAGGGCATCGCCACGATGCTGATAAGTGGCGCTGTCATCCTTCTAGGCCTTGGTGTCCTGATCAACGCGGTACTGATCGGGCAGCACTTCGACCGGCTCCTCAAAGTCGTGTACCCAATAGCAGGCATCGCGCTGCTGGTGACGGGGTTGAGCTTTGCGGCAACCGGCGTGGTCCTTCAAAACAAGTGTCAGTACGCGAGCCCGACGCTCAACAGCGACCCCGGCCGCCTCTAATCGGCGCTCAGAACGATTAATCCCAAAGACATCGTTCGCGACGGCTATGATCACGTTTCCCACAAGTACAGGGATGATGCTGGTCGCGGCCCAGCCATTGATCAGGCGGGCCAGATGGCAGGACGGCCGGATTACGAAGCGTGGTTGACGGAGCTGATGCCATTGCTCGACGAGGGTGATTCTGTCCTCGATCTGGGGTGTGGGTGCGGCGTGCCGGCCACCGCAATCCTCGCCGATCGCTACGCGGTCACCGGCGTGGATATCTCGCCCGTCCAAGTCGCTCGAGCGCGCCAACTCGTGCCTGGAGCGCAATTTGAGTGCGCCGACATGTCAGCCATCCAGTTTCCATCGCAGAGTTTTGCCGCCATCGTCGCCTTCTACGCGATCATCCACGTGCCGGTCGAGGAGCAGCCCGCGATCTTCCAGAAGATCGGTCGCTGGCTCCGACCCGGCGGTTACTTGCTGGCGATAGTGGGTTCGCGAGCCTGGACTGGGACGGAAGACGATTGGCATGGCGCGCGGATGTACTGGAGCCACGCCGATCTGAGCACGTACATTGCCTGGCTCGAGGACATGCGGTTCAACGTCCTCTGGACCCGCCTCATACCGGAGGGAACCGGCGGTCATACGCTCGTTCTCGCCAGGACCCCCAACCTTGCCCTCCCCCGCAAGGGGGGAGGGTGATGTTCGCTCAGGAAAGGATGATTACCGTGGCTCCATACAATGAGGGCATGGGCACTCATAGAGTTGAACGCGTCGCCGCACAGCTGCGCGAGGAAATCAGCCAGATCATCATTCGTGACCTCAAAGACCCGCGAATCGGGATGGCGACGATCAGTGAGGTGAAGCTCAGTCCTGACCTGCGGAACGCTACCGTGAAGGTCAGCGTGGTTGGGGAGGCAGACTCCCGGCAGGCTGCAATCGACGGCCTTGATCACGCGAAGGGGTTCATCCGGCGGGAGCTCGGATCCCGTCTTTCGAACCTGCGCTTCGCCCCCGACCTGCATTTCCAGCTCGAT
>Ga0209011_1000871_pt1 | contig 10960 bp, 7 predicted proteins | sample BlaSpr_A8_OM1_M3_FD_187986 | JGI IMG/M metagenome (GOLD analysis project Ga0209011, IMG submission 187986) | Forest soil microbial communities from Thunder Bay, Ontario, Canada - Black Spruce, Ontario site 2_A8_OM1_M3 (SPAdes) (version 2) | ecosystem: Environmental > Terrestrial > Soil > Boreal... | reverse complement strand
TGCCGAACAAGGCGGCCAGCGTCGTCATCATGATCGGGCGGAAGCGCAACAGACAGGCCTGCACGATCGCATCGGTCGCGGACATGCCCTGATGCCGTTCGGCTTCGAGCGCGAAGTCGATCATCATGATCGCGTTCTTCTTGACGATGCCCATCAACAGAATGATGCCGATCAGGCCGATGACGGAGAGATCCTGGCCGAACAGCATCAGCGCCAGAATGGCGCCGACGCCGGCCGACGGTAGCGTCGAGAGGATGGTGATCGGGTGAATGTAGCTCTCATAGAGCACGCCGAGCACGATGTAGATGGTGACGATCGCAGCCAAAATCAGCCACGGCTGTCCGGCCAGCGACTTCGAGAATTCGGCCGCGTCGCCGGCATAGACACCGACGATGCTGCCGGGCATGCCGATGCGGGCTTCGATCGACTTCACGGTATCGACCGCATCGCCCAGCGACTCGCCAGGCGCCAGATTGAAGCTGAGCGAGACCGCCGGAAACTGCGCCTGATGCGAAATCGCCAGCGGCGCCGTGGTTCGCGTCAGCGTCGCCACCGCCGAGAGCGGCACCAGGTGCCCACCGTTCGAGCGCACGTAGAGCAGCGAAAGCGACTGCGGGTCGGCCTGGTATTGGGGCAGCAATTCCATGATGACCTGATATTCGTTGGTCGGGGCGTAGATGGTCGATATCTGCCGCGACCCGTACGCCGTGTAGAGCGCGTTCTCCACCGCCTGCGGCGTGATGCCCAGCGTGGCCGCCTTGTCGCGATCGATGTTCACCTCGACCTGCGGGTTTTTCAGCTGCAGGTCGCTGTTGACGTCCTGCAAGCCGGGCAGCGCGCGCATCTTCTGTTCGAGCACGGGGGCGACGCGATACAGCTCGCGCGTATCGGCGTCCTGCAACGTGTATTGGTATGCCGCCTTGGTGAATTGTCCGCCGATCCGGATGGGCGGCGGGTTTTGCAAATACACGCGCAGGCCGATGACCCGCGACAGCTTGGGCCGCAGCTCCTCGATGACCTCGTCGGCGCTCAGCTTCCGCTGATTGCGCGGCTTCAAATGCATGAAGATGATGCCTTGGTTCGAGCCGGTGGCGCCGCGCGACCCCGCGCTGGACATGAATTCCTGGACGTTCGGGTCCTGCTTGACGATCTCCGCCGCCTGCTTCTGGTGCTCGGCCAGCGCCGGGAAGGAGATGCCTTCCTGCGCTTCGGTGAAGGCGATGATCATCCCCACGTCCTCGCTGGGCAAGAACCCCTTCGGCACCGAGGTGAAGAGCGGGACCTGCGCGACGAAGATGAGCGCCGAGAAGACGAGGACGATGAGCCGGTGGCGCAGCGACCACTTGAGGCCGCGCTCGTACGCGTTGAGCATTCCGCTGAAGGCGCGCTCGGAGAGCTGGTAGAGGCGGCCGTGGTGCTCCTCGGCGTGGGGCTTGAGGAAGCGGCTGCAGAGCATGGGCGTGAGCGAGAGCGAGACGAACCCCGAGACGAGGATCGACGCGCCGATGGCCACCGCGAACTCGTGGAAGAGCCGTCCGACGATGCCGCCCATGAAGAGGACCGGGATGAAGACCGCCGCCAGCGAGATGGTCATGGAGATGATGGTGAAGCCGATCTCTCGCGCGCCCTTGAGAGACGCCTCCATCACGCCTTCGCCCATCTCGATGTGCCGGACGATGTTCTCCAGCATGACGATGGCATCGTCGACGACGAATCCGACCGAGAGCGTCAGCGCCATCAACGAAAGGTTATCGAGGCTGTACCCGAATTGATGAAGGACGATGAACGTCCCCATCAGCGACATGGGAAGCGCCAGGCTGGGGATGATGGTGGCGCGCACGTTGCGCAGGAAGAGGAAGATGACCAGCACCACCAGCGCCAGCGTGAGGCCGAGCGTGAACTTCACGTCGGCGACCGACGCCTTGATCGACTCGCTGCGGTCGTAGAGCACGTGCAGCGACACCGAGGCGGGGAGCTGCTGGGAGATTTGCGGGAGCAGCCGCTTCACCGCGTCGGAGACCTCGACGGTGTTGGTGCCGGGCTGGCGCTGGATGGCGAGGATGACCGAGCGCTGGTCGACGAACCATGCCGCCGTCTTGTCGTTCTCGACGCTGTCCACCACCCGCCCCAGCTCGTCGAGCCGGACGGGATTTCCGTTTCGATAAGCGACGATCAGCTTTCGATAAGCTTTGGCTTCGGTGAGCTGCCCGTTGGCCTGCACGGTGTACGCGGTGTGCGGACCGTAGAGCGTGCCGGTGGGAAGGTTGACGTTCTGCTGCGCGACGGCGCTGGCCACCTCGTCGATGCCGATGCCCTTGGCGGCCATCGCCTTGGGATCGACCTGTAACCGCACCGCGTATTTCTGCGAGCCGTAGACCAGCACCTGCGCCACGCCGGAGATGGTGGAGATGCGCTGCGCCATCATCGTCTCGCCGTACTCGTCCAGGTCCGAGAGCGGCATGGTGGGCGAGGTGAGCGCGACGTAGAGGATGGGCTGATCGGCCGGGTTTACTTTTTGGTACGAAGGCGGCGTGGGCATGTTGGGCGGGAGCTGCCGGGCCGCGGCGGCAATGGCCGCCTGCACGTCCTGCGCCGCCGCGTCGAGGCTGCGGTTCAAGCTGAACTGCAGGGTGATGGACGTCGCGCCCTGCGCATTCGCCGACGTCATCGAATCCAGGCCGGCGATGGTGGTGAACTGCCGCTCGAGCGGCGTGGCCACCGACGAGGCCATCGTCTCCGGGCTCGCGCCGGGCAGCGCCGCGCTCACCTGGATGGTGGGGAAATCGACGTTGGGCAGATCGCTTACAGGAAGACCGCGATAGGCGACGATGCCGAAGAGGAAGATGCCGACCATGACCAGCGTGGTCATCACCGGCCGGCGGATGAACAGCTCGCTCATGACCCGGCCTCCCCTTTGATCTGCACTTTGGCGCCTTGCTGGAGGCGCAGCTGTCCGTCGGTGACGACGGTCTCGCCGGCCTGCAGGCCTTTCTCGATCACCGCTTCGCGCGCGTCGGAGCGCGAGACGGTGACGGGCCGCGACTCGACGGTGTGGTCCGGCTTCACCACGAAGACGTACTCGCCGTTCTGCCCGCGCTGCACCGCCTCGGCGGGCGCGACGATGGCGCCCTCGCGCTCGCCCAGCGTCAGCACCACGTCGACGAACTGCCCTGGCCAGAGCACTTCGTCCTGGTTGGGGAAGGTGGCCTTCAAACGGATTTGCCCCGTCTGGGGATCGACGGTGTTGTCGACGAACGTGAGCTCGCCGGTATGCGACTCGGGCGAGATGGCGCCGCTCGCCTTCTGCTCGACGCCCGCGGGGACGCTTGCCGGCGGCGTGGCTTCGACGCGCAGCTTCGCCCCGCGCTGCGCGCGCACCTGGGGCAAGAGCTGCTCGGGCACGGCGAAGCTCACGTAGATGGGCTGAACCTGATCGATCACCACCAGCTTGTCGTCGGGCGCCTTGAGCACGTTGCCGGGATGCGCGAGAAGACTTCCCGTACGGCCTGTGACCGGCGCGCGGATCTCCGCGTAGGCGAGGTTCAGGCGCGCCTGCTTCACCGCGGCCTCGGCGGCGGCCACGCTGGCGCGGAGCGCTGCGGCCTGCGCCACCGTCTGATCGTACTGCTGCTGCGTGACGTATTCCTTCTTCACCAGATTGGCGTAGCGCCGCACGGTGGCCTCCGCGTCCGCGGCGTTGGCCCTGTCGCGCGCGAGCTGGGCCTGCGCCTGGGCCAGCGCCGCCTCGACGGGGCGGCGGTCGATCTCGAAGAGCAGATCCCCTTTGTGCACCTCCTGCCCCTCGGCGAAATGCACCGCCAGGAGCACGCCGCCCACCTGCGGCCGCACCGTCACGCTGGAGATGGGCTCGACGTTCCCGATGGCGTGCACCGTCAGTGGCACGGTCTTCTGCTGCACCTTGGCGACCGTGACCGGGACCGGCTCGGGCGCGGAGGCGCCCTTGCCCTTCTGGCACGCCGCAAGAAGGAGTGCGATGGCGACACGCTTCATTTCTTCTCCTCGGGCGCGGGTCCCAGGGCGCCGGTGTCGTGCGCCAGGCTGGCCACGGAGAGCAGCCAGTCGGCGCGCGCCTGCACCTCCTGCGCGCGGGCCGAGGCGAGCGCGGCCTGGGCCGTGAGCAAATCGAGGATGCTGCCCACGCCCGCCTTGTAGCGGCCGGTGGCCACTTCCTCCGACTGTTGCGCGCTGGCCAAGAGGTCGAGCGCCGTGCGCACCCGCTGCGCGGCGGTGCGCGCGCCGTGGTAGCTGCTCCACACCTGGAGGATCACCTGCTGCTCGACGCTCTGGGCGCGTGCCTCGGCGGCCCTGGCCTGATCGGCGGCCTGGGCGGCGTCGTACGAGTCCTTGAATCCAGTGAAGAAGGGAATGCGCAGGGTCAGCGAGGCGCCGTAGTTGTCCGCGGTGGGTGCGCCCGTATAGATGAAGTAGTTGCGGCCGGCGTTGGCGTTGAGCACCAGCTGCGGCCAGCCGCGCCAGCGCACCGACTCGGCGTGGCTCTGCGCCTGCGCCGCCTGGGCGCGCGCCCGCGCCAGTTCGGGCCGCTCGCGCTCGGCCTGGCCGATGAGGGCCTCGATCTTCTGCAGCTCGGTATCGATCTGTGCCGGCGGCAGCTCCTCCACCTCGACGGGCACGTTGGCCGGCACGCCCACCGCGGTCGCCACCGCCCCGCGAAGCGTGTTCACCAAGCCATCGACGGTCTGGAGCTGGAGCTGAGCCTGGGAGAGCGCGGTTTTCGCCTGCAGGACGTCGGCGATGGTGGCGACGCCGCTCTTGCGCCGCTCATCGGCGGCGGCGTACGCGGTCTGCGCCTCCGCCACGCTCGCCTTCTGCGCGACGAGCAGCGCCTTGGCGCCCTGGTACTGCGTGTACGCCTGCTCGACGCGCAGCACGAGGTCTTGCACCGCCATGTCGTGCGCCAGGTTGGCCGCCGCCAGCACGGCGCGCGCCTCATCCACGTCGGCGCCGCGGCTTCCGAAATCGAGCAGCAGCCAGCTCAGCTGCACCGAAGGGCCCCAATTCTTGTAATCGAACTTGAGGCCGGTGAGACCCAGCGTCTGGTGCGTGGCGCCGAGGTTCCCGTCCAGCTCGATCTGCGGATAGTACGCCGAGCGCTTCGATCCCACCCCCGCCGCCGCGCCGCGCGCGTCGAACCAGGTGGCGCGCGTCGCTGGGCTGGTGCGCAGCGCGAAGTCGATGAGCTGCGCCAGCGAGACGGTGCCGCCCTTCCCCAGCCGGGACATCAGCTCGGCGTCGAGCGCGGGCGGCGGCGGCGCGGGGACCGGCTCACGGACCTGCGCGGCCGACGAGGGAGCGACCTGCGAGTCGATGCGTCCCTCCACCAGGGAAGCGCAGCCACACAACGCGAGCAAGAAAGCGCTTTTCACGGTTCCCGGTCCCCGTTCCCGAACGAAGCGCGGGATTCTGCACCAGAACGCGACGTCGTGCAGCAGGACTCATGTACCGGCGGTCAGTACGCGATGCACCGCATCGGGCTCGGCCGGCTTGCTGAGAAAAGCGTCGAACCCGCACTCCAGCGCCCGCGCGCGGTGGCGCGCAGCGCCCGGCCCAGCTCTGCGAGGGGATCGGGCACTACTTCTTCTGCTTCATCCACTCGGCGGCGCGGGTCTCCAACTCGGCGGGCGGGACATCCTCGATATGCGTGGCGATGGCCCAGTTGTTCCCGCAGGGATCGGTGAGCCTGCAGCTGCGGTCGCCGTAGAACATGTCGGTCGGGGGTTGGCGCACCATCGCTCCCGCTGCGGTGGCGCGCTTGAACAAGGCGTCCACGTCTTCGACGTAGAGCATGAGCGAACCGGGTTGCGAAGGCATCTCGATTGCCTCGCCCACCATCACCAGCGAGTCGCCGATGCGCAGCTCGGCGTGGGCCACCCTTCCGTCGGGCGTGTTCATCCGGTACGCCTCTTCGGCGCCGAAGGCCTTCTTCATGAACTCGACGGCGCGCCCGGCGTTGGCGATGTTCAGGTAGGGGGTGATGGTGTGGTAGCCGTCAGGGACCGGCTTGGTTTTGCTCGTCATGGAGCACCTCCGCGGCGACTTTTAGCACGAGGGGTGGGCGGCGAGGATTGACGCGGCGTGTTGCGTCTGCGTCTTCCCTTTTGCGTTTTGGTTCTCGTTCTTGTTCTCGTTCTGGTTTGGGTTTGGGTTTGGGTTTCGATCAGTGCCAGGAGGAGGGACGGGGCCCTACGGCTGCTTGTTCTTCTCGTCCCAGATCATCGGCTCCCACAGCTCGACCTTGTTGCCATCGGGATCCATGATCCAGGCGAACTTGCCGTTCTCGTGGAACTCGGGCCCCTTCACGATCGCGACGCCGTTCTGCTTCAGCTGCGCGAGCATCTCTCCGAGATCGTCGACGCGGTAGTTGATCATGAAGCTGGATGCGCTAGGGCCGAACCGCTTCGTCTCGCGCTCGGCGACGTGCCAGGCGGCGAGCCGCGCGTGGTCCGCCGTCGACTCGGCAGCCGCGGCCGGCGAGCAATTTCAGGTTCTGAGTCGCGCCACCGTGGCGCGCAGCCGCTCTTGCGCGCCGAGATCGAACCAGCTGTCCAGCCACTGCTCGGTCTCCTCCGGCGAAGAATCGCGGGCGGCCCGGGCCGCGGCTCTTCGTAGATTCGCCTTTACCCGGCGCACACCCCCGGGCGGCAGCGCGGCCAAGGCAGCGGCGCGGCGGAGCGCCGTCTCGAGCAGATCGGCTTCGGGCGCCAACTCGTGCACGAGCCCGAGCTGCAGCGCCTCGCGCGGGGTGAAGAGCCGGCCCTCCATCGTCAGCGTGGGGAGCGACGTGGGTAATACCTGAAAGCGCACCGTCTCGAGGACCACCGCCGGCAGGCCGATACCGAGCTGCGTCTCGTTGAGACCGATGCGCGCATCGCGATCGGCCGCGATGCGCAGGTCGGCCTGCATCGCCAGCACGCACCCGCCCGCGATGGCGTGCCCGTTGACGGCAGCCACGAGCGGCATGGGCAGCTCGAAAATGCGCAGCATCACTTCCTCGAAGCGGCGCATGAAGCCGCGCATCGTGGCGCGATCGAGATCGATCAGCGCGGGCAAGTCGAGCCCCGCGCAGAAGGCTTTGCCCTGCCCGGTGATCACTGCGGCCCGCGCGTCTGCCAGGCGCTCGACGAGCGCATCCAGCGCGGAGAGAAATTCCAGCCCGATGGCGTTGGCCTTGCCCGCCTCGAGTCGCAAGAGCGCCACATCGCCCATCTGCTCTATGCGCATGCCCGGTGTGTATCACGGGCGGCGGTTGCCGACGCGCGCAGATGCGGTATTAGGGCGCTGGGAAATTTGACCCTCGAACGTGCGTCGCCTCCAGGCGGCGCGCATGGCAGGAGATCGAACATGCTTGCGCTCGCGCTGGTGCTCGCCGCCGGTCCCGCCGCCCTCGAGGGGCTCGACCAGCTCTATCCGCAGCTGGACGCGCTCTACCTCGACCTGCACAAGAACCCCGAGCTGTCGTCGCGCGAGCAGAAGACGGCGGCGAAGATGGCCGACGAGCTCAAGCGACTCGGCTACGAAGTGACCACCGGCGTGGGCGGCACCGGCGTGGTCGGGGTGCTGAAGAACGGCAAGGGCCCCACCGTGCTGGTGCGCACCGAGCTGGACGCGCTGCCCGTCGAGGAAAAGACGGGCCTGCCCTACGCGAGCAAGGCCACCGCGACGGACCCGTCCGGCAAGACCGTGCCGGTGATGCACGCCTGCGGCCACGACGTGCACATGGCCTCGTGGACCGGAGCGGCCGCGCTGCTGGCCCGCGGGAAGGATCGCTGGCGCGGCACGTTGCTCTTCGTGGCTCAGCCCGCCGAGGAGACGGTGCAGGGCGCCAAGGCGATGCTGGCCGACGGCTTTCTCACCCGTTTCCCCAAGCCCGACTTCGCCGTCGCCGTGCACGACAGCAGCGACGCGCCTTCCGGCAAGGTTCTCTTCGTCCCGGGCTACGCGATGGCCAACGTCGACTCGGTCGACGTGACGCTCTACGGCCGCGGCGGCCACGGGGCCCGGCCCGAGACGACGGTGGACCCTATCGTGCTGGCGGCACGCACCGTGCTGGCGCTGCAGACGCTGGTGTCGCGCGAGAAGAGCCCGTTCGAGCCGGCGGTGGTGACGGTGGGGTCGATCCAGGCGGGCATCAAGAACAACATCATTCCCGACGAGGCGAAGCTGCTCATCACGGTGCGGTCCTTCAAACCGGAGGTGCGCAAGCTGCTGCTCGACGGGATCGCGCGCATCGCCAAGGCGGAGTCGGCCGCGGCCGGGTCGCCCAAGGAGCCGCTCATTAAAATACCCGAGAGCGCGGACGCGACCTACAACGATCCGGCCGTGACGCGGCGGCTGGCCGAGGCGCTGGCAAAGCAGCTCGGCAGCGACAACGTCGTCGAGGGGCACGCGGAGATGGTGGCGGAGGACTTCGGCACCTTCGGCAAGGCGGCGGGAGCGCCGTCGGTGCAGTTGCGCATCGGCGCGGTCGAGCCGGCGAAGTACGCGGCGGCGATGGCGGCGGGAACACCGCTGCCCTCGCTCCACTCGGGGCTGTTCGTCCCCGACCGCGAGCGAAGCATCCGCACCGGCGTCGCTGCGCTCACGCTCTCGGCGCTCGAACTCCTCGGCAAGCCATAGCAGGCCATGCAAACCACCCCACGCGTCGCTTTCGCGGCATTCTTCGTCCTCTGCGGCTGCAAGCATTCGCCCGCGGCCGCGCCCCCCGCGCAGAATTGGATCGATCGCAGCAACCAGAACGCGCAGGTCCTGCTCGACGTGCAGGCCCGCTTCTTCCCCGAGGGGGGCGCCCGGCTGGGCATGGCGGGCATCGACGACCGCATCATCGATCTCACGCCGGGCCACCGCGAGCGCGAGCGCGAGGCGCTGCAGAAGGCGCTGGCGCAGCTCGAGCAGTGGCGAAGCGCCGAGCAGGATCCGCTGGTGGCGCAGGACCTGGCCATCCTCGTCGAGGCGGGGCAGCGCCAGGTTCGTGGGAGCGAACTGGACGATCGGCTGCTGGTGCCGTTCGTGAACATGCCGCGGATGATCTTCGGAAGCATGCGCGCGCTGCTCGACCCGCAGATCGAAGCCAAGCGCCGGCCCGCCGCGCTGGCGCGCGTGCTCAAGTACGCCGGCCTCGAGCCGGGGACCACGCCCATCGTGCAGCTCGCTGAAAACGAGACGCGCGTGGGACTGGCCAAGGGTCTCCTTCCGCCCAGCAGTCTGGACGTCGAGAACGACCTGAACACCGCCCAGCCGCTCATCGACGGCATCGAGAAGCTCTTCAAGGAGTTCCACATCCCGGACTACGAGCAACCCGTGAGCGTCTTGCGCGCGCAGCTCACCCAGTATGTCGATTTCGTCCGTACCGAAGTGCTGCCCAAAGCGCGCGAGGATTTCCGGCTGCCGCCCGAGCTGTACGCTTTTCGCCTCGAGGCGGTGGGCGTGGACATTCCCCCCTCGGAGCTGATCCCCAAGGCGCGCACCGCCTTTGCGCAGATCCAGGGCGAGATGCAGACGGTGGCGGCGCGCATCGCGCAGGCGCGCGGGCTGCCTTCGAGCGATTACCGCGACGTGATCCGCGCGCTCAAGAAGGAGCAGATCCCCGACGACCAGGTGCTCGAGCACTACAAGTCCCGCCTCGCCGGGATCGAGCAGATCATCCGCGAGCACCGCCTCGTCACGCTGCCGTCGCGGCCGGCGCGCATCCGCCTGGGCACGCCGGCCGAGAACGCGCAGCAGCCCGCGCCGCACATGGTCCCCCCGCGCCTCCTCGGCAACACCGGCGAGCAAGGCGAGTTCGTGCTGCCGCTCGGCGTCCCCGGCAAGACGCAGCAGAAGTACGACGACTTCAACTACAGCGCCGCCTCATGGACGCTGACGGCGCACGAGGCGCGCCCCGGCCACGAGCTGCAGTTCTCCACCATGGTCGAGAAAGGCGTCTCGATCGCGCGCGCGGTCTTCGCCTTCAACAGCGTGAACGCCGAGGGCTGGGGCCTGTACTCGGAAGCGATCACGCTCCCGTACATGCCCGACGAGGGAAAGCTCATCTCGCTGCAGCTCCGGCTGCAGCGGGCCGCGCGCGCGTTCGTGGACCCCGAGCTGCAGCTCGGCAAGTGGACGCACGAGTCGGCGCGCGCGTTCCTCCAGAAAGAAGTGGTCCTCTCGCCGGCCTTCGCCACCGAGGAGGTGGACCGCTTCACCTTCCGGGCGCCCGGCCAGGCGACCTCGTATTTCTACGGTTATCTGCGACTGCTCGAGTTGCGCGAGGCGGCGGAGAAGCAGCAGGGGCCGGGCTTTGACGCGCTGCGGTTCCACGATCTGATCCTCGCGCAGGGCCTGCTTCCGCCGCACTTGTTGCGCAAGGCGGTGCTGGCGGCCCTGTGATGCTTGGCTCCTTCCCCTGAGAGGGCGGCCCTGCTAGTTTCCGCGGCCTCGCCCTGAGGTGCGCCGCATGCGACGCCTGGAGATCGAGAATGTCTCGCTCCGGTTCGGGGGCGTGTACGCCTTGCAGGACGTCAGCCTGCACGTCGACGCCGGCGAGCTGGTGGCCATCATCGGCCCCAACGGCGCCGGCAAGACCAGCCTCGTCAACTGCGTCAGCGGCGTCTACCTGCCGGAGGCCGGGGCGGTGCGCTTCGAGTCGCGCGCCATCAGCCGCAGCGCGCCCGGCGCGCGCACGCGGCTGGGCATCGCGCGCACCTTCCAGAACATCGCCCTCTTCAAGGGCATGACGGTGCTCGACAACCTGCTCATCGGCCGCCATTTCCGGCAGAAGACGGGACTCTTCGCCGGCGGCTTCTACTACGGGCCCGGCCAGCGCGAGGAGATCGCCGAACGCAAGGTCGTCGAGGAGATCATCGACTTCCTCGAGATCGAGCACATCCGCAAGAAGGTGGTGGCCACGCTGCCCTACGGGTTGCAGAAGCGCGTCGAGCTGGCG
>Ga0209011_1000870_pt1 | contig 10960 bp, 10 predicted proteins | sample BlaSpr_A8_OM1_M3_FD_187986 | JGI IMG/M metagenome (GOLD analysis project Ga0209011, IMG submission 187986) | Forest soil microbial communities from Thunder Bay, Ontario, Canada - Black Spruce, Ontario site 2_A8_OM1_M3 (SPAdes) (version 2) | ecosystem: Environmental > Terrestrial > Soil > Boreal... | reverse complement strand
GTCGACGCTACCAGATTCGAATGGGAGTTCGAAAATAGAGCCCTCGACGAACTTGGCTCCCTCTGGCGCCTGATCAGCCCCAACGATGACCCGATCAACACCGATATAGGAGCGCACCGCCTTGCCGAGAACAAGGGGTGCCAGCCAACCAGACGAACATCCCACATCAAGCAAGCGGTCACATGGTTCGATGAGTTCGGCGCACTCCTTGACCCGGCCCTCAAAAGGAACGTCGCTTCCAATGGGAAGCGGGTAGGCCAGATTTCGTTTTGGTTTCGGTCGCGGCTGTCCCTCCATGCCCGATCCAACGGAAAGCTTACCGGAAGTCAAACGTGAAAAGGTGTGATCTTCAACTGAACACGAAGGACGAGCGGGCGTCATCGCGGACCGACTAGGAAGGGATCATGGCCGCGTTGCGACGCATCGAGAATGGCCGGGACAGGGACGGGCCCTCGTGGGTTCGGGCGCGGGTCCTGCTGATGCTGCGGACGGACGTGGAAGACTAGCTGGTCCCGACGTCCGCAGCCCGAGGCCGCTTCTTCCCTTGTTCATAGAGTCGCCCTAACTCGCGGAGCTGCCCTAGGCTCAGGGGAGCCTGAACACCGTTGAAGACATCGTCATCCGCCCGAGTGCGGCCAGCCTGCACCCATTGCCGCGAAGCAAAAGTATCGCGCAGGGCCATAAGATTCCATAGGTAGGCCTTGGCGACATTCACGGCCGCACCCGGTCGTCCAGCAGCGACACCGCCGGCAGCAGCCAAACCACACACGGCAATGTGTAGCGGCAGCATGGAGACCAGAGTCTGCCAACTCGCATTCTTCAGAATCGAGCGCAACCGATTCTTGTACGAGTGGTATTCATAGACCGATGGGGACAGGCGCGCAGACGTTGCTCCGCCGATGTGGTATACGGGAGGCAGGCGATCCGAATAGGTGATATCCCATCCGGACAATCGGGCTCGCCAACAGAAATCGGACTCCTCAAAGTAGGCAAAGGCACTTTCGTCAAAGAGGCCGATCTGCTTGACAGTCGTCGACCGGATGTACATCGCCGCCCCTTTTACGGAGAATACGGATCGAGCGCCTAGTGCAGCCTCCGCCGCCTGCCCAATGTGGGGGTGAACAAGGAAGCCTGACCTACTAATCAAGCTGCCGACCGAGTCGATGCGAGTCCCGTCCGATGAAAGTACCGGCCCCTGGCAGGCGGCAACGCTCGGCGCAGAGGTCAAGTAACCGACCGCGCCTTCCAAGCTCCCGGCGATGACAGCATCGTTGTTCAGCAGCAAACAGAATTCCGAGTTCGAAGCTTCCCACGCGCGGTTATTAGCGCAGGCGTATCCGACATTTGTGGGTGACCGCAGAATCCTGACGGGCAGCCGTTTCATCCAGGCTTCGGCGAGCTCGACAGACCCGTCCGTCGAACCGTTATCGAAGACGATGATCTCGACCTGGATGCCTGTTCCCCAACGCTCAATCGACTCGAGGCAGGCAGGCAGTAACGCCGCCCCGTTCCAGTTAACGATCAGAATCGATAGAGTCGCTGCCAGGCCTCGCCTCAGACAGATGTCGGAGCATGGTCGATGATCGCCTGAAAGTCAGCATCGGGCGTCGTTGAGCGCCCCTTCATCTAGTCGGATCGCTTCCAAAAGACGCAGCACGGGTCAACGGGTTCGAGCCGATCCGTTATTCCGTGCGAGCGTCGGTATTCGTCGACCGCCTTCTTGCATCCGGGCACGTTGCCGTAGTCATCAACGATGACATAGCCGCCGATCGATAACTTGGGATAGAGGCTTTCGAGGGCGACCAAAGTCGACTCGTACATGTCGCCATCCAGCCGTAGCACCGAGAGCTTCTCAATAGGAGCGGAGGGCAGGGTATCCTTGAACCAACCCACAAGGAATCGGACTCTCTCGTCGAGCAGGCTGTAGCGGTCGAAATTTGCCTTGACCTCCTTGAGGGACACCGAGAGTTGCGGGAAGGCCCAGAGCCGTTCTCGTCTGTCAGAATCTGGCGCTTGCCTAGTCGGCCGCGGTAGCCCCTCGAATGAGTCGGCCACCCAAACCTGCCTAGTCTCGTCGCCGTACGCGCTAAGAATTGCGCGCATGAAAATGGTCGCGCCTCCTCTCCAAACACCCGTCTCGATGACATCTCCAGCGACGCCCTTGACCAACACATCGACGAGGCAAGATTGCAGGTTATCAAGGCGCTTCATACCGATCATCGTTTCCGCGTCGATCGGCCAATCCTGACCGTTTTCGCGCATTTCTTGAGGCAGGCGTCGGACCAAATGCAGATTGCGAGAACTGAATATCTTCCGGGCCGGAGCGTAGAGCGCCCAGACGAGAGTTCCTTTTGGTGGCACCAGGGTGTGATAGGTTTCTCCGAACGCAGATCGGGTGAGGCATTTCTTCATCAGGTCGAGATAGAGATCTCGTGCGGTTGCTACCTCAACGTCGCGCAGGTGGTTCACCTTTAAGCTCCGCGTTAGAATCGGCATCGTTGTCTGCAGTCGACGCAGTTGGGCGCCCCGAGCGGCGACGAGTGAGAAATCGAAACGCCCCGACAGAACATATGGCCAGCAGGAACAGGCCACTCGTGAGCGCTGACAACATGATAATGGTGGCCGGTGGATATGAGAGCGTGACTCTCAGCGGTCGGTTGGTTATGCCTTGTGGGAGTGGGAACGCGTTCGCGAAGCCGTAGATTTCTCGACTACCCGTCTGGCCAAGAATTCGTCCGTCGTTTGCATCGGTGAAGGTCGCCTGCCAACCGGGAGCGTAGGGCTGTCGCAGCAAAAGGATTGGAGCCTCGCAAGAGGGGGGCACCACGGCGACCGACGCTGACTCGCTCCCATTCGAACTGAGATTTAGATCGCCGGTGCACGGCGCGTCGCCCTCTTGGTAGGGAGCCAGGTTAAGGTGCTCCAGGTAGGTCGACGAATCTGGGTTATGCGCCGAGATCACCGATAGCATCGGTTTCGTCTTGTCTGGCTGGACTTCCCGAAGCTCAAAGGCGCCGAAGGTGCCAATGATTCGCGGAGCGATATCGGCAATGATGTTCGTGGTTTCCCACGATTGCAGCACCACATCGCTGACCGCCGGAACCCGGTAGAACTCGCGCGCACTACTATCCTGCTTGAGGACCACGACGTATCGAACCCCAAATTCAGCAAGGAGAGCTTCGAATGATCGCAGCTGTCCATGAGCGAGATCATCGCTAATAACTGATCGCAAGTAGGGGACGACCGGGCTGGCAAACGAATCTATTCCGTTGTAGTCCGATCGACCAGTAAGCCAATAGACGGGCGAAATGCCTAGGTAAACTCCATTGACCTGGTCGCTTGGGACAGCGGTCCACGCCGGACGCAACAAGGGTAGGGTGAGGACCGGACCCGGCGGGAGCCGCTCGAGCTCTGCGAGCATGCTCAGGTAAGCGTCTGGTAGACCCGGCATGACCCTTGTATAGGTCACGTCGTAGTAATTTGGTTGCCGAAATTCCGCGCCTTGCAAGAAAGGTGCGCCGTAAACGATCATGCCTGCAGACAGTCCAAGAGGTGCCAGAGCTCCCCATCTACTCCTCACACGCGGCAGGATCTCCATCAGGGCAATTCCGGACGTGATAGCCAGAATCTCAACCATCGGGATGGCAAACTTGTCGAAGAAGTTCCTCTCAGCGGTCCATCCGGGAACGGACTGGGTTAAAAGTTCGAATAGCTCCCGACCGTATGGCACGAATAGAAGAGTCTGCAGGTAGAGAAAGATCAACGTGACTCCGGTCAGTCCGATCAGCAGGCGCTCATTCGCTTTCCGCAGGCTGATCAGGCTGACTGATAAGCCGACGACGATGACTACCGCCGGCAATATCCCAATGAGCCAAAGGCCCTGCGACCAGAGGTCAGACCTTAGCTCGGGGTGACTATAGGCTTGAAGTAGAGCTCCGCTGTTTCGAAGACCGATGGCGTCCGCGGAGCTCATAAGCGGGGCAAGAGCGCGGATGATTCGTAAGGCGTCAGCCTTGCCTGAGGCTGAGACAGCGCTGGTTAGCTGGGCCTGATGGAGGAACGGATCAAGCATGAGGGGACCAATCCAAAAAACATTGGTGGCGCCCACGACAAGAAAGAAAACGAGAAGTCTCCTTACGCTAAAGCGGTAAACGCCCGCCCCAGCGGAAACAGCCGCAACCGCAATGAAAAGGAGTCCGCAGGATATCGTCCACGGAAACTGGTTAACTGCCGGCGCAAGGACCAAAACGGCCAGGCCCGCCATCAGGCTATCGATCAACCCACCCTTTTTTTGACTCCGCAGGAAGAAGAGCAGAAGCCAGGGCAGTAGCGGTTCCCAATAAATTGCGGTAAGCAGGCCGGTCCATTGCGTCTCGGCGATGAGAGGAGCACAGACCACGACAGCTCCAGCGAAGCCGGCACAGGCTCTGGCTGTGAAGTCCTTTCGACCAATAAGCTCCAGAACAAGCCAGGCCACACCAAGATAAGTGAAAGCTAAGGCAAGCCCAAAAAATAGTCCTTGAGCATTCAGCCCAAGCGACTTCGTAGCGAGCAACAAGATAGTGAATGGAACGAAATAGGTCCGGGGGTTATAGCCCCCAAGATTTTGATCGAAGACCGGCAAGGACGCGTGGACCAACCAGCGGTCGGGGTAGGCATACATGAGGTGCGAATCGTCGCCCCCAAGGTTCATCAGCTTTCCGAATGCCCCCGTCCACAAGAGCAGCGGCATTAGACCAAGGGCGACCGCGGGCAGAGCCCAGAAGATTAGAGCCTGCCAATCGACGTACTTGAACGCTAAACGAGAACGGATCTGGTGCCTGCCGGAGGCCGTCTCGGGGCTTTCCGACAACGCGACCGCTCTAGCACTAGCGTATGCACTAAGCAGACGTTCTAGGACCGTCACCTCGACCGATGGCTCACACGTGAGAGCCGGCGGTGGGAACCTCAGACAACGACCGCATCCTTTGGTCGGCAATTGTGAGCGCCAGCCCGCGCTCTAAATCAAAGCTCGGTCGGTAACCCAAGACCTCCCTCGCGCGGCCAATGTCGAGGACTCTTTGAACTGGGGTCCCCGCCACCGATTCGGCAAACTCGACGGCAGACGAGAACCCGCCGATTCTGTTGATCAGCGTAGCCAGTTGGAGGAGGCTCACGCTTTCGGGGCCCGCAATGTTAACCGGCTCGGCACACGGATAGCGCTCGGCGAGGCGGAGTAAGCCCTCGATAAGGTCATCGATATAAACGAAGGATCGGACTTCAGCGCCTGTTCCCCAAATGCGTATTGGCCGCCCACTAAGGCCAGCGGCAATCCACTGGGAGATTACGCGGCCTCGGGTGGGATCGGCGGTATCTCCGGGTCCATAGACGTTACATGGTCGCGCAATGGCCACCCCCAGCCCGTGTTCCCGGTAATACATCCGTGACGCCACCTCGCCGAATAGCTTGGCCAAGGCGTATGAGTTGTAATTGTTGCCGCCAACGTCGCCACTCCGCTCGGTCTCGAGCAGTGGCAAAGGCGATGAGTCGGAGTACACTTCCGCCGAGCTCAGATAGGTGAGTGTCTTCACGTGGTTGACCCGCGAGGCCTCCAGTAGATTCGTGGCGATCACGGAATTCGTTCGGAATATGTGGGCCGCTCGCTGACGCTTGAATTCGGCATTGCCGTCGACAGCCGCAGCGACAAATACGTATTCCTGCCCTTCAGTAACCGATTGGGATTGCGATAGATCTGTAAAATCGACGAAAGCGACGGCGGCCCGAGCGAAGCCTTCGCTCTCTCGCGCGCTGGCTGATAGCCGCCGCACTCCTGCCGTCACGACGGCGCCTCTGCGTACGAGTTCTCTGGTCAGCGCTGCGCCGATGAAGCCATTCGCGCCTGCAACCAACACTCGAGCGCCACGCCAGATTTCAGTCATTTCTGATCCGACCATTAGATAGAAGGCCAACGGCAAGGCCGACGCCGCCTGCAGCGTACTCAGCTGTTCTCATGACAATGAAGCCAAGCGCGTGTGCGGGCTGCTTAAGGAAAAGACTCCGGTTTCGGAAGTATCCCCGTCTTAGCGGGTTAAAGTGCCGAAACGACCGGGTTACGCCGTGACGCCTGATGAATGAAGGGATCTCCCGTCCATAGAGGTAGCGCTTCTTGATCAGGCGGGTCAACGTCAACGAACCTTCGTTATGAAGCACCTCCTGGCGTACCCGTCCAACCGAGAAGCCACCACGACGCAGCCTGATATGGAGATCCCAGTCGTCGCTTCCAATGTTGTGGAGCCCACCTACCGCCTCTAAAACGCTTCGGCGGACAAACCTGGGAGCCTCCACGAGATCGTCACCCAAATAGCAGGCGCGCTCGATCGCTTTTACCTTGGCCCAAAAACCTAGCCCAAAGGAGCGTTCGGGCACGATCAAACCGTGAAAATCCGACGCTCTAGCTGTATCCACGCACTCCTGGATCAGGGTCGGGGGCAAGATCATGTCAACGTCCAGGTAATAGATATAGTCCCCACGGGCTAAGGAGGCTCCGTAGTTTCGTTGCTGCGGCGCGCCGAACACACGACGCTTGGTCTGATCGGGACCATGACGATAGACCCGGTCTGTGAATGCTCGGGCCAGATCAACGGTTCGGTCCGTGCTGAAGCCGTCCACCACGATTAGCTCGATCCCACCGAAAGTTTGTGCTCGCACAGAACCGAGACAAGCCTCAATGAATTGGTCTGAATTGTATGTGGGTACGACGACCGATACACCCGGCATGTCCGGATTCTGCTCAGTCATGATTCGACAATGTCGGCAGTCGTCGCTGGCGGTTCAGCAGCAACACCGGCGGCTGCGAGCATCCGGCCGCCCCAATCCTCCACACCAGTCATCTCCTCGTCGACTCCACCCGCGCTTTTGAATACTGACCGCGAGAAGAAGCGGGCGGCTTCAACAAGATCGTCTCCGTGATAGCAAGAGCGCTCCAATGCTCGACATCGGGCCCAGTAACCTACACCGGTCGTGACTTCGGGTATGAGCACGGCAGCCACCCAGGGTACCCTGGCAATTTCCAGGTACCGCTCGACCACCCCGGGATCAAGAACTATATCCGAGTCGATGAAAAGGAGAAAGTCTCCTGGAGCCACACGAGCGCCCAGGTTCCTCTGAGCGTTTCTTTCCGGACCGCCATTCTCGACGCGGTCGGCATACCGACCGGCAATTTCGGTCGATCCGTCGGTAGAGCTGTTGTCAATAACCAGGAGATCGAGTTTGGCAACGGTTTGCCGACCGATGCTCGCCAGACAGCTTTCTATCGTGCGGCCCGAATTACGCTTCGGAACGATTACCGAGACGGGCGGGATGACCGTCGGCTTCAAGGAATCTCGTCAAGGTGGTCGGTAAGCCATCGCATCAGATGATCTAAGCCTGCGCTCACTGCGATTCCGGGCTCCCATCCGAGCAGCTCAGCTGCCTTGTCGATGTTGCTTACATAGATCCGCTGATCCCCGGGACGCCAGTCTGCAAATTCGTGCTGGACCGGCCTGGCTAGCGCATCCTCTAGGTAGGCGATGAGTTCGATTAGCGATAGGCTATTCCCAGGCCCGCCGCCGATGTTGAACACTTCCCCCGAAACCGATGGAATATTGTTGCGCGCAAGCTCATAGCACGACACGAGATCGTGCACATGGAGTACATCGCGAACCTGCAAGCCATCGCCGAAGATGGTTATTGGTCGCCGTTTCAGGGCTTGAATCATGAAATGTGCAACCCATCCCTGATCTTCGTTTCCAAATTGATGTGGTCCATAGATGCACGCTTGTCGCAAAACGACTGACTTCAGATTGAAGATGCGCGCATAGTCGCGGACATACTGGTCGCCCGTACCTTTCGAGCATCCGTACGGCGAATGAAAGTCCAACGGCCGATCCTCAGCCACTCCCTCTGGGCGGTCGACATAGAGGTAGCGCGAGCCATTCTTAGCTATCGGCCAGTCATCTATCGCACCGTAGACTTTGTTGGTCGAGCTATACACCAAAACGGCGCTTGGCGCCTCAGTTCGTACGGCCTCGACAACGTTAAAGGTGCCAAGGGCGTTGATATCGAAGTCCGTACGTGGATCGAGCACCGATGAGGTCACTGCGACCTGCGCGGCAAGATGATAAACGGCGTCTGCACCCCGGATCGCCGTCCGTAGAGAATCGAAATCCCGGACGTCTACTTCCAGAATGCTCAGAGCGCCAGTAAGTGTTGATAGCCACTTAGCATTCGCCCGCGTCCCTTCCCGACTGAAATTGTCAAGAACGACCACATCGTCGCCACGATCAAGGAAGCGAGCCGCCAGGTTTGAGCCGATGAACCCGGCGCCACCTGTGATCACGACTCTTGAGGGCTTAGCCATTGCTCAAATAACCGGAGTAGCCGCTAGGGAAAGCTGCCGGACCGCCTCGGCGCGAGACGTGCTCCAATCGTGCCGCTTGGAATCCTCGTACGCCGCGCTTGAGAGCCGTGCCAATTGTTCTGTCGAGGAGCCCAATCTCACCATCTCACGCGCAAGCTCCTGTGGTGTCTCATCGCGGGTGAGAATTCCAGTAACCAGGTGCTGGATCGAGTCACGAAGTCCGGGCACTGGATAGCCGATTGCTGGAATTCCGACTGAATTGGCCTCAGTGACGACAAGCCCCCATCCCTCCCGCACCGATGCTAAGACAAGGACGTGTGCTCGAGCCAGAGCCTCGTCCCGCCACCATTGATTGACCCACCCGACGAACTCGACCCACTGAGAAACGCCTTCCCGCTCGGCGAGGAGTCTCAACTTCCGTTCGACGACGCCCGATCCCGAGCCGACGATTCGTAGTCTGCAGTCAATGCCCTGCTGACCAAGGTGCTCATGGGCGAACGAAAACGCTCTGATGATGTGATCAATTCGTTTTGAGGCAGTAATCCGGCCAACATAGAGAAACGTTAGGATCTCAGCCCGCTTCAACGGTGATTCTGACGCTTCCTCAGCCGCCCCGGGAATTATGTGGACGCGGTCAGCTTGGAAACCAAGCTTGATTAGATCCGCGCGTGTTGACTGCGAAAGGACCAAAGCAGGCCGGCGCCTGTAGGCTCTTAGATAGAGCGGCTCGATGAGATATCCGGCGATTGAGAGCGGCCAACGGGACTCGTAAAACCATACTTCACGTGCCATCTGATGCATTAGCAAGATTGAACGCTGCCCGGCCCAAAACGGTGAAAAGAAAGGAAGCGTGTTTATCTCTTCAACGACAAGGTCGAAGGGTCCCTCGCGTCGGTAAAAGGCCCTGGCATTCAGACCCTGAGTTGCGGGATTGCCGGACCGAATCACACGAACGCCTCCGATAGAGGCCTCTCTTTCACAGCCTGCGAACTTGTTACTGAAGAAGGTCACTGTCGCCCCTGCCTCTTGCCAGGCTTGCGCCCAGTTGATCGTTAGTGTCTCGGCCCCACCGGCTTTCGGATGTTGAGGATCTCGCCAATTGAGCAAAAGAATCCGATATGGGAGGCGTGTATTCGTCCCCGAAAACGGAGTCGGCCCCGAATCGGGTCTCAGCTCCACCCGCGGGGTCGCCGGTGTCATCCGTCTCGGTTGTCGCCCGGTGATGACGGTGTATCCGTTTGCGGGATCTGGTCGTACTGCTGACCGCCGATGAGATCGCCGGAAGATATGGGGCGGTCATAGTATTTTCGAATTCTGCTGCGGTAGAAGATGGCGGCAGTATCCCAGAGGGCTCGCCACGCAGCCTTTGGGTCAACCGTGCTCTCAAATTTGTAGCTCAGATGGACAGGCGCCTCCATGATCTTTCGATAACCAAGTCGGCGGGCTACGACGAGCAATTCGAGGTCGAATGCAAAGCGTTTGATCGCCAGCAGAGGAACAACTTCCTGGAGAACATGGCGTTTGAACAGCTTGAGACCCGTCTGGGTATCGCGCACGTTAAGACGGAAGAGGAGCCGTATTAGGAGCTGGTACATCGAACTCTGAAAACGGCGGAAGGCCGGGTAGCTCACATTGGACATTGGATGGCGCTTCGAACCGATGACCGCATCGCAGTCGAATCCGTCCATCACGGCCAGAAACGGCCTGATATACCGGGGATCGAGTTCCATGTCGGCATCGATGAACGTGACAAGCTCCCCGCTCGATCGGCTGACGCCGCAGCGGAGAGCATAGCCCTTGCCCATGTTGACGTTGTACTCGACAACCTTGATATTCGAGGAGACGACGCTCTCAGCTTCAAGGACGGTGTTATCCGTATTCCCGTCCGAGACCACGATGACCTCATAACTGATTCCCAACCCGTCCAGCTCGCCTAGGAGGCGCCGCAGGTTCTGGGCGATGTTTTTTCCCTCGCGATACGCGGGCACGATGACCGACAGACGGGTGCCCGGCTTCGTCACCTTATTCCCCGACGGAACGGTTAACCGATCTGGCGGGCGATCGAGGATCTCGATGCTTATAAGATCGCCTCCACGGGCCCAACCTCGGCAGCGAGGTCACGCGTCGGGCCAAATACGATCTGGCGCGCGCTCGATTTTTGAACTAGATACAGGACGCTGAGCCCACCGACCAGCACGAGCATACAGATGTCGACGACCTGCACGACTTGCATAAGGCTCCGGTGGAAGAACAGGATGGCGATCGGTTCTAGCACGGCAACCGGAATCAGAATGGCCAGGAATTCTCGTCGGCCACCGGTCTGATGGGTGGCGATCAACACCGCAGCGGTCCCGAGCAAGGTCATCCCGATTGCGTACCATGGCAGGTACGCCGCGCCGCTGAGGTAGGCCTTACCCGCGAAAGCTGTTAGGAAAAAGCTTGACGCAAGCGTGAGCACAACGAGTCCCACAACCCCGCCTGCGATCACCATGCCGACTGATAACCAAACTAGCGGCGAACCGCTTGTGCCCTGCGACTCGCGGAAGACGACTTTGGGAAAGAGGACGATCGCGACTCCAGAAG
>Ga0209011_1000868_pt1 | contig 10973 bp, 8 predicted proteins | sample BlaSpr_A8_OM1_M3_FD_187986 | JGI IMG/M metagenome (GOLD analysis project Ga0209011, IMG submission 187986) | Forest soil microbial communities from Thunder Bay, Ontario, Canada - Black Spruce, Ontario site 2_A8_OM1_M3 (SPAdes) (version 2) | ecosystem: Environmental > Terrestrial > Soil > Boreal... | reverse complement strand
GGGTTCGGGTAGCGCTCGGAACAGGCGGGACAGGAGTCGAGATGCTGGGCGACCATCTTGCGCTGCTCGCGGCGGAGCGTGCCGGGCGGGAAGTTGTCGAGCAGGTAGGCGATGGTCGGGCAGCGCGTCTCTTCGGTCTGGGCCTTGCCCTCCATGAAGAGAAACTCCTCCTTGAAGCGGCGGCGGGCCCGGTGTAAGAGGGTCTCGACCGCGCTCTCCGAGACCCGCATCTTGCGGGCGATGTTCGCATAGCTCAAGCCTTGTAGCTCGCGAAGCGTCAGCACCAGCCGGTACTTCTCGGGTAGACGCCTCGCCACCGACCAGACGGCGTCGCGCAGCTCGCTGATCTCGAGGGCGACCTCAGGGCTCTTGCGGGCGTCGCCATCCGGCACCTGCAGCACGGAGTCTTCGTTCTCTTCGTCGTCGATCTCCTGCGCCTCCGGGAATTTCTTGCGTCGCCGGAGCTCGTCGTAGCAGAGGTTGGTGGCGATCCGATGGATCCACGCCGAAAAATTAAAGCTGTCGTTGATGCGATGGATGGTACGAAGAATCTGGAAGAAGGTCTCCTGGGTCAGGTCCTCAGCCAGCTGCCGGTCGCGCAACAGCCGGAAGGTCAGGCCGTAGATCGCCTTGTGGTACCGCTTGAACAGGGTGTCGAAGGCGGCGACGTCGCCACCAAGATAATCGCGAATGAGGTCGAGGTCCGAGGGTCCCTTCGCAACTCGTGTCACTACCCTCTATACCGCCCGGACTCGGCAAAATCCGTCATCGACGTGAAGTCCACCCGCCGAGTCGCGGGGCGAATCATAGCACTGGTTCTTGCGCTCGTTGCACGACTCTAGGACGCAATTTCCAACTTTGTCACACGGCCGCGATGTTTTCGCAGGAGTTCCGCAATCGGCTCGTTATAATGCCGCTGACGTCCACATCACGAGGGCCACAAATGGGCAGTCTGGGGGCTGGAAAAGCCACCACCGTCACCATCCGATTTCTTGACGACGAGATCATGGAGGGCCGGGTCGCCGCCATTAGCCTGGACCGACCGAATCTCGAGCTGGAGATGCTCGATCAGGCCAGCAATAACGAGCGCGCCCTGATCCCGTTGCCCTCGATCAAGCGCATTGCGCTCGGAAGCGGTGTCCCTACCGCCGACGAGCAGGCGCGTGCCGAGAAGAAAGTGGCGATCCGCTTCCAGGACGGCGAGGTCCTGAAGGGCTACCTCGACGGCGACCTGCTGCACGCCACCTACGGCGTCACGATGCGGCTGATGTCGGTGGAGAAGGATCGGATCGAGACGCTGGGTGTCCCGTATACCGCGCTCAAGGCGCTTTTTTATCTCAAGTCTTGGGATACCCGGCCGCCCGAGTTCGACGGTGAGGAAGACCTGCATCTGAACAAGCGGCTTTCGTCGCCTCTCGTGGACCTGATCTCGGACATGGGTCAGCTGGACAAGCTTCGCAAGCGCGGAGCCATCACCGAGAGCGAATTCCAGCGAAAGCGCCGCAAGATCCTCGATAACATCTAACACGCGGCCCTTGCCACACCGGGGGCCGCTTATCACGCGGCCCTTGCCACACCGGGGGCCGCTTATCCCGCGACCGTTTTCACACGGGGGGCCGCTTAAAGCCGCGGTCGTTGCCCTGGCGGTGCTGCCACTCGTGGGCGGCTGCAGTTCCCTGCCCTCCGTGCACGGGATTTCGCTCGGTAGCCCCAATCCGCAAGCCGCGCAGTATCAGCCGGAACCGGCGCGCCACGAGGGCGGGACGCTGGTGGTGGGCGACTGGGAGAGCCCAACCAACTTCTCGCCGCTCTTCAACGAAGAAGTCCCAGCCGCGCAGGTGGACGCGTTGCTCTATGCCGGCCTCGTGCGGCTTGATCCCAACCTTCAACCCGTTCCCGACCTCGCCGAGCGCGTGCCGACACTGGAAAACGGCGACGTGAAATGGAACCGCGGCGCCGGCACGGTGGACGTGACCTACCGGCTCCGGCCGGGATTGCGCTGGTCGGATGGTCAGCTGCTGACTGCGGACGATGTCGCGTTTACCTGGGGGCTGATCGTCAATCCCAAAGTGCAGGGTGTCCTCTCACCCGATGGCTATGCCGCGATCTCGCGGGTCGATGTCCACGACGCGCAGCGCTTCACGCTTCATTTCGATCGGATCTACCCCAAGTTTCTGAACCTGTTTCCGGCGGTGCTGCCGCAACATCGCCTGGCCGGCATCGCTCCGGAGCAGTTGGCCACCAACGCCTTCTGGGCGCGCCCCGACGTCGTCAGCGGTCCGTTCAAGATCTCGGAGCTCGTCCCGGATGACCACATCGCCCTGGTGCGCAACGATGCCTGGTCGCAGGGGCGATCCGGGCGCCGCGCCCACCTCGACGGCATCCTGTACAAGATCTATCCGGAGCCGGGACAGCTGCTGGATGCGGCTCGGGCCGGCCAGGTCTCACTGGCTCTCGAGCTGCCGGATGACCAGCTGGCCGCTCTGGCGAACACCGGCTCCATGACGGTGCAGCGCCGGTCGCAGCTTGCCTACGAGCAGGTCACTTTCAATCAGGCCGACCCCAACCCGCTGACCGGCCAGCCGCCACTCTGGAAAAACGATCCCGCGCTCCTCAAGGCACTCCGCACAGCGATCGACCGTCCCGGGATCGTCAAGAAGTTTTACGGTGACCGGGCCCGGCTCGCGGAGTCACCGATCCCCAGCGCGCTGGCCGGATTCCACGATGCCGACGTCTCGCTCGCGTACGACCTGAGCGCCGCCGCCAAGCTGCTCGACAACGACGGCTGGGCGGTGGGATCAGACGGCATCCGCAGCAAGAACGGGCGCCGATTGAGCTTCCACATCGTGAGCGCGCTCGGTAGCCCACTGCGGAGTGCTGTGCGGGATGAGCTGATTGCGCAGTGGCACAAGCTTGGCGCCGAGGTGATCCCAACGGAAGCGCACCCCAGCGAGTTGTTCAGCGGCTACGCGCAGGGCGGTCTGCTGGAACGCGGTCAGTTCGAGGCCGGATTGTGGACCTGGAGCATTGGACCCGATCCCGACGGCGTGTACCCACTCGAGCACTCTTCGCAAATTCCCAGCGACAAGAACGAAGGTCAGGGTTCGAATTTCGGCCGCTTCAGCAATGCTGATCTCGATCGCAATCTGGACAAGGGACGTGGCTCGCTCGTCACCGTCGAGCGGGCGCGATCCTATGCGGCGTTCGAGCGCGCCTACGCTCGCCTCGGCTTCGAACTGCCGCTCTTCGAACGCGTACTCGTCGTGCTCAGGAGCCCCCATCTCCACAACCTCGCGCCAAACGCCGCCCCGGACACCACGTTGTGGAACGCGGCGGACTGGTGGGTGGACTGAAGCGGCGGTGTTAGACAAGATTGGAAAAGGCGAGGTTTCTTTGACCCCTTCGTCCGACCGCCCGTAGAATGCTGCCCATCATCCGCGCTGGCAGAAGCGGCCGGCGCCCGCCGGTCATCCGCGCCCTGAGCGTGAATATCCGGAAGGAGGTCGTATGACAGGAGCCAGCCCCCGCTGGTTGCGGCTGCTCGCCATGGCCGGCGCCGCCATGGTGCTGCTCGTCGCGTGCACGCCGAACAGTGGGAGCACCACTTCATCGGCCAAGCAGGGTGGCAGGGTGACGGTCGCCTCCTGGCAGGAGCAAGATAGCCTGCTGTCCTGCAACATCACGGCCGCCTCGCCCCATGCGTGCGCCTACGTCAATCCGGCGATGGAGGGCTTGCTGACCGTCAAGGCCAACCAGGACGTTGCCACCAATCCGAAGCTGTCCGACTACTGGGTGCCGGAGCTCGCCACCGAGGTGCCGACCCTCGAAAACGGGGACGTCAAGGTCAGTGGCGACAAAATGGAGGTCACCTGGAAGCTTCGTCACGGCGTCAAGTGGCATGACGGCATCGCCTTCACCTCCCGGGACGTCAAGTCCACGTTCGACTTCTGGTTCTTGAAGTACCGCGACAAGAATCCGACGCCGATCGTGTCCGTTAGCGGCTGGGATCAGGTGGACAGTGTCGATACGCCGGACGACTTCACCGCCATCGTCCACTTCAAGACGGTGTACGCGGCCTATCTCACCCTCGGGACGGGGCCTTACGGAGTCCTTCCCGACCACTTGCTGCAGCAGGTCTGGGCCAAGACCGGCAACATCACAACGGAAAAAGTGACCGTCAACATCGCGGGCGGCTTCAACGGCTCCGACACCCTCGACAAGGTGATGGTCGGCACGGGACCGTTCATGTTCAAGGAATGGGTGACCGGTGACCACCTCTCCCTGGTCAGGAATCCCCACTGGTGGGGCGGCGGGAATCGCCCCTACCTCAACGAGATCCGCGTCAAATTCGATCCCGACGCCAACACCGAGCTCAACGAGTTGCGCACGAACACCATCGACATGGCGCTGGATCTGCGGCCGTCGCTGTTGCCACCGCTGTCGCGGCTGAGCGATGTCACCACCGTCACGATCCTGGACAGCGCCACCGAGCATCTCGATATCAACCTCCACAACACGTTCCTCAAGGACGTGACGCTTCGAAAAGCGATCCTGATGGCGATCGACCGGCAAAAGATCGTCGATACCTTGCTACTCGGCCGGACGGTGGTCCCTCCCGATGCGTGGATGTGCATTCAGACCGGTGCCTGGTGCCTCGACCCGAATGCCAGGCACACCCAATACGATCAGCCGGCCGCCATCAAGCTACTCAACGACGCCGGCTACAAGCTCCAGGATTCGGGGACGTGCAAAGGCTTCCGGACCGACCCGCAAGGGCGGTGCGTGCTGCTCCACATGATCACCACCACGCTGCCGCTGCGCGAACAGCAAGAGGTCGGCATTGCCGCCGACCTGGCCGCGATCGGCATCCAGGTCGTCTACCGGAACGCTAACGTTCCCGCCAGCCGGATGTTCGGCTCGTGCACCAGCGGTGGCGTCATCTACAGCCACAACTTCGATCTCGCCATGTACACGAACAACTACAGCTATCCGGCCGAGCCTGACTCGTTGGCCTACACCGCTTACCACAGCTCGCAGATCCCGACCGACGCGAACGGCTGCATCGGGCAGAACACGACGTTTACCAGCGACCCTCAGCTCGACCAGGCGCTCGACCAGGCGCGGCTCTCGGTGAAGCTTTCGGATCGGAAGGACAAGTACATCGTGGCCCAGCGCCGGCTGGCCGACCTCGTGCCGGAGATCCCGCTCTACCAGGCCGTCGACGTCGAGGCCTACAACAAGAAGGTGGCGGGGTACAAGGGCAACGAATTCTGGTGGATGAACCAGACCGCCGATTGGTACATCAATCAATAGATCGCGTTAGTCTCTAGGCATGAAAGATCTGGCGGAGGCCGCACTCAACGCGGCTCAGGTCAAGGGGGCCAGCTACGCAGACGTCCGCCTCGACGAACACGTCACCCAGGACATCATCGTCAAGAACGGCCAGCTGGCGGCCGTCTCCGACGACGCCAGCGAGGGATTTGGCGTCCGCGTGATCGTCGACGGAGCGTGGGGCTTCGCCGGCAGCGCCCGACTCGATAAAGCCGAAGTCGAGCAGGTCGTGGAGCGCGCCATCCGGATCGCGCGGGCCAGTGCTCGCGTCCGATCGGCGCCGGTCGATCTGGGGCCGCCGGTCAGCTCGCGCGGTAAGTACCGGACGCCGCTCGAGCGCGATCCCTTCAAGGTGCCGCTCAGCGAAAAAGTGGACCTGCTCCTGCGGGCCGATGCGGCGATGGGGTCGGTCAAGGGCGTCACGATTCGGGAAGGCTCGATGGAGTTCATCCGGCAGTCGAAACTTTTCGCGTCGACCGAGGGGGCCTTTGTCGAGCAGGAGCTGTTCGAAAGCGGTGCCGGGATCGAGGCAACGGCGACCTCGCCGGATGAAGTCCAGAACCGCTCCTATCCGAACTCTTTTGGCCGGCACCAGGGCGCTGGCGGCTATGAGTACATTACGGCGCTAGAGCTCGACCACCACGGTGGCCGGATCGCCGAAGAGGCCGTGGCGCTGCTCACCGCGCCGCAATGCCCCAGTGGCGTCAAGACGTTGATTCTTGATGCCAGCCAGACGGCGCTCCAAATCCATGAGTCCTGCGGCCATCCGACGGAGCTCGATCGGGTCTTCGGCACGGAGGCCGCGTATGCGGGGACGAGCTTCATGACGCCCGAGAAGCTGAATCACCTTCAGTACGGCTCACCCAAGGTCACGATCACGGCCGACGCGCTGACGCCAACCGGGCTGGGCACCTTCGGCTGGGACGATGAAGGCGTGCCGGCGCAGCGCAGCTATCTCATTAAGAATGGCCTGTTCGTCGGCTATTTGACGTCGCGAGAAACGGCCAGCGTCCTGGGGCAGCAGAGCAACGGCACGATGCGCGCTGACGGTTGGAACCGGATCCCGCTGATCCGGATGACCAATGTCAGCCTGGAGCCCGGCGATTCGTCGCTAGACGAAATGATCGCTGACACGAAAGACGGCGTCTACATGGAGACGAATCGCAGTTGGAGCATCGATGACAAGCGGCTGAACTTTCAATTCGGCACGCAGTTGGCCTACGAAATTATCAATGGCAAGCGCGGCCGCATGTTAAAGAACGCGACGTATGCGGGGATCACGCCGGAGTTCTGGAACTCCTGCGACGCGGTCGGCGGACGGTCAGAATGGCGCGTCTGGGGGTTGGCCAACTGTGGCAAGGGGCAGCCGCCCCAGGTTGCCCACGTGGCGCACGGTGCCGCGCCGGCGCGCTTCCAGCACGTCAAGGTCGGGATCCTGAAATGAAGAGCATGGAGATTGCGCGCCTGACGGCCGAAGGTGAGCTGAAGCAGTTCATGAGTGGGCTGCTGGAGCGCTCACCCGCTCAGCAAACCGAGGTCATGGTCACGGAGTGGGACAGCGCGCTGACCCGCTTTGCCAACAATGGCATCCACCAGAACGTCGCCGAGCGCAACGTCAGCGTTCGCGTGCGAGTGGTCAAGGATGGCAGGACCGGCGTGGCGTCGATCAACCAGCTGAACGAGGCGGCGGCGACGGATGTGCTCAAGCGGGCGGTGGCCATCGCCGACCTCCAGCCGCGCAGCGAGGTCGTCCCGATGCCGGGCCCCGCGACGGCGCGGCCGGTCGAGGCCTGGTCCGATGCCACGGCCGCGGTCACCCCCGAAGAGCGTGCCGATTTTGTTCAGACCGTCTGCGCCAAAGCCGGCCAGGCCGGGCTCAAGGCCTTCGGCGCGTATAGCACCAGCGCCGGGCAGTTCGCGATCGCCAACTCGCTGGGCGTTTTTCACCATCAGCGCTCCACCCAAGCAACGGTCAACTCCGTTGTGATGGGCGATGCCGGGTCCGGCTATGCCGATCGTGGCGCGATCGACGTCCGGGAACTGGATAAGAACGAGCTCGCCACCGAGGTGATCGAGAAGGCGCAGCGGAATCAAAATGCGCAGCCGGTCGAGCCGGGCGTCTACGAAGTGGTGCTCGAGGAATACGCGGTGGCCGAGATGCTGGAATTCATGAGCTTCATGGGCTTTGGCGCGTTGGCGGTCCAGGAAGAACGCAGCTTCATGAAGCTCGGTGAACAAATTACTGGTGATCAGGTCAGCATCTGGGACGACGGCCTGGATCGCACCGGCATCCCGGCGTCATTCGACTTCGAGGGCGTCCCCAAGCAACGGGTTGACCTGATCACCGGCGGGGTCGCGAGTGGCCTGGTCTATGACATGCAGACGGCGACGAAGGCCGGTCGCGAATCGACCGGTCACGGCCTGCCGGCGCCCAACACCGAGGGCCCGTTTGCGGTCAATCTCTTCATGAAGCCAGGAACGGCGGCGAAGGCGGACCTCGCCAGCGACATCAAGCGGGGCATCTGGGTGACGCGCTTCTGGTACGTCCGCGTCGTCCACCCGAAGTTATCGATCATCACCGGCATGACCAGGGAAGGCACGTTCCTGATCGAGAACGGGAAGATCACCCGGCCCGTCAAGGACCTGCGGTTTACGCAGAGCATCCTCGAGGCCCTTAAGGGAACGCTGGCGCTGACCGGATCGACGAAGTTGCAAGTCAGCGAGTACCTGGGCGCGTCGCGAGTGCCGGCCGTACGGCTGAAGGCGTTCGACTTCACCAGTTGAGCGACATCCCGGTTGTCGGACTGCCGACCCTGGCGATTCCGCCGGGGCCGAAGCCGCCTCGCTTCGGGATCAACCAGAGTTACGTGCGCGCCCTTGTTGCAGCCGGCTGCGCGCCGGTGCTGATTCCGCTCCTCGACGACGACGAGCGGCTGCACGCGATCTACGAGCGCCTCGACGGGATCGTCTTTCCCGGTGGCGCCGACGTCGCGCCAGGTGAATACGGCGAAGAGCCGATCGACGACCTGAACGTCGTCGAAGCGCCCCGTGACCGGACGGAACTAATGCTGGCTCGCTGGGCGGTTGCCGATGACCTGCCGGTACTCGGCATCTGTCGCGGCCAGCAGGTCCTGAATGTGGCGTTAGGCGGCAGCCTCTGGCAGGATCTCCGGCACCAGGGCGCAACGCCGGTCGAGCATTCCGATGCCGACGGCCGTGCGCGCACCGCGCTGATGCACCGCGTCCGCCTCGATCCGGCTTCTCGGCTCGCGCAGCTGATCGATGAGACGGACATCGCGGTCAACAGCCTGCATCACCAGGCCGTCAAGACAATCGCGCCACTGCTGCGCGTGACGGGAAAATCCGAGGACGGCGTCATCGAAGCCATTGAATCGCCAGAGCGAAGCTTTTTGATTGCCGTCCAATGGCATCCCGAGGAGATCGATGATCTTCCCTGGGTGCGTCGTCTGTTCGAGGGTTTCGCTAAAGCCGCCAGCACCCGGGGTTAGTTCAGCCGGGTCACTCGCGACGGGTAAGGCGACTCATTGGGATCGTCCCGGGCGGTGTGGCAAGCCATTCGTTCTTCACGCGTGCGAGAGACCAGCCTCCTTCGTGAACCAGCCGGTGATGCGGTCGGCAGAGCATTGCGAGGTTGCTGAGCGATGTCTCGCCGCCTTTCGTCCACCAGACGAGGTGATGTCCATCGCACCAGGACAGTGGCCTCCCGCAGCCAGGCCAGACACAACGGCGGTCGCGTGCCTCGAGCGCACGACGCGTCGAAGCAGGCAGTGTGCGGCTGGCGTGGTTGAGCTCGTGATCGAGCTCGGTCCGTCCGGTCATCCGAACGAGCGCCGAGTCGCAGGCGTAGCGTTGCACGGTTTCGGCTGGCACCGTTCCACCGCCCTCCAGCTCGCCGGCCGGAGCGCCCTTGGTCCCCGCCAGGGTGTCGAGGCTGGCACGGATGATCAGCTGCGGGCGTGGGCCGGTGCCCTCGCGCTTGCCCCGGGATCCCTGACGGCAGAGTTCCACCAGCGCGTCAACGCTGCGCTGACCGTAGGTGCGCGCGTCGTCTTTGACGGGGTTCATGAAGGCTTGCAGCGCGCTGCGCAGCGTCGCGCCGCCCTCGACATCGAGCACGCCGTCGAGCCGGACCAGGCCATCGACGGGCTCGGAGATGTGAAAGTAGCGGCGTTGGTAGGCGTGGTTCGCCTCGGCCAGCGCGCCGGCGGCGTCCACCCGGTGCTCGAAGTTCTTCGCGACGGTGGTGAACTGACCCGGATCCATGGTCTGGGCGGCGTGCAGCAGGTTCGCCTCTTCTTTGCGCACGGCCGCAGCCCCCACGTGCTCGGCAGTGCGGGCCAGAACGGCAACGTGCTGGTAGCCGACGTCGCCACGCGCGAGCGCTTCCTCAGTCTTGGGCAGCTTGTCGAGCTGGCGGGCGACCTCCACCCGTTCGGCAGCCGCGCCGCCCGAGAGCTTGCACCGCCATTTGAGCCAGGCGGTTACGCTCAATGCGCCCTCGGCCGCGTATTCACCGGATTTGTCGAACCGCCGCACGCCGGTTGCGAATGCCGCCTCCAACGGGTCGATTCCGGCCTCGCGAATCACGATCAGCAAGGCGCCGAGCTCGGGCCCGTCCGCCTCCAGCGCGGAGGCCATGACCTCTTTGACGGCGGCCCGCAGGTGCCGTTCGGCGGCAATTGCACGGCCGCTCATCAGCTCGATCACGTTCCCTGATGCGGCCATGCTTTCGATGATGGACTTCGGCTTTGACAGGTGTCTGTCAATAACGCAAAGATGTGCGCACTTCGCGATCAGTCAAAGACGCAGTTCTGACCTCGACAGACAGCTGTCAAAAATGGCTGCTACCGTCGCCCCATGGCGGCCTGTCCGGATTGTCAGCGAGAGATGCTCCTGGCGCCCAGCTGCGTTCCGACCCTTGCCGTCGTGGTCGGGGACAGGACGTTTGACCGCGTTCGGCATCCCGCCACCGCAACCGACCGCTGCGGGAGCTGCATGGTCATGCCAGGTGGCGTTCACCATTTCGGCTACATGGAACCATGCCCAAGTTGTGGGGGCCAGCTCATCGGCGCGACACGGTCGGCGATCTCAGCGACCTTTGAGACGAGTTAATCAGGACTGGTTCGCCGCGTCTTTTAACCAGGGGAGCGCAACCGAAAGCGGCGCGACGAGGAGCAGGAACTGCTCCGAGGCCAGGCGGCGTCGCGCGGCGATGGCGGTCGCGGCGTCGCCGGCGGCCCACCATGTAGGGCTTTGTGGATCGGCTGCGCGCTCGGCGGCACTGCCGAAGATCTCTCGGTAGGAATCGGCGCCCAGCGCCGCCTCGGCATCGCGGCGGGCCGCTTCGATGCTGGCCTTCGAGGTCAGCCAGGCCTGTTGCTGACGCTTGGCGATGAGAGCTCTCGCCGGATCGCTGAGCCCGAGCAGTCCCTGGTAGAACCGATCTACCAGGGATCCGCTCGCCGCCGAATCGCCTTCCTTGACAAAGGCCCGGCTCATCAGAGCGCCGTTAGGCGGCCTGGGTGAGCGGCTTGCTCTTCGGTTCGAGGGCCCAGTCGAGCACCTCTCGCACGTCCTTGGCCAGGTGGATCGTCATCGCGTCGCGCACGCTCTGGGGCAGG
>Ga0209011_1000867_pt1 | contig 10990 bp, 16 predicted proteins | sample BlaSpr_A8_OM1_M3_FD_187986 | JGI IMG/M metagenome (GOLD analysis project Ga0209011, IMG submission 187986) | Forest soil microbial communities from Thunder Bay, Ontario, Canada - Black Spruce, Ontario site 2_A8_OM1_M3 (SPAdes) (version 2) | ecosystem: Environmental > Terrestrial > Soil > Boreal... | reverse complement strand
AACGCGGAGGCCCGGCCCTTCTCCTGGACGGCCACCCCCGATTCAATCCTGGAAAAAATCCAGCGACTATGTGAACGTATTTCCGGGACACAACACTAGGAGAACACCGCAAGAGAGTTGAAGGCGATGGCTATATTTTCGCCGGGCCAACCGGCGCGCCGCTGAATCTCGGGAACCTCGTGAGGCGCGTCATCAACGAGGCGTTGAAAAATTCAGAAGTTGAGTGGCGTGGGTGGCACGCATTCCGCCGCGGCCTGGCAACGAACCTATATAGGATCGGCGTTCCGGAACGAACGATCCAGGCGATTCTGCGACACGCAAACGTTTCGACAACGCTGGCGTTTTACGTCAAGCCAGTCTCTAGCGACAGCCACGCGGCCATGGCAAAATTAGAGAAGTCGATGGGCAACCATTGGGCAACGGAGAGAAAGGTAAATGCCAGCTAACCCTAGCAGAATGATGGTGGGCCTGGGGAGATTCGAACTCCCGACAAACGGTTTAGGAAACCGTTGCTCTATCCATCTGAGCTACAGGCCCGTAAGGACTTACCAGACGCAGATACTATGCCGGCTTGCCATCCATGTTTACACCCGATGGCGTATTCCTGATTCTTTCTTCTAGCTTCTCCATCGCCGCTCGAGAGTCGCTGTCAGGAGTCGAAATATAAAGTAAAAGAGTCGTTCCGATATCTGCATGTGGCATGATCGCCCGGATGATTTTGGGGTGCGCGCCCAGAGAATAAATGTGATGCAAGCTCGCGGCGGCATCCATGGAAATCGGTCCATTGTACCGCTGGTTACCCGTCCATGCATTTTTTAAAACAGGTCTAATGAACGGTATTGCAGATTGTGAAAGCGCAACGGTCCACCCGCCAACAATGCCGTAGCCCTGCTTCTTTGGTTGGCGTTTCGATTGCAGTGGTACCCTCCGCTGACACCTAGTTGTTTCTATACTCTGAGCGGTCGGCCTGCTCCAGTGCCGCAAAACTAGCTACCGCCTGTTGTAAGGGCGAATTCCTTGATTCAACAGGCGAGAGAAAATCCGAGATGAAATCCCACTTTCCTCCCGGAAACCTTTGCTTATATATTCCGCCCCGGCACGGGCGGAAGTACTTTAGGTTTGCGAAATCCACAAAGACATCTGCTTGACGAGGTGACCGGCTGTGGCGGAAGGGGCGGTGGTAGGGACGCGTCCTAGTGGACAAGTTCCAAGCACAGTTCAGCGAGTTCTTGCATACCATCTTCTTTCGATAACACCGCGCGGATTCCAGCGGCGCGAGCTTCCGGCTCAATGAGCTTGTTCGCGTGGTTTGTGAGCATAACCAGTGGAACGTTGGGCATGGTCTTACTAAGCACGCGGGCAACTTCAAGCCCGTTTAACAGTGGCATCACGAGGTCTAACACGACCAAATCAGGATGGAGTTGAGCGGCCTTTTCAATCGCATCCTGTCCGTTGCTTGCTTCACCACAAACTGTGCATTCTGGTTGCGCTTCCAAAACCGACCTAACTATTTGGCGGATTTTAGGATTATCGTCGACGATGAGGATACATTTCCGCACAAGGCGCTCCCGCCCGACGGTGACTTCGACAAGGCCGATACCGGAGGGGAGGTAGGACTTTGGCGAGCAACTCGCTGACCGTCACACCCAAGGTGCTTGGTTCTGCTTCACGGTGCAATACACTCTTATCCGTATGGGTGCTTACAGGAACATCTTAATCTTGTGAGTCATGATTGTTGCGGCGATGAAGAGTGGGAGCGGCTGAAGACTAAGCGGCGCTAACCTGAGCCAGGTTGAATCTCCCGCAGCAAGACACGAAGGCCACTCAGAGCATCATTGAGCGCCACGCTCTCTCCTGTGAGCTTCGAAGGTGTTTGCTCCAATTCGCGCATCCGTTGGTGAATCGCAAGCAGAGCAACCTCCACACGTTTTTTCAATTTCGATGGGTTAACTTCAACGAGCGCGGCCTGATACATCTCTTTCCAGTTGGTGACAGGATTACAGACCGCCGCCATGCAGCCGTCTGGGAAGACCCATGAATGAAATCGAATCAGTATGGGTCGTCCGCCCTTGCTCCTGAGGATGTGCTCCACGTGTAAAGACCCGAGTCGAGGAAACTGCTTGAATAAAGGGGGCAAGGACTCCGGCTCATAGCTGATGTCCTCAATCGCCTTGTCCAGCAATTCCAATCGGCTGTAGCCAAGAAGCTTGCAAACACCGTCCGAACAATCAGAGAACCGCCGTGATGCGTCTACAAATACAACATACTCTGACTTTAATTCGGGATGGGAATGACTCCGCAGCCTGATGAGTGATTCGAGCCTGCGCAGTAAGTCTTTGGGTTCCCCGCCCTTCTCGATGAAAGCGTCAACAAACCCATTGACCGTGTCTTGCGCACCAGGATAAGCGGACAACATGATTACCGGAATGCGGGGCTTAATCTCTTTCACTCGGGCAGCAACCATGCTGCCATCCATCTCGGGCATGGAGTAATCAACGACAACCGCATCCACTAGGTTCGAGCGAAAGATATCCATCCCTTCTTTGCCACCGGAAGCGGTTAGGACGAAATAACCAGCAGACTCAAGGAGTAGTTTGCGAACCGTCAGATTCGACTGTTCGTCATCGATGCAGAGGACAGAGGATTTTCTCTTGGTTAAGGATTCAAGTTCCATTGGGAAGCCATCCCGAAAGTCCCGGAATTCAACTTTATTCGATTGGGAAAGCCGTACCGAGGGTAGGTGTGCGTCAACACCCCGTCAACCACAATCTTCGTTTGTAGGGCAACCTACAAACAAAACATGACAACCCGCGACTTCAACGTCGCCGGAGAACGCCACCGTTCACAAGGAGTACTACGTTTGGCAGAAAGGTCAGAGACGAAACCGCAGTGTCGTCATGCTATGGCACTCGCGCCATAGCATAGTGGCTTCCTGGAGTATGAGCCAGAGCGGCGGCGTCAGACGCTGATCATGCCAAAGTTAGCTTTCGGCCGGAGGATACCGTGCCGGCGCATTTTGTCGAGCAGTGTCGTGCGTTTCACCCCGAGTCGCACAGCCGCGCCGTCAGGACCGCCGATCACCCAGTCAGTACTTCCCAGGGCTTGCAGAATATGTTTACGCTCAGCTTCCGCAAGTGAGAGGCTCAGAAGGTGAGATTTTCTCGGCACGTCGTAATTGATCGAGCGGAGTAGGATCCAGAACTGTATCTGACGATAGAATTACTGAGCGTTCGACCAAATTTTGCAGTTCCCGTATATTGCCGGGCCAATGATATCGGGCCAGGGTGTCCATGTATTGTGTGCCAATAGTCTCGATCCGTTTGTTCATGCGCCGCGCATACATCTTGACGAAGTCCCACACCAAGAGCGGAATATCCTCTCGGCGTTCGCGGAGGGCTGTTCAAGACGTCATGCGCGGTGGACCGGCAGATAAGGCTGGGTTAAAGCCGGGTGACGTGATCCGCAAAATCGATGGACGGCCCGTCAATGGAGCGGATGAATTAACGGCCTTGGTGGCCAACACGAATCCTGGCACCTCGGTCACGCTTGACGTTCTTCGCAACGGTCAACCGCTCACACTCAAGCTCACTATGGAGCAGCGGCCAACCGATCTTGGCCTTGCCATGGGTGTGCACAAGACTCCATCGGAAGGGCCCTTGCGCGGCGTTTTTGTACAGAACCTCACACCCGCGTTGCGCAAGCAGTTGGCGATACCGGCAGACGCCCACGGTGTCGTGGTCACCGAAATTGATCCAAGTAGCCCTGCCGCACAACACCTGGAACAAGGCGATGTGATTGTGAGCGTGGATCACCAGCCAGTAACCTCGGTAGCCGACGTCAACAAGTTAGCGGCAGCAGCCAAGAGCAAAGCGTTGCTCAGAATTATTTATCAAGGCGAGGGCGTCTTTATCGTGATATCCAGCGATAATAAGTAGACCACGCATTTGCTTACACGTTGGACTGCAGATGGAAGGACACAGGGGAATACCGAAGTACAATTTTCGAAAGTAAATCAGGCCCTCAAAAAGGATCTTGGGAGGTGTGGTCATGGGCGCTACGTCAATCTCTTCTCCTACGGTGGTCCAAGGCGCAGTGGGGTGGTCGATCGCCCTCAGCGCCTTGATGATTCTGGCTGGCTTTTTCGCCATCTTTCTACCGCCAGCGGCCGGAATCGCAGTCACTCTATTAGTTGGATGGCAGCTTGTCTTCAGTGGCGGAGCGCATTTGGTATACGCCTGGCACACGCGAGGCGCTGGCGCGGTTCTGTAGGAAATACTCTCGTTGGCATCCTTTATATCGTTATCGCTGCCTACGTGCTGATCAATCCCGTTGCTGGTTTGGCGTCTCTCACGCTCGCGCTTGCTGTGTATCTGCTTTTCGAGGCCGTTCTGGAATTGGTTTTGTCATTCCGCCTTCGCCCACTCCCAGGCTCGGGTTGGCTGCTGCTGGACGGGATCGTCACCTTGATTCTGGCCATCTTGATCTGGCGCAGTTGGCCGTCAAGTTCGGCGTGGGCCATCGGCACACTCGTCGGCATCAGCATGTTATTCAGTGGTATTGCCCGACTCATGCTCTCGGTCGCGGCACGCCGCTTGGTCAGTAAGTTGGCCTGACAATAAGAAGCACCCAGCGCCGACGGCGGCGACGAAAAAGTAGGTTCAGTGACTCAGGTATGGTAGTTGCGAACGGATCGTCCCTGCTAGCGTTAGAGTGTTTGGAAGGACTAGCTTACGCGATCCGCAATGTTCTTCGTCGCGGCAATGTGCCATTTGAATGGGACTCGTGGTGGGTGCTCGCATCCCAAGGCGAAGGTTTGTCTAACGATGAACTTCCCAAGATCGCAAATGTGTCCGGCGTCGACAGAACCTTAGAGTTCAACCTCAGCAACCCGGACAGGCACTGAAATTTGTGTTACGCCCGTATTTGCGATTTAGTAACAAAAACCACAAACAACAATCCCAGCGCCAAAAGAATCATTGTCGGGGGTTCCGGTACGGAAACTGTAAGCGTATACGTTCCCTCCCCGCCCAGAAAATCATGAAACGTCACTGGAGTCAGGAACTCAAGCATCGTGGGATTTTTTTCGCTATCCGAATACAATTGTGCACCGGTCAGGCTAAAGTCTGGCTGGGTCGTGGACGCAAACGCACCGAACGCGCCCCCTCCGCTCGGAGCGCTGTAGAACACCAGAAAATCGCTCGAGTCCTTGCCGTTGATTTTCAAGTGCAGCGGATTAAACACGATAAAGCCGAAACCAAGATTAAAGTTGCCGTCCAAAATCGTCGGACTAGCGGGCAGTTCGAAAGTAGCTGTGACCGGTCCCGCTAATTGATACGACATCAAGGTCAGGCCGTCGGCTTTCGTCACGCCTGCACACAAAAACAGCACCAGCGGTAAAAGCAAGCTCAGACGCGTCATCCACTTCATGGTAACCCCCGCGGACTCTTCCGGCGCAGCCATTATCTACCTAATATACTTTAGCGCAATCGGTGTTCCAATGGCACCGGATCTAAGTGAATGTATCTAAAGTACTTACAGCCACGGTCAGACGCAATATCTCGAAAATTGCAGTACTGTGGCAACAAAATTCCTCTCCTCTGTCCACCCGGGGGAACGGCGGACCGTGACACGTTTTGTTTACGATAGACCGACATTACTCGAACAGGGTTAGGTCAGCCGAATTTTGACGGGCTGCCTGTCCTTCCTCCCTCCCTCCGTGGCAAGAGAGCAACATAATCTCCTTTTATTCACCTGGTCGCTTCAGGTCTTACCGGGACCCCTCATGCCAATGCTTGGCGGTACTCACGGATTATTGATTTATTTTCCCCTGGTGACTAATATTGGGGCCTGGAGCATCCGCTCGAGAAGGAGATGCTATGTCATTCGGCCTTTACTCGATTGGATTCGCGATCGTGATCGGCGGCCTGGCTTATGCCGCGCACTTGCTGCACGTACCCGCACGCTGGATTGCGGTGGGTGCGGTCATTCTTTTAGGAGTCGGGATTCTGACAGGTGTTAAGGCGACACGTCAGAAAGATCCTGTGTGATAGCGGTGTCTTGCCCGTGCAAAACAAAAAAGCTTGAACACCCTTTACGAAGGGCTAACTTTGCGGCGTTCTCATTGGCTTTCCACGTTGTGAATGCGGTGTAACAGCGATGTCTACGCGGCGAAGGAGAACAGGCAGGGCAAATATGCACCGCCGGTACTAGCTGCTAGAACAAGTGTTGCAACGCTCGAAGTAGGAAACCGTTACCCTATCCATCTGAGCTGCAGGCCAAGTATATCTACGCTCGCTTATAACCATTTGTGTTCCAGAGAAAAAGAATGATCGCCTGTGAGAGGCGTCATGCGCCGTTGCGCATCGAAGCACGCAATACAGGCAAACACGTCGCGGCTCTTCCCGCGCGATGACTGACCTAACGTTTGGAGCGCGTTGCATTACATCGCAATCGGAGAATATCTAATGGCGGTCCGTTGTGACGTTTCCGCCAGGGCTTTCAATGAATTTTGGCGGTACGGCTTCATTCGCAAATGCAAAGCCGGTGAGATATGCCAGACGTACAATCTTGGCCATCTTGGTGTAATTGACCTTGTCAGCAGTGTCGCTCGAATGGTGATAGTCGGGATGAAAGCCGGTAAACCACCAAAAGGCCGGAATATTGTGCAGCACGAATGGAAATTGATCACTGCGGAAGAAAACGTTAAGAGCTGCCTCGTGATCAAAGCGGTCGTCGAGATCGAGGCCAACGTATTCATTTTTTTGCGCCACTGTCCGGTTATAGTCCGGGCTATAGAGGGCGCCGATCAGATTGAGCCGGTTGGTCGTATCGTTCGGTATATGGATCAGTCCCTCGGTCTGTGCACTTGCCGTTTCATTGCGCCCAATCATATCGAAATTGATCATCGCCCGCGTTGTCTCGAGCGGGCGCAGCGGATGCGCGGCCAGGTAGAATGCCCCTAAGAGCCCGCGCTCTTCTGCTGCAAAAACCACGAATAGAATCGAGCGTTTGGGCTTGTCGCTATTTTTTGCGCGGGCATTCTCCGCGAACGCGTGCGCCATCGCTACCACTCCGACCGTCCCCGAGCCATTATCGTCGGCGCCATGAAAGATCTCGCTGCCACTCATCCCATTGTGGTCATGATGCGCGCTGACAAGGATAGTTTCGGCTTTCAGGATTGGGTCACTTCCTTCCAGAAATCCCACAACGTTGTGGCTTTTTCCGGTAGTCTTCGAAGCATTGCGGTAGTGCAGGGTTACGGTGGTGTCCGGCAACGGCCGCGACTGGGGCTTCAGGTCGTGGTCAATCGCAGCCTGCAACTCGGAGGGAGTTGCTCCGGCGCCCGCCAGCATTTCTTTAGCCAGCGCGTCAGAAATAACTGCGGAGGGCGTTTTGAGCGTGTCATCGGTCAGCGCTTGCGACGGAATCGTCACTGGCGTGCTTGATCCGCCGATCCGCGCCATGCGCTCCTGGTTTGACGGATGCTTCCGGTTGGGTTCGGCCACAATGAGTACGCCAATCGCGCCGTGCGCCTGTGCGTTCGCAACCTTAACGCGGGTCGTGGCGTAGCGCGTGTTGCCGGTCCCATTGAAAATGGATGCGGGGTCCAACTCTTGCGGCTCATGATCAAAAATAAGAACGATCTTTCCGCGCGTGTTAATTCCGGCGTAATCGTCGTACTTTAGCTCTGGCGCAGTGATGCCAAAACCCGCAAATACCACATCACCGGTCACGTCCACGTCCGCAGGAAAAGACCCGTAAGCCTCGGGAAATTTCCACTGCTTCTGGTCGCTGCGGCGTTTGAGCGTGACGTAACTCTGCGCGCGATCGCCGCGGTACTCGATCAAATTGACCGGCTGCAAGTAGCTGCCGGACGCCGCGGGCCGCAGTCCAGCCTTAGCAAATTCAGAAGCGATCCACTGTATAGCGACATCGTCCCCAGGCTGCAAGGACATGCGGCCCTGTAACGCGTCCGAAGCCAAAAAGGTGAGGTCGGCTCGCAATGTTTCCTCGCGGATCGTATTGAATCCGCTAGCCAGCTGAGCAGGAACTGGCTGCTGCGCCTGAGCCGACGCAGCGAGTCCGGAAAACATCGCGCAAAGGCCGAAGTGCAAAGCCAATCTTCGTGGGTTCATTGCCATACCATACGGAATTCCGGAACTGCTGACAACAGCGATCGCGATTAGACAATTCGAAGTTCGTGTGTCCCCTGCGATGCTCGGCGGACCACCTACTTTCCCGCCGGGCCTCGGACGTTCCCTGCCGGCGCCGCCCATGCTACAGTTTGCAGAGACTGCTCTAGATTATTTGGTGGCGAGGAGGACTTCATGGCTGAGAGTATTCCAGAAAAATACTCCGATTTATTGCACAAGGCTGCGTTTGGGAACCTGGGCACGCTGATGCCTGATGGCCGTCCGCAGGTAACGCCCGTGTGGGTGGATTACGATGGCAGTTTCCTGCGCTTCAATTCCGCGCGGGGCCGGCAGAAGGACCGCAATGTTCGGCGCGATCCCCGCGTCTCGGTCTCCTTGATGGATCCAGAAAATCCATACCGTTACCTCGAAGTGCGCGGTCGAGTTGTAGAGATTACGGAAAATGGTGCCGACGAACACATCGATAAGCTCGCGAAAAAATATCTTGGCAAAGATAAGTATCCGTTTCGCCAGCCCGGCGAAGTCCGCGTGATGTACAAGATCGAGCCGGAGCATGTCAGCTCGATGGGCTAAGTAGTAGAACCTCCACGCGCAAACCACAAACCAAGACCCGGTGCTCGGTTCGACCGGCAAAATGCCGTAAACTCGTGGCCGGGGGACGCTATCGATCTTCACTGAGGATTCTTCATTTAACTCCCCCGAGAAATGCGGAGAACTCATGCTGGACACACGCGGAAATCGATTGACGTACCTTGGTCATAGCACGTTTATTTTGACCACAAAATCCGGGAACGTGATTCTGATCGAGCCGTGGGTGATGGGCAATCCAAAATGTCCGCCGGGGCTCAAGAACCTCGCGCGACTCGACACTATGCTGATCACCCACTGCCATGGTGATCACTTTGACGATGCCGTCGAGCTGGCGCGCGCTCACCAGCCTCAGATCGTCGCCATTTATGAAGCGTGTATTTGGTTGGAGTCGAAAGGACTCGAAAAATATACGCGGCCGATGAGCAAAGGCGGCACGCAAAAAGTTGGCGAGATTGAAGTGACGATGACCCATGCATTTCATTCCAGCTCGATTATTGACGACGACAAAGTGATTTATGCTGGCGAGGCGGCAGGTTACGTTGTGCGGCTTCCGAATGGCTTATCGATTTATCACGCGGGCGATACCGCGGTCTTCGGCGATATGAAACTTATCGGTGAGTTGTATACACCGGATGTCGCGTGCCTGCCGATCGGGGATTTGTTCACGATGGGGCCGCGGGAGGCGGCACACGCAATCCGGCTGCTTGGCGTGAAACATGTCGTGCCCATGCACTACGCCACAGCGCCCTATCTGACCGGCACACCTGGCGAGCTGCGCGCTTTGACGAGCGACATCGCCGGCCTCGAAATTCACTCGCTGCAGCCGGGCGAATCCCTTTGTTAATCCCCCCCCGGATCATAGCAATAGGATACTCATCCAACCGGCCTAGCGCCCCAGGGTTACCCCGGATTCAATTCCTTCTGAAGCGCCGCGGCTTTGCGAAACCACGGTCGCTCGATTCGCTTTAGATACCTCGGCAACGTGCGCTTTTTATCCAGGATCTTCTGGGCCCACCGGCAAGCTTCTTCGGTGCGGTTCTGGGCCCTCAGAAAGCACGCATAGTTGTACATGGTCTCCGACGTGGTCGAGTATTGGGCGGCCTCGGCGAACCACGCCGCCGCAGTATCGCTTTGTCCTGTCTTGGCGTACGCATGGGCGAGCAGCGCCGCGGTACGGTACGAGTCGTGTTTTCGGTCCGCGCGCACCGCGTGCTCGAGATCCGGAACGGCTGCGGCAAAATCCCCCAGCTCCAGCGCGCAAAGGCCACGGCGATAGAATGCGTGCACCGAGTCGCTGCGAACTGCGATGGAGTGGTTAAACGCTTCACGCGCTTTTGTGTATTGTTTCTGGTCCCAGTAGAGCTCTCCCAGCTCTTCGTAGTTCGCTGCCGAGGGGTTATCGAGTATCGCCATCTCAACGACCTTGATTCGCGAACGCCGTCCAAACCCCTGGAACACACCGCGCAGCAAGTCCGCGTCCGGCAGGACCTCGACCACGATGTACGCGGCTGCGCCCAAGAAGCCGCCGAAGAAAATAATAAAATACCAGTACGTATCCGCGCGGCGCCGTATCAGGTGCACCAGCGCGAAGGCTTGTAGAACAAATCCCCACGGATAGAAGAGATAGCCCAGGCCGGCCATCGGCGAGCTCCTGGCGGTAGCATGCCTTACAGTCTGGTTTCTGCAAAGCGATATCGGCCCGATGCTAAAAATCAGTTAAGATCAGCTGCCCGAAAAGGCAACATTGGAGAGCACATGAAACTCGTAAACGGCAGTGTTGAAAAATATGTTTACCGATTGCTGCCCAAGCGCGATGCCGTACTGTCAGAAATGGAAGCGTATGCGCGGCGGCACCATGTTCCGATTATCGGTCCGGCTGTAGCGCGGATGCTCGCTCAGCTGGTGCACATTTCCGGCAGCCGGCGAATCTTCGAAATGGGCTCAGCGATCGGCTACTCAACGATCTGGCTGGCGCGAGCGGCCGGGCCGAAGGCTGAGGTTTTCTACACCGACGGCAGTCCTGAGAATGCGCTGCGCGCACAAAAACATTTCCGGCGCGCGGGAGTAAGCGCTCGGATACGCGTGCTGGTCGGCGATGCCTTGAAGCTGCTCGCTGAGACTCCGGGCGAATTCGACTTGATTTTCAACGATGTGGATAAACATCAATATCCGGCGGTGTTCCGGTTGGCCGTGCCCAGAATCCGACGTGGCGGGCTTTTCATCACCGACAATACGCTGTGGTCCGG
>Ga0209011_1000865_pt1 | contig 11015 bp, 8 predicted proteins | sample BlaSpr_A8_OM1_M3_FD_187986 | JGI IMG/M metagenome (GOLD analysis project Ga0209011, IMG submission 187986) | Forest soil microbial communities from Thunder Bay, Ontario, Canada - Black Spruce, Ontario site 2_A8_OM1_M3 (SPAdes) (version 2) | ecosystem: Environmental > Terrestrial > Soil > Boreal... | reverse complement strand
AGCGTGACAAATCAGCCGAAGTAGGTGTGACGCATCAACCGAAGGTGTGTAACCCATCAACCGAAGGCCAGTTGAGACCTATCAGCCGAACTTCTACAGAGGTTTGGCTGGGGAGGAAGGATTCGAACCTTCAACCTTCTGATCCAGAGTCAGCTGCGCTACCGTTGCGCCACTCCCCAAGTTATTTACTGCGTCTGATTGTCATCGGAGCCGGGCTTCGTCAGTTCGCTCCGCCGGCGAAATTGTTGCTGCTTTTGTTACGCCCAGATTGAAACCATTTGCTCGTCGACCCTCTGAAGCCTCGCGGTATTTACCCCCCGCGGGGCTTCTTTATTACTCCCGGGTGATGATGACGTCAGGCTTCTTTGAGGAGCCCTCGGATCGTACCGTCATCCGGATCGAAAGAGGCTCTGGACTGCCCATGAGCCGGCTGAAAACGCCTTCCATCAACGTTTTCGCGCGGTAGAGGTTGACAGCCCACCCTACGCCGAAAACCCGGTCACTGAAGAGCCGATCGGAATGGGGATTCCAGTAGGCGTCCCGAATTCGCTGCCAGGTGGGAGGCCGGAAATCGTACGGCACCAGGCCGAACACCCGCCCCTCCCAGGTGCGCTCAGACTCCGGTTTGGACAGCTCGGTCGCGACCGCGGCCACAACCAGGCCGAAGGCCGCAAACCGCACCAGCCGACGGATACGCCGTAAAGTCCGCATACTGCAGTGAAGCGTAGTACCAAAGTAACTTTGCACGTTTTGAAACCGTTGTTGCACGCGGGGTAGATGGCCAAAAAACTCCAGTCCACAGCACAGTGGCTGCGGTGGCTGACGCCTGGTCTCCAGATCAAGCGCTGGCTCCTGCTGCTCATGTTCTCCGAGCTCGTGCTCGTGCTCGGTGTCGCGTATGCCTTGAAGGAGATCTACAAGGTCTCCCCGCTGCCGCCCGAGTTCTTCTGGATCACGCTGCAGTTCTGGCCCTACTGGGCGCGCGCGACGGTCTTTGGCCTCCTGGGTGTCGGCCTGCTGCTCTTCAGCTATCTGAAGCTCACGCAATCCGTCCTCGGTCCTTTCCTGCCCGGCACCGGCACGAGCAGCATCGTCGAGGTGATTCACGCATTCCGATTGCGCGGCCGAGGCCCGCGCATAGTGGCCATCGGCGGCGGCACGGGATTGAGCTCTCTGCTGCGCGGCCTGAAGGTCTATACGTCGAACCTCTCGGTCATCGTCACCGTGGCGGACGACGGCGGCTCCTCAGGGAGATTGCGCGACGAGTACCGGATCCTTCCGCCCGGCGACTTCCGTCAGTGCCTGATCGCACTCGCGGATGCCGAGCCTTTGATGAAGCAGCTCTTCGACCACCGCTTCAAAGAAGGTTCGCTCGACGGCCACTCGTTCGGGAACCTGTTCATCATGGCGATGGCCGACGTCACCGGGAACTTCGAGCACGCGTTGCGGGAATCCGGCAAGATCCTCGCGGTCAAAGGGACCATCGTTCCTTCCACCCTGCAGGACGTGACGCTGGTGGCTTCTATCAACGGCAGCACAGTTGAAGGCGAGTCGAGGATCCCTAAGCAGAATGCGCCGATCAGCCATGTCTTCCTCAAGCCGGATGGCGCGCAGGTCAATCCCGAAGCGGCTCAGGCCATCCTCAACGCCGAGCTGATCATCGTCGGACCAGGCTCCCTGTACACGTCGATCATGCCGAACCTTCTTGTCGAAGGCATGGTCGAGGCGATCAAGGCTTCGCCTGCGCTGAAGCTCTATATCTGCAACCTGGCGGCGCAGAGCGGCGAAACCGAGGGCTACACCGTCGACGATTACCTGAGGGTGATTCGCGAGCACGTCGGTACCAACCTCTTCGACTTCGTGCTCGTCAACTCCAACTTTGCGCACGCTCCGACCGGCGGGCAAACGCCGGTGATCTTCAAGCCCGTGGATGTGACGCGACACCCAGAGGTGAGGTTCATCGCCGCGGATGTGGTGAACGTGAAGCTGCCATCACATCACGATTCCGACAAGCTCGCCCGCGTGATCATGCGGAAGGTCTGGCAGGCGTAGAGCTGCCTGGCGCGCGTCGTCGCCACCGGCTGACCATCTCGACGACGATGGTGGCACCAGCGACGTAGAGGATCGAGACGAGCGCATCGACCACGTAGTGCTCGCCCAGGTACACGATCGAAACCACCACCGCGGCCGACCAAAAGGCCAGGCCCACTGCCAGTAGCCGGTATCGCTGCCAGGCATAAACCGCGGCCAGCATCGGGAAGGCCGCGTGGAGCGAGGGGAAGGCAGCGAACTTGTTCGGGTTGAAGCTCTGGTAGATCGGGGTCACCATCGTGTATCCCCAGAGCGCGTGGACAGTCTTGTCGTTGATCTTGACCACCTCGTCATGCAGGGTGTACCAGGGCGGAGCGCTCGGCCAGAACAGATAGGTCACGAAGGCCAGGAAGCACATCAGAAGGAGCGCGGCGACAAAGCGCCAGTAGTACTCACGGCTGGTCACCCAGAACACGAACCCGACCACGATCGGCAAAACGAAATGCATGAAGTAGAAGACCATCCCGATGATGTCCTGTGGGGAAACCACGCCGGTGCGGTAGAAGGCGTGCTGCATTGTCAGCGTAGGAATGGTGCCCGCGAAGACCCAACGCTCCATACCCGAAAGATCGTGCGGTGCAAAGTTGGTTTTCGACGCAAAACCTCTCATCGCCTCGTAGGCGAGGAACAGCAAGAGGAAGGGTGTCCAGTCTGTGATGAAGGTGCGGCCGCGGCCGAGGGCGACGGCAATGACGAGGAGCACGAGCAGCACCCACTCCGGCTCGATCGAAATGCCCTGCCACAGCATCACGCCAAAGATCAGGGCGAGATAGATGACGCTTCCGACGAGGAGTACCCGCGGGCGGCGCACCTTGGTTGGCGCCTCAGCGGGTGCGGACAACAGCCACCGCCGCAATCTCAACCGTCACAGAGAAGGGAAGCGAATTCGTACCCAGGGCGGCCCTCGTGTGACGCCCCGCCTCGCCAAGCACATCCACCAGCAGGTCGGAGGCTCCGTTGATCACCTTTGGCTGATCACCGAAACCGTCTGCCGACAGCACGAAGCCGATCAATTGCGTCACCTGCTCGACGTTGTCAAGGCCGGCTGCAGCTTCCATCTGGGCGAGCACGTTGAGGGCGCAGACGCGCGCTCGGGCAATGGCCTCCTCAACCGTCACCTCGTCAGGACATCGACCGGTGAGGCGCTTGCCGTCGTCGACCGAGACCTGGCCCGCGATGTAGAGCAGCGCGCGGCCGTGACCGATCTGAACCAACCGCGCCGGCACGTACGAGGCAGCTGGCGGGGGCGCTGCCGGCAGCTTAAGTCCCAGCTCTCGCAGACGCTCATGGGGTCGAGACACAGCAGGCATGGCTCGAGCGAGTCTAGTGGCGACGGCCGCGCAGATGCGCGACGAGGGCGAGCAGCACTATCAAGAGGGCCGCGATGCCGATCGCGACGTAAGGCGCCTGAGACGTGTTGAGGAAGTCGAACACGTTGGAGCCCGGCGAGGTCCCTGAAGTACGACTCCCGCTGGCTGCAGGAGAAGGTGAGGCAAATGGACTCAGCGGTGTTCCGCCGGTGTCGCGATAGACCCAGAGGGCGGCCGTGTGGTCCGTCGGCCGGAAGGTGGCGACATAGAGAGTTGGGGATTCGTCATTGGAAACCGCGAGCGCGGTGATGGATGGCATCGGCGGGTCGAGCGAGATGAAGTTCTGACCCGCATCGTTGGAGCGCCACAGCCCGCCGGCACGCGAGCCGCCGCCATCGCTCGCCGCATAGAAGCGGTCGAAATGATCCGTGATGAAGGTCACTCGCGTGTAGTCGGTAGAGGGCAGCACGCTGCCGCCGCTGAGAGGCACGAACGAGGCTCCGTTATCGCTGGACGCGAAGAGACCGGCATTGGTGCCGGCGATCAAGCGTCTGGTGGTGCTGTTGGGCGGAAGCGGACTCGCGGCTAGCTCGACCACGAATGTTCCACTGATCGGCGGATTCAGCACGGTCCACGTGGCGCCGCCGTCAATGGTTTGATACAGCTGCAGATTTCCGACGGACTGTGGTCCATCGGAACCAGCAAAGATGCGGACCGGTGGATTCACGGCCGCCACAGCGATGGCATCGATGCTCCTTTCGGCAAGTCCGGACTGCGACCACGAGCTTCCGTCCGGGCTGACGAACACGCCTTTGTCCGTCCCAGCCGCGATCAGCGTGCGTGCAAAGCCGAATGCGCGCACGACCCGCCCCTCGAGCCCATTTGTCACAGCCCAAGTCGCGCCGCCATCGCGGCTCAGCAGCGCGCCGCTCCTTGTGCCGGCCAGCACGACGCCGGTCTTGAACGGACTGAACACGATGACCGTCGGCGTGGCCTTGCCCGTGTACACCTGGGTCCAGGTGGTAGCGCCGTCAGTGCTCCTGAGAAACGCACCCGCCGAGTTGCCCGCGACCACTACCTGGTTGTTGGCGGGATCGACGGCAAGCGCGAAGATCGCCGTTCGCCCCTGGTGAGGGAGAGCCTTCAGCGCCACCCACGTCGAGGGCGGTGGCGCGTCCGCGAATACGCCCACCGCGGGGAACGTGATGACCCAAAGCGCCAACAGCGTCGCAGCAAAACGTCGGCCAGAAAGCGACACGAGCCTGCCGATTATCACCCAAGCCGGGTGATCGACGACCCAGCCTCCAGGAGGCCCGTTTGCCTACAATCCCCTGCGTGCTGGCTCGAGCCGCGGCCGCACTGGACCGCGCCGCATTCAAACCGGCCTCGCTGCCGAATGACCTGATCACCGGGCTCGCTCTCGCTCCGCCGGTGATCGCGGGACTCATCATCTTCAAGGTTCCGGCCTTGGAGATGCTGGCGATCGCGCTCGCCATCGGCATCGCGGGGCAGATCGTGGCCCAGCTGCTCTGGCGAAAGCAGGTACCAACTACGCAAGCGAGCCCGCTGATCGCGGCGGTGTTCGGAATCGCTCTCGTCGGAGCCGGCTCAAGCCCAATCACGTGGCTCGAGATTGCGACCCTGGCGGTCACGCTGGAGCTGTTGCGCGCGCGTTACATACCTGCGATTCGCGCTCAAGCCGGTTTGCTCGCGTATTCGGTCGTCGCGCTCATCACGCGTGGTGCGCCATTCGCGTACATCAGACCTGCTGACGGCACACCTTTTCCCGACCCAATCAACGTCTGGTACCACTACTTCAGTCCGACCGCTGCGGCGATCGATCCAATCGCGCTGTATGTCGGCAATGTCCCGGGTCCCGTCTTCGCGACCTCATTGCTCGCTGTCGCGATTGGGGCCGCGTGGCTGGTCTATGCGCGACGCGTGAGCCTGGTCGTGCTCGTCGCATTCCTGGTTGGGGCGCTCGTGCCGATCTACGCGTTTCATTGGGACTACATCTTTCAGCTGGACAGTGGACCCACATGGTTTGTGGCTGCGCTGCTGCTGGCCGACCGTCGACTGCTGCCAGGGTCGTGGACGATCCGTCCAGTGCTCGGTTTCGGCGCCGGCCTGCTTGCCGTCGGCTTGAGGAAAAACGGCTACGGCGTGGAGGCGGCCTTCATCACCGTGGCGGGCGTCCAGGCGGTGATGGCGGTGTTCGTGATGCTGTTCTGGGGAGGCTCACTGCTCTCGGCACGCTGGAAGCGCACGCGGCGCCTCCGCCAGCGTGAAGCCAACCTCCGCGTTGTCAAGAGCGTGCCCAAAGCAAGCTAGCCCGCCACCTCGACCTCGGCCTTCTCCAGGCTGAGGGTCGCGGCAAGTGACTCCGCCCGGCGCCTCACCTCCGCCAGGGTCATTGCCGCGAGGCGCTGGAAGGGTTGGACCGTGATGCGTAGGGTCTGCTTCGCCGCCGTGTGAGACCACGTCCCTGCCACGCGGCCGTCCACCAACACGACGGCTGAGATCCACCCCGAGGTGCGGCTGACGCGCGAGCGGTGGATCGCTGCGTAGAGGTGATCGCGGTTCACGTGGCCCAGCAGGTAGGGATCGAACAGTGGGAGAAGCTGAACTGAGCCTCCGGTCTTGACCTTGGCAAGGGCCTCGAGGTCGCGGGCGAGCATCTGGGTACGCGTGCCTTCGATCGAGACGGGCACGAGCTCCGGCTCCAGGCCCGCCCAGGCCGCCGTCCCAACCCCGGGCCAGTTACCCCACCACCGGGCGAAGTCGTGCTTCAGGGCGGGGCCGTAGGCCCGCAGGTAGCGCCGTGCGACCTCGACCAGGGCCGCGTCAGGGTCCACGGGGCTCCAGGAGCCGAGCCATTTCTCCGGCCGCACAAAGGTCACGCTCTGGCCGCGGCTCGGCCCGAAACAGAGCAGGCCGTTGCGTGCGGCGGGCTTGAGCATGCCGCCCCAGCCAGACCTCAGAGCTTCGAGGACGCGGGGCGAGTGTCCCTTGCCGACCGCCGTGATGATCTCTTCGCGAGTCACGGGCGTGCTGCCGAGGGCGGCGCCGATCTCCCCGACGAGCTTCAGGATCTCCGGCTCGCTCAGGTGGATCAGCTTGAGCCACGCCTTGTTGATGCGAATCCAGCGAGTGCTCATCGCAGCCGTGTAGAGGGGAAGATCCTCAGCCGGGATTAGGTGGAGGGTGCCACGCATGACCCAGGTCTTCACCAGGCTCTTGTGCTTCCAGAGCGCGGCACGCACGTCCTGCACCGAGCAGTCGGCGCGCACGCCGATCTGAAGCTCCGCCGCCGACATCAGCTGCGCCTGAGCGCCGGCGATGTCACCCACTACTCGTGTGAGGTGACTCTTGGGAGCGCGAGAGAGCAGATGGTGGCGCCCCAGGCGGAAGGCGTGGACCTGCGCCCAACTCAGCTCAGCGGCCACCGGTTGCTTGCTCGGGTTCAGTCGAAAAGCTCGCGGCCGCGGGTGACGAACTGATCGCGGCGAGGCCCGGTACCGACGAGCTCGATGGGAACCCCGATGAGCTCCCCGATCCGCTCGACGTAGTCCCGGCATTTCTGGGGCAGTTCGTTCCATTCTCGAGCGCTGCCGATGTCCGATTGCCAACCCGGCATCTCCTCGTAGATCGGCTTGCTGTGCTTGTAATGAGAGATGTTGGCGACGGGGTGGTCGAATTTCTTGCCTCGGAAGTCGTAGCCGGTGCAGATCTTCAGCAGGGGCTGGTCGTCGAGGATGTCCAGTCGCATCAATGCGGCGCAGCCGATTCCGTTCAGCCGCGCGGAATAACGCGCGACGGCCGAGTCAAACCATCCGATGCGCCGCGGCCGTCCCGTGACGGTGCCGAACTCGTGGCCGCGCTCGCGGATCTGGTCCCCCACCTCGTCGAGGAGCTCGGACGGGAAGGGGCCGTAGCCGACGCGCGATGTGTAGGCCTTGAACACGCCGAGCGTCAGGTCGACCCTGGTTGGAGGGATGCCGCTGCCGGTCAAGGCGCCGCCCGCGGTCGGGTTGGAGCTGGTCACGTACGGATACGTGCCGAAGTCCAGGTCGAGCATCGTTGCTTGGGCACCCTCGAGGAGGATGTTGGCCTTGCTGTCGAGTGCGTCCTGGATGATCGGGAAGGTGTCCTTGATGTATGGATCGAGCTGCTTCGCGTAGCCCATGTACTCCTCGAGCATGCTCGACCAGTCGTACGCGTCTTTCCCGTAGAGCTTGGTGAGGATCGGGTTCTTCACCTGGTCGACCACGAAGGCCAGCTTCTTGCGCATGAAGGCCTCCTTCTGGAGGTCGCCGATGCGAAAGCCGATACGGCGGACCTTGTCCGCGTAAGCGGGGCCGATGCCGCGCCAGGTGGTTCCGAGGCGGTCGTCCCCGCGCGCTTCCTCCTCGAGCTGGTCGAGCAGGGGGTGATAGCTCATGACCATGTGAGCGCGTTCGCTGATGATCAGGTTCTTGGGTTCGATGCCACGTTCGCGCAGCTGGGAGATCTCGCGAAGCAGCACTTTGGGGTCGACGACCACCCCGTTGCCGATGATGCAGACGCACTCCGGGTAGAGGATCCCAGAAGGCATGAGCTGGAACTTGAACTCGCCGTGCTCGGTGATGACGGTGTGGCCCGCGTTGTTGCCGCCCTGGGAGCGAATGACGACATCCGCCTTCGAGGCGAGGAAGTCGATGACCTTCCCCTTCCCCTCGTCACCCCACTGGCCGCCGACCAGGATGATGACCACGGGACTACTCGGTTCCTGGTTCTGGCCGGCGCGTCTCCAGGTTGTAGAACCGCGTGTGGTCGCGGCGGAACTTGAGCTCGACCGTGCCGGTCGGGCCGTTGCGGTGCTTGGCGACTATCAACTCTGCGATGCCTGGCCTTTCATCGGATTTGTAGTACTCGGGGCGAAACAAAAACATTACAACGTCACTATCCTGTTCGATGGAGTTGTGAACGACGATGTCGGACGCCACGAAATTGTGGAAATCCTCTACGGTGAGGTCAAAGACGTTGTCCTCGCCGTCCGGAGTGATTGCCTTGATCACGTCCCAGCAAAGATCGCTTGAGGTGTCGCCTTCAGCTCCTTTCGCCGAGACTCTATCTGGGTCACCGACCATCCTTGGTAGCGCGATCAAATTGCCGGCGAGTAAGCGGTCCAGGCGCCGCCAGCCTTCCATCGTCAGGAACTTGTGGTTTGCGGTCGCCCGAATGCTGCGGCCGAGATTTGTGGAGAGCTTGAAGACCGGCTTGAGGCCCGTGGCGAAGGCATTGGTGACTGTCTTTGCTTCCATACGCCCCCATCCCTGGTCCAGAGCGAGGACGCGGAAGCCGGTCTTCCCAACGAGATCCTTTATCGGCACGTGTGCGCCTGTATCCGGAAGGTAGATGAGCGTGTCGCCGGCAAGGCAACCCGACTCGCGAAGGTCGCTCAGGATCGGGCGCTTGTCTGGGCGTTGCTCGGGCGCACGGCTCAGCTGCGAGATGGCGATGACCGGGATGCGGAGCTCGCGAGCCAGTCCCTTGAGGGATCGCGAGATCGACGACACCTCCTGGACGCGGTTGTCATCGCCTCGACTGCGGCCGTGCATCAGCTGCAGGTAGTCGACGAGGATCAGGTCGATGCCGTGGCGCATCTTGGCCTGACGAGCTTTGAGCTGAAGAGTCAGCTCGTCCATCACGGGCGTGTCATCGATGTAGATCGCCGCCTCGCCCAGTGGCCCCAGAGCATTGGACACGCGATCGAACTCGGCCTCGGTCAACAGACCTCGATGCATTCGCTGGGCGTCGATCTGCGCCTGTTCGGTCAGCAACCGCTCGGTCAGCTGTTCTTTGGACATCTCGAGGCTGAAGATCGCGACCGACTTCTTTCCTTCCAGCGCCGAGTGCAAAGCGATGTTGAGTGCCAACGAGGTGTTGTGGACCAGGATGTCCTGGGCGATGAAGTTATGCGTCTCAGGAACCGACAGGTCGTAGACCTGGTGCTCGCCCGTCGCCTCGATGGAGATGACCTCATCCCAGTAGATGTCAGAGCTGGCGACCTGCCGCAACTCGAGGTCGCCCAGCACATCGGCGTAAGCCGCGAGCCGAGCCTGCGGAATGCCACGTGACGTGTGCGGGTTGAATCCACGCTCTTCGGCGTGAGGCTCGTTTGCCCGCCTCGCGAGATCCATCAAGTTGAATCCCTGCTGGCTCGCGGACTCTCGTACGAGGTTCCAGATCTCCTTAGGCGGATGACCAACATTGCTACGCCGCCTGGCCAGCTCTGCTGTAAAGCGCCGCGACTTCTCACCAATCCAGCCGATTGCGCTCTGGTACCTGGCGACCGACTCAGGCTCGGTGATCTCGACCCGCCAGCAGCGGTCCTTCTTCTTCCAGAGCTTCGCCACAATCCCGAACCGGACGAGCGCGTGGTGCATATCTTGAGCGAGCTCTTCCGAAGCCACCGCGAACTCGATCCGCGGATACCCGCTCATCGAGTAGACGGTCCCGTCGCAGCTCATCACGACCCTGATGAACTCTGCCAACCGACCGCGATCCCACGTCCAAACCGCAGCCGGAAAACGCTTCTCACTGGCGAGCTTGCCCATGAGTCCGAGTTCGCGCAGCCATCCGGTAAGCGGATTCGGCGTGCTGCGCGGACCAGAGGGGAAGTAAGAAATGGAATGTCGACGAACGTGAAGCGTCGGGAATAGCTCGGCGATCTGAAGGTGGAAGTCATTAAGGATCTCTGGGTCGGTATTCGTAAAGCTCGGAGTGCTGCCAGTCAGGCCGCCTTCGGCGATGAAATACCCCAGCAACCGGATCTGTCCCATAGACCACGAGCTGTCAGTGCCGAAACAAGGGAGGCTCCGAGGGACTGCAATGCGATCCCCGACCACCATGTCGTGCAGAGGCTGCCAGCCACGGACAGTCAGGAACGGGTGATGGCCGGTAACCTCAACCGAACGGCCTGTACGCGTCGTTACCTTGAAGCACGGCTTGATGCCGCTGTCGACCCAATGGCTGACCTGGTTTGTCTCGACTAGTCCGTCAGACGAGAAGCCGTACACCTCTGGCATGCGGCGCCTCACTGCTTCTTCGATCGTCAATCGCTCCCCCGTGGCTGGATCGTCGATGAGGCTGCCTGCGACAACGCACTTCCCCATGCTAGGCCGCCCCGCCACGATGATCAGGTCCGAGTCCTTGAACCCGCCCGTCATCCGGTCCAGGTCGTGGAATCCGGTAGGAATTCCGACGATCCCCTGGCCGCTCTCCATCTGCAACGAGATCCGCTCCATCGCCGGACCCAGCAGGTCGTAGAGCTTGGAGAGCTCGCGCTGGTCACGATCGTCCGCAACACCGAACACGAGTGATTGCGCCTGGTTGATCGCCTCCTCTGCCTCGACCGAATCGTCGTAGCCGAAGCCCGCGATGTTCGAGCCGGCCGAGATCAGCCTGCGCTTGTAAGCCTTTTCTTTGACGATGCGGCCGTAGTACTCGATGTTCGCTGCCGTCGGCACCGCACCCTGCATCGACGCGAGCTGCGCGCGCCCACCCACCCGGTCGAGCAGCCCCATCGTCTGCAGCTGCGCGGCAAGGGTGACGTTGTCGATCGGCTCCCCC
>Ga0209011_1000864_pt1 | contig 11023 bp, 8 predicted proteins | sample BlaSpr_A8_OM1_M3_FD_187986 | JGI IMG/M metagenome (GOLD analysis project Ga0209011, IMG submission 187986) | Forest soil microbial communities from Thunder Bay, Ontario, Canada - Black Spruce, Ontario site 2_A8_OM1_M3 (SPAdes) (version 2) | ecosystem: Environmental > Terrestrial > Soil > Boreal... | reverse complement strand
TGTCGCGGATTTGTACCGTGACCAGCCCTTCGCAAACAGGATACTGATATACGAGAATTCCGCACGTTATCGCGGATGGCCGGGCCGCGAAAAACTTATTGGAGAATTGCGCCGTGAAAGATTCGATCTTGCCATCCTCTTGCAGAATGCGTTTGAAGCGGCGTGGCTGTCGTGGCGCTCGCGGATCCCCGAGCGCATTGGTTATGCGCGTGATAGGCGCGGTCCGCTGCTTAGCAAAGCGATTCCTGCACCGAAAGAGGGAGAAATTCCGCGCCACGAGTCGCACTATTATTTGGAATTGATTCGCCGCGCGGGCTGGATTGAGTCCCGTGGTGAAATCGCGCCGATTCGAGTGTGTATACCGTTGTCGGCGCGCGAAGCGGCGGAAACAACTTTATTGCGTGCTGGAGCAAGGGAAGGCGCATGGCGTTGCGCGATCGCACCCGGCGCTTCGTACGGCGCGGCAAAATGCTGGCCGCCCGAGCGATTCGCGGCCCTTGCGGATCGCCTGATTTCAGAATGCGGCGCCGATGTGATACTTTTCGGCACGCCCAACGAGAAAGAAATGGCCGCGCGAATTTGTTCATCGATGAAGTGCCGTCCAATTTCACTTGTCGGGCAAACATCCATGCGCGATCTCGCGGCGATTTTTTCCGCTTGCTCGATTTTTATCGGCAATGATTCTGGAGCCATGCATGTGGCCGCGGCGACTGGGCTGCCGGTCATAGGCATCTTCGGTTCGACGGACCCGGAGGGCACGGGCCCGGTCACGCCGCAATTTGCATTGATCCGAGAGGCTGTTTCCTGCAGCCCATGTTTCCTGCGGAGTTGCCCGGTGGACCACCGCTGCATGACGCGCATCGCGGTGGACGCGGTCTTTGCAGCCGCGCAGCGCGTTCAACACGCTACGAGAAATCCCCAACCCTGGAGCAGCCAGAATGCCTGAGGCACGCCCGCTTCGACGGGCCGCTTTCCTGGATCGCGACGGCACGATCTGCGAAGAAATGGGTTACGTCAACCACGTGGACCGGCTGCGGATTTTCCCGTTCGCGGCCGCGGCGATTCGCCAATTGAACGAAGCGCACGTTCCCGTGATCGTCGTGACAAATCAATCCGGAGTAGCGCGCGATATTTTCCCGGAGTCGCTAGTGCACCAGGTGCACGCGAAGATGATTTCAGAACTCGCCGCGGGAGGAGCGCGCATCGACGCCGTTTATTTCTGCCCGCACAAAACGGAAGACGCCTGCGAATGCCGCAAGCCGAACCCGGGCTTGCTCGAACGTGCGGCTCGCGAGCACGGACTTGATCTCGCTGCTTCCTGGGTTGTCGGCGACCGTTACGCGGACCTCGAGATGGGGCATGCAGCGGGGAGTCGCGGAATCCTAGTGATGACCGGATATGGGCGCGGGGAATATGAATTGCATCACACGAGATGGGCCAGACAGCCCGACGCTCTCGCGGAAAATCTAACGGAGGCGGTGCGCCGCATTCTCAATGCGCATTCTCGATGATGGATGGCGGGGAACGCTACCTGGTCGTGCGGCTGACGGCTCTCGGCGACGTTCTGCATACGCTCCCTGCGGTCGCAGCCCTTCGCGCCCGGCACAAAAACGCGCGCATCGATTGGGTCGTCGAGCGAAAATGGGCGCCCGTGCTCGAGGGCAGCCCGGCCATCAGCGAAGTCATCCCATTTGACCGCGGTTCCGCTTTCGGCGCGCTTACCTGCGTGCGCCGATTGCGGCAGAAAAATTATACGTGCGCGATTGATTTTCAGGGCCTCTACAAATCGTCGGTGCTCGCCATGCTTTCCGCTGCGCCGCGGCGCGTAGGATTTGATCGCGGTTGGGCGCGCGAAGCAGGAGCGGCTCTGTTGTACACGGAACGTGTTGCACCTATGGGCCGTCACGTGGTGGAGCTAAATTATTCGCTGGCGGAAAAAGCGGGGGCGTCGCGCCCGGCGAAGCCCGAGTATCCGCTCCGAGTTCCAGCGGGCGGCGTGGCATCGGTCCGCGCCCGGCTGGCCGACCGGGGAATTGGAGATTACATCGTTGTGGGACCGGGAGGAAGTTGGCGCGCGAAATGTTGGCCGGCCGAACGCTACGGTTCCTTTTGCCGCGAATTTGAGAAGCGGCATGGATTGCGTGCGGTTCTGATCCACGGCCCCGGAGAAGAGTCCCTTGCGGAAGAGGTTTTCCACGCGGCGCGCCCGGCAGAGCCCGTTGTAATGGCCACCACAATCGAAGAATTGATGGGATTGCTCGCTCACGCGCGATGCGTCGTCGCTGCGGATTCCGGACCATTGCACCTGGCTGCGGCTCTCGGTACGCGAGTGGTGGGCCTTTACGGACCCACCGATCCGGCGCGGAATGGTCCGTTTGTGCCCGGCGCTGTGATTGTGAGCGAAGCGCGGCCTGAGGAGATCAGCTACAAGCGACGGGCATCTTATTCGCCGGCGATGCTCCGGATCACCGTCGAGCAAGTTTTAGATGCGGCGGATTCCTGCCTGAAGGCGCCGGAGTGAGCGGCGCGACCAATTTCTGGATTCGCTGGCGAGTTCGCATGGGGTACCCGGTCGGAATCGCCGCGTTCTGGTTTGCGAGGCCGCAACCGAAATGGCTTTTCCTCGGAGTCGCGATCGCCGCGCTGGGTCTGCTGCTACGTGGTTATGCAGCAGGCCATCTCCGCAAACACAAACAGTTGGCAACTTCGGGGCCATACGCCTACACGCGAAACCCCTTGTATCTGGGCAGCGTGCTCCTGGCTGCCGGCTTTTGCGTCGCGAGCCATTCCTGGATTTCCACGGTGCTGCTTGCTGCTTATTTAATGATCTTTTATCCGGTCGTGATTCGGCGCGAACAAACAGAACTGAAGACGCTCTACGGCGAGGCGTTTGGTGAATACGCGTCACGCGTGCCGCCTTTCTGGCCACGGCTGTCTCCGGCGACATCGTCAAGCGAACGTTTTTCCTGGGCGCTCTATCGCCAAAATCGCGAATACGAAGCTGCCATCGGACTTGTGGTAGCGATGGCGATCCTCTGGCTCCTGATGCTGCGGCCGCAGTGAATGCCGTGCGACGTTACCGGGTGCGGGCTCTACTTGGAACCCGCCAGGACAGTGTTGGCACGAAGAAAAGTATTCACTGCGAGTGTTTGGCCGTCCGTCGTTGCGGTGATGGCCCCGTCGCGGTCGGTGCGATAGACGCGCACTCCTGCCGCTTCCAGCCTCTCTATTACTTCCGGAGACGGATGCCCGAAGCTGTTGTCTCTCCCCGCCGAAATTGCCGCAAACGCCGGATGTGAGCTGGACAGGAACGGTTCGATCGTGGAAGTTTTGCTGCCGTGGTGTGCGACTTTCAGGAAATTGGCGCCTATCGTTTCATTCTCAGCAAGGATTTTCCGCTCCGAGGGCCGCTCGATGTCGCCAGGCAACAGGATCGATTGAGATCCATCCGTCAGCCTCACAACAAGTGAATCATCGTTCTTCGCTGTCTGACTCTCAGTGAGGTCTTCAGGCCAGAGAATACTTCCGGAAACATTCCCTCGAGCGAACGAGTCGCCCTGCTTCATGTGTACGACACGAACCCCGCGCTGATGCGCGATCGCGAGTACCTCCCGATAGGCCGCGCTGCCAATATCGCGCCCGACCCAGAGTTCCTGTACCCGAAAATTCTCCAGGACTGCGGGGAGCCCTCCGAGATGATCCTGGTGCGCATGGGTGAGCGCGACAACTTCAATCTGTTTCAAGCCGCGTGACCACAAGTACGGCGAGACCACGTCCTCTCCGACGTCCAGTCCTGAGCGCATCCCGCCCGCATGAAAACTTCCAAGAGCGCCGCCAGCATCAACCAACATCGTGTGGCCACCCGGAAACGTGACAAAAAGACTGTCACCCTGGCCAACGTCCAGGACGGTCACCTCCAGGTTCTTGGTATTGAGCTTCGGAGCAAAGGGATGCGTCGCGATGAGTGCCGCGGTCGCGAGTAGCGCCATCACTGATACCCCTTGCCAGGCTCGCCTGACTGGCCATTGCGACCGGATCGCGGCAGAAAGCGCGACAGCGAATACAGCGAATATAGCAGTCAGGACCAAAGGCGGTTCAGGAACGCGATAACTCGCACCGTGCCACCCGGCAAACCAGTGGACGGATGCGTCGAGCATCGCGAGAAAAATTCCCAGCAGCTTCGCGAGCCATACCGCGAGGGCGTGCGACATGACCGAAACCGCGAGCGTGAAGAGTCCAAGCGGAACAATCAAGCCCGTCAGTAAGACAGCAGGAATATTCGCAAGGGGCCCCGCGAGTGTTACGCGATGAAAGTAGTAAGCGAGTGGAGGAAGCATGCCGAGTTGAAGGATGGCGGAAATAACGATCAATTCCCAAAGATAGAGTCCGGTGCGGAGTGGGACCACAAGAAGGCTGCGTCCAAAGGGCGCGGCTGGCCCCGGGAGCCGCGCGGTAACCCATGCCACCGCAGCCCGCATTTCGATTCGGAATTGAATCACGCGCGGATTGTGCGAGACGTCGCGACTAACGTCCGTCAAATACTTGAGACCGCGAAGATAGGGCTCGCTCGTGTGCGCGATCCAGGGAGCGGCAAGCGCCCCGATGATGCCCACGGCCGAGAAGGAAAGAAGAAAACTGGCATCCCTGATCTCTGACGGACGCAGAGCAAGAATGCCGAGCGCGGACAGTGCGGCGACGTTGAGCAGGTCCATGCGCCGATACAGTAAACGCGCGGACAGATACAACACGGCCATTAAAGCAGCACGTAGAATCGGGGGCCGATCTTCGACGATGCCAACATAAGCCGCGAGGACGACTAGCGTGAGTAGCGTCCGGGATAGGAGTCCAAGATGCAAGCGGCGCCCGGCCCAAATAAAAAAAGCAGTCAGCGCCCCGACGTGGAGTCCCGCAAGTACTAAGACGTGATACACACCAGTTTGCTGGAATTCAACGACGCGATCGTGTTCGACGAAGCTACGATCGCCCAGCAGCATCGCGCGCGCCAGCGCCCCCTGGTCAGGATGCGAAACGAAAAGGTCGTTTATGGAACGGAGAAGCTGCCCGCGGACACGGGCCAGGCGTTCGGAAATTGTCAGACGCGGGTGCTCGAGAATGGTCAGGAGCCGATCGTTGCGAAGTCCGCCTTGCAGATGAATACCCTGGAGCGCAAGGGTACCGCGCTCGTCGAAGCTGCCGGGGTTGCCAAAATTGCGCACCGGAAGCGCGCGAGCAAGAACTTCGACGCGATCTCCCGCGCGCGCTAGCGGAGACGCAGTCGCGTTCGGCTCCTCGACATAGGACGTAACGCGCAAACCTCCACTGATTCGCGTTACACCGGCTGCGGATTCGACTTCATCAAGATTGATTTCGTATCGCGTTCCCCAGGGAAGCGCCAAAGGGTCCGCACGCAATCGGCCGCGCCAGCGCAGTGCCACGCTCGAATCCAATTTGCCGGATTCAATCAGTGAGCTTGCCAGATTCGCGGGGACAGAGATTCGTTCGAGACCCGCGGCGGCGCACCCAAGGCACAGCCACGCCACCGTAGCCGCGATTCCCGCGGGGAGAAGCCAGTTTTTGTAGATCAGGAAAAATCCGAAAAGCAGAAGGAAAGCGGCGGCCAGCAAAAACAATCGCGGAGCCGGGTACAAGTGTGCTGCAAGTTTGCCGGAGAGAAGAATTCCTCCCGCAAAACAGACCACGGGCCAGAGTGAAGGTAGTTTCATGTGCGCCGTTTCAGCCGCACCAATGCCTCCATATGATATGTTTGTGGGAAAATGTCAAATAGATTAATATCCCTGATCTCGTACGGCCCGGGATTGTCCTGGCCGCCCACCAGCGCTTCGAGGTCGCGCGCCAAAGTAGCTGGATCGCAGGACAGGTAGTTAATCCGCCACGGCGCGAGTTTCTTGAGCCGCGTCAGCGTCTCCGGCTCGACGCCTGCCCGCGGCGGGTCCAGGACGACCAAATCGGGCCGTTCCTGCCAGTGCGAAAGAAACGCTTCCGCTGTCGCGTGTCGATGCGTGGGAGAAACTCCGCCGCTCGACTGAAGATTTACTTCCAAATCCTTGGCGGCGGCAAGATTCGATTCGACGCCAATCACGCGGTCGAATCGGTTCGTCAGCGCCACGGTAAAAAGTCCGACTCCCGCGTACAAATCCAGCGCCAGCCGTCCGCGGCTATCGCCGATCACGGCCTCGACCAACGCATCGATCGAAAACCGGTTGACCTGAAAAAACGATAGATGACCGACGCGGAAATCGACGCCGCCGGCCAGATAAGACAAGTAGCCCGGTCCGAACAATTCAAATTTATCAGCGCGGCGATCCTGGACCAGAATCGACTCCACGCCCGGCAGGGCCAGGCGCAAGGCCGATGCGATGGCTTCCGCCGAATCAGTCAGCCGTTCGGAAGAGAGGTTCAGCAGTATTTTCTCGTCAGCCGAGTCCGCGAAGGCCTCAATTTCGTCGATTGCGGAAAGAGCCTTGCCTGTGGCTACAAGCCCGCGAAGCTTCGCGAACGTTTCGGTGAGCCGGGGCGAAAGAATCGCGCACTCGTCCACGGCGCACAGACGCGTGCTCCCGGCTTCAAAGTATCCGATTCCGGCAGGCGCCGCAGTGCCGTCGTGGACCGTTCGAATCTTCCATTGCGTGCGATTGCGATAACCGAAAGGCGGAGAAGCGTGCGCTTCGATCGGCCCCTCCCAGCGTACACGCCCGATCCGGCCAAGCGTCTCGCGCAAGATGTCGCTTTTGTAGCGAATCTGCGCGTCATACGGAATATGTTGATACTGGCAGCCACCGCAACGCCCAAAGTGCGGGCATGGGGCCGCTACGCGCTCCGGTGACGCTTCCACCACGCGTTCAAGACGCCCCCGAACAAATTTCTTTTTCCGCGCGGCCGGCGCAATGCTCACGAGCTCCCCGGGAAGGACCAAAGGCACGAATACGGTCTGGCCTTCGTGATGTGCCAGTCCGTCACCTCCATACACGAGCTTTTCAATTCGAACTTCCATTTGGAGTCACTTTCCGTTGCGGGAGGTGCGATTCTCGGCCGGGGGCCTCAGGTCAGGTAGAACAGGCTCAGGCGAGGAAGATTATACCGCTCCCAGAGCCGCTTCTGCACGTATTGCCGTTCGAGTTGCGAAAGTTGCGCGGCAGTCATCTTTCGCCGGTATGGCGCCAGTTGATGGTCCATCTCCCGACGGACCTCAAGCATAAACTCTTCGGGCGCGCTCGCGGTCAGTGCGGCCGTGAGCTTTTCCTCGACAACGGTCAGCCGCCGCTCCAAATCCTCAAGGTCCATCGCGCCCGGCGTATCAATCAGCGGCAGCATTTCGTCAAGACGCGAGCGCGTTTCTTCCATTCGCGTGGCCAGTTCCGGTTGCGTTGTACGTACTGCCAAGACTGCGGTTGAAATCCGCTCAACATTTCTGCCAAAAAATGACCGAAGATCCTCTCGCGAAAATGTTTCCGCCGCCTGTTTCTTTGCAACGCTTGGTCCGGCGCCCGCCGCGGTTTCCTTTTCCTCCTCCGCGGCGTCCAGCACCGCGTCCACACAGTAGGCGAGGCTCTTGAGCTGACGGCCGCCGGCTGCGCGGCGCGAACGCGCATAGCTTTCAAACGCGCGGTCAATTCCCCTGAGCACGGCGGGCAAAGGGATGCCGGACTTCTGCCAGGTTTCGACGATGGCCCAGTCCAGCGGAGAAACCAGGAGGTGCGCCCCGCGTTTCTGCCAGAAATACTCTTCGATCTCGGTGAAATAGTTGAAGTAGTTGAACTCGGCCATCGCTTCGGAGGAATTCAAAGTCGCGGTTTCCGCGCCGCTGTGGAAGAAGCGTGCGCGGATGCACTGTCCGGGGTGGTTGCGGAAGTGCGCTTTGCCGCGTGGTTTCGTTCCCAGACGATGCGCAGGCCTTCCAGGGTGAGGAACTCGTCGATGACCTCAATGTGTCGCGACGCTCGCGCGATCAGAGGAGCTTGTCCTCCCGTGGCGACCACACGCGCTTTTTCGCCGATGACACGTTTGATACGTTCGACGATGCCGTCCACCATGTCCGCGTAGCCGTAGTAGAGCCCGGATTGCAGCGATTGCATTGTGTTGGTGCCGATAATTTTGCCCGGATCCTTGATTTCAACGCGAAATAATCGCGCCGCGCGGGAGAAAAGCGCCTCGGCCGAAATTCCGATGCCGGGAGCCAGGACGCCGCCCATGTACTCGCCGCGCGCGGAGATGACGTCGAAATTAATGGCCGTGCCGAAGTCCACCACGATGCACGGCCCGCCGTATTTTGAAAACGCGGCCACGCTGTTTACAATTCGATCGGCGCCTACTTCCTGAGGATTGTCGTACAGCACGGGCATCCCGGTTTTCACTCCCGGCTCAACGAACAGCGCCTTCACGTGAAAGTACCGCTCCGACATTTCTTCAAGCGTCGGATTCAGCGGAGGCACCACCGAACTGATGATCACGCCGGTGACTGCGGCCGGATCGATTTCCGCGAGAGTAAAGAGTTCGCGCGTGAGGATGCCGTATTCATCGACGGTCTGATCGCGCGCCGTCGTGAGCCGCCAATGTGCCACCAGTTCGGCGTCCCGGAATAATCCGAGAACTGTATTCGTGTTCCCGACGTCAAGCGTCAGCAGCATCAATTCGCCTCGGTGAGCGTGCCGGAAATTACCGTCAACGTGCGTCCATCATCGCGCTTTACGCGCAGAAGGCCTCCTGGCTCGAGGCCGTCGGTTGTAGCCGTGTAAGTTCCGGTCGTCGTGGCGATCCGTACGCGTTTCCCGCGCGCGTAGCTGGAAACCTCCGAAAATCGCGCCACAATCGATTCCCCGCCTTCATTTACGAACCGATTGTAGTAGGAGTCCAGGTGTCGCAGCAACCGCGCGACGATCTCCACCCGGGAATAGATTCGGCCGGTCTCGATTCGTATTGACGTCGCAATCGCCGACAGCTCCTCGGGGATTTTTACGTGATTTACATTGACTCCTATCCCTACGGCTACGAAATGGATTCGGTCCTGCTCGGCATTCATTTCGGTCAAGATTCCGCAGAATTTCTTGCGTCCGAAAAGTAGGTCATTCGGCCAGCGCAGGTCGGGGGCAACGCCGGTCTGCTCCAGGATGGCGTCCCGTACAGCAAGTCCCGCAACCATCGTGATCAGCGGCGCCTGCTGCGGCGAAATGGGAGGCCGCAGAAGGACGGTCATATAGATGCCATTCGTTTTTTCCGAATGCCAGGTGTGCCCGCCCCGGCCGCGCCCCGCCGTTTGTTCCTCCGCGATGACGAGAGTTCCATGGGGTTCGCCTTGTTCCCCAAGCCGCATGGCGACGGAGTTGGTCGAATCCGTCTTGAAAAAATGGTGGATGCGCTTTCCGATCGGGCCCTGGTGCAATCGTTTGTGGAGAAGCTTTGGTACAAGCACGTCAGCTACCTTCTCAATCTGGTAGCCGCTCCGGGGAACTCCTTTCACGCGAACGCCCAAGGAACGAAGTTTTTCAATCCAACGCCAAACGGTCGAGCGGGTGACGCCGATTTCGCGCGCAATCTTCGCTCCGCTGATCACAATCATCGCGTTGTCGGAAAGCAGCGCCAACAGAGCGTCGATGCGACGGTCAGTCGTCCCAGTCAGATTCGTTTGCGTCATGTTGGCTCGAGAAAGCTATGCGTTGCACAATACGTCTCGTTTAGAACTAGCGGGCTGAAGAATTAGTGGCACAGACTTCAGTCTGTGCGGTTTTTCTTTGGGTTTTGCTGCAACCAAGACCCAAATAAAGCGCACAGACTGAAGTCTGCGCCACTCAACCAGCGGTTCCGTCTGCACGCATCGCAAGGGCTCAGCGACTCCAACAAACCGCCGAGGTCGATGCGTGCCCCTACTATGCCGCGCTGCCGAGATTTTGTTCGAGTTGCGCGAGCCGTTCCTTTAGTTTCTCAAACTCGGTCCGCCGCTCAGCGAGCGTTGTTTCGAGCGCTTTCACGATGTGCTCCGGCGCGCGGCTGCGAAACGTCTGGTCTTCCAGCCGCTGCTGCTTGGAAGTGACGTCCTTCGTGAGACGTTCGAGTTCCTTTCGCAGGCGCGCGACTTCAGCCTTAACGTCAAAGGCCGCCTCGTATCCAATGAACAATTCAAAATCTTTGGTCGAGCGAATGACTCCCTTCGTGGAGTCAAACGGCGGCTTCGCAAATTCCAAGGAAGATAAATTCGCGAGCCGCAGTATCGTATCAAGGCTTCCCTCAACATTGGATTTAATAGAGTCTGACCCTGTAGCCAATTGGGCGGGGAGTTTTGACTTCATGTCGAGTTTCATTTCCGCTCGGATATTGCGGGCCGCGGTAATAATTTCCTGCAACAGGAAAATATTTTCTTCGGCGATTGAATCCATCAGGGCGGCACGCGGTTCAGGGAAACGATCGAGGGCAATCGAACGCGCTCCGCTCCGTTGCGGCAACTGGTGCCACAATTCCTCGGTTAGAAAGGGCATGAAGGGATGGAGCAGCCGGAGCGCGCTCTCGAATGCGGCGAAAAGATTTTTCCAGGTCGCTTCCGCCTTTTCGCGGTCGGCCGAAGTGAGTTCAGGCTTCACCCATTCGATGTACCAGTCGCAGAAATCGCCCCAGAAGAAGTGATACACGACGTGCGCGGCTTCATGAAAACGGAAATGTTCCAGCGCGTCATTCACCTGCACAATCGCACGGGCAAGGCGCGAGAAAATCCATCGGTCCACGAGCGTGACTTCTCCGTTCACAGCAAAAGGCGCAGACGAGCGCAAGTCCGGAGATGCCAGGACTTCGAGCGTCGCTCCGCCCGCGGCTTCGTACTTGTCCAGATTGAGAAATACGAATCGCGCCGCATTCCATATCTTGTTGGCAAACGCGCGATAACTCAGGATGCGTTCCTCGGACAGAACGATGTCAGTCCCGGGCGCGGCCATGCTCGCCAGCGTGAAGCGCATCGCGTCGGTCCCGAATTTCTCATTCAACTCGACGGGATCGATGCCGGTACCTTTCGACTTCGACA
>Ga0209011_1000863_pt1 | contig 11037 bp, 6 predicted proteins | sample BlaSpr_A8_OM1_M3_FD_187986 | JGI IMG/M metagenome (GOLD analysis project Ga0209011, IMG submission 187986) | Forest soil microbial communities from Thunder Bay, Ontario, Canada - Black Spruce, Ontario site 2_A8_OM1_M3 (SPAdes) (version 2) | ecosystem: Environmental > Terrestrial > Soil > Boreal... | reverse complement strand
GGTGCGGGCATCGATGCTGAGGCCGGTGGGCAAAGATCCTGAGAAGGTCAGGGTATCGCCGGCGACGGAAGCCACGAAGTGGCCGGAGACGTTGAGCGAGAAGACCTCGCCTTCATAGGCGCTTTGGTTCGCGATAACGGTTGCTGTGGGGCCGCTGTCGTCGACCTGAAGGAGAAAAGTCTCACTGATCGCCATGCCATGGGTATCGGTTGCGGTCACCGTGATCGGATGGTTGCCGAAATCGCTGTCGGTCGGCACGCCCGAGATGATGCCGGTGCGGGCATCGATGCTGAGGCCGGTGGGCAACGATCCTGAGAAGGTCAGGGTATCGCCGGCGGCGGAAGCCACGAAGTGGCCGGAGATATCGAGCGAGAAGGGCTGGCCTTCGTGAGCAGTTTGATCGGCGATCGTCGTTGCCGTCGGGCCGCCGTCACCGATCTGAATAAGCAAGCTCTCGCTGATCGCCACCCCGTGAGTGTCGGTCGCCGTCACCGTGATCGGATGGTAGCCGAAGTCGCCGTCGGTCGGCACGCCGGAGATAATACCGGTATGAGCATCGATGTGGAGACCAGCGGGCAACGATCCCGAAAAGGTCAGAGCATCGCCGGCGACGGGCGCCACGAAGTGGCTGGAAACGTCGAGCAAGAAGGCCTGGCCTTCGTGGGCACTCTGGTTTGCGATCACGGTTGCGGTCGGGCCGCTGTCGCCGACCTGAAGCCCCGAGCTCTCGAAGCTCTCGCCGATTGTCGCGGAAGGCGCGACAGCATCATTCGAGGGGCTTGATCCTGGTTGGTCCGATGATTGAACGGTCCGGTAAATATCTTCGGCACCGTGATGGAGGTTCGGGTTAGTGAGATCGTACCCACCGCTATTATCGCGATCACCGTTCCCTCGTTCAAGGAAGTTTTCCGGCTTCCGGATCGTCCTGATCTCCGGACGACCCAACAAATCCATCAAAAAATCATTGTCGGGCATGCGACACCTGTACTGCCGTCTCTACGATCACCAACGACGGCGTTCGGCGTCCATACAACAGCAGACACGTTAAATTCGCGCGAAGCGACCCAAGAGAGACCGGACGCCGCCCTTAACCAGATGCTAAATGCATCTGATGTCGGCAAATCTGCGAGACATTCAGGTTGACTTAACGCCACGCTAACGCGTCCCGTTAATAATGACCTGACACTTAACGTCTCAATAGCGTGCCCGTTGTGTTACTTGAAAAATTCTCGAGCGTTTTTCCTTTTGGGGCCGGCTGGCGGGGTTCAACGCCCCATGCCGATGATCGGTCCCGTGGTAAGCAGGTAAGCTTCTTATCGATCAGCGATGGTGAGTTCGTTCGTGAGCCATCAGTCCCGGTCGCGGTCAAATTTGCATCCTTCTCCGTAAATCTGCTGGCTTTGGCGCTCCCCCTGTCGATCATGCAGGTCTATGATCGGATCATTCCGAACCACTCGTCGGCGACTCTCGCGTATCTGTTTTTGGGCCTCACGCTCGTGATCGCCATCGATTATGTTTTGAAGACCTCAAGATCTGCACTTTTGTCCTGGCACGCGACGCAATTCGGCGAGAAGGTCGAGAACGAAGCGGTTTCTCGCTTCCTTCGAGCTCCCAACGCCGCATTTGAGCGCGATCCCGCCGAGGTAAACGTTAGCCGCTACGCCGCCGCGGCAGCATTGGCCGACTACCACAGCGGTCAGGCACGATTGGTCGCGATTGATCTGCCGTTTGTAGGCATAGCGCTGATCGTGATGACGATCGTTGGCGGCACGATGGTGCTGGTCCCTGCGGTCTTGTTCTTTTTCTTTGCTGCTCTCGCTATCGGTCGTGCGCGCGCATTCCGGAAGATACTCGATGCACGCACCGCGCAAGACAATCGGAAGTATGACTTTATCGCCGAAGTTTTGGCCGGGATACATACGGTCAAGGTCATGGCGATGGAGCCGCAGATGCAGCGACGCTTCGAACGATTGCAGCAAGCGGTTGCCGAAACGACAATGGCATCCATACTGACCGGCCAAGCCAACCAAACCTCGGCGCTGGTTTATGGCAGCGTCTCGCAACTCATTGTTGTCGCGATAGGAGGTTCTCAAGTCATCAATGATCATTTGACGATGGGCGCCTTAGCCTGTTGCACCATGCTGTCGGGTCAGATCCTCCAGCCTCTTCTACGCGCAATCTCTCTCTGGACAGAGAGGGAAAGCGTCGATCATCGCCGTGCCGAAGTTCGGTTGCTGCTTGATTTACCGTCGGTTGAGGTTGCTCCAGCGGAACATGCTGCTGACGTCATGGGTGATATTGAGTTCGAGAAAGTCACATTCAGATATGACGCTGCTGCCGATTTCGCCTTTGGCGTCGTCGATCTTTCGATCAGGGCCGGAACCATTATAGGCGTCAAAGGCGAGGATGGTTCCGGTCGGACCACGCTGTTGAAGCTTATTCAGGGAGATATCGAGCCGGCCTCAGGCCGCGTCACCATTGGCGGCGTCCCAACCATGGATGCGAACTTCCCGGCCATACGATCCCGGATCGCCTATGTCGGGGCCGCTCCGGTGATATTTTCCGGTACGATCATGGAGAATCTCACGATATTCAGCCCGGAGAAGCGCGATTTCGCGCGCAAGATGTCGCAGCTGCTGGGCCTGGAAGCAACCATCAATGTGCTTCCGGACGGATACGAAACGATGCTCGGCCGGGGGATGGGCGAGGACCTCCCGATGTCGATCGCTCAACAGGTCAACATCGTTCGCGCTCTGACAAACAGGCCGCGTGTGCTCGCCCTGGATGAGGCCAATATGCTGCTCGACGCCATCGCAGAGCCTGCATTGATCCGTGCGCTCCAGACGCTGCGCGGCCATTTGACTGTCATGATCGTGACACACCGTCCCTCCCTGCTGGCCCTGTGCGACCGTCTGATGATCGTCGAAGACGGTCATGCCGCATGGTGTGTTGCCGCGCCCGCTGGGGCTCAGAGAGCGGCGTCATGACGGTACACAGCAGCGTCGGCCCCAATCTCGGCGGCATAGGCCTAGGTGCGGGCCTGGAAAAATTGGAAAATCCGGTTCATGCAAGCCTCGCCCGGATTGCCGAAGAGTTTGCCGGCATTTCGGATGGTCAATTATCTTCCGCGGAGACCCCGCTCGTCTCGGACATCAATGACATCGTCCGGCCTCAGACGCCTGCCGAAGCGTGTCTTGCTCCAACGTTGGCACTATTGGGTTGGGCGGGTGAAGAGCGTCGAATCCGCGAAGCCCTGCCGCACTTTGATCGAATTGAAAATATTGAAGCTATGCGTCTTGTCCTCACCCTTTTGGGCTATGGAACGACACAGCGACCGGTCAGGCAGTCGGAGATCCCCAATGAGGCTATGCCTTGTCTATTTTCCTGCGACGGCTCCGACGTTATGCTTATCGTCGACCGGGATTCAGATGGCAGGCTACTGGCGTTCGACGGAAGCTCTGCATCCTGGAAAAAACTAGCTCCGACGAGCCAGTCGGGCTCCGTGTTCTATATTTGGAATCGACTCAGCCAAGCAGAGTTTCCCGAGGAAGGAAAATCCTGGCTTTTTTCCGCAGTGAAGCGATTTAAGCCAGCGATCGTGGCCATGCTGGCATTTAGTTTTCTCGGAAATATCGCCGCGCTCACGCTGCCGATCTTCGTAATTTGTGTCTACGACATAGGAATTGGCACCAGATCCACAAACACCGTTATCATGCTCGCCATCGGTGCTGGCATAGTGATTGCCACGAACCTCGCATTGCGAAGCATTCGGACGCGCACGATGGCCTATTTCGGCGCGCGAATTGATTCATTGATCAGCATGAAGTCGTTCGAAGTCATTCTCAACATGCCGGTTTCAATGATCGAATCGGCTCCAATCGGCACTCAGGTTTCTCGGCTCAAGCAGTTCGAAAGCATGCGCGACTTCTTCACGGGGACTTTGGCCTCGTCAATTGTCGACATTCCCTTCATTTTCATTTTCATTATAGCGATTGCGATTTGGGGCGGCCACCTGGTCTGGGTGCCCATTTCGCTCATCGCCATTTATGCCGCGCTCGCCGCGATTACCATTCCGATCACGCGCAACTACATGCGTGAAATCAGTTCTGCGAAACAGCGCCGGCATCTTTTGTTGCAGGAGCTCTTCAGCAAACGCCGCGCAATCCGCGCGCTCAGCGCCGAGGAGATCTGGATCGCACGACATCAACACCTTGCGGGCCTGATCTCTCGCCTGAGCCATCGCGCACGCAGATTTAATAACATCCAGCAGAACCTGGGCGAGATGTTGGTTAGCGTGGCCGGCATCGCGACGCTTGGTCTAGGCGCCCTTAAGGTCAGCAACGGATCGATGACCTCAGGCGCGTTGATTGGGACCATGGCCTTGATATGGCGAGTGCTTGCGCCTGTTCAATCGACCTATCTTTCGCTGCCCCGAATAGAGCAAGCGATCCAGACGTTCAAACAGATCGACAGGCTGGTGAAGATACGCAGCGAGAGAGCTGCGCATGCACAGAGATCATTCTTCCGCCGTTTCAAGGGAAAGATTTCGATGCAACATCTGGCATTTCGCTACGCGCAGCGCCCGGAGGCAGTTTTGCGTAATATTCAGCTTGAGATCAAGCCCGGCGAGATGGTTGCGATCACGGGTCCAAGCGGTGTCGGCAAGACGACACTTCTCAGGATGATGGCCGGGCTATACCCTCCTTCCTTCGGGGCCGTGCTGGTGGACGATATGGACCTGCGCCAGATAGATCCGGCCGAATGGCGATCGCAGATCGCATTCTTGCCCGAGACCGCAAATTTCTTCTATGGCAGCCTGGCCCAAAATCTTCGCCTTTCGTGTCCGGATGCGACTGACGCCGATGTCATGCGGGCCTTGAGAGAGATGGGGCTTGACAGCGAAGAACGGCTGATGTCCGGGGGCGTCGATAAGCGACTTACGGCAGCGGATATCGAGAGCTTTCCGGACGCGTTGAAGCAGCGAATGGCACTCGCGCGTTGTTTCATCAAGGAAGCACCGATCTTTATATTGGACAATCCCGCGGCCTCGCTCGACACTTCTTCAGAACTGCATCTGCTCAATAAGTTTTCCGCGCTCAAGGGCCGTGCAACCGTAATATTTACGACATTTCGCCCAAGTCATATGCGGCTGGCCGATCGGGTGATCTTGCTGAAGGACGGACAAGTAGCGTTGGATGGTCCGCCGGAGAAAGTGCTGGAACGAATCGCTGCCGCAGCCTGATTGATCCGTCAGCTCCAAAAAATACGTCTTCTTAAGTCAGAAGATATATCTTTCACGATGTCGTTGTTTGCTCGATCAGGAGGCCTGAGTACCTTGTTGGCGCCATTTACCAAGCGGGCGGAGATCGCGCGACGGCTTACCCGACCGCTTGTGTTGGAGGACGGCCGGCCGCCTCGTTTGCTGGTCGCGACATTGTTCACGGCGTCTGGATTCGTGATCGCCGCAATTGTCTGGGGCGCCATGACCCAGGTTCGCGAAGTGACCATCGCGCAGGGTCAGATCGTTCCGCGCGGCCAGGTTCAGACCGTTCAACATCTTGAAGGCGGCATCGTCGCCGAGATTTTTGTTCACGAGGGTATGACGGTAGTCGCTCAACAACCCCTGATCAGACTGCGTCCGGAAGCGGCAACCAGCGAGCGCGACCAGTTTGAGGCCCGCCGCGCTAATCTAAGACTTCAGCTCGTCCGCATTGAAGCGCAAAGCCGTGACGAAATACCGGACTTTGGCAGTCTGGCGAAGGAGTTTCCCGACCTGGCCGTACAGCAGGAAAAATTGTACGTCAGCTCTATTATTCAGAGGCGTCAGGAACACACGACCCTTGAAGCCAAGGCAGCGCAGAAGCGCAGCGAAATCGCCACGCTGAATTCAGGCCTGGAATCGGCGCGCGCGCAGGTCGACGTTCAGCAGGAACTGGTCGCGCTGCAGGACGGCCTGCAACGGTCAGGCCTCGGCGCCCGTAAAAGCTGGCTTGAAGCAAAATATGTATTGCAACGTGCCGAAGGCGAGATTCCGAATTTTGAGGGCAAGCTGGTTTCGGCGAGAGACGCTGTCGTAGAAGCTGAAAGCAGCTTGGCGGAAGCCGATGCCAAGGCCATGCAGAAGCTGAGCGAGGAACGGGTCAAGGCGGCCGCTGATCTGGCGGAAACCGAGCAGCAATTGGTCAAGCTCGCGGACCGCTCCGAACGACTTTTGGTTCGCGCTCCCTCGGATGGGATTGTCCAGGAGCTTACCCCGAAATCCATCGGAGAGGTTGTTAAAGCCGGTGATCCGGTGGCTCGGATCGTTCCGACGTACCGTGAGCTGGTAGCCGAAGTGCGAATCGATCCGAAGGACTCCGGTCACATTCATCCGAATGCAGACGCGGAGATTCGGCTCCTGACATTTGATAGCGCGATATTTGGTTCAGTTCGCGGGACCGTCGAATACGTGTCGGCGACAACATTCAACCCGCTGCCGGGACAAGCCGTACCGGGTCAGAGTAGTCCTGAGCCTTACTACAAAGCCACGGTTCGTCTTTTACAGGATCATGTGAGCTCTGGCGCGACGAGTTATCCGATTGCGCCGGGAATGGTGTTGCAGGCCCATATCCAAACCGGCTCGAAATCGATCATTCGATATATGTTCAAACCTGTATTCAACTCGTTGGACGTCGCCTTCACGGAGCGATAGCCACGTCCCGCATGAGCACTCGGGCGTTGGACTTGGCGGTATGACTGCTTCTGGCGCAAAGCGGCCGTTGAGGTGTAGATGTTAGATCTGACTAGCTTCCTGCAACGTCCTCAAGACGTGGATGCCATGGCAGCTCGGGCAAACGCCTGTTGATTCCCGCGTCAGATTCGCGAGCTCTGCCGGTAGAACGGCTCGTGTTTCGCGGGATCGACATAGCCGGTGTAGAACTTCTTCACATGCGGCAGCAGCGCCTTGGAGAGATTGCGCCGTTCGACCTCATCATCGCTCAGCGCGTGCTGCAGTTCGTCATGCAGTGTCTTGAGCGCGTTCTCGCGATCGACCCGCGTGAAGCGGCCATTGTCGTAGATCACTTCGCCGTTGCACATGACGGTGCGCACGCCGTCGGTCTTGGCGCGCTGAATCACCGCGTCGAGCATCGGCATCTCCTCATCGAGATACGGATAGGAAATCTGCTTCCAGTCGATTAGGGAGAGATCGGCGGCTTTGCCTTCCGCGATCGTCCCGATCTGTTCACGAAATCCGGTGGTCCTCGCGCCGCCGATGCTCGCCATCCGGAACACCTGCGCCATGGTGGGAACCTCGTCGCCGATGCCGGGCACACGATGGGTGCGCAGCACCAGCCGCATTTCCTGCAGCATGTCGCGGTCGTCGTTAATGCCGGCTTCGTCGAGACCGATCGCGGTGTTGATCCCCTTGGCCTCGAAGTGGTTGAGCGCCGCGATGCCGGAGCGAAGCCGGAAATTGGAGGAGCAGTTGTGACACACACATGCGCCGGCCTCCGCCATGCGCGCGATGTCCTTTTCGCTGAGCCAGACGCCGTGGCCCAGCGTCATGTGCGGGCCGAGCATATCGAAGCGGTCGATGTATTCGACCGCGGTGCAGCCGCCGCGCGACCAGGCATATTCCTTCTGCATCGAGGTCTCGAGCAGGTGCATGTGCATCGGCACCTGGTATTTCTTCGAGGTCTGCGACAGCACGGTCAGCGCCTTGTCGGAGCACCAGTGCAGGTTCGCGGGCGCGAGTTGGATCTTCACCCGGGGCTTGTTATTGTGGCGGGCGTGCATCGATTCGAACATGCCCATCGCGTCGTCGAGACCGAGCTTGAAACGCTCGAACCAGCGCTTCATCGGGCCCTGCAGCTCCTTCGGCAGGCTCGCGACAAACGCATCGTCGGCCTGATAGACTAGCCGGTTCTGATCGCGCACCGCGTAGCAGTAGGACACCCGCATGCCGATATCCTCGTAGGCGCGGACGACCTGTTCGGCCTTGGCTTCCACCTCACTGAGCGTGCCCGGCATCCAGCCGTGGATGTGCTGCACCGTGGTGATGCCGGACGCGATCATCTCGAACGCCGAATAGAGCGTGTCGAGATAGATGTTGAGATTGCGCGTCACCATGCGGGTGATGAACCACAATTCCAGCGGCATGTCGGGCGAGCCGAGTTGCACCGGGGTCAGTCCAACGTGATGGTGGCCGTTGACGAAGCCAGGTAGCATGATCTCGTTGCCGCTGCCGATCACGGCCGTGTTCGGATAGCGCTTGCGCAGGTCCGCGTAGGTGCCGACGGCGGCGATGACGCCGTCCTCCTGCAGCACGGCGCCGTCGTCGATCTGTTGCCAAGTCTGGCGATCCAGCGCCTGGGCGATGATGGCACGGCTGCGAATGAGGGATGTGGACATGGCGGTGCTCCGGATTTGGCGCGGACGACGTGCGGGGTGGGACTTGGTCAGGTCGTCTTGCTCAGGCGGTGGCGGCAACCGCTTCCTGCTCGGCGAAGGCGCGATCGACCTCGTCGCGCATCAGCTCGGTCAGTTGCCGGCGCAGCAGTTCGGCTTCGGGGGAAAACGGATCGCGCGGGCGGGGAATATCGACCGGCACGATCGTCTTGATGCGGCCGGGACGTGACGTGAACACCACGATCCGATCTGCGAGCGCCACGGCCTCATCGATGTGATGGGTGACGAACAGAACCGACGCGCCGCTGTCGCGCCAGACGTCGAGCAGGAAATCCTGCATCTTGGCCCGCGTCTGCACGTCGAGCGCCGCAAACGGCTCATCCATCAGGAGCACCTTGGGCCGCATCGCCAGCGCGCGTGCGACGGCCACGCGCTGGCGCATGCCGCCGGACAGTTCGTCGGGCCGCTTGTCGATCGCCTCGGTCAGGCCGACGCGCGCGAGCACCTCGCGCGCCGCGGTCCTGCGGGCCCCGGCGCTTTCGCCGCGGATAGAGAGGCCGAAGCTCGCATTCTGCCCCACGGTGAGCCATGGAAACAGCGAGGTTTCCTGGAAAATCAGGCTGCGCTCGGGCGACGGACCGGCGACGCGATCCCCGAACGACCAGACCTCGCCGCCAGATTCCCGTTCCAGGCCGGCGATCAGATAGAGCAGAGTGCTCTTGCCGCAGCCGGAGGGACCCAGCAGCACGATGAACTCCCCGGGCGTCACGTCGAGGTCGACGTCGCGCAATGCGACATGCGCCCGCTTGGTGCCTTCCGCCCACACCTTGCTGACGTTGCGGCAGACCACGGCGTCCTGGGATGAGATCGGCTTGAACGGTTTAGAGACCACGCAGCACCCCCGTCGTCTCGGGCATCCAATACAGGATCTTTCGTTGCAGCAGCCGCATCAGCCAGTCGGAGCAGAAACCGAGCACGCCGATGAGCGCGATGGTGAAGAACACCAGCGAGGGATTGAAGGTGTTGCGCGCCAGCATGATCACCTGCCCGAGGCCATATCCGACGCCCGTGGATTCAGCGACCAGCACCACCATCCAGGCACCGAACATATTGAGACGGAGAACCATCAGCAGGCCCGGCAGGATCGCCGGCACGATGACCCGGGTGTAGATCTGCCATTTCGAAGCGCCCATGGTGCGCGCGACATTGATCAGGTTGCGATTGACGCCGTCGATCTGGCTGACGGTGGCCAGCACCATGTGGAAGAACAGCGCAACCACGACCATGAAGATGGCCGGCGCGTTGCCGATGCCGAACACGAAAATCGCGACCGGAAGCCAAGCGATCGGCGACACCGGCGACAGCAGCGTGATGGTCGGCAGGGCGAGCTTCTCCACCACGAGAAAATACCGCACCGCGACGCCGATGCTGATCGACAGCACCGAGGCAATCAGCAATCCCGCGAACACCCGCGCCGCCGACGCCAGCACGGTGATCACGAGCGCCATGCCGGCGGATGGACCGGTGTTGAGGCCGACGCCGATCTGCCAGCGTTGCGCCGTATTGAAGAACTTGGCCTGCTCGGGGAAGTTGCCGAGAAAGATGTGAGGCGGCGGCAGCAGTTTCGGGTCCGTCACCCCCCAGAACCAGAGCAGTTCCCAGATCCCGGCGAACAGGCCGACCGACATCAGCGCCCAGCCGATGCGCGGGGCGGCGCGGATGACCGCCTCCGGCAGCACCAATCGGCGTGGCGGCCGCGACGCATTGGCGCCGGCCATGCCAGTTACTCCGTCCGGTGGGTGAGCGACGTCGGTCACCGGTCCGCTCATCCCGACTTGTATTTGAGACTGGCGTAGAGCTCCTTGTTCTCGGCGATGACCTGTTCGAGCAGGGTCCAGTCGATCGCGTCGCGGCCGGGCTTCTTCTTGATGTAACCCATCTCCACCAGCGAGTCGGTGCGGTCGAGGATGAACTGGGTCTGGCTGCGCGCGTCGACCACCGCCGGCTGCTTGCCCATCGCGATTCTGGCGTTCTCCATCGAGGTCTTGTAATAGGCGCCGACCAATTGCGTGAGGGTTTCCTCCGGCTTGGTTTCGGCCATCGCCTGCGCCTTCATCATGCCTTTGATGAGGGCCTTGAGTCCGGCGGGATTCTGCTTGATCAGGTCGGAGCGGCAGGCCAGCACGCAGTCGGTATAGCCCTTGCCATAGATGTCGGTGCCGTCGGTGAGCTTGTGCGAGCCCTTGACGTCGTTTAGCAGCGCGGTGCCATAGGGCTCGATGGTGCAGATCCAGTCGAGCGCGCCCGCCTTGAAAGCCTCGACCGCCTCCGGGGTGGTTCCCATATAACGGACCTTGATGTCCTTGAAACTGACGCCATGCTTCTTGAGGTAGTCGTAAGGCATGACCTCCAGCGTATCGAGCTGGAAGGTGCCGAGCGTCTTGCCTTTCAGCTTCTCTGGGCTGTCCAGTCCGGGTTGCGAAACGATCACGCAGCCCTCGATGCCGCCACCAGCGACGACCTTGACCGGAGCGCCGGCGTCGAACAGCGCCATGAAGCTCGTGTACGGCATCAGGCCGACATCGACCTGACCGATGCCGAGGAACGTGACCTGTTCGGCAAATGTCGGCGTGTTGATGAATTGTATTT
>Ga0209011_1000862_pt1 | contig 11048 bp, 9 predicted proteins | sample BlaSpr_A8_OM1_M3_FD_187986 | JGI IMG/M metagenome (GOLD analysis project Ga0209011, IMG submission 187986) | Forest soil microbial communities from Thunder Bay, Ontario, Canada - Black Spruce, Ontario site 2_A8_OM1_M3 (SPAdes) (version 2) | ecosystem: Environmental > Terrestrial > Soil > Boreal... | reverse complement strand
AGCGCCGAGTTCTCGAACTGCACCTGCGAGCCGACATCGAGCCGGCGGGCGGGTCGGATCAACGCCTCCCAATGGTGTTGACCCTCAGGCAGCGGACGCAGCAGCAGCACCTCCGCCTCTTCCCCATCGCGGCGGCGCCCGATGAGCCTTGCCGGTAGCACACGGCTGTCGTTGAGGACCAGCGCGTCGCCGGCCTCCAGGTACTCCGGCAGATCCCGCACGGTGCGATCGACCAGGTCACCGGATCGATCGAGAACCAGCATGCGCGCCGCATCCCGCTCGGCCGGCGGGTGCTGGGCGATCAACTCCGGTGGCAGCTCGTAGTCGAAATCTGCGGTTCTCATCGCAATTGTTCCCCCGGGGAGGGCGGGGTGGGGGCTCAGAAGAGTCGAGGCTGCTCGCCGGTCTTCGCCTGCACCAGGCCGAGATGCTCGTAGGCAAGCTTGGTCGCGACTCGCCCGCGGGGTGTCCGTGCGAGGAAGCCGAGTTGCATCAGGAAGGGCTCGTAGACGTCCTCGACCGTCTCCGGATCCTCTGACACCGATACCGCAATGGTGTCCAGGCCGACCGGACCACCCTCGTACTTCTCGACGATCGTCCGCAGGATCCGCCGGTCGATGGTGTCGAGACCCAGCTCGTCGACTTCGAGCATCGCCAGGGCGTCAAGGGCGATCCGCTCATCGATCCGCCCCTGGGCCCGCACCTGGGCAAAATCTCGAACGCGCCGCAAGAGCCGGTTCGCGACGCGCGGCGTCCCGCGGGCCCGGCTGGCGATGACGCGGGCGCCCGGATCGTCGATCGTGACCCTGAGCAGCGCGGCGGACCGGATCACGATTGCGAACAGCTCGTCGGCCCCGTAGAAGTAGAGCGCGTAGGTGGCGCCAAAGCGGTCCCGCAGCGGGGCCGAGAGCATGCCCTGCCGGGTGGTCGCCCCGATCACCGTAAAGCGCGGCAGCTGGAGGCGAATCGACTGAGCGCCGGCGCCCTTGCCGCTGACGAAGTCAAATTTGAAGTCCTCCATCGCCGGGTACAGCGACTCCTCGACCGGTCTTGCGAGTCGGTGGATCTCATCGATGAAGAAGATGTCGCGGTCCTCGAGGTTGGTCAGCATGGAGGCGAGCGCACCCTGGTGCTCGATCGCCGGACCGGACGTCGTCCGGATATTGACCCCCATCTCGTTCGCCATGATGTTCGCAAGCGTCGTCTTGCCCAGGCCCGGTGGTCCCGCGATCATGATGTGCTCGATCGGCTCGTCCCGACCTTTGGCTGCCGCGATCAGGATTTCCAGGTTCGCCTTGACGGCCTCCTGCCCGATGAACTCGCTCAAATGCCGGGGGCGAAGGCTACGATCGAACTCCTGGTCCTCGGTCCGTTCCTCGGCGGTGATGATGCGATCGGTCATCCGCGATCCAATCCTTTGAGGGCAACGGTCACGAGTTGCTCGACCGAGTGGCTGCCGCCGTTGCCGATGCTCGCCTGCCGGACGGCCTCCTTTGCCTCCGCGGGCGTGTAGCCCAGGCCGGTCAGCACCTCGAGGGCCTTGGCGACGGCATCGCCGCCGGACCCGGCCGACACGCGCGTCTCCTCGCCATACAGCTCATCCTTGAGTTTGCCCTTGAGCTCGAGGACGACCCGGGCGGCGGTCTTGGGGCCGATGCCGGGCACGGTGGCCAGCAAAGCCGCGTCATCTTGCAGGACCGCCCGCTTGAGCACGCGTAGCTCGGCACGGGACAAGATCCCGAGCCCCGCCTTGGGGCCAATCCCCTTGACGGAGAGGAGCAATTTGAAAAACGTCAGCTCTTCCTGGCTGAGGAAACCGAAGAGGCCGAGCGCGTCTTCGCGTACATACGTATAGGTAAAGAGACGGACGCGCTCGCCCGCGCGCGGTAGCTCCGTCAGCGTACGGGTGCCCACCGTCACCAGGTAGCCGACGCCGTGGACGTCGACGATCACCGAGTCGGAGCCTCGCTGGGCCAGCACGCCCTCGAGGGTCGCGATCAACCGCGCACGCCTGCCGGGGCGCGGCTGATGACCATCCGGAGCCGACCGCTGTGGTGGTGGCAGATGGCGACCGCCAGCGCGTCGATGGCGTCATCAGAGCGAGGGAGTTCACGGGTCGCGAGCAGCGACTGGACCATCTTCAGCATCTGGCCCTTGGTGGCGCCCCCATAGCCGGTCACCGAGAGCTTGACCTGATTGGGCGTGTACTCATGGACATCGGCGCCGGCCTCCACGGCGGCGAGCAGCGCGACACCGCGCGCCTGGCCGACGGCCATGGCGGTGCGGACGTTCTTGCTGAAGAAGAGTTCCTCGAAGGCGGCCGCCTGGGGTCGCAGCTCCGCCATCAGCGCCCGAAGCTGCTCCGCGAGAATGCCAAGGCGTTTCGGTTCCGAGATATTCGAGGGCGTCTTGACCGTGCCGCAGGTGATAAGGAAGAGGCGGCCATTCTGCCGGCGGACGGCGCCGTAGCCGGTGTCCGCCAGTCCCGGGTCGATCCCGAGGACAAGGAGTCCGTCGCTGGTCGTCACCATAGCCGGCGCCGGGCGCTAGACACGTTCGCTGATGCGTTCCAGGACGTCCGCCGGAACATCCATGTTGGAATAGACCGACTGCACATCATCGTGCTCTTCCAGGGCGTCCAGCAACTTGAGGATCGAGGGAGCCGTTGTCTCATTCAACGAAATCAGTTGCGAAGAATTCATCGTCACCTCAGCCGACTCGACCTTGTAACCCTTCTTCTTCAGGCCCTGCTGGACCGGCTCCAGCTTGGCCGGATCGGTGACAATGTCGACGGTCTTGCCGTCGACGCGCGCGTCGCTGGCGCCCATGTCGATCGCCTCCAGCCCGATCTCGTCCGGGTCGCGGCCATTGGCATCGATAACGATCTGGCCCTGCCGCGTGAACATCCAGGCCACGCTGCCGGTCGCGCCCAGGTTGCCACCTGCCCGGCTGAAGAGATTGCGGATTTCACCGCTGGTGCGGTTGCGGTTGTCCGTCAGCGTGTCCACCATGATCGCCACGCCGTGCGGGCCATAGCCCTCGAAGCGCAACTCCTCGAGCGTGGCGCCGCCGAGCTCTCCCGTGCCACGTTTGATGGCGCGCGTGACGTTGTCCTGCGGCATGTTGACGTCGCGGGCCTTCTCCATCGCCAGGCGGAGACGATAGTTGCCTTCCGGGTTCCCCCCGCCCTCGCGGGCGGCGATGGTGATCTCTCGGGCCATCTTGGTGAACTGCTGGCCCTTCTTGGCGTCGGTGAGGGCCTTCTTGTGCTTGATCGACGACCACTTGGAATGTCCAGACATCTTCTCCCCGTCGAGAGTTTAACGCAGCTTCAGCCGCACCACTCGGTGAGATCCGCGGCGCAAAACCCAACCATCCTTCGGTGTGACTTTCTCTTCCGCGGAGCTTACCGGCTGGTCATTGATGGCGAGACCGCGCTGGCCGGCGAGGCGGCGGGCTTCGCTTTTGCTGCTGGCGAGCCCAGCGTCGACAAAGAGCTGCGCGATGGTCCGCTCACCCGCCACCACGGACACCTCCTCCGGGCCGGCGCTGCGAAACGCGCCACCTTCCTGCCGATAGGCATCAGGGGAGGCATCTGGGTGGAACTGGTGGACGAGACGCTCGGCCAGGCGCTGTTTGACATCGCGCGGATTCTCGCCATCCCGAAGGGCGCGCGCTTCATCGGCGATCTGCGCTGGACTGGCATCGGTCGTCAGTTCGAGGTAGCGGAGGATGAGATTGTCGGGCACCGCCATCGCCTTGCGATACATCACCTCCGCGGGCTCGTCGATGCCAATGTAGTTATCGAGGCTCTTGCTCATCTTCTGGACACCGTCCAGGCCTTCGAGCAGCGGCATCGTCTGGATGTCCTGGGGAGGCTGGCCATACGCCTCCTGGATGTCGCGGCCGACCAGCAGGTTGAATGTCTGGTCGGTGCCGCCCAGTTCGAGGTCCGATCTGACCGCCACCGAGTCATAGGCCTGCAGCAGGGGGTAGAGCAGCTCGTGCATGCCGACCGGCCGGCCCTCCTTGGTGCGCTTGGCGAAATCATCCCGCGCCAGCATTCGGGCGACGGTGTAACGGCTCGTCAATTGCACGACGTCCTCGAGCCGCATCTTGTCAAACCACTCCGACTGATAGCGGACCTCGGTGTCGCTCTTGTCGAGAATCTTCCAGGCCTGGTCGAGGTACGTCTTCGCCGCGGCCGTGACCTCATCTTTCGTCAGCTGCGGCCGGGTCACGTTCTGACCGGATGGGTCGCCGATCCTCGCCGTCCAGTCACCGATGATCAACACCGCCCGGTGTCCGTGCTCCTGGTAGCGGCGGAGCGCCCGGAGGACGACGGTGTGCCCGAGGTGGATGTCCGGCCGAGTCGGGTCGAGGCCCAGCTTGACGCGCAAATGATCGTTATGGTCGATGCGGCTCTTCAGGTGCGCGCGGTCGATGATGTCGACGGCGCCCGCGCTGACAGCGTCCCAGGCGCCGTGATCAGGGTTTTGTCGCTTCTTCATCGTTTCGTCACGCGTTCTAGACGCCGAGTATATACGCGGTTGACGGAATTGCCTGTGCTTTTTTAACGATCTCAACCGTTGTACACGCGGTGTCGCCTGAGAAGCACCGGTTTGCCCGACTCGCCGCTATCCGCGTGCTCACCATCAGCCGGATCAAGCGGCGGCGGCGCGGCCATGGGCCCAAGATCCTCGTCATCGGCTTCACGGTGTTTGGCCTGCTCAGCCTGGGCGGCGGTGCCGAGGCGGTCGACAAGTACCAGACGTACACCCGCGACCTGCCCAACCCCAGCTCACTCAACCCAAAGGAACTCGCCCAGGCGACCAACATCTACGACCGTAATGGCGTGCTGCTCTACGTCAAGCACACCGACGGTGTCGTCCGCACCGTTATCCCGCTTTCGGCGATCTCCCCGCACCTGATCGATGCCACCATCGCCCTCGAGGACCGGCAGTTTTACACCCATCAGGGGATCGACTTCCGCCGCATCGTCGCCGCGGCGATCGCCGACCTGACGCATCAGCGGGTGGAGCAGGGCGCCAGCACGATCACCCAGCAGCTCGTCAAGCGGATGTTCGTGGGGAGCGCGAACTCGATAGAACGCAAGGTCCGGGAGGCGACCCTGGCGCTCGAGATCGAGCGTCGCTTCTCCAAGAACGACATCCTGACCCTCTACCTCAACCAGATCTTCTACGGGCATGAGGCCTACGGCGTGGAGGCGGCGTCCCAAACCTATTTCGCCAAGTCGGCAAAGGACCTCGACATCGCCCAGGCCGCCATGATCGCCGGCATCCCGAATGCTCCCTCGGACTTCGACCCGTACAACCCGGCGACCGCGGCGCAGGCGAAGGCCCGCCAGGAGCTGGTGCTGCGCGACATGCTCCGTGACCACTACATCAGCCAGCTGGAGTACGACAAGGCGGTTAAAGAGACGCTGAAGTACCAGGACGGGAGCATCCAGCGAGACCTGAAGGCCCCCTGGTTCGTCGACTACGTGCTCCGGCAGCTGAGCAAGCAGTACGGAGACGCCGTGGTCGCGGGCGGCGGCCTCCGGGTCACGACCACGCTCGACTACAACCTGCAGCTGATTGCCGAGCAGGCGGTCAACGCCAATGTGAACCGGCCTGACCTGAAGGCGCGCAACGTCAACAACGGTGCCGCGGAGGTGATCGACCCGAGCACTGGCCAGGTGCTCGCCATGGTCGGAAGCGCGAACTACTACGACCAGGCGATCGGCGGCCAGTACAACGTCATCACGGACGGGCAGGGTCGGCAGCCGGGCTCCTCTTTCAAGATCTACGTGTACGCGACGGCACTGGCCAACGGCTATGCGCCGTCGAACCTGATCCTTGACAAGCAGGGTCCGATCGACGGCCATCCCTTCGTTGACTGGGATCATCGCGACGAAGGGGTCATCACGATCCGGCGCGCGCTGGTGGAGTCGCGCAACATTCCGGCCATCCAGCTGCTGAAGCAGCTGGGCTACGACCGCGTCTTCCAGACGGCCCGCATGATGGGCCTGACGAACTCGAACCTGACGCCGGAGCGCGGGCTCGCGCAGGCGATCGGCGCCACTGAGGTCGTGCCCATGCAGCACTTCAACGCCTACGGCGTGCTGGCCTCAGGCGGGATCTACCACGATCCGACGGTCATCCTCAAGGTGGTCGACAGCCAGGGCAAGGTGTTGCAGGAATGGAAGCCGAACGCGGGCGTTCGAGTGCTGCCGGCCCAGGTCGCCTACATGATCAGTGACATCCTCCGTCCCGTAGGGGCGGCGCTCAACATCCGGCGGCCCTACGCGGCCAAGACCGGGACCACCGAGAACTGGCGCGACTCCTGGCTGATCGGCTATAGCCCGGACATTGTCGTCGGTGCCTGGATGGGGCACACCTGTGCGGGTGGCTGTCCGGCCAACGTGAACTCCAACCTCAACGTGGTCTGGGGAGTTCAGGGCGCCGGGCTGATCTTCAAGGACATCTTCAACGCCTATGAAGCGAACAAGCCAGTGAGGGACTTCCCGGTGCCGGACGGCCTCAAGAAAGTCAGCGTGTGCGCGGCCAGTGGGTTGCTGGCCACGCCCAACTGCGCGGGCCAGACGATTGCGGACTGGTTCATCGCGGGCACCGCGCCGACTCGGGAGGACGACTGGTATCACTCCCTCCGCGTCTGCACCACCGACGGACTGCTCGCCACCTCAGACATTCCAGCCAACCTTACGGCGGTAAAGACCTTCGTGAGCTATCCCCCCGGATATCCGGAGGACATGAAGGACAAGAACGCCCCCCAGCCGCCCACGCAGAACTGCCAGCTGTTTACGGAAACCATCCCGCCGACGCTGACAGTGGTGCAGACGCCGCAGTCAGACGGTAGCGTGCTGGTCACCGCCACCGCCACCGATGATGAAGCGATCAAGGAAGTCGACTTCTTCCTCGATGGAGCCGGTAAGCCGACCCGGTTGACCCAGGCGCCCTACACCTTCGTGATCAAAGGCTCCTCGGGCAGTACGCACACGCTGACCATTCAGGCCTACGACTACAACCCCAACAACGCCCCGGCGGTCCAGTCGATCACCGTCACCCTCCCTTAGACACCGAACGGCTGCCGATCACCGCGAATCGATAGGGCAGGTCGACCGCGCGCGAGATGCCGATCCTGCGCGAGATGGCCACCTCAGGATCCGGGACCGGTAAGCCGGCGGCAAGGCCAAGCGGCCCACGAGTGAAGTCGCGACCGTTGTCCTCGAGCGTCAGGCCGAAGGCTCGGCCAATCTTGCCTGGACCGCTCAGCATCCGGATCTCCGGGCCACGGTCGCCGCGGGCGCGCATGATCTCGACCCCGGCAAGCGGTTCCAGGGCCCGAAAGAGCACCGCGCCGGCGGTGCCCGAAACGTCCGCGGTGACGTTGAGGCAGTAATGCATCCCGTAGGTGAAATAGACGTAGGCGTGGCCGGCGGGGCCGAACATCACGGCATTACGGGTGGTGCGCCCGCGGAAGGCGTGCGATGCCGGATCGGCCTCGCCCGTGTAGGCCTCGGTCTCGACGATGCGGCCGGCCAGCAGGCCGCCGGGGGCCTTGTAGAAGAGAACCCGCCCGAGCAAGTCCCGGGCCAGCACCACCGGGTCTCGGACAAAGAACCGGCGCGGCAGACGGGGTGCCGTCAGGACCATGCCTGCTTGCTTAGCAGATTTCGGAGGACGCCGCGCGAGCCGTCGCTAGTGGCTCAGGAGCTGCGTGAAGTAGCTGCTGATGCTGCTCGGCAGCACGAGCGAGAAGACCGCGCGCGTGAGTGGCTCGAAGGCATAGAAGTGCGGAGCCAGCAGCGAATTATTGAACCAGTCCTGGGCCGTGATGAATGCCGGTGGGTAGGCGTAGCCGCCCGGCAGCCTGGCATTGACCAGGCCAACGCCGACGATCAACATGACGGTGGTCTCGAACGCGCCAACCACCGCGCCCGCCAGCAGCCCGGTGACTCGATCGAATGCCGGCGCGATCATGGCATCGAGGTAGCGCTGATAGACCGCGCCGAGCACCTCGAAGAGGATGATCGCCGCGCTCACGATCACGGAGTAGGTGATGACGTGCGCCCAGAGCGCGGAGGTGATGCCAAAGCTGGTGGCGATATACGTGGAGGTGTTCGCGCTGGTCAGGGTGGCCGCACCGACGCCGGCGAAGAGTCCGCAAAAGGCAACGATCCGCCGCACCAGCCCGAACGCCCAGCCGAGGCAGATGTTGACAAACAGGATGGAAACGATGATCAGGTCCAGGAAGTCCATCAGGACCGCACCTCGGCCGCAAACCGCTCTCTGAGGCCGTCGATGATGCGTTGCTGGATGGCCGCGACCTCTTCGTTCGTGAGGGTCCGGTCATCGGCCTGGAAGTACAGACGGAACGACAGGCTGCGGGCACCAGCCTCCAGCTGGGGCCCCTGGTATTCACTCACCATAGAGATGTCCCGCAGCGTGTAACCGCCCCGCTGGCGGATAACTTGCAGGACGTCACCACCCGCGATCTTGCCCCGAATCACGACTGTAAGGTCCCGCCGGACCCCCGGAAAACGGGGTAGCGACTGGGCTTGTGGCGTCCGCTGGCCGCCGGCCGAAAACCGGTCGAAGAGGACCTCGGCAACCACCGCGCGGCCGGGCAGGCCGAGTTGGGCCAGCACCTGGGGGTGCACCTCCCCCACGATCCCGATCGGTTGGCCCTCCTCGAGCACCTCCCCGGTGCGTCCCGGATGGAAGCCCGCATACCTGCCCGGATCCGGGCCGGAGAACTCGGCCTGCTTGAACTCCGTCGATGGGATCGCGAACCGGTCTCGCATCGTCGCGAGCGTCGCCTGCAGTGAGCGCAGCTCAGCGGCAGCGGCGTCGGCGCCCCCGGCTGGCACGTGCGCGGCGAGCGCTAACACCTGCGGCTCGTCGACGGCGTTCGAGGTCTTCCGCCAGAAGACGGAGCCGAGCTCGAAGAGGCGCGCGCCACCCTGGTCCTGCCGGGCGTTTAGAGCGAGCGCTTCGAGGAGACCGGGCAGCAGGCTGCGACGGAGTGCATCCCGGTTTTCGGCCATGGGGTTCTTGAGCATGGTCAGCGAGGGCGCGGCCATCGGCATGCCAATCTCGACCGTGCCCTGCGCGCTGACCAGGCTGCTCGTCACGGCCTCGTCGAGCTCGCGCCCGGCGAGCACCTCGCGGGCGGTCTCGTCGGCGTCCCGTCGCTGGTGCAGGTCACGGACGGGAATGCGAGCCCCGGGCAGCGTGCTCGGCACGCGATCATAGCCGTAGATGCGACCAATCTCTTCGACCACGTCCTCGGGAATGGCGCAATCAAGACGAAACTCCGGTGGCTGCGCGCGCAGACCGTCGCGGCTCTTCTCCACCTTGAATCGAAGCCGCTCGAGAATGCCGGCCGCCTCCGCAAGCTCCACCCGGACGCCCAGTACGCGCTCGATCCGATCGGCGTTCACCTCGATCGTGATCGGCGCCAGCGGCACGGGATAGACATCGCTCGACTTCGTCGCCTTCCCCCCTGCCAGCTCCGCGACCAGGGCCGCGGCCCGCTCGACCGCCGGCAGGCCGAGGGCCGGGCTCAAACCCTTTTCGAATCGTGACGAGGCTTCGGTTCGCAGGCCCAGCATCCGCGCCGTCCGCCGGATCGAGCGCGGCTCCCAGGTCGCGGCCTCCAGGAAAATTTCGGTCGTCCCCGGCTGGACGGCGCTCTCGGCGCCACCGATGATGCCCGCCAGCCCCTGGGCCCGTTCCGTGTCGGCCACCACCATGTCGCCGGATGTCAGCCGGCGCGTCTTCCCGTCGAGGCAGGCCAGTTCCTCACCGTCGCGAGCCCGCCGCACGACGATCCGCCCGCCCTTGAGTCGCTGGTAATCGAAGGCATGCATCGGCTGCCCGGTTTCGAGCATCACGTAGTTGGTGATGTCGACCACGTTGCTGATCGGCCGCACGCCAGCCGCCCGCAGCCGCGCCTGCATCCACGGAGGCGAGGGCGCAACGGTGACACCGGTGACCAGCCGCCCGACAAACCTGCGGCAACCGTCGGGTGCGTCGATGCGAACCAGGTCGGGGGCATCGCTGGTCCGGCTCTTCGGAACCTTCGGCTCTCGCAGCGACAGGTTGAAGATGGCGGCAACCTCTCTCGCGATGCCCAGGTGACAGAGGAGATCCGGGCGGTTCGACTTGATCTCGAGCTCGAGGATCGTGTCCCGTGGGTAGAGCTCGTGGAGATCCTGCCCTGGCGTGGCACCGGGGTCGAGGACCAGAATTCCCGCCGCATCCTCACCCAGTCCGAGCTCGATCGCAGAGCAGAGCATGCCGGCTGACGGAAAACCAAGGAACGTCTTCGTCTCGATCCGCCGATCGCCAAGGCGCGATCCAGGCGTCGCATACGGGACCCGGTCACCGACGGCGATGTTCCAGGCGCCCGTGACCACCTCGACGGCCGCCCCCCCGGTGGTCACAGCAGCGATCTGGTTCTTCGTCGATCCAGGGAGCGGGCGCAGCCCTTTGACCTCGGCGACCACGACGCCGTCGAAGTCGACCTCCTGCTCGGCGATCCGGTCGACCTCGCTGCCGGCCAGCGTCAGCCGCTCGGCCAGGGTGGGGACATCGACCTTGATGTCGACGTACTCCTTGAGCCAGTTGAGCGAGATCAGCACGGCGTTAGAACTGCCTCAGGAAGCGCACGTCGTTTTCCAAGAAAAGACGCAGGTCGCTCACGTTGTACTTGAGCATCGCCAGCCGGTCCAACCCGGCGCCGAAGGCGAAGCCGGAATAGTGCTCCGGGTCGATGCCACCGTTGCGCAGGACTTGGGGATGCACCATCCCGGCGCCGAGGATCTCCAGCCAGCCGCCCTTGCAGCTGCGACAGCCGGCGCCGCCGCAGATTCCGCAGGACACCGCCGCCCCGATGCTCGGCTCGGTGAAGGGGAAGTGATCACCCACGATCCGAATGCGCCGTTCGGGGCCGAAGAGTGAGCGGGCGAAATACTCGATGGTGCCCTTCAAGTCAGAGAGCCGGATGTCATGGTCCACGAC
>Ga0209011_1000861_pt1 | contig 11064 bp, 9 predicted proteins | sample BlaSpr_A8_OM1_M3_FD_187986 | JGI IMG/M metagenome (GOLD analysis project Ga0209011, IMG submission 187986) | Forest soil microbial communities from Thunder Bay, Ontario, Canada - Black Spruce, Ontario site 2_A8_OM1_M3 (SPAdes) (version 2) | ecosystem: Environmental > Terrestrial > Soil > Boreal... | reverse complement strand
CTCGGGTCCTCTCTCGCCGTCACGGTAACGGTGTCCTGATCGTCGCGATTCAAATACGAACCCAGAGAGGGATCAGGAGAATACGTTGCCATCATTCGCAGAAGCGGGCGTAAGTCCGCGCACACTCTCTGCCCTGTCCGCACAGGGCATCACGGAACCGGTCCAGGTCCAGGCGGAGGCCATTCCGGCCCTGCTCGCGGGCCGCGACGTCGTCATGGAGGCGCAGACCGGCTCCGGCAAGACGCTCGCCTATCTCATCCCGCTGGTGGAGAAGCTGCCACGCGGCGGCGCCGGGCCTCGCGCGATGATCGTCACGCCGACACGTGAGCTGGCGCTGCAGGTCGAGAAGGTCCTTCGTGGCCTGTCTGGTGATTTGCGGACGACCGTCCTGTACGGCGGCGTCGGCTATGCGACTCAGCGACTTGCTTTGAAGCGCGGGGTTGACGTCGTGGTCGGCACGCCGGGCCGGATCATCGACATGCTGGGCCAGGGGAAGCTCTCTCTGTCACGCATCCAGTACCTCGTGCTGGACGAGGCGGACGAGATGCTCGACGCGGGCTTTGCTCCATCGGTCGAGAAAATTCTTGGTTTGACCTACGAACCGCAGACTGTTCTGGCCTCCGCGACCATGCCGAGCTGGGTGACCAGCATGGTCGAGAAGCACACTCACGATCCTGTCCAGGTGCGTCTCGAGTCGAATCACGCCGACCTCCTCGAGCACGGGATGCTGCGCGTTGACCGCGAGCAGAAGCTGCAGACGCTCTCACGGTTGCTGCGCCGGCATGTTGGCAGCGCGATCATCTTCGGTCGCACCAAGCACGGCGTGAAGAAGCTCAACCACAGCCTGCGACAGATGGGTCACAACTCGGTCGAGCTGCAGGGCGATCTCTCGCAGTTGGTGCGGGATCGAACGATGGACTCGTTCCGCGCGGGCCGCAGCCAGATCCTGGTCGCAACCAACGTGGCGGCGCGAGGTATCGACGTCGACAGCGTCGGGCTGGTGGTGAACTTCGAGCTTCCAGATTCGGCGCAGTGGCTCACGCATCGCGTCGGCCGCACCGCCCGGATGGGTGAGCTGGGTCGCGCGCTGACGTTCGTCACGCCGGAGGACGAGCCCGCGTGGGTGAAGCTCAGCCGGCAGGGTGCGCCAGTCATTCGAGAGCTCGACACCAAGCGCCTGCTCGACGACGGTAGCTGGAACTACCTTCAGGGGCGGCCAATGCAAACGCACGCGGCGGTCGGTCCTCGTATGAACCGGAGCCGGGGCCGCAGGTGGGCGCCTAAGAGGACGCGCTAGCTCGACTTCTTCTCGGCGAGCTGTTCGCCGAAGAACTTCATGACTCGAGCCCAGGAGTCCTCGGCGGCGGCTTTGTCGTACGTCTTGACGCTGTCGTTGAAGAACGAGTGCTGGGCGCCGGGGTAGATCTTGATGTCGTGGGCGATGCCCGACGTGTCGAGAGCTTCGTCGAGCTTGCGACCGGCGTTCGCGGTGAAGTCCTTCTCGGGATAAGAGCCGACCACAGGGCACAGTCTTTTGACGACCTCGAGGGGCCGGGGGTTGACGCCGTAGAACGGAGCAATGGCCTTCAGCCTTGAGTCGGTGCAGGCCCAGGCAATCGCGAACCCGCCGCCCATGCAGAATCCGATCGCTCCCATGCGCCTTGCGTCGACGTCGCGATTCTTCGCAAGATAGGTGAGCGCGGCCTTGAGGTCGTTGATGCCGTAACGATTTACCGACCCGAGAAGCATCCCGGCCATGTAGCGAGTCATGCAGACGGCGCGGTTGCGGTCGGTGAAGAGGTCCACGCCGAGCGCGGCGTAACCGGCCTCGGCGAAGCGTCGGGTGACGTCCTTGATGTTGTTGTTGAGTCCATACGCCTCGTGGATGACAATGACCGCGGGGTGCGGGCCCTTCCCCTCGGGCGTCGCGAGGTAGCCCCCGCCCTTGATCTCGCTGCGATCCACGTCGCGTGTCTGCATTGGCAAGAGGAGATCGTAGAGGAGGGTGGAAGGTGGGCGGTATCATCAACAAACTCAGGTCGAATCGCGTGGGGCCGTGGCGCAGTTGGGAGCGCGTCTGACTGGCAGTCAGAAGGTCAGGGGTTCGAATCCCCTCGGCTCCACCAAATTCAGGTCGATCTCCGCGTCGCCGGATCCGGTGCCCGGCGCGCGGCGATAGTGTTGACCGACCGTGGACGACGTTGTCCGCCACGCCCTCGACGCGATGGGGGTCTGGTCGGTTTTCTGGCTGTCCTTTGTCGGACCCTACGTCTTCCCGGCGGCGGGCGAGATCGCGATCCTGCTCGCGGCCGGCACCCGCTCCGGCGCGCTCTGGCAGATAGTCGTCCTGGCGACCGCGGGCGGCGTCGCCAGCGACCATGCCGCCTACTGGGTCGGGCGTGTCGGGGGAAGCAGGCTCGTTGCCAGGTTCCTCAACGAGGAGCGGCGGATCGAATACGAGAAGCGCGTCGCCCAGCATGCCCCGCCGTGGCTCGTCCTCGGCCGGCTGGTCACCGGCGTGCGGACCTACCTTGCGGTGGCGGCGGGCGCCGGCCGGTACGGGTACGGCCTATTCACCGTCTTCAACCTGGCCGGCTGTGTTGTCTGGGCGGTCGCGTTCACGATTGCCGGCTACGCGCTCGGAACCGCCTTCGACGTCAAGAGATTCGTGAACCAGGTCGAGCGCTACAGCGTCGTCGTGGCCGGCGTCGTCATCCTCGCCTACATCGCGATCTTTACCTGGCGATACTTTCGCCGACGGGCACGGGCCGGGCCAAAGACCTAGGCCGCCACCTGCCGGATCGTCGTGTAGATATTCGCGGGAACCTGGTACCTCGTCACGGTTCCGCCGCACCACCGCACGCTGACAGTCGCCTGCGCACCCGTCGATCGCCCAAGACCAAAGTGCATTCGCGAGTCGCCTTGAGCCGCGAACCCAGCCATCGCCTGCGCCTCGACCATCTGCCGAGGCTCCCCCGCCGTCTCCACACGCACAGTCGAGCCGACTCCATCCACATTGCATGCAACGCCGTCTCCGACCAGACGCACCCCAATCCAGTCCGCGCCCGCCCCGCCCTGCGCCACATTCCGATAAACCCCCGGAGCCGCGAACTGGTTGGTCATGACCACGTCAAGACGTCCAGTGTTGTTCAGGTCGACCAGCGCCACGCCGCGCGCGTTCGCGCCACGAGACAGGCCGGTGAGTGCCGCCACATCGACGAACTGCGGCCGCGCGTCCGCGCCTCTGTTGTAGTAGACGCGCGCCGGCTCGTTCGGCCATATACACGCCCCTCGCATGTCGCCCCACTGGTCCGCATACGTGAAGATTTCGGGCGGCGACTGCATCAGCTTGGCGTTGATGTACCAGTAGTCCGGGCAGCTCGCGTGCTGCTTGTCGAGGCTGTCGTCGATATGGCCGTTGGCCTGCACGATGTCGAGCCAGCCTCGATTGTTCAGGTCGCCGATGGCCGCGCCCCAACCGAACCGATCCTCATTCAAGACATTGCGCGCGCTCGCCTCGTCGACGAGGATCGGATTGCCATTACCGTCGACGCCCCGGTTCATCCACAAAAGCGAACCCTCAGCCTGCAGAGGATGGTGGACGTCAGACACGTAAACGTCGAGGCGTCCCGTGCGATCGAGGTCCGCGAGCGAGCTGTTCATTCCCTTGTACGTGTCCTTACCCACCTCGCCGAACATGCCGCCCGCCACCCGACGAAATCGCCCATGGTCGTTGATGTACATGTCGTCGGGCCCGAAATCGTTGGCCACGTAGAGGTCGGTCCATCCATCGCCATTCAGGTCTCCGGTCCCGATCGACAGATGCCAATGCGTCTCGCGCAGCCCGACCACCGCCGAATCCTGCTTCTCGAATCGGCCTCCGCCCAGGTTTCTGTACAGCACGTATCCACCGCCGTTGGTGGCGTCGTACCAGCTGTTGTGCATGAAGTTGAACATCCGCCGGTCGCCTGGATACGCCGGCTGCGGCAGATGAAAGATGTTGAGCTGTGTGGGAGATGAATACCCCGGGAGGTAAGGGTTCAGCACGTTCGCCACGAGGATGCTCAGCCGTCCGCTGTGGTCGTAGTCCAGCACGTTGGCGGTGACGCTGATCCCGTACTCGTCAATGCCCGCCGCGCGCGATACATCCGAGAATTCGACACGCCCGGTGACCCCATACAGGTTGTGCAGAAGGATCGTGCGGCCGAACGCGACCGTCAGCAGTAAATCGGGATAGCCGTCTCCGTCGTAGTCGAAGAAGACCGCGCCCGTCACCATGCCGTATGTCCGCGGGTCGCTGCTGATCGCGTCCAGCGCCGGAAGAGGAACACGCTCAAACGAGTACCCGCCCCGGTTCAACAGCAGCTGGTTCCGATCCCGCGCAACCGCAAGCGGGCTCGTTATGAAGAGGTCCTGCCGGCCGCTCCGGGTCACGTCCCCCGCCGCTACGGACGATCCCACCGACAGCAGCCACTTGCTGATGTGCTGGAGTCGGGGGTCGACCAAACGCAGCGCCGCCGGGTCCATCTGCACGGTGATGCCGGTCGTCGACGGTGGCAATTCCCGGAAACCAAATCCAACGTTGCTCAGAGAAACCTGCGGCCGCAGCACCTGCGTGTAGGAAAGGCCTCCCACCAACGCGATCGCAGCCAGCACCGCAACCGATCGCACGACCGAGCGGCTGATCAGCACCCCCCGCAGGTAATCCCATCGCGAATCATCCAGGAGGTGCTGCCCGTGACCCCACAAGTAGCGCGCGGACTGCACGATGGTCGCGGCGTAGAAGAACGTGAACACGCTCTGCATCAGGTGCAGCACGAGGTCGACCAACGTGATCGACAACGCGACCGCGATCTGGCCCCGCCGAGACGAAGGCGACGTCTTCGGATCGGTGATCATGTAGAACGAGAACAGGAAGAACGGCGGCGAGCTCATGGTGCCCAGGAACAGCATCTCGGGCGGCATGTGGAATCGCATCACGTACGACCGCAGCGCGGTCTGGCACGCGTACGAGACAAGAAACGTCCCCACCAGCCACGCCCGATCGACCTTGAAGACGAAAAGGCTCAGCGCGGCCATGACGATGAAAGCCGACACCAGCCAGTTGCCGTGCCACTGATAGGCCGGCGCCGTCGTAATCACGGACCCCGCGATCAGCAGCGTGGCGGTGACGCCGAACAGCGACGGGTTGAATGCGTGGCCGCCCTTGATCGTGAAGAGGTACTTCGACCCGATGGCGAGGAAGACCGGGAAGAAAAGCAAGAAGTAGTCGTGCGCGTAATTGAGGACCAGCGACAGCGAGAGCCCTGTGATATACGCGCTCAAAGGAAACAGCAGCCGCCGCTTCCGAAGCACCCAGTGCAGCGCCATGTCGAGCGCGCAAGCAGAGCCGACCGTGATCAGGATCTGCTCTAGGTTGCGGTTGAACCCCAGCCACAGCGTGCCCGCGGCCGCGTAGAGCGTCAGCAGCACCGCAAACGGAATTCGGGGATCGCGGAGCGTGGGCACGCCGCTCCACACGCGCCCAACCGGCGTGGCGCGACCAACCGCCGGCAGCGCAGTTACCACCGTGGAGCTCATCTCAGACCAGCGCCATCTCGAAGCCCAGCCGCCTGCCGGCGAAAGGCATCGAAGGCAGCTGCCGGCCGCGAGCACCGACCACGTAAAGGTTCGACCGAAGGTTGCTGGCGAGAAAGCCCGCATACGCGGGGCGCAGCGGATCGCCGTCCGGCACGCACACGCTGAGGAAGTGGTACCCCTCCGCCCGCCGATCGCGATACACCGCCTCGAGCAACGCCCTCATCACCGCAGGCGAATCGCTCGGAATCGCCAGGTGTGTGAGGTACGCGTAGCGGAGGGGCTGCCCTCCGGACGGAAGGCGCGGCACGCGCAGCAGCGGCGCGGCCACGTCATGCACACGCTTGACCCATCGCATCGATCCGCGATACGCCGTGACCACCGTCCTCTTGACGGGCGTCGCATCCCACGCGGCGCAGCACCCCACCAGCGCGCCGCGATCGAACGCGAGGTAGAAATCCGAGATGTCCAGGCCCGGCCAGCACGCCAGCCGCCGGCGCAGCTCCGCCTCGTCAAGCACGTATCCGAACGGCCGCCCACGCGAATCCGCGTCAAGAAATGACGCCAGCGGCGCGATGTCGGCCGGCACCGCCCGCCGGACCTCAATGCGTCCCCCAAAACGCCGCCGGGGCAGCGCCAGGTGGACCGCGCGGATGTCGAACTGCTGCACCAGCTGATACGAAGGAATGCCAAGCTGCCGGCTGCGATCGCTCGTCAGAGCGCGCAGCGCGCGGGTGTTGGAGGCGATGATCGTCGTCAGGAAGAGGTCACAACCGCTGCTCGACGCGAAGCGATCCAGCGACGGTCCGTAGAGCTGCGCCAGCAGACGCAGCGCGCCCGGCACGCGCGGCGACACCCGTAAGTCGCCCAGGTAGCCGACGCGCACCCGCTCGCCTTCGAGGTATCCAGGACGCGCCAGCATCGCGCCCAGGCCGACGATCCTTCCATCCCGCTCGCCCACCCAGCATTCCCAGCAGTCCGTCTGCATGCGGTAGAGCGCCATGAAGTCCGGGTCACGCCGGATGGACAGCTGCAGGTCCGCATCCATGGTGATTCCCGCGAACGTCTCGCACAGCGCCGCGCTGTCGGCGCCCACCGCCTGCCGCACCGACACCGAAACCGACACCGAACCCGACACCGAGCCCGACAGCGAAACCGAATCCGACGTCACAGCCAATACACGATGTGATCGTTGGCCGGGCCCGGCGGCTCGCCGGATCCCGCCAGCGCGTGCTCCCGCAGCGCCTCCACGTGCCGGTGAATGACGTCCGCGGCAGTGCCGTTGAACCGGCGCTCGCCGAATCGCACGAGGTTCGCCGTCTGCACCGCCATGATCCTCACGTCCTGGTTGATCACCGTCCGCGTGTACCACGGCAGCGCGACCCGCGCGAGCCAGTTGAACGGGCCCAGCTGAAACGTGATCGCCGTGTACACCCGCGCCTTGACCGGCGTGATCGGCGTCACCTGTGACGTGATCACGAACGCGCGCGTCGGGCCCCACGCATAGTCCACGCGTGTGCAGTTCGGCATGAAGAACTTGTCGGTGTGGGTCATGGGCCGGTTGTCGGGATTGAGCAGCCGGCTCGTGAATCCGATCGAATCGCCTGGAATCACGTAGTCGACGAGGACCGACGTCGCCGTGCGCTCGACCGAAGCCTCGCCGCGCTTCGGCTTGCCCGCGCGCCGAAACCACCCGGCGTGCACGAAGCTCGTGTGAGGCATGTCCATGAAGTTCTCGACGAGGTCGGTGACGTCCCCATCGAAGTCGGTGACCATCGTGTACGACATCCACCCTTCACCGACCGCAGGAAATCGGAACGGCTCGCACTCGGCCGCCCGCGACGGCGTGCCCATGTACACCCACACCAACCCGTCCTGGTCCCGAGCCGGGAACGACTCCACGAATCGGTCCTCCCGGCCCGCCGGCGTCTCCGCCTGCTTACCCCCGGATTTGGGCCCTTCCGACGGTACGTACACGCACCTGCCATCGCCGTTGTAAGTCCACCCGTGGTACGGGCAGCCGATGCACCCTTCAAACACCTGCCCCGCGCTGAGCGCGGCGTTGCGGTGCAGGCAGCGGTCCAGCAGCGCCACCGGCCGCCCACCGGAACGGAACAGGACGAGCGGCTCCTCGAGGATGGTCGACGCGAGCGGCTTCTTGTCCGTCACCTCCCTCGACAGCGCGGCCACGTACCAGCTCTCGTTCAACGTTCCGCTGGTCAGGCGCTGCCGGCTCATCGAGCCGGGCTCAGCGTTTCGGCGAGCCTTCGACCGCGCTCGCTCGACGCGTCGAGGCTCGGCGGCTTGATGCTCCCCGGCCTCTGGCCGGCCTCTACGCACACCTGCTCATAGCGCAGCGCCCCGTCTCTGATCGGAATCGCCCGCACGGCCGCCAGCTGGCCCAGCTGCCTGCACAGCCGGTAGTGATGCGTTTCGAGCAGCAGAGCCTCGATCCGCGCACCCAGCTCAGCACACCATCCCGGCTCGTCGAGCTCCGCAAAGAGCGCATATCCAGGCGGATCCCCAGGCAGCGGCGTCAGCATCACGAATCGCGCCGTCAGCGCCAGCTCGCGCGTAGCCCGCTCGATCACCGCCTGCACGAGCGCCGGCGTGAGCTTCTCGCCCGCCAGGTCGCTTGCCCCGTCCGACCGGCCCATGAAGCGCAGGAGCGGCGTCGCGTGGACGTGGCCGACGACCTCCACCACGTCTCGAAGCCGGTAGCGCTGAAAGCCTCCACCGGTCGTGATCACGACCTCGTACCGATCCCCCGTCGACAGCTCGTGCGCCATCTGCACCTCTCCGGCCGCATCCAAGAACTCCAGGAAGTGCGACGTCACCGCCGCCACAGGAGCCGACAGCCCCAGCAGAGGAAACGAAACGACACCCTCGGTTGCCAGCAGCCCCTTGCTCTGCACCTCGACGCGGGGAAACCGCTCACGCATCGGCCCGAGCAACGTGGCCGCGCTCGCGTCGGTCCAGCACGAGATCACATCGAGCTGCGGCCACACCTCTCCGAGATCCTGCGGCGGCCGCTTCCCGAACCTCCTCCGCAAATCTGGAAACTCGCCAACCAGACGCGGAAAGCTCTCGTCGAGCGTGTCCGCCAGCAGCGTCAGGAAGCTCGGGCTCCACACCGAAACCAGCGCCAGGTCGCGAGCGCCGAGCAGCGTGCGAAGCGTCACGAAGCGCCAGCTCTCCACGTCGAGCTGAGCACCGGATGGCGCAACCATCGTCTGGCCCAGCAGCCAGCGCGCGAGGGCGGGGAAGTAATCGCCGTCGTCAGCCCCGACGGGAACGCCGCCGGACGTGCGCGCGGCGCGGCGCATCGGCGGCGAGACCGCCCAGTACGCGCGCCCCGCCCGCACCCGCGGCCGCCGCGACAGCAGGTCGAACACCCACGGCAGCGTCGCCGCCGAGAACTCGGCCAGCAGCGATGGCGTGTAAGGGACGAGCTTCTCCACCCCCGACGAACCTCCGGTCGGCTCCATGAACCGCACCGGCTCGCCCGTCAGCACGCCGGCCTCGCCCGCCGCGATTCGTTCCACGTACGGGCGAAATCCTTCGAAGTCGCGCAGAGGGACCCGATCCCTCCAGTCACCGAGCGAGCGGATCGAGTCGAAACGATGCTCCCGCCCAAACGACGTCGACGCCGACGCGCGAATGATCCGCCACAGGATCTCCGCCTGCGCCTCCTCAGGCCTGCGCAGCGCGCGTTCCAGCCGCCGGCGCGCCGGGGTGGCGGCGGCGAGGTATCCGAGGTTGGCCAGCGCCGGTCCCAGGCTCAAGCCCGACGCATCACCGTTCGCAGAGCGATCCGCGCCGCGTCGCGCTTGCGCACCAGGCCGAGGCAGGCGAGCTCGTCGCCGCGGGCGTGCCCCGGATTAGACGACACGAAAAAGCGCACCCGCGGGTTGGCCAGAGCCGAATCGTCGATGGGCGCAAGCCCAGGCCTCACCCGCTCGTGCGCGACGTTGACCGCGATCCCGGTCGAAGCGTCGTACGTCGACCCGAAGCGAGCCGATGCCAGCCGGTCCAGCAAACGCCGCATCCGAAGGTCGTCCCGCCGCTCGTAGCGCGGGATGCTCACCGGGAAGTTGTTGATGAGGCCGAGGTACGTCTTGTACCCCTTCGAAACCAGGAACCAGTACACGGGCCGCAGCGGGTTTCGCAGCTGCAGCCTCATGAACAAGAGCGAAAGCTGCCTGTGCAGCACCTTCTGCCCCCAGTAATCGCGGTCGATCACCGTGTCGCCCGAGAAGACGACGATCGCCTTGCCCCGATCCGTCGCCTCCACGCGCACGCTGACGGTCGAGAAACCCTTCAGCTCGCCCGTCTGCAGATCCCGCATCAGGATCACGTGCTGCTTCTCCTCCAGGTCGGAGAGGAAACGAGGCCAGTCGGCTCCCTCATACGCTCGAGCGAACAGCGCGAACGCGGTCCGCCGGGTCGCGTCGTCGAGATCTCTGACGGCCACGGTGCCGCCCCTCAGGCGTCGCGCAGGTCGCGCGCCGACAACAGCATCCGCGGCCAGGTCATTCACCGGCGCCCGCAGTTTAACCCCAGCCTTCATCGCAGCCATCCTGCGGGCGATCGAATCGAAAGTCAGTCCCAGACGCGTCTCAATTTCGGTCTCAGCCGGCCGCAGGTCCCCGCTGATTGACAGGGACCCGCCGATGGCGAATGATGCCCCGCAGTGCAGGACCAGGGGATGCGCATCAGCGGCTGGGAGCGCTGGGCAGCCCTCACAGGGTTGCTGACCGTCGTGGGCCTGGTCGTCGCGACCCTCGTCCAGGGCCCCATCCCGGCCGCCGACGCCTCGGCCAAACAGATCACCGACTTCTTCGCCTCCAACCACGACCGGATCATGGCCGCGATGTACATCCGCCTCTACGCCGGCTTCGCCTTCATCTGGTTCCTGGCCACGCTCTGGAGCGCGCTCGCTCGCGCGGAGGGCCGCAGCGCGCGAGTCTCGAACGTGGCCTTCGGAGCTGGGATCGTCGTGCTCGGCTCGAGCGGGGCCGCCACTGCCGCCATCGCGGCAGGCGCCTTCCGTGCGGGCAGCGGCGTCGACCCCGCCGTGGCCGCCGCGCTCGTCGTCGCGGTCCACATGTTCTACGCGATCAGCGGCATGGGCACCGCGTGGATGCTCATCGCCAGCTGGCTGGTCACGCTGCGCACCAGGGTGCTGCCCGGCTGGGTGGCCTGGCTCGGCCTGGTCCTGGCCCTGATCACGCTGGTCATCGTGCCCTTCGCGTTCGGGAAGCCGATCGTCCTCTACGCCGCGCTGCTCGTCCTGATCTGGATGGCGATCGTGAGTGTGGTGCTCTTCATGCGCCCGACCCTCGCCCAGCCGGTGTCCGTTTAATCGCAGCTCGGCTGTCGGGCCTTGGCGGCCTCGCGACCGCGATCCTCCTGGTCGTCTCCAACCTCGTCCAGGGCGTGCTCCCGCCGGCCGGCGCCTCCGCGGCCGAGCTGGCGGGCTTCCTC